>Ga0326727_10015099_pt1 | contig 16658 bp, 9 predicted proteins | sample MB2enrmetagenome_FD_207643 | JGI IMG/M metagenome (GOLD analysis project Ga0326727, IMG submission 207643) | Lab enriched peat soil microbial communities from McLean, Ithaca, NY, United States - MB29MY | ecosystem: Environmental > Terrestrial > Soil > Wetlands > Peat | place: USA: New York...
CAGAATCATCGCCGAACGCTATGCGCAGGGCGTTGGGCCGAGCACCCCTTTGATCGGCTACTCGGTCAGCAAATCTGTGATCAACGCACTGATCGGCATTTTGGTCCGCGAGGGCAAGCTCAGCCTGTATGCGCCGGCGCCTGTGGGCGCATGGAGTTCTTCTGGCGATCCCCGCCATTCCATCACGCTGGACCAACTGCTGCGTATGACGAGTGGACTGGACCTGGAGGAAAGCGACAGCGGCTTCGACCCTGTTTCCCGCATGATGTTCTGCGAGCGCGATATGGCCGCGTACGCCGAGAAGGCCAAGCTGAAATCGCAGCCCGGCCGGCATTGGGAGTACACCAGCGGCAACACCTTGATCGTTTCCGCTATTTTGCGCGATGCCGTGGGCGGACATGCTTCGGATGTATTGCGCTTCGCTCACAGCGAGCTGTTCGACCCAGTAGGCATGCAGCACGTCACCATGGAGTTCGATGACGCCGGCACTCCGATCGGGTCAACGCGCATCTACGCGCCGGCGCGAGACTGGGCTCGTTTTGGCGAACTCTATCTCAACGATGGTGTTGCCGACGGTAAGCGCATTCTCCCGGAAGGTTGGGTTACGTACTCGACCAAGCCCACATTGGACAGTCCCTATGGCTCAGGCTTTTGGGTCAATGCCGGGCAATCCGCTGATGCTCGGGGCCGGGTGCAGGCTGGCATGCCAGCCGATGCGTATTTTGCCTCCGGCAATTTCGGACAGCGCATCGTTATCATTCCTTCACAACGTCTCGTGATCGTGCGCTTCGGAGCCACCGTCGATCCTCCCGACTTCGACATTCGCGGGCTGACTCGCCTGGTGGCTGACGTCATCGCCGCTTGCTGACCATACTACCCATCCGTCCTCATACTTTAGGAGATTGCTCGCAGACTGAAATGGGCGACCAACTCGCGAACTTGCTTGCCTTTGCCCGCCAGGGGGGATTGGTGATTGCGGCAGCTTACCGGGGGCCATCCGGTATTGCCCCAGCGACAAAAGATTTCTCGTTCGACTATAAAATGTATTCCTCCAGCCCTGCCAATATCGTCACTCTTTGGGTGAACCAGAGCGCGCGCCCGGCGCAGCTTTGGAGCCCGATCGAGCGCTTCCCTCGCAGGAGCTGAATTGCCAGGCCGGATATCCTTTAATGGTTGCTCTCGTGGTTCTTTCCGAAGCGGCACCGATAGGCAAGAGGGGTTAATCCCACCAGAGAGGTGAAGGTCCTGCCGAAGTGACTCTGGCTGCAAAACCCTAAAAGGGTACTTATCTCCGCGATAGAATTCTCACCGGTGGAGAGGAGGGCCTGAGCTTTTGCCACCCGAAAGCGTTTCAAATAAGAATGAAAGGATTGGCCGGTGACTTTCTTGAAGAATCTCATAAACTGCACCTTGCTCATGGCGCAAAGGCGCGCCGCTTCGGTGGTGTGAATAGTCTGGCCGTAGTTTTGGTTTATGAACTGGAAAAGAGGAGCGAGGCGTTGCACATCCCGCTGCCTTTGTTCGAGAACTTCGTGCATTGCAACATATCGGTGGTAATGGCGAAGCAGGAGCAAGAGCAGCATCCTGAGATATGTCTTCACTGTCAAACGGCCCACGTCGCTCGAGGGAGGGAGCTCGTTGTGGATTCTCAGGATCAGCCGCAACGCCTGATCCGGTATTCCCGTCGAAGGAAGAACTACATGGGGAAACCGCGCATCGTGGCAGAGGAAAGGCGCACAGTATAGCTCCTCCTCCCCTCCCGCGCTGCCGAGCAGTATTCGCGGGTGAAAGTGCAAATAGGGAAGCTTGAGCCTGGTACCCGCCGCACTGATAATCTGATGATAGAGGTTTGGTCCCACAATCATCAAGTTTCCCTTCGAGATAGGAAAGCGCCGCTCCTGAACCTGAAAGAACCCTGCACCTTCATAGACGTAGATCACTTCAAACGAGTCGTGCCGGTTCATGCGGACGTTGTGATGGGGATCGTGTACGTCGAAACCCACCTCGATGGGCAAGGCCGGATCGAAGTGACAGACGTAAACCCCTTCCGCATTGATGACGGGGGTGCTCGTTAGATCCGCATTCGTCCAGAGCGAACGGCTTAGGCGCACCGGTCTACCTCATCGACCCCCTTTGCAGGCCCGGATGAGAAATTTAGTATGATCGGCGCCTGTTTGCAAGGGCCTTCTTTGGCGTGGGCGGCTATTTTTTGACAAAGAATTATCCGCTCGTGATAGACACTGAATGGGGAAAAAGTACGATGATAGGCTCACGCAGTCTAAGGAATTGGGAAGAAAAGCTTAGGGTGAATTCTACCGATCGTCCGGTTCAGTTCAGCGCTGAACTCGAGGGAGACCATCATTCAGGAGGGGGATGAGATGGCAGACAAGCATGGGCTAGCGGAAACACGGAATCTCGAGCATGGAGCTTCGTTGGAAAGGGCTGGATTCTACATCAAGGGAGCTGAGTCTCTGGATTGGGGAATGAAAAACCGGCTGGCCAGGATCTTCAGCCCCAAGAGCAGTAAGACGGTCATGATGGCAATAGATCACGGGTATTTTGAGGGCCCCATTACGGGTTTGGAACAGGTCGACCTTAGTATCGTGCCCTTGCTCTCGCATGTCGACGCACTCATGCTTACCCGAGGCATGCTCAGAACCAGCGTTCCTCCGCTGTTTCGTCAAAGCATTGTTCTTCGTGCCAGCGCGGGGCCAAGCATTCTGAAAGAACTCTCCAACGAGCATCTGGCCTTGGACATTCAAGAGGCGATACGTCTCAACGCGGCGGCGCTCGCGGTAGGCGCTTTTTTCGGATCAGAGTACGAAACGCAAACCGTGCTGAATCTGACCCGCATGGTGGACATGGCGAGTCCTTATGGGATCCCGGTTTTGGCGGTCACTGCGGTGGAGGAGGAAAATCCCCGCGACGCCAAGTACTTCCGCATGGCGTGCCGCATCTGCGCGGAACTGGGCGCCCACTTCGTCAAAACGTACTACGTGCCTGAGGGGTTTGAGACGGTGACCGCTTCCTGCCCCATCCCCGTAGTGATTGCGGGTGGTGAAAAAGTTACAGAGTCAGAGGCCTTGGCCAAGGCTCATCGCGCTCTCCAGGACGGCGCGGCGGGTGTCGACATGGGTCGGAACATATTTCAAGCGGAGGCTCCTCTTGCGTTCGTCCAGGCGCTTCGCGCGGTTGTTCACGAAGGGGAGTCGCCCGCCAAGGCCTATGATCTCTATTGCACTTTGAAGGAAGGCCACGCCCGCTAAAGCTAAACTCCGTGCACAGGCGGATGGTGGAGTTGCTGCTGTTGGTCGGCGAGCTAAACTCCAGTCCGCAGAAGGAACGAGGATAAAAATGCCTCGCTGGCTGAGTTATAGTTTGATCACTATTGCTCTATTTGGTGTTTGGGGATTTGTCTCAACCGTGATAACGAAGGACGTCGCGCCCCTCACCGTGCAGGTCCTTTCGACAATCGGCCTGCTCCCCGTGGCCGTGATACTGGGGTTTTCGCCCAACTTACGAAAAGCAACGAGCTTTCGAAGGGGAATCCTGTTGGCCGTCGTCACGGGCGTTCTAGGCGGAAGTGGCAATGTGGCCTTGTATAAAGCGCTGCAGTTGGGCGGCGAAGGGTCGGTTGTCGTCCCGCTCACGGGGATGTACCCCTTGGTGACGGTCATTGCTGCCAGGTTCCTTCTCAAGGAAAAGTTGAACCGAATTCAGGCTTTGGGCGTCGGACTCGCCTTGGTTGCCATCTATCTCTTCAGTCCTCGTGAAAGCCTGGGCGCAGCCCCGGGCTGGAGGGGTGCGTTTTCAGTTTGGATGATGTACGGATTGTTGGCGCTGGTGCTGTTTGGTGTGGCATGTATTACGATGAAGTTCGCGACCCGCTACATTTCCGACGAGCTCTCGACGATTTTCTATACCGTGGGATATATTCTGCTGGCAATTGTAATCGTGGCTGCGACTCCCGTGGATTGGCATGTCTCCTTGAAAAACTGGGGGCTTGGGATCCTGGTGGGTCTTTTAATGGCCGCCGCGACGCTGACTCTATTCGTCGCCTACCGTTGGGGGAAGGCCTCGATTGTGACGCCGCTTACTGCCCTCTACCCGTTGGTCACGGTCTTGCTTGCGGGGCTGATATTAAAAGAACATTTTGATGCCGTCAAAGTTGTGGCTATCTGCGTGGCCCTCTTGGCAGGCTTCGCCCTGAGCACCGAAAAGCAAGGTGGGGAAGTACGTCAATCGCCGCCCGAGGCGTGATTTCCCTTAGAGCAGTTGGCAAATCAATCGCCAATCATCACCCTTCAGTTCGCCGTTCGTAGGAGACTCGGTTCTGTGCCTCAAGAGGATTGATCCCACCCACGCGCAGTAAGTCGCCGTAATCGTCTTCATGCCCCTGCCGTGAGGTGTGACCCATACATGAGTCTACCTATGCCCGCCTCGAGCGGCGATGTCACTTTTTTGAAAAAAAAAGAAGCAATCGTAGTAGACGAAGACGGCCGTACAGAGTAATTGTGGGGACAGTGTAAAGGCTTGTAGAGTCACAGAATCGCTAAAGCCAGGGTAGCGTGGAGGAATCAAATGAAAGGAAGGAACACAAGCACGTTCGTGAACTTCAGCTTACGGCCCCGCCATTCGTGGGAAAGATGGGTACGTGGCGAGGGTGTTCGACTGCCTCGGTGCGTTCCCTTCCTCATTGGAGTTATGCTTTTGGGAAGCCTCGCACTCCGGCCGGTCACGGTCTTCGGGCAAGCCACGGCTGGGACCTTGCTCGGCCATCTGACGGACCCTGCGGGGTTAGCGGTACCCGAGGTGACCGTCACGGCGCGTCAGACGCAAACGGGGTACGTCCGCACCGTGACGACGAACGCCACCGGCGACTACTTGATGCTCTCGATGCCTATCGGCTCCTATATCCTCACCGCCGAAAAGACGGGGTTTTCTCGATATGAGCAAAAGGGAGTTCAGCTCACCGTGGGCGCTGAGGTCAGGGTGGATATTCCGCTTGTGGTTGGTTCTTTGACGCAAAGCGTGGAGGTCAAGGCGGAAGCCACTATGGTCAACACCGTATCCGGCCAGGTCAGCGGGTTGGTGGATTCGGCGCGCATCGTCGAGCTTCCGTTGTCGGGCCGGAACGTGCTGGCGCTCACCGCACTGCAACCGGGCGTCACGGACGTCAACGCGCCGCAGTCTTTCAGCAATACAGGAAGTGCGGGGACTATGAATATTAGCGGAGGCCGCTCCAATGAGTACGCCGAATATGTGGACGGAGCACTCGCCATGTCTCCCCTGTTCGGATATGGGCTTAATCTTCCCCCTCCCGATTCCGTGCAGGAATTCCGCATGCTCCTTAACTCCTACGCGGCGGAATATGGCCGCAGCAGCGGCGGCAGCGTCAACGCCGTGACGAAATCGGGGACCAACCAACTTCACGGCACAGCTTACGAGTTTGTGCGCAACGACGTCTTCAATGCCCGGACCTTTTTCGCCGACACTGTAACGCCATCGCGACAAAACCAATTTGGGGCCTCGGCCGGTTACTATGTTCCCCTGCCTCGAGGCAAGCGGCTCTATCTATTTGGAAACTACGAAGGGTTGAGAATCCGGACTGCGGGATTTGAGAGTTCGGCTTTCTTACCGACCACCCAAGAGAGAAGCGGGGTCTTTCCCGACACGATCACTGACCCCACAACCGGGCAGCCGTTCCCCAATAATACGATTCCTCAGGGGCGCTTAGACTCAGTCGCATTGGCCATCCTGGGCAAGATTCCCACACCGACTTCGCCGGACGGAAGCTACCTCAGCTTTAGTGCGGCTCCCGAAAACCTAGGCGAGCTGTTCATTCGCGGCGACTACGACATCACCGTGAAGAACCGGCTTACAGTGACCGTGTTCGACTGGAAAGATAGCAAGACGTACGCGCTCGCGGGCGACACGAATGTGCCTGGTTGGAATGGCGGGTTTAACCGGCTGAGCATCTTGAACGTCACGCTGGCGCTTACCTCAACAATTAGTCCGACGCTGCTGAACGAAGTCCATGCCGGCACTGTCCCTCTAAACGCGCCTTACGGCGGCTACGAGCATTTCGATCTGCATTCGCTCGGCGCCAATTTCCCTGCCCTGGGGATTCCACCCTGGATCATTGTGGGTGGCGATTTCATTCTGGACCCTACTACTCCAGGTTTCCAAGAGGATCGAGACGCGTGGTTTACCGACACCTTGGGGTGGGTCAAGGGACAACACACCTTGAAAACGGGCTTCCAGTTTTGGCGACAACGCATGAGGTTCACGTGCAATTGGCTGACGTCATCACAAAGCCTTTTCGACGGGAGCATCACCGGTGACCCCATTGCTGATTTCCTCCTGGGGGCGCCGGCGCTGTTCACGACCCTGGAGAGCAACACCGTTGACGACGGAGAGAGTACAATTATGGGTGCGTTCGTGCAGGATGACTACAAGGCTACGCCTCACCTGACGTTGAATCTGGGCGTCCGCTGGGAACTGCAAACGCCTTGGGTATCCCCGCAGAATGTGTTCGGCATCTTCCGCCCTGGTCAGCAGTCGAAAGTCCTCCCCGACGCGCCTCCGGACTTCGTCTACCCCGGTGATCCCGGAATTCCGCGCGGCCTGACGCCCACTCGATGGACCCATTTCAGCCCGCGTCTGGCGTTCGCCTACGCGCCGCCGCGTGGAGGAAGCAAAACGGTTGTTCGAGGCGCTTTTGGGGTGTTTTTCGGGACACTCATTCAGGACTCGGGTACAGTGATCGAGTCGCCTCCCTTCCAGGTCTACTCGGCCTTCGTTGATCCCCCCGGGGGCTTAAGCAACCCTCAAGAGGGAGAGCCCTCCATTTTCCCGAACTCGTCGAGCTTCGTTCTCCCCATTTCAACTTTCTTCAAGGATTGGCACCAAACACAGCCCTACAGCATGCAGTACAACTTGACCGTGGAACGGCAGTTCAGTACCAACTGGTCGGCACAAGCTGGGTATGTGGGTCGCCAGGGGAGACATCTCTTCAGCCAGATTGACGCCAATCCGGCCATTCCCGGCCCTGGTGCGACCGTCGCCAACGAACAGCAACGGCGTCCCTACAATCCTTATTACGCCAGCATGATCGAAGGGACCACCGATGGTAACTCGTACTACAACAGCCTCCAGACCAAGGTGGAACACCGCATGGCGCACGGATTTACCTTGTTGGGCTCCTACACCTGGTCGAAGAGCATGGACACCAATTCCTGCATCTCGGAATGGTGCGGTGTCTCAAATCCCTTTGATCCCCACTTCGACCGCGGCCTTTCGGATTTCGACCGGCGGCATGTTTTTGCCCTCTCCTTTGTCTCCTATTTGCCGCAGGTGCACGGGTCTTCGGCGGCCGTGCGCAAGTTCACCAACGGGTGGGAATTCACCGGAATCGCCAGTTACAAGACGGGTGTGCCCTACAATATTATTACCGGACAAGATACGCAGATGACGGGTGTGGGATACGAGACGTTCGGCACGGCGCGGCCACAACTGGTGGGCGATCCTTACGTCTCCCACGCTAACAAGAATCAGTATCTCGAGGGGTACTTCAACACTGCCGCCTTTGCGCTGCCGTGTCCGGTGGCCTTCGTGGCGGGCAGTTGCCCGGTGCCCGCTCTCGGGAACTTCGGCCGCAACGTGTTGATCGGCCCCGGCTATGCCGACTGGGACGTGGGCTTGTTCAAGGATACCAATGTTACGGAGCGGGCCAAGGTGCAGTTTCGCTCGGAGTTCTTCAACATTTTCAATCGTGCCAATTTCAATAACCCCGACACCAATATGCAAGATTCACACTTTGGCTGGATCACCTCTGCGAACCCCGGTCGAACCATTCAGCTCAGCCTGAAGTTGATTTTCTAGCTGACAATGTTCACCGCGGGCTGGGAAGGGCGAGGCTTCAGAGTTCGTGTGAGAACCGTGAGTTGTAGCGGCGGTCTATGACCGCCGTCGTGAATCATCAACGACTTAGGCGCTCACAGAGCGCTGCTACAGCGCCCCGAACGTGGCGGCAGAAGGTAGCCCACGGCGCAAGAAGATGTGAAGAAAGAAAAACACCTCACGCAAAGCCGCAAAGCCGCAAAGCCGCAAAGAAACGCAAAGCAGAAGTCCTGTCTTTGCTTTGCGACCTTCGCGCTCTTTGCGCCCTTGCGCGAAACCGGTTCTTCAGTTCGCGAAGTAATTCACACCTTCTTACGCCCTGAGGGGGCTGGGAAACGCGACCGGCATTGTCAACGGATTTTCGTTGCACGACACTAATCTGAAAGGTCTCATTCATGAGCCACAAACTCTCACTTATCCTCGTAGCGGTGGCCGCCACGTTCTCCATCTCCGGCCCTGCCGCAGCGCAAACGGGGTCGGCCGGCCGCACGGCGCTTTCCATTTACGCCGCCAACCCCGCCTATTTCGAGTCCCCGGACGGCAAACCCGTCGTGATGATTGGTGACTACGAAGCCAGCCCGATCTGTCCTACGGGCGTTCCCATGGACCCCAATTATGATTACAGGATCTTTTTCGATACGCTCAAAGAGAACGGGTTGAACTTCGCTAAAGTCTGGATCTTCTACGGAGTCGAAGCCGAATACGACAGCGAAACGCCCTTTGACGAGTATCATCGATTCAACCTCCTGCCCTACTTGCGCACCGGGCCGGGGCTCGCGAACGACGGAAGGCCCAAGTACGATCTGGCTCAGTTTAACCCCTACTACTTCGAGCGGATAGCGGCGGCCTGCGCGGCGGCGCGCGCGCGCGGCATCTACGTGCACCTAGTTCTCATCGATGGCTGGATCTTCCGAATTCCCGCGCTGTGGAAATTCCACGCTTACAATATTGACAATAACGTTAACCACGTGGATGGCGACCCCAAGCGGACCGGCGTGAGCACTGATCCGGAACAGGGATCATGCTCGCTGGGCAACGCTCAGGTGCTGGAAGTGGAGAAGGCTTATCTGCGACGGCTTGTGGATGCTGTCAACGATTTTGACAACGTGCTTTTCGAAGTCTCGAACGAGAACTATTACAACCTCGAATGGGAGCTGAGTATCGCCAGGTTCGTCCACGAGTATGAGAAGGGCAAGCCGCGGCAACATCTGGTGATGCCGCTCGATCTGCCCGATCACGACTACCGAGGGGTGACGTACGGCGCCGAGGCAAAGAACGACCACACCAAGTCCTGGAAGACCTGGGACCTGGCGCAGTTGCACGCCACGATGCTGGCGGCGCGCGGACTGAAGCAACCTTTGATCTACGACACCGACGGCATTGAGAGCGATGACAATCCGGTGCAGCGCAAAGGCTTCTGGACGGCGTTCGTGAGCGGCGGGCATGTAAACTATACCGACTACAGCTTTCAGCCTGAAATCGGCGGCGACGAACGAGGGCTGCGGCGCGCAGGATTGCGGCGGCAACTCGGCCACCTCGCAGCCTTCACGCGGCAGATTCGCTTCTGGGAAATGCATCCCGCCGATATCGTGCGCTCGGGCGATGCCTTCGCCCTTGCCGGCCCCCGCGAGGCCGTTATTTATCTCCCCGACGGGGGTAACGTCGAGGTGGATTTGGATGGTATGATGGGCGCTTTGCGCGCGAAGTGGTTCAATCCGCGCAATGGGCTCTTCAGTGAATCGTTGACGGTAACAGGTGGAAAGACACTGACCTTTCGAGCGCCTGACCTCCGCGATTGGGTGCTCTACCTTCAAAGCGAGGAGGCTGCCCAGTGACAGATCTGTGCAAAGACTTACCGTCCGAACGGGCCTTCGATGCCTACCGCCAATCGATTGGCCGGCGACGCCATGAGTTGACGACCCCCGCGCTCATCCTCGATCTTCCTCTGCTTCGAAAAAACATTGGAACCATGGCGGAGTGGACTCGGTCGCATGCCAAGGTCCGTCCCCACACTAAAATCCACAAGTGCGTGGAAATCGCCCGCCTGCAGGTTGCAGCGGGAGCAGTGGGCCTCACTACCGCGACGGTTTGGGAAGCCCTGGCGATGGCACGGGCGGGATTTGATGACATCCTGATTGCGAACGAAGTGATGGGAGAGGAGAAACTTCTGCGGCTCGCTGAAGCGGCCCGCGAGACTCACATCATTGTGGGTATCGACAGCCTGGTGGGCGCAGAAGCGCTCTCGCGCGCTGCCATGGCAGCGGGGACGCGGATCGGAGTTCTGCTCGACATTGACGTGGGGCTGCGCCGAGGCGGCGTCCGCACCCAGCCGGAGGCGTGTGTTCTCGCCACGGCGTTAACTCGCCTGCCGGGTCTCGTATTCCGGGGCGTCATGGGGTATGAGGGACACGTGGTCGAGGAACCCAATCGGGACGTGCGTGCCCGCCAGGCCGCCGAAGCCATGGAGCTGCTCATCGCCTGCGTCGAGTTACTCGAACGCACCGGCTTCGGAATCGAAATCGTCTCGGCAGGCGGCACCAATACTTACGACATGACGGGCGCGAATCCGCGCGTGACGGAACTTCAGGCAGGCTCTTACGTTTTCATGGATGCCACTTACGGGCCCATCACCCCGGTTTTTAAGCCGGCACTCAGCATTCTCGGCACCGTCATCAGCCGAAACGAACGGACCGCTATACTCGATTGTGGCACGAAGGTCCTGGCAATGGATCTGGGGCCGCCTGCCCTGATGAAACCGTGCGCGAAGCTCCGCGCAGTCCATGAAGAGCACACTCTGCTCGACGTCGAGGACGACAGCCTGCTGCGTGTGGGCGAGCCGGTGGAAATGATCGTCGGGTATTGCGGCGGCACTGTCAACCTGAACGACGTTTATTATGTCGTGGAAAACGACCAGGTGGTGGACGTCTGGCCGATCCTGGCGCGCGGCCCTGGCCGCAGTTTGGCGGGCTGGGACGAGTCCGTCGAAATGAGAATCGCATGAACAACGGAACGCTCGATCCCGAGCAGTTGACGACTTACGAACTGTGGTATGGACGTGACGAGCCTCCGCCGCCGCATACCTGCCTTCACGCCGGTCCGCTTACCGCGCTGTGGGAAGCAGGCGATCTTAGGGGGGTGCGGCTGGGAGAGCTTGAAGTCCTGCGGCGTGTTTACGTTTCGGTGCGCGATGAGAACTGGGATACTATTCCTGCAGCCTTGACGAACGTGTCAACCGACGTTCGAACGGATCGCTTTGTCATTTCCTACGACGCGAGGAATTCCTCTCGCAACCTCGAGCTCCAGTGGCATGCCACCATCACCGGTGAGCCAGATGGGACGATCGCGCTCACAGTGGAGGGCCAGGCGACCCGCGATTTTTCGTACTGCCGTATCGGCTTTTGCCTGCTCCACCCGCTCGCCGAGTACTGCGGACAGCCCTATTGGGGGAATGGTCCGCAAGGTCCGGTGAGCGGAACTTTGCCAACCCCGATCGCTCCGCAGCGTTTTGAAGGCGGGTTTTACTTGCCTTTGTTCCCATCTGTTTCCTGCTTTACGGTGCTGCTGAAAAACGGCGCCCAGGCGAGGTTCGCTTTTGAGGGTGACTTGTTTGAAATGGAGGACCAACGCAACTGGACGGACGGCTCCTTCAAGACCTATTGCACGCCACTTTCCCTCGGATATCCATTTCAGGCGCAGGTGGGGCAAAGGTTCAAACAAAAGGTGACTTTCACAGTGCAAGGTTGTCCCCAGCAGGCAAGCGTGAGGGATTCGAAGGTTCGACTCGACCTTGGCCCTTCACTACGGCGACGGCTGCCCGCCATCGGGCTAGGTATTGCCTCGCATGAGCGGGATCTCTCATCCGAAGACGCAGACTTGCTCCGCCGATTGCGCCTCGATCATCTGCGTGCTGACCTGCATCTGGGCAGAGATGCCGTGGAACGAGAGTTGGCGCGCGCGGAACGCGAGTGTGGCCTGTTGCGCTGCGGCTTGGAGCTGGCGCTTTTCCTTACGGACAATGCCGATCGGGAGCTTCAGAGCCTTGCTAGCCGCCTCCCGCTCTCCGTTCCTATCTCGCGCGTTCTCGTTTTCCACGAAAAAGAACCGACCACTTCGGCGAGATGGATAAAGATGGCACGCGAGGCATTGGCTCCGCGCCTCGCGGAGATTTCTATCGGCGGGGGCACAAACCTGTATTTCGCAGAGCTCAACCGGTTCCGGCCCGACGTCTCGGCCCTGGACGCTGTTGCCTTTTCGATTAACCCACAGGTTCATGCCTCTGATGAAAGATCGCTGGTTGAAAACTTAGAGGGCCAGGCGGATACGGTGGCTACTGCGCGGGCATTCTGCGGAAGCCGGCCGATCATTGTAAGTCCCGTTACTCTCAAGCCCCGTTTCAATCCTGACGCGGTGGGGCCTGAGCCACCGCCCCTTCCCGGCGAACTCCCAAGCGCAGTAGACGCTCGCCAGATGTCGCTGTTCGCCGCAGTCTGGACGCTAGGCAGCGTCAAACAGCTCAGCGAAGCTGGCGCCGCTTCACTCACGTTTTACGAAACAACGGGCTGGCGTGGGGTCAAGGAGACTCATGGAGGATGCCCGCTTCCGGAGATCTTTCGTTCATTTCCGAGCATGGTCTTCCCCGTGTATCACATTTTCGCGCACCTGGCGGACCTCAAGGACGGGGAGTTGGTCACATGCAGCTCTTCCGATCCGCTTAGAATCCAGGGACTCGCCGTGCGGACGGGTGAAAGTCTCCACATTCTGATTGCGAACCTCACAGCCGAACCGCAAGAGTGCGCTCTAGCACACGTCGCAGGGGGTCACGTCCTTACGCGCACGCTCGATGCTATCGGGACGCCCTTGGCGATGACTCATCCCGAAGAATTCCGTTCGGAAGCGAAGCTCGGAGTTCCTGTTAGTGGTTCGACGCTGACCTTCACGTTGCAGCCTTACAGCGTGGTGAAGATCGATTCCGCATCCGTACCATTCTGAGAAGAGGGATTACAAGGCGTACATGACACGTTTACTGGGTATCGATCTCGGAACCACTTCCTTGAAGGCGGTGGTGTACGATGTGCACGGCACGGTCCTGGCGAGTTCACAAACCGCCCCACCTGATGAGCAAGTCACGGTCAACGGGTTCCGGGTCACCGTTTGGCGGCCCCAGATGCTGTGGGAGACGATGTGCGTCCTGATTCGCGAGGCGGTCCGCCAGTTGCCTGACGCTGCCCTGGATGCCTTAGCGATCGCAGAGTTGGGTCTGGTGGGATACCCCCTTGATAGTTCGGGAAATCCGCTTTACGCCGGCGTGACCTGGATAGATCCTTCTGCACCACCCTCCTCAGAGTTTCGAGACTGTGGTCTTGAGGATGCTGCCCTGTTCAGCATGACAGGCAATCACCTGAGCCCTATCTATCCCCCGGCGTGGATCACTTGGATGTCTGAATTCGAGCCGAGCTATGCTCGCGGGATGGTGCGCTGGCTGAATGTGGGCGATTATGTTGCCTACCGGCTTTGTGGCGAGATGGCGCTCGACTACTCGATGGCATCGCAGACCACAGTATTCGACCAGCAAACCTTGAGCTATCGCTCGGAACTACTTCGTGCCTTAGGGCTCGACGACAATATCTTTCCTTGTCCCCGCGCGTCCGGAAGTTTGCTCGGTCGTGTACTGCCAGAGGCGGCGTCTGCGACCGGTCTTCCCGTGGACCTCCCCGTGGTTCTTGGGGGGGCCGACTTTATCACCGGCGCGTATGCGGCGGGTTTCCTTGATTCCGGAGACGCAGCGATACTTACCGGTACTTGGGAGAATGTGATCGTTTGCTCGGATCAGCCGGAACTGGGACGCGCGCTGTTCGATTGCGGGGCGATTTGCGATGCCCACGTGGCTCCTAACCGATGGTCGATTCGCATCGAGAACCTGTCTGGCGAGGTAACGGAGTGGTATAAGAGGAAGATCCGTGTCCTGGGTCATGCGGAGTTGGAAAATGCGGAAAGTAGCTGGTCGCGTCTGATTGAGGAGGCTGAAACTGCCGCCCCAGGAAGTCAAGGTGTGGTCTTCATGCCTCACGTCTTCGGCAGTTATGGGCCTCGCCACGACCAGCTCGCGCGGGGCGCGTTTATTGGTCTTTCCGGCGAGTGTACGTGCCGGGAAATGACGCGCGCGCTTTTCGAAGGGTTGAGCTTTCAAACCCGGCACGCGCTCGAGGCGCTGACGACGGGGATTGGCCGGCCTCCACGGCGGGTGGTGGCGATGGGCGGCGGAACGAAGAACCGATTCTGGGTGCAGAACAAAGCCGACATATTGGGCTGTCCACTCGAGGTCGTGACAACGCCCGACGTCACGCCTCGGGGGGCGGCCATGATTGCCGGTGTCGGCATTGGAGTGTTCTCCGACTTTCGCGATGCCCTCGGGCGTTTTGGAGGCGCCGTCACACTAGTCTCGCCGAACCATCGCCTCACCGACTTTTACCAACGAATTTATAGAGAGGTTTACCTGCCGCTCTGTGATGAACTTGCTCCTTTCAACTCTCGGCTTGCGACTCTCCGCGCGCCGCAGCTTGAGGCTGCGAGTCCGAACAGCATGTTGTCCGGCACAAGAGGTGACACATGACCGACCCTGTGCTCCCGATTCCCATCTCCCAGGTAGCGCTCGTAGTAAGAGACCTTGAGAAATCGATGCGTGAGTACACCGAAACCATGGGCTGGGGACCCTGGACCATTTACGAGTACAAACCTCCGCGCATTCACGATATCCTGGTGCGCGGCCGACCGCGAGAATTCACTTGGATTGGGGCGGAGGCGCCGGTGGGCTCCACTTACGTCGAACTCCTCCAACCTCTCGAGGGACCTAGCATTTTCCGGAAATTCATCGAGCAGCGGGGCGAAGGCCTCCATCACATTGGCTATTGGGCCAAGTCCATGAATGAGGCGGACAAGATCAGGGAGATGTTCCGAGCCCGCGGCGCCCCTGTATTGATGAGCGCCTGGATCGATCGGGTCTTCTTTTACTACCTTGACACGTCGCCCATGATTATCGAGGTCTGGACGGGGGACCTTGAATCGCTTCAGGCGAGCCGAACGTATCCTTAAGGGGAGGGCCCCGGCCAGGCTTGTCCCACCTCACACTCGATCGGGTCAAGAATGACCGGCGGCTCCGCTGCCTGCTCTCAAGAAACTTCGCGCGACTCTGTCATTCCGAGCGGAGCGAGGAATCTTGCTCTGATTCTTTCTTCCGGGGCCCGCCTGAGCCCAGAGCGAGATTCCTCGCTCCGCTCGGAATGACACCTGTAAGGCCGGGAGCACCGATGAGGCATGGCGTTTTAATTCTGGCGAGCACTTTGGCGGCGATAAGTCTGCCCGGCCAAACTCCCGAGGAGCTGAAGCAGGAGGGAATCAAAGCCTTTGAGGCTGGCCAATTCGCCGCCGCGCAACAGACGTTCAAGCTCCTTGTTCAACGGGATCCCTCCGGCGAGAATTACTCCTACGAAGCCGTGGCCGAATTGCGCGCGGGCGAGGTTCAAGCAGCGATCGCCCATTTCCAACGCGCAATCGAGTTGGGATATGCGCCTGGCAGCGTCCACTACAATCTGGGGCTCGCCCTTCTGAGGCTCCAGAAGACTCGGGCCGGGATCAGTGAATTGAAACTCGCAGCAGCCCAGGAGCCGGGTAAGGCTGAAGTCGAGTATTCGCTGGGGGTGGCCCTGCTGGAGGCTGGCGAGCCTGGATCCGCGCTTCCTTACCTGCGCAAATCACTTGCACGTTCACCCCGCGACCCTGCGATTCAGGCGAACATTGTGCGCGCCAACTTCGAATCCGGAGATACGGGGGCAGCCCTGCAAGCGATTGACAAGGCGGTGGCAGCTTTTCCCCAGAACGCCGCTCTCGAGGTCTCCCTGGCGCGTATTTGCCTTGCCCACCGGCAAGGGCAGATGGCCGTGACACTTCTGGAGAGCGCCGGCAAGCTCTTACCAAACGAGCCTGAGATCAGATTACTGCTGGCGCGTGCTTATGTGCTTGCAGAAAAACCAAGGGAGGCGGCGGACGCCTTGAAAAGTGTTCCGCCGGAAGCGGGCGCTCCGGGAGAATGGCCCCATCTCATGGCGCAGGCCTTGGCGCAACTGGGTAATTTGAAAGAGGCCAGAGCGCAGGTCTCATCCGCTATCGAAGCCGACCCGCACAACACGACCTACCTGTCGACCTCGGCGTGGATCGATCAATTGGACCTGCAATATCAGCAATCCATCGAGACTCTCAAGCACGCTCGTGAGCTGGAGCCGAGGCGGGCTTCGATCCCGTACCATATGGCGATCGGCTACTACTACACGCAAAGATATGCCCAGGCCGCCGAGCAGTGCCAGGAGGCCGTTGGCTTAGCCCCAAACTACGATCCTGCCTATTTCCTGATGGGAATCTCAAAGATCGAGATACACGATCTGGACGGGGCGCAAGCGGCACTGAAGCGCGCGGTCGAATTGAAAAGCGCTTCCCCACTCTACCATTACGAATTGGGCGAAGCTCTGCTGAAGGCGGCGAGGATCAACGAAAGCAAGCGCGAGTTCTCCCGAACCCTGGAATTGGATCCAAAGTTTGCCGGCGCTTATTACTGGCGCGCACGAGCGCTCAAGCAGGAGGGTGACCTTTCAGGGGCTCTCCGCGACATGGAAGCCGCCGTGGCTATTGATCCGGGCCTTACGTTGGCCTATCACGAGTTGTGGCAGCTTTACAAAAGCACGGGACAGCCGGAGAAGGCGGCCGCC
>Ga0326727_10015101_pt1 | contig 16657 bp, 16 predicted proteins | sample MB2enrmetagenome_FD_207643 | JGI IMG/M metagenome (GOLD analysis project Ga0326727, IMG submission 207643) | Lab enriched peat soil microbial communities from McLean, Ithaca, NY, United States - MB29MY | ecosystem: Environmental > Terrestrial > Soil > Wetlands > Peat | place: USA: New York...
AGAAACCGCTTGGGAAACCTGGCACCCAGCTTCGACAGTTACGCTGACAGCGATCGAAGAGGTGCCCGTGGCGCCAAATCCTGCGCTGCACATCAGCCCCGATTGGAGATGTGCGATTACGAGGAATTGAAGAACAGACCTGAAATGCATCGACCCTCCTCCTGTTCCCCATTTCGAATAGGGAACGGAACTCCCGTGCCGTATCCGGGCCACGCCGGCGAATCGGCTCCCGCCCGAAAGCGCGCAGGCCTTTGGATGGCGTCCCGTAGCTTTGGAAAGGCCTCATAAATCAAAAACAAGGTGCGAAACGCACTGAGGAAGATATCGGCAGGAGTCCGAGAAGGTTTAGAGAATCCTTAAGTGCAGAACAGTTTTCTCTTCCGTCGAAGATCTCCAGCCTCCCTTTGGAATGAATAAGGGCCTGACGATTAATATCCCATCCAACAAGAAGTAAAGCTGCTCAATTCCGTACAGGCCGTGGCAATTGCGATTGGCTTGTCCAGATCGATTTATCAGAATGCGGGGAAAATGTCTTCACCGCGTTCGCACCCTCATGAACATTGACGATGGCGACGATCCGAGAATTCAGTATTACGACTCAAATTGGAAATGTGGGTCAAGAACCGATGCTGCGGCTGTTGGGGAATGAAGGAGAATCTTTGAAAACACTGATTTTGATTCCGTCGCCCAGAATAGTGTCTGGCGATCCCCCGATCGTCGCCGGGTAACTCAATCATAGCGCGAACCGCCTCCAATCACTTCTCCTTCCGCTCCCTTACGTTCTGCCGCGCCTTTTCCGTCACCAGCTTCAGCAGATAGAGGAAGACCAGCAGGTTGAAAGTGAAAATGCCCACGCGGATCCAGGTGACACGGCGGAAGATCTCGAAGATCTCCCAGGGCAGAAACGATGCCGTGACGGCCAGAGTGAGGAACTCGCCCCAGGCCTTTTCGAGATAGAGGCCCACGCCCTCGGCGATGCACAGCGCCGAATAGCCAAACGCAGCGAAGCCAATGCGCAGCAGCAGCGGATCGTTGACCAGCGAAGCGCGGTCCAGTATAAAGTTCACCAGCTTCGACTCTGGATTGAAACGCAGATGGTGGGCGAGCACCTCAATCTGGTCGGCGATGTCTTTGTGCAGCAGCCGATGCGCGCCGAACCCGATGAGGATGAACACAAGCGCGTATGCAAACTTAAAGAACGCAATCAGCAGCAACCCCCGGTCGTGGCGCCAGGTTGCGGCGAATTCAGCGGTTGATGCGCGGGGAGGGGTTCGTGCCATATTTGCGGGAATCGGCTGCTTACTCAAGAGTAAATGATTGATCGGAGAAAGCGGAGTCTGCGGCGCTGTAACGCCTTCAGAGATGACGCAACCCCGCCCCTGTTCCCTGATCCCTGATCCCTGTTCCCTGATCCCTGTTCCTTGTTCCCTGCTCTCCGAGCCTACTTTTTGAGCTTCAGGAGCGCGTCCCGGTCAATCACATTGCCATCCTCAATAAGCGTCGATATGCGCCGCGCGTTCCAGATGCTGACCGTCGGGTCTCCGTCCACAACCAGAATGTCTGCGCGGCGTCCGGCCGCTATCTGACCCAGTTCGGTCCAGCCGAACCGCTCGGCGTAGTTGTTGGTGGCCGCGGCCAGCGCCTCGCGAGGCGAGAGCCCCAGCCGCACCAGCAGCTCAAGCTCGGTGTGCAGAGAGATGCCCGGCATGGTGCCGAGGGCATCGGCGCCGGAGCCTGCAAGGTAATGGGGAAACGCGGAGAAGATAGTCTCATTGATGCGCCACAGCCGCATGGCCTTCTGGTCGGCCTTCTTCTGCAGGTCGGCTTCGAACCAGCGCTGGCCCGCCGCGGGCAGTCGCCGCGACCAGCCGGTGAGTGGATACATCATCTCTCCCGTCGCCGGATTGGTGGGACGAAACATTCGATTCGGACTGAGCAGCGCGGCGGCTGGCTCGCGCCACAGGTTGCGGTGCGCTGGCAGCTCAACGTAGTAGAGGCTGAAGGTGGGCAGAAGCACGGCGTGGTGCGAGCCTACAAAGTGCGCGTAGTTGCGCAGACGCGCATCGGTGGAGGGAATGCGCTCGGAGTAATCGAATGCCGTCGCCGCCGAGGGCCCAAATGGATCCTCGACAAGCGGTTTCTGCAACTCATCGGGAATGGCGCCCAGTACATAGTGATCCATGTGGACAAGCGCGTCGACGCCGGCCTCGATTCCCACGCGGTAAGGCGTCGACACAAACTCGCCATAGGTCACCAGGTGAAGGTCGTGGGCGCGGGCAACGATCAGTTGCGTATTCGCCGCCGTCACATCCGCGCTCAACAGCACCACGCGCGTGCCCAGGCGCGCCGTGTCCACGAGCTGGCGTGCCGTGTCGTCTGGGCTCAGCTCCACCGGGTGCGTGCCTTCGCGCAGTTTCCCAATCCACTCCGGATTGTGCGCCAGCAGGCTCCAGTTGTCGGTCGTGCCGACTGAGTCGACGAGGTAAAGGTGCGGGCTGGGGCTGGCCGCGGTGTCGAGGTATCCCCGTTCTTGGTCGGCGCGGGCCACCACCGTAGTCACGCCCATGTACAGGTTGACGTTCGCCTCGGCCTGCGAACTCATGCCGGCAAAGCCATCAACCAGACCGGGGATAATGTACCGCCCAGTGCAGTCGATTACGCGCGCGCCCTTGGGAACCTGGATGGCGCTTGCCGGGCCGACGTCGGCGATGCGGCCCTCGCGAATGATCACAACGGCATTGGTCAGGTCGCGGGCCGAGTCTCCCCAACCGGAAACATCGACAACCGTGCCGCCGGCGAGCACCAGCGGCGCCGGCGCCGTCGGTGCAGGCGCTTGCGGCTGGGCTGCCATCGAGCGAATGGCCAGGCAGAAAACATTGATTAGAACCAGATGGAAGGTTTTCATCGCTACGCCGGCTACAGCGGTTCCGCAGTTACTGTGTCCCGAAGTCGTGACTGCCAAGTGGATTGTTCCTTAAGAAAAATCCACCCTCCGCCGAGACTGGAAATGGCTACAACAACTGCGGAACTGCTCTTGTGTGGATTGTCGCACACGCAAGAGGCGTGCGCGTTCCGTGCCGCACTGCCTGAGTTATTCAACGTCGACATCGAATTTGTCATCGGGCAGCTCGATGCGAAGATTCTCTTTGCTCCCATCGCGAACCTCGCCGCCCGCCAGCGGATGGAGCTTGAACAAAACCAGTAGATTGCGGTCGGAGTCATCGAATGCGGACCAGGCGGCAACCTGTTCAAGGGAATAGCGCGAATGCAGATCCTCAAGCGTTGCCGGATCGAGGTCGTTCCACGCGGCATACCACCCCGGCTGGTATTTGTCCAGCTTCTGAGCCAGCGGCATGACGCCGTAATCGTCGCAGATGGCGGGCAGATGCGTGGCCAGCATGATCTGGTCGCCGCTGATCGAGACCAGCAAGCGCCGCCCGTTGGGATGCGCATCGATATATTGCGTAAGACGCTCTGCGGCATTCACAAACGTGTACTCGGGATGCGTGACATAGGTGAGCGTCTGGGCGCCATTCGCCGCAGCAGCCACAAGCGAGACCGCAACTGCCGTCGCTCCGGCGGCGCGCAGCAGCAGGCGAAGCGTGCCGGCCGAGCGAGACGCCTGCTCCAGCAAAGCCGCGGCGCCCTGCGCGGCCATAAAGAAGCAAAAAACTGCCGTGACCGTGAAGTAGCGCGGCTGGGGATGGTTCTGGTAGGTCATGAAAGCGATCGTGCCTGCGCTCGCGATGACCGATGAACTGAAGACCGGATCGAGGAGCAGCCGCCTGGCAAAGACGGCCAGGCTCTGTGACGCGGCGCTGTGGGGCCGACGCCAGGCAAGCAGGGCGGCTATGAACGCCGCCAGCAGAACGATGCCGGCCAGTGGAACGAGCACCTGATCCGCCCACAGTCCGCCATGGAACGACCACCAGAGGGAGACCAGCGGCCAGTAAAACTCGGGTCGCCCCGGATAGTTGTTGATGAAGAAGAAGTACCTGTAATCGCCAAGAAATCCGCGGCTGGCAATGAGCGCCAGCCACAGGCCGTATCCGGCCGCGAATGCAGCGCCGGCTGCCAGCAGACACTTGAGAGCAAGCCGCCGTCGGTCGCGCAGAGGCAAAACAATGGCCCACGCCACGGCGGGCAGCAGAAACAGGGCGTTGGTTTTGGTCAGTGTCATCACCGCGAAGAGAACTCCGACGGCAAAGGCTCCCCATAACGGTCTGCGCAGCCGGGGCAGGCGCACCGCAAGGTTGAGCGCGGCAAGGGTAAAGACTATGAGAAACGGCTCAAGATTGGCCAGGCGGCTGAAGCAATAGAGGAACGGGCTCGTGACCATAAGGGTGAGCGCCAGCAGCGCGGTCCAGCGCGAACCCGAAGTACGAAGCAGCAGATAGGCGAGCAACAGGTTAAGAAAAAAACCGGCGACGGCCAATCCGCGCGCGGCTGCAAGCGAAACTCCAGTAAAGAAAAACAGAATCCACTCGAGAAACGGCCACACGGGAAGAGCAACCGCGGGGTTGAGGTCGCCCTCGAGATACCAGTGGCCGAGCAGATGCGCCCGGATCGCTGCGCTCGAGTACCAGCCCTCGTCAGTGTATTTTGCCCAGTCGCCGTACCAGGTTGTGTGGTTGGGAAAATCGGCGCGCAAGTTCAGGCCGTGGAGAACAGCAAAGGCAACGATCGCCGCCAGCCACGCGGCATACAGCAGGTTTTTCAGCCGTGGACCCAAGGAATAATCTCCGCAAGGTGCAAACGTGCGAGCCCGGCACAATTCGGGGCGCCGGAACCGGCAACGACAGAAAACGGCAAGAAAGAATGCCCTGAGTATAGAGCCTGAACCGAAAGAGCGCACCTGATGCGGCTGCGGGGGGGCCGTTGCGGGATGTGGACATCCGCGGTTTTTTCACGCTCAAGTTTTCGACCTGAAGGCCGATGAAAACCGTGTCGGCCCGGAAAGCCCTCCCGGGCCACGAATGCGTGGCAGGTACAGGGGGACAAAGGCGAGGCTTGTTGGGATCGATGCAAAGCGCCGTTCAATTTCAGCCCCAGTCTTCCGGATCCGGACTGACGCTTGTCGAAATGGAGCCGCCCCGCGCCGGCGAAGTAGTGGGAGTGAGCGCCGCATGGCGCAAGCTTCTGATGCAGGCCGAGATGGCCGCTCCCCACCTGCAGGTTGGCACCATCGAAGGCGAGCACGGATCGGGCAAGCAGACCCTGGCCCGTTACGTCTTCAGCCGGTCGCAGCTTGCCAACTCAGCTTTCAGGCGGCGCGATGCCCGCGAATGGCTGGCGACAGACGCCAATCCCGCCGCACTCGCCGGTTTCACTTACCTCGATCGCGTTGACCTGCTGGCTCCGCCGGGGCAGGGATTGCTCCTGGGCATATTGAAGGCGCTGCAGGATCGACCGCCCGGCCAGGCAATCGTCATCACCTCATCGGAGACTTCGCTGCGGCAGATGGCCGGCCAGGGACTGATCCTTCCCGATCTGGCCTTCCGGCTCACCGCCATCCGTTTCGGCATTCCTCCTCTTCGCCAACGGCGCGAGGATATCGCGCCTCTTGCGCAGGCGCTCCTCGAGCGGCTCTGCGAGCGCTACCAGCAACGCCCTGTCCTGCTGGGCCCCGGAGCACTGGCGCGCCTGCTGCAACATAACTGGCCGGGAAATGTGCGTGAGCTGGCCAGCGTGCTTGAGACCGCTCTGCTCGAAGCGGTCAACGGCGTCATCCGCGCCACCGACCTTGCCATTCCCGATGGCCCCGTGGCGCAACCTGCGCCCCAGCCTTCCACGCAACTCGACAATCTCTCCCTCGATGCCGTCATTCGCCATCACGTGCAATACGTGCTCGACCTCAACCGTGGCAACAAGCTCCGCGCCGCCCAGCAGCTTTCCATCAGCCGGTCCACTCTCTACCGCATCCTGGCCAATGAGGCCGTATTATCCGGTTCAAAGAACGGCACGGCTCGTGACGACAGTTTCGCCGGAGGGAGCAGGGGGCCTCAGCCCCCTGAAAAAGGCGCATAAAATGCGGGCCTTCAGTATCGGCATGAGAACTCACCCCGGCGCCAACTTGCGAACTCGCCATGCACGCGAAGCGTGCGCTAACTTGCTGCTTCTGAGTCAAGACGGGACCCTATCAGGCCTCGACAGCCCCTTCTGACGCACACTCCTCAGTTTCAAACCCTTTTCCACCTCCGCTACCGCCCCCGCCGTTCCCTCTCATGTGAAGCAGATCACATAGCCCTCCGCCGGCCGTGCCCCATCCATTTCGCAGGTTTTATCGCGAAATGGGTGGGAGGCCGACACACTATTTACGGGCCGGATCAATAATGTGAAGCAGATCACATAGCCCTCCGCCGGCACCGGCGTAAACTCCCTTGGTTACACCTTCGTTTTTATCCCAAAAAAGGCGCGTCGATGCCTGTCGAAGAAAACCTATGTCTCCAGAGCTATGCGCGGGGCCCGGCGCGGCCCCTGCTTGAACTCACCATTGGCGATCTGCTTACGCGCACTGCCGATCGCTTTCCCGGCCGGCTCGCAGTGGCCAGCATGCACCAGGGCCAGCGGCTCACCTGGAGCGAACTGAGCGCGGCTGCCGACTGCGTGGCCCGCGGCCTGTGGTCTCTCGGCATCAGGCGCGGCGATCGCGTCGGCATCTGGTCAACCAACTGCGCCGAGTGGATCATGATGCACATGGGCGCCGCGCGCGCCGGCGCCTCTCTCGTCAATGTCAATCCCGCTTACCGCTCGCACGAGTTGCAGTTCACGCTCACCCGCTCGCGCATGAAGGCTCTCTTCCTGTGGCACAAAGACAAGCGCGCCGACTACGAAGAGATCCTGGGCCGCGCCTGCCATGGCCTCCATCTCGCGCTTGAGCACACCATCTACTTCGATTCACCCTTGTGGCCGGCGCTGCTCGACGCCGAAGGCCGGTTGCCCGATCGCGTGGCCGTCGACGACGTGGCCAACATCCAGTACACCAGCGGAACCACCGGCCTGCCCAAAGGCGTGATGCTCACCCACCACAACGTGGTCAACAACGGGCAGTTTCTGGCCCAGGGATTCCACTACACCGAGCAGGACAAGATTGTCCTCCCCGTGCCGCTCTTCCACTGCTACGGCTGCGTGATTGGAACCATGAGCGCCCTCAATTCGGGCGCGGCAATTGTGCTGCCCAACTGGACCTTCGATCCGCGCGCCACGCTGCGGGCCGTGCATGAGGAGCGCGCCACCAGCGTCTACGGCGTTCCGGCCATGTACGTTGCCGAATTCGGCCTCGACGATTTCGCGAGCTACGACCTGACCAGCCTGCGAACTGGCATGATGAGCGGCGCGCCGTGCCCCGTCGAGCTCATGAAGCGCGTGCTCGAAGAGATGCACTGCCGCGAGCTGGTCATCGCCTACGGGCAGACCGAGACTTCGCCCGTTGTGACCATGAGCGACGCCGGCGACTCCATCGAGATTCGCGTCCACACCGTCGGCCGCCCCATGCCCCAGACCGATATCAAAATCGCGTCACTCGAAACGCATGAGGCCGTGCCCTGCGGCGAACCGGGCGAGGTGTGCGTGCGCGGATACGCAGTGATGAAAGGTTACGACGGCGATCCCGAAGGCACGGCGCTTGTGATCCAGCAGGATGGCTGGCTGCGCACCGGCGACCTGGGAGTGATGCGCGAAGACGGCTGCATCCACATCACCGGCCGCTCCCGCGACGTGATCATCCGCGGCGGCGAGAACATCTATCCGCGCGAGGTTGAGGAATTTCTCTACACCCATCCCAAGGTCGGCGAGGTGCAGGTGATCGGCATTCCCAACGCCCGGCTGGGCGAGATCGTGGTGGCATGGGTAAGGCTTCGTCCCGGCCTGAAGCCGGATATCGACGCCACCGAAGAAGAGATCAAGGAATTCTGCAAAGGGCAGATCGCCTACTACAAGATCCCCGAGCACGTCCGCTTTGTAGACGAGTTCCCGGCCACTCTCAGCGGCAAGATCCAGAAGTACAAGATGCGCGAGTTCGAAATCGAAGCGCGCGGCTTGCAGGAACTGGCAAAGACGGCCACGGCATAGCGCTCGTTGCGCGATGAAGAGAAGTTCGTGGACTCCCCGGTCCCCAAAAGCCAGGGACCGGGGGCACCCAGACTTGATTAGCTAGTCAGATCTGAACGGCCCGCCGACAGAGTTCCTGACGTGCCCAACAAAAAACGGCCCCCATCAAGCCGGTGCTTCATGTGGAGCATTGACTGCCACAATCCTTAGCCTCGAACCCAGAAGAGAGCCGTTTCTCGTGGGCTGTTTGGATATGCTTGGCTCGACGCGGTAGTGTCGGTTTTTCGCGATGAACCTTTGCACCCACGCCAAATCGTCGCGGTAAAAGACAGTGTCTTCGGCACACCTCACAATCAAACGGTTGAACTCGACAGCCTCATTTTGGCTGATACTCCTTCTACGGCAGTTAAAATTTGCGAAAGAGAAGTCGGCTAGATCCTTGTCAATGGTCAAGTCCGGCCTGATCCGAATTGCTAGATTTGGTGCGAGGGGTACGATGCGGTTGATGATACGCCGGTCACTCGTCTCCTCGATCGCCGTTGGAAAGTCGCTCGTGAAGAACGGGCTGTGGTTGAAGTCATTGAGCAAGATGTCCCACCTGAAATTTCCGAAAATGGCGAGGGACCGATGGATCGAGCTGATGCCGACGGCCTGCGGAAATTTCGGATCGACTTTGACCTCTACCACCCCGGTTCTCAGAAGTTCGACGAGGCTCTCGGCGCCTAGCTCCTTGGGCGGCGGCGGTATCTGCCCCCGTGCCTCCATCGTGGCGGCCACGGTTTCGACGATGCTCTTCAGCGGCCCAGACTGAATGCGCATACCTGCCGGAGAACAGGATACGACGTAGGCGACAAACCCGCTGATTGTGTAGATGCACTGCTTGTCGATCTTGTCTTCAATGAGCTTCGCCAAAGCCCCGTTATATTCCGGCTCGATCGTTTTAAGAAATTCCTCGATCGACCGGTCCTCTTTTAGGTAGGCATTCGTGCTGCCGTCATTGATTCCGCAGACAGATTTTGAATTGGGCGTGAATGATTTCAAGTCGCTCTTCCGCATCGCATACATTCGGTCACCGAGGACCGGCGAATAGAAATTCTTGAGATGCACCTGAGGGATGTAGTGGTCGAGCGGCATTTGGCCTTCATTTTATGCGATCATGGTCACCTTGACGGTCGCTCGTTCACAATCCGCGTCATTGTGGCTTCGCCTGATGCGACTCGAACCACTTTCGGCGGGCGGCCCAGTTCCAACAATCTCCAGAAATGGGGTGCCCCAGGTCTCGCTTCTGAGACCCCGGAGACCACGGACCTCAAGAGGCCGCTTACAATTCCCCGCCGGCCCGCTTCCCTACTTCGCAGCCGCTGCCTTGTGCGCCGCCAGCATCTCGCGCCGCAGAATCGCATTGATCCGCGACTGGTAGCCCTTGCCGTGCGACTTCAGCCACTCCAGCACATCGGCGTCCACGCGGGCCGTAATCTGCCTTTTTACCGGGCGGTAGAAATGTCCGCGCTCGGCGTTCTTCCACTCCTCATCAGTCATTTCGGGAGCATCGCTCAAATCGATCTCGCTATCGGGCCGAGCCGCCAGCGCGCGCAGATTCGCCCGCTGCGCTTCCGTCAGGGGCGGCAGCGTTTCAAACGTATAACTAACCATTTTCGTCTTCATAGCGTTGTCTCTCCTTTCGCGTCGCATATCGAGCCGTAATGATGCGAATTACTTCTCTCGGGCCGCTAACCGCATCTTCCTCTCTCACGGTGTGCGCCACCATCATGAGCAGGCATCCGTCAACTTCTCCGTAAGTCCGCCACCGTTCTTCGCCATCTTGGATGCGGTCTTTAACGGAAACGTAGAGCGGGTCGAGAAATACCTGTGTGGCTTCCTCGAATCTGACGCCGTGCTTGCGCTGGTTGGAGAGGTTTTTCGCCTCGTCCCATTCGAACCGGATTCCAGGCACAACAAAATTATAACTACATTTTTGCAATTATGCAAGCCGGGCTCACAGCCAGCCAGCTCCGGAAGGCCCCATTAACTACGCTGAGGTTTGCGTACAATTTCCCACATCTGCGCTACATTCAAAACACAGCAATTGAACCGGATGAGCGAAACGGTTGAGGTGCTGCACCAAAACCGCTGCAAATCGGAGCCGTAACTCTTTTGTTTGTAGGAATTTAATATTTAAGTCTTTAGTCGTGAGGATTTTGCGGCCGTTCCTTGCGTTGCGCTCATCGTTAACATCAACCAAATCATCCACTTAACAGCAAAGGGGGGAGGGGGGGATGCTCCGGCCGCTCACCGTCCACCGCTCACCGTCCATCGTTCACGTCGCGAGAGCCAACATTTCGGGTATGCGCCTACCCCGCGCTCGCCACCGCCGCACCGCACATAATGGCCCCTACCGTCATATCGTCCTGCTGCCCGAACTCGCGCGCCGCCGGCTTCAGAGCCCGTTATCAACCTCAGTACGGCAGCAAAGTTGGATAACAGGCTCTGGCAGAAAATCGCTACTACTGCGGAGCCGGCGCAGGCGCCGCGTCGCCGCGCTTCGCCGTGAACTCCTGCGGAGGACGAGGCTGGCCGTCGGGCCCCGCGGAAAAGCTGCGCGTGAACTTGATGGTGTCGCCGTCGATCGTTCCCTTGTAGCTGATGGTGAATGAATTTCCGTTGAAGTTCATCACCTGGTCAAAGCTGATGGTGTTGCCGTCGATCTTGCCGTTTGAAACGTCGATGTCACCGCGCGGCGTGGTGATGGTGCCGGTCACCGTCGCGCCATCCACTTTGAAGTTGAAGGTGAGGTTCTGGGGCCCGCGCATTCCCTGCACGGTGCCAGACCATTTTCCGTTGAAGTCAGCCGCCAGCGCAGCCACAGAGCCCAGCGCCAGAAACGCGACGGCGAGCAAGAAATTGCGCATCATTCGAATTGCCTCCTCGCGCGCCTCCACGACCATCGAACCGCCGGTTGGCGCGGCCATTGATTCGGTCCCGGCAACGACAGATGCCAATGGTTGGGACCTCACACTCTGGGACGGAGATTCCCGGCAATAAGTTTAGGGGGCAGAGGTTTTCATGATGAATATTCGGACTGTCCCGGGCAAACCTACTTGGCAAGTCTCGGCCGATGGATATGTTCGACCTGGCGGCCATAGCGGCCCAGCAGGGCGTTCCAGCGGACGATGGCAATGTCCTGGAGCATGCGCATTCCATCTTTCAGGTAGCTCATCCGGGTGCGCTCGTCGTGAGCCCAGCTCACCGGCACCTCGTCGATGCGGAAGCCCCTCTTGAGACCGATGAACAGGATCTCGGGATCGAAGCCCCACCGCTCGATCGTCTGCAGTTGAAAGACCGTTTGCGCAGCCTTGCGCGTAAAGGCCTTGAAGCCGCACTGCGTATCGGCGAACGGCAAACCCATGATCATGCGGGTGACCGCATTGAAGCAGCGCCCGAAAAACTGCCGGTAAAGCGGCTGGCGGTGGGTTTGCCGGTTGCTCTCCAGCCAGCGCGAGCCAATGGCGATGTCGGCGCCGTCGGCGATGGCGGCAAACACATCCTCGGCCTCCTCTATCGGCGCGGAGAGATCGGCGTCGGTAAACATCACCACCTCGCCCAGCGCCTGCAACATGCCGTTGCGCACGCTGTAGCCCTTGCCCCGGTTTCCGGGGTTCTGGATCAGCCGCACCTCCGGCGTCCCGGCTGCAATGGCTCTCACCACCTCCGCGGTCGTGTCGCGCGAGCCGTCGTCCACCACGATCACCTCGGCGCTCCAGTTGTGCGCGTGAATGCAATTCAGAACCGAACGCAGAGTCGCGGGGATTCGTCCGCTCTCGTTGTACGCCGGAATCACGATGCTGTAGTCCGGATAGGGCATTTCTGATGCGTCCCCGAGAATCAAATCGTACCTGCCGCGTGGCTTTTCATTTGACGGCGCCGCCTGGCGGATGCAAAACCGGTACCAGGGCCGGGTCCGGGCAGGTGGGTGCGCCGGCGCCTCGGTTCCGGCGTCGATTTTGAACTACGCAGCGGGTCGCCGAGGGCGGGCTTCCGCCATCATACAGCAACGACGGCCTCCGGTTGGGGCCGGCCGCCGCCGGATGCAGGGGAGTCCAAATGGCTGATGCAAAAAGAGCTAAATTCCACAAGGGGCTTGCATTTTCGTGCGCCGACAGGCAGAATCCGGTTATTCTGAGTGGGGAGGCGAACCTTACATGACAAAAGCAGACCTGGTGGAAAAGGTAACCGCATTGGGCGACCTGACCCGCCGCGATGGCGAAGTCATTGTTGAAACCATTTTCGGCTCTGTCATCGGGGCCCTTCAAAGCGGAGACAAGATCGAGATTCGCGGATTTGGCTCATTCCGCATTCGCCAGCGCAATCCCCGTATCGGCCGCAACCCCAAGACCGGCGAGCGTGTCGAAGTTCCCGCCAAAAAGGTCCCCTACTTCAAGCCGTCCAAGGAACTCCGCGACTTGGTGAACCCCGGCGAGGCCTCGAGCGGGGCGTAGGGATCAACCCCAATTCGCCGAATCATGCACTGCAAAAGCGCAACATCCAGTTCGCTGAGGAGTCTTTTTCTCAAATCGGCTCGGCTGAGTCTCAATGCAAGGTGCTCATGGCGTCCTTGATTTAGCCAGGGCTGTGTGGCAAAGTTCCCTTATGGACAGGGGTTCGATTATCCGCGCGCTCCAGAGGAGCGAACCTGAGCTTCGGGCCGAGGGAATTACCCATCTGATTCTGTTTGGTTCAATGGCGCGCGGCGATCAGTCCCAGCACTCTGACATCGATCTCATGGCCGAGTTCGAGCCTTCCCGGCGCCGAACGCTGATCACGATGGTGCGTCTTGAGAACCGGCTCAGCGATCTGCTTGGAACAAAAGTCGACCTCTCTTCGGCGCAGACGATGAAAGATTCGGTACGCGCCCGCGCCATGCGTGAGGCAATCCATGCCTTTTGAAGATGTTCGCTCGCGCTTCCAGGACATCCTCGATGGCATCGGATCGATCGAGCGCTTTATCGAGAGCATGGATCTTGAGGCCTATGTCGGCGATGAGCGGACGCAGGCGGCCGTTGAACGCAAGCTCCTGGTAATTAGTGAAGCTGCGATCCGCCTAAAAGACGATGCGGAAAACCTCTGCCCCTCCGTCCCATGGCGAGAGATTCGCGGCATCGGAAACTGGCGGAGGCACCAATACGACCGCGTCGATCTTGAAACAATCTGGAACACAATCCAGGATGATCTCCCGCCCCTCAAGCTTGCAGTTTCGTCAGCGCTGGAATCGTTCAAAGACCCTGATTGACTGGGCCCAAAGCCCTTAGCCTTTAGCCCATTCAAAGCGGCCAATGTCCGCGTTCGTTTGTGAAGATACGGATTCAAGGCCTGATCCCCACCACTGCCATCATCCGGCCCGTGTGGCCGCGCGAGCCGCGGTGCGAGTAGAAGAGCTCCGGGTGACATTGCGTGCAGGCGCCGACAACCTCAATCGACTCGGGCCTCAATCCCGCGGCCAGTAACTGCCTCCGGTTGGCCTCGATCAGATCCACGTGCAGGCTGGGGCCGATGGGCGAGTGCCCAGGCGCCCGCTGCGTGAGGAAAAGCATGGGGTACTTCTGCCGCAGTACGTCAGCGTCGTACACTTCGCGGAAGAGTTCGCGCGCATAACTGAATTGCGATTCGAACTCCGAAAGCACCTCTTCGCCCACCGCATAGCAACACACGCCGTTTCCCGGCCCGATGCCCGCAAACAGATCTTCAGGCTTTGAGCCGAACTCGAGCCGCATGCGTCCCACGCCCATCTCGGCAATGCGCTTCACAGTTCCCCGCCAGCCGGCGTGAAAGACTCCCACCGCGCGCAGTCTGCGGTCGGCCACAATCACCGGAATGCAGTCGGCCGTCTGCACCGCAAGCAGAATCCCCGGCTCATCGGTGATTTGTCCGTCGGCCCGCCGCAGCCGTTCGCGCAGGGCATCGGCAGCCGTCGCACGTACCACCAGGTTTGAGTGGAACTGTTTCAAGGCGATGAGCGGCGTGGCCGGATCGCCTGTCACCGCCTCAACCAGCAGGCGCCGGTTGGCAATCACATCTTCGCGGCTGTCTTCGGCCGTAATTCCAAGGTTCAGTTCACCCGGCGCATCCTCGGCGCAGTAGGCTCGGCTCACTCCGCCGATGCGGGTGCTGAAGCCGCTCCAAAGCCAGGAAAACCGCCAACCTGGAACCGGCAGCCACGCGGCGCCGTTGGCAGCCGTCCGCGGCTCCGGCGCGGGACGCGCAAGCTCCATCTGCGCGGCGCGATCGAACCGCGCGGCTCGCACCGCCGGCAATGTAGTCCCGCGACGGTTGCGGACCAGCCCGCCAATCGCAAACATCGCGTCGATACTGGCAACCGTCTGCTTGCTTGTGGCGGCTTGCGCCGATCCGGCGGCTCGCGAGGAATCAGCCAATTCCGATCGTTTTGAACGGGGAGTCGCATTGCCGGAGCGGGAAGGCATCCTGAATTCAATTTTAGCGGGATCGTTTTGGGGGTGGGGAAGGTGAAAAGCGCCCAAACGAGCAAATGGGCCTACCTTCCGGTAGGCCCGCTCGAGAGGCAGTTAAGGGAGGGAATCCGGGGGGCGATTTTGGGAAGAGGTCCACAAATGGACCCTCAAAAAGGAATAGAAACCTTTCGTTGGTAGGACATCTTGGGGAAGCCTCTGCTGATTACTTAATAAGATGCAAACTTGTACAGAAGGTTGCAACTTAAATTAGCACGGATCAAAAACTTTTTTGAACCCCTTAAGCGATTTAGTGTTCCCTTCCGGGCCTCCACCCTGTGGAAATCCTTTCAAATATGGTCAAATCTGGTCTCGCCAAGTTAAAAAAATGAGAAATCGGGCCCGCATAGCCCGATTACCCCCGGATACCGCCCTAAGGCAACTCCCTCACCCAGATATTCCTGAAGCTGAGTGGCTCGCTCTTGTCGCCGTGGGCCTGCAGCTTGATCGGCGCCCGGTCGTATTTCTTGTAGAACGGCTGGCCGATGTACAGCGTCTGTCCCTTCAGCTGAAAGTGGTCCTGCACCAGCACGCCGTTGAAAAACGCGGTCACATAGGCCGGCATCTTCAGCGAGCCGTCGTCGTTGAAGGTCGGTGCCGTCCACACCACGTCGTAGCTTTGCCAATCCCCCGGCTTACGCGCCGGGTTCACCAGCGGCGGACTCTGTTTGTAGATGCTTCCTCCCTGGCCGTTCACGTAGGTCGGGTTGTTATAAGCGTCCAGTACCTGCAGCTCGTACCCGTCGTCGCCAGGGCCCGTGGAGGCAAGAAAAACTCCGCTGTTGCCCCGCCCCTGCCCGCTGCCCGTTATGTTCTCAGGAATACGGAACTCGACATGCAACTGGTAGTTCCTGAACCTGCGCCTGGTCTCGATGTTGCCCACCCCAGGCGCCTTGCTCACGGTCAGAATGCCGTCGTGTACCACCCACAGCGCCGGCGTGTGGTCTTGCGCTGAAACCCACTCGTCCTCGTTGCCGCCGTCGAAGAGAACGATCGCATCCGAGGGTGGGTCAGATTCTCTTGCACCGGGCGTGACTACCGCCGGCACCGGCTGCCACACCTCGGTATCTTCGGGCCGGGGCTTGGGCTGCTGCTGCGCAGCCAGAGGAATTGCGATAGCAACAAGAGAGACAAAAGCAAATAAAGGCACGGTTCGCCGCAGATTCATGGGACGATTCCTTTCCGTTCCAATTTATAGATCCCGCCCGCCACGCTGGCAAGGGAGAGGCAGCTGCTAGCTTCTAGCTCCTAGCTCGTAGCTCGTAGCATGTAGCTTGTAGCTCGTAACCACGGGCTATTGGCTACTGGCTATTAACTACTGGCTATTAACTACTGGCTATTGGCTACTGGCTGTTTCACTTCCTCGACTTCGGAACTCGCCCGAGCCGCGGATCGCGGCGCAGCACCAGATCGCATACGTGCAGCGCCTCTGTCTCAAAGTCAGGGCCGTCGCTTGGAATCAAAAGCCAATGGCCGATCATACCGCCCAGCAGTTCGATGGAACGAAGGGAAGGAAACTCACGTCGCAGCGCCGGGTCCGCGGGGTCAGTGCCCTCAGACAGAACCAGCCAGACGCCGTTATCCCTTGGAGATTTCACGTGGTCGCGGAGCATGCAGACAATGCGATCGCCAATGTAGACGGAAAAGCCCGAAAACATCCGCCGCACCTCGGGATTCACAGGCGCGAGCGCCTCCGCGATGAATGGGTACGGAGGTCTCGATTTTGGTTTTGCCGGGCGTATCATGACCTGCTCACAATGGACCATAACAGACCAGACCGAATCCGCTTTCGGCAGTCCAATATCTGCCGCGCCTCCACTGAATCTGACGCGTTCAATTGACAGTGAGAACCAGAGTTGTTCCGCTGGTGATTTTTCCAGTGGCCGCATCGGTCCCGGTCACGGTCACGGAATAAGTTCCCGCGGTTGTTCCCAGGTTGCCGCCACCCCCGCCCCCGCCGCCACCACCTCCCGACCCGCCTCCGCCACAGCCCATTGCGCCAATCGAGATAGCCAGAACGATGGCGCCCACGATGCGCAGCCATCTGCGGCGCTTCGAGGGGATACCGAAGCAGAACACCACGGCCA
>Ga0326727_10015102_pt1 | contig 16657 bp, 13 predicted proteins | sample MB2enrmetagenome_FD_207643 | JGI IMG/M metagenome (GOLD analysis project Ga0326727, IMG submission 207643) | Lab enriched peat soil microbial communities from McLean, Ithaca, NY, United States - MB29MY | ecosystem: Environmental > Terrestrial > Soil > Wetlands > Peat | place: USA: New York...
CGGCGGGCTTCACCTCGAACAGCTTGCGCGCGTTCGCGAACAGCGCCGTCTGGACCGTGAGAAACCCATACGCGCGCTGGCCCGGATGCGCCACCAGGCGGTCCGCCACTTCCTTCTGGATCAGAAAGACGGCCCGCGCCGCCGGCGACCGGACGGCCCTCTCCAGAATCGGCGTAGCGATGTAGTAAGGCAGGTTGCCGGCGATGGGCGCGCGGCCCCACTGGTTCAGATCGGTGTCGAGCACATCCGCCTGCATCACTTCGAGGCGCGGCTCGGAGGCGAAGCGTTGGCGCAGGCGCCCGGCCAGCCAGGGGTCCAGTTCCACCGCCAAAACTCTATCCGCGCGCTTCAGCAGCTTTTCGGTGAGCGCCCCGCGGCCGGGGCCGATTTCGATGACGAGCTCTTCGGGGGCTGGACAGGCAGCTGCCGCAATACGGTCCAGGATCGCCCCCTTGATGAGGAAATGCTGCCCGAGTTTGGGATGCGCCACGCGCTGCCGCTTATGCCCGGCCGGTCCGGTCGATTGCCTCCACGACCTTCACCTTGCCCGTGGTCGGCAATCCCAGAACGGTGGCCGGCAGAAACTGCGAAAACATGATGATGTTCTTCAGATCCGGCGTCAGCTTGCCGCGTGCCACCGAGTAGTCGCTCACCCGCCCCGTCGCGTCGATGGTCAGCAGCACCACGTTGCCTTCCGAAGGGATTTCCGCGTCGGCCGGTTCGATCCGGAAGAGCGATCCCATCGGCTTCACCACCGAGCCGACCTGCTCCACCACCAGCCCCACCGGATGGGTAAAGAACGATTGGTCCGAGAAGTTGTGGGCGAAGCTCAGGTTCGGCACCAGCATGCTGAACAACACCAAAGCCGAAACCAGGCCGCCCGCTATGGGCAGCGCCACCGGCCGCATGAGGTTGTCGAACCACAACTGCGCGCGCCCCATCCAGTGCTCCAGGCGCGCCGCAACGCTGACTCTGGTAAGCTGCCGGGCGCGCTCGTGAGAGGCGAGCACGCGCAGCTTTTCACTCAACTCCGGCGGTATGTTGGGTGCGGCCAGGCTGCGCAGTTCTTCGCGAAGGTTGTGGATCGATTCGCAATGCGCCGCGCACTCCCGGCATCTCCCCAAGTGCGCCAACACGTCCTCCCGATCCCTGATCGGCAATTGCAGATCGAGCAACCTGGAGGCCGTTTCCTGAACGCGATTACAACTCATAATGCCACGCTTCACTCTGCCGTTTTCGGCACCAGTCGCAAGGCCGGCCTGGATGTGAGGCTGCCTGCGAGCTCCTCCCGCAGGGCTTCTCGCCCTCGCAGGATCCGGGACTTAACAGTCCCCAACGATACTCCCAAAACGTCCGCGATATCCTCGTAGCTCAGGTCCATGACGTCCCTGAGCACGACGGCATCGCGAAACGCGGGATTGATGCGATCCAGGGCTGCTTCGATCATGACGTGCCGCTCGCTGTCGAGCGTCTCGTCGTATGGCGAGCGGCCGTTATCCGGTATGCTCTCCCTCCAATCCTTGCTCTCCGGCGACCCGGTGTCCAGATCCAGTTCGCGCTGCCGGTGCCGGAAGAACCAGCGCCTGGCATTATGCGCTTCATTGACCGTAATCCGGTACATCCAGGTCTTCAGCGAGCTTTGTCCCCGGAAACTCCCCACGTTGCGGAACACCTTCAGGAAGACTTCCTGCACCACGTCAGAGGCGTCGGACTGATCGTTCAGGAGCCGGAACGCCAAGGCATACACCGGCTGCTGGAAACGGTGCAGCAACTCCTCGTAAGCCGATTCCGATCCCTCGCGCAGGGCCTCTACCAGCCGCAGATCATCGCAATCGGCGGCTTCAACCGTTCTGTCCGGGCTCAACTCCAGGATCGAAGTGGCCACCGTCAGCCTCACATTCAGCCTTTGACTTCACGGTACCAGGGAACTTCCAGCCTTGCAAATAGCCTCGTAAATGTAGAGACACCGCCCGGCCGAGGAAAGTTCCCCGACAAGCCCGTCGTCAGGGGTGAAGACGCGCCACGGGAGTGCGTGACGCCGCCGCGGGATATCCGACTAAACTGGAACTTCATGCCCTTGATCCCAGCTCCCCAACTCACCCGCTTTGTCCACGAGATCCTCGCCGGCGCGGGGGTTCCGGACCATAAGGCCGTCCTGGTGGCCGAATCCGTGGTGGCTTCCAACCTGCGCGGCGTGGATTCGCACGGAATTCAGCTCATCCCCTTTTACATGGAGAAGCTGCTGGCCGGCGAAATCGACGCCGCCGCGGATGGCCGGATGGTCTCCGAAAACGGCGCTTGCCTGGTTTTCGACGGCCAGAATGCCATCGGACAGTGGGTGGCCGAGACCTGCTGCAGGCACGCCGTGCGGCTGGCGCGCGAGCATGGCCTGGGGATGGTGGTGGCGCGCGAATCCAATCACTTCGGGGCGGCGGCCTGGTGGGCCGCGAAGATGCGCGCCGCCGGCCAGATCGGCATCGTGATGTGCAACGCCTCCGCCATCGTCCCGCCCTGGCAGGGAATGGAAGGGCGGACGGGCACCAACCCGATCTGCGTCGCGGTGCCCGGCCCCTGGCTGCTGGATATGGCAACCACCACGGTGGCGGCGGGCAAAATCTTCAAAGCCATGATCAACAACCAGCCCGAGATTCCCGCGGGCTGGGCCTTCGACCGGCGGGGCGTGCCCACCACCAGCACCGCGGAAGCCTACCACGGCGGCATGCTGATGCCGCTGGGCGGCTACAAGGGCAGCGGCTTGGCCATGCTGGTGGAGATTCTGTGCGCCGTCGTGGGCGGCGGCGCCATGGCTATCGACGTGGGCGGCATTCGCACGCGCGGCCGGGCCATGCGCACCAGCCAGATGTACCTGGCCATGGACGTGGCCCGCTTCATGCCTATCGAGCAATTTACCGCGCGCATGGAAACCCTAGTAGCGCAGATCAAAGGCACGCCGCCGGCGCCGGGCTACGACGAGGTTCTGGTGGCCGGAGACCCGGAGTGGCGATCGGAAGCCGAGCGCCTCAAAAACGGCATCCCCCTCGCCGAGGGCAATTGGGAGACGCTGTGCCAGATCGCCGCCCGCGTGAACGTCGCGCCGCCTGCCCTACAATAGAGTAAGGTGCTGATCTCCATCGCCCCCAAGCCTGAACGGCCCCCGTGGCTGCGTGCGCCCGCGCCCGCCGGCGAGAACTACAGCGAACTCAAGGGGTTGATCGGACGCCTGCGCCTGCATACCGTCTGCGAAAGCGCCGCCTGCCCCAACGTGGGCGAGTGCTGGAGCCATCGCACCGCCACCTTCATGATTCTGGGTAATGTTTGCACGCGCCGCTGCGGCTTCTGCGCCGTCCAGAAGGGCGCGCCCATGCCCGTGGATTACGACGAGCCGCGGCGGGTGGCGGAAGCTATCGAGACGATGGGGCTGAAATTCGCCGTGATTACCAGCGTGAACCGCGACGACCGCAAGGATGGCGGCGCGGAGCTGTTCGCCCTGACCATCCGGGCCATCCGCGAGCGCGTTCCGGGATGCGGCGTGGAGGTGTTGATTCCCGATTTCCAGGGCAGCCGCGAAGCCCTCGGCACGGTGCTGGAAGCCGCTCCGGACGTGCTCAACCACAACACCGAAACGGTGCCGCGCCTCTACCGCCAGGTGCGCCTGGGCGCGCGCTACGAGCGGTCGCTCGAATTGCTGCAGCGGGCCAAGCGGATGTCGCCCGCGACGCCGGTCAAATCCGGGCTGATGCTGGGGCTGGGCGAAACCCTCGAGGAGGTGCTCCAGGCCATGCGCGATCTGCGCGCGCACGCGGTGGATATCCTGACGCTGGGCCAATACCTGCGGCCTTCCCCCAAGCACCTGCCGATCGTGCGCTACGTGCCGCCGGCGGAGTTCGACGCCCTGGGAGCCGCGGGCCGGGAAATGGGCTTCGCGCACGTGGAATCCGGCCCATTGGTGCGCAGCTCGTATCACGCGGCACGGGCCGTCACCCCTTGCTGACGGCCGATAGTATTGCTTAGGAGCCGATATGTGTTACAAGAGGAGTAGGGTAACCGGGGATCGGGGTCCCCGCACTGAGCGCCATGAACGCTATCGTATTTCTGCTCTTTTTCGGCCTGACTATACCTACAGGGAGAATCCTTACCTTTGATCGGGATTCCATCGGGAAAACACCGCCCGGCTGGACCGTCGCAATGACCAACCGTGGAAATCCTCCACAATGGGTGGTTCAGAACGACAAGACCGCTCCCACCCAGCCCTACGTGCTGGCGCAGATCTCGCAGGATGCTACCAGCAACCGCTGCCCGCTGGCCATCCTGAACGACGTGAGCCTTCGGGATGGCGATGTGAGCGTCTGGCTCAAGCCCGTCGCGGGCCGGGAGGATCGCGCCGGTGGACTGGTTTGGCGCTACCGCGACCCCAACAATTACTACCTGGTGCGGGCGAATGCGCTGGAACATAACGTTGCCGTGTTCAAGGTGGAGAACGGCCAGCGCACCCAGATTCAAGACGCCGTGCCGCACGATATCCCTTCCAACGCCTGGAGCATCCTGAAGATCTCGGTGCGTGGCAATCGCTTTCAGGTGTACGTGAATCACCGGCGTATCTTGCAAACCTGGGACAGTACCTTTGCCGGCTCCGGCAAGGTCGGGCTGTGGACGCTGGCGGACTCCGTCACCTACTTCGACGATTTCAGGGTGGACCCCAAGTAGCCGATTTCAAGTTGCCGCGCCGGAATCATCTTGACGGATCGCTGACATTCCAATAGCATTGTTCTTCGACAGCAACCGAGCTCCAACTAGAAAACTGCCGACGAACAGAAGCTGTCTGCGCTTCGGGGTTGCGCTCAGCCGCGCCCGGGCAGGGGCAAGGCCGGGGCGATCAGCCGGTGCGCAGAAACGCGAACCGATTTCCGCGCTGAAAGGAGATGCGTAATGTTCCGAAGGTCATTCCTGAAGTCGCTGGCCGTCGCGCCGGCCGCCCTGTTGGTAAGGCCGCCCCGGCTGGATGCGGCGCTGCCTAAGGCCAAGGTCACGAAAGTGAATATCTACGAGCCGCCGAACGTCAACCGGCTCTTCAACCAAAGCAATATGGTCATTACGGTTGAGACGGATATCGGCATCACGGGAATCGGCGAGGGCGGGAGCAGGGACACGCTCGAGCAGTGTGCCGGTAACCTGGTCGGCCAGGACCCGTTTCATATCGAGCGGCTTTGGCAGGAGATGTACGTCTCGTGGTTCTATCCGCCGGGCCGGGAGAAGATCCACGCGGTTGGCGCGATGGACCTGGCGCTGTGGGATATCAAGGGCAAGGCGCTGAAACTGCCGGTCCACGAGATCCTGGGCGGCTCGGTTCGCAATTATGTGGAGTGCTACGCCACCGGCAATGTTCGCCCGGCCGGGGATCCCGCGCCGCCGGAAGGTGGGAGGGGTGGGGGCGGCCCGGCCCAGCCGGCCGGCGATCCGTTCGACTACATCCGCCGGAGCGCCGAGGCCACCATGGCTGCCGGATATCGCGCCTACCGTATGGATGCCTCGGTTGGCGGCCCCATTCCCGACAACGTCTTCAACCAGCGCGAGCGGGTGCACCTGGTGGCGCAATCCTGCAAAGCGGCGAGGGAGGGTGTCGGTCCAAAGGGCGACTTCAACATCGATTTCCACCAGAAATTCGACTACATTGACGCCTTGCGCTGCTGCCGGATGATCGAAGAATATGAGCCCTACTACGTGGAAGACCCGGTCCGGGACGAGCACTTCCTCGAAGACATCCCCAAGTTACGTCAGATGACCACCTGCCCCCTGGCCCCCGGGGAAGAATGGGGTCAGCGCTGGGATTTTAATCGCCTGGTGGAGAATCACGACATCGATTTCGTCCGTGTACCGCTGCCCAATGTCGGCGGCATTACCGAGATGATGAAAGTGGCGGCGCTCTGCGAAACGCACGGCGTCGGCATCGCCCCGCATTTCACCGGACCGATTTCGACGGCCGCACAGGTGAATTGTCTATCCACGTTCTCCGGTCCCGTGATATTCGAGTACAACTATGGGAACCGCCCTATCCCATATTTGCCGGAGTGCCTGGACTTCAAGAATGGCAAGCTCTACACAAACGACCGGCCGGGTCTGGGTGCGACACTCGACCTGAAGCAGGTCAAACTGATCAGCGAAGTCACCCAGGTTGGCCGGCGCCAGTTCTACTTGCGCCCAGACGGTTCGGTCACTCACTGGTAGTCCAAGGAGGAATACATGGGCCATTACTTCAGCCGCCGCGAGTTGATATACCTCGCCGGCACAGGCACGATGGGGCTGGTGGGGGGCGCGCCGCTCGCCTCCCAGCAGCCTCCCGAACCGCAGTTGAAGCTTCCGCCGGACCCCATCGTCCCCATCGCCCGCCGCTCCACCGTGTCGCTGGTCAAAGGGGATGACCGCCGCAAGAACGTGTACGAGGCTCTGCTGGCTATCGATGCCGAACTGCGGCCTGCCTTGCAGCGGAAGAAATCAGTCCTCATCAAACCGAACTTGACCAGCGTCACCTTACAGCTGGCCTCGACGCACACGGATACGATTCGGGGTATTCTGGACTACCTCGCTCCGCGGTTCAAGGGGCCGGTGGTCATCGCTGAGGCGGCCTCCGGCGACACCACACTCGGCTTCGAGAACTTCAAGTACGGTCAACTCATTCAGGAGTATCGCGCCCAGAGGATCAGCCTGATCGACCTGAACGACGAAGGACTGTACATCCCCGCGGGCATACTGACCTATAACGTTCATCCGCAGATGATCCGGCTCGCCAAACGGCTGTTCGATCCGGACGCTTTCATCATCGACCCCTGCATCCCCAAGATGCACAACGCGGTGGTGATGACGGCGGCGGTCAAGAATATGGTGGTCGGCGGCACACTGCGTAGCGGCCGCAAGGACGCGCAGTGGACCGACAAGATGAAGTTCCACGCCGGTCCTCACCAGATGCACTACAACATCCTGCTGGTGGCGCAGAAGATGGCGCCGTTCTGGGGCGCGACCGTGGTGGACGGCTACGAGGGTATGGAAGGCGACGGGCCAGTCTCCGGCACGCCGGTTCCGCACCGCATCGCTTTTGCCTCCCTGGACTACGTGGCTGCGGACCGTGTGGCCACCGAGCTTATGGGCATCGATCCCCGGTGGGTCGGATATCTGCAGTATTGCGAGGAATTCGGCCTGGGCAACTATGACATCGCCAAGATCGATGTGCGGGGCGAGACCATCGCCTCTCTGCAGAGAAAGTACCGGCTGCATCCGGATACCGACCGCCAACTGTTCTGGATGGGTCCCCTGACGCCCGACCCGGGGTTCGGGCGCGGGCAGAGGCGCGGGGGCGCGTAGGCATCCCATGAGATCGCTCCTGTTCTGCCTGCTACCCTGCGCGCTTTGGGCCCAAACACGCCCCGCGCCGCCGATTCCGAAGTACGAGGTGAAGCGCGCCACGTCGCCCATCGTGATCGACGGGAAACTGGACGACCAGGCGTGGGCCGCCGCCAACACCGCCGAACTGACCTTCCCTTGGGAGTCGCAGACCGGCGCTAAACAGAAGACCGTTGCCCGTCTGCTCTGGGACGACGAGAACCTGTACGTCTCCTACGAGTGCGAGGACGCGGATATTACCGCGCAATTCACGCAACGCGACGACCCCACGTGGCGCGACGATGCGGTCGAGATTTTCATCAACCCGATTCCGGCCCAACAGACCACCGCTTACATAGGCCTCGAGATGAATGCGCGGGGGGTGCTCTACGACTACCTCAGTGTGGCTTTGACGCCTTCCCGCCGCGTGGTCTTCAAGCGATTCAATCTCGAGGGCGTGAAGGTGGCGAGCTCGATCAACGGCACCCTCAACGATAGAAGCGACAAAGACCGCGGCTGGAGCCTCGAGGTGTCCATCCCCTGGGTGAACTTCGAAGAGTTCTCCAGGCGGCCGACGGCCGGCGCCGTGTGGAGCTTCAACTTGAACCGATGGGACGGCGTCGAACCGAACCGCCGCATGAGCATTTGGTCGGACTCTTTGTTGCAGCAACCCGGGCCGCACGTCCCCGAGCGGTTCGGCGAAATGCGCTTCGTAGAGTAAATCCCCGAGTTATAACGCCGTCCTTAGGCGGAACGCCATCGATGGACGCGGGCAAGCTCGCCCGCTCACCTGTCAGATCCAAAATTACACCTCAAAATACACGATTTTGATGTGTTAACAGATCTGAAATGTTTTACAATTCAAGTTCTCACAATAGTTGACTGACGGAGGCATGGGTGGATAGGTGTGTCGGTCATGTTGACGCGTTTCAGTCCGGCGTGATTTGGGGTTGGGCGCACGATCCTTGTGCGCCCGAAGACCGCTTGCGAGTCAGGGTTTTACTGGATGATCAGCTTGTGGAGACGCTGCCCGCGAACGAGTTCCGGCCCGATCTTCTGGTGGCGGGAGTAGGCGATGGCTCGGGCAGTTATGCCTTTCATTTCGTAATTCCCGAGCCGCTACGATCGCAGGTTGTCTATGCATTGCGGTTCTGCGTGGACTCGGCGCAAGGGCGGTTGGAACTTGACGGAAGTCCTCTGTTGGTAAGTGGGCAATATCCTTCCCAAGGTCGCGTCGCCGCGGGCGAATTACCGCCTTTTACAGAGCGCGTTTCCATTTTACCGTCATCCCCCAGCGAAGGCGGCGATCCGCTACTGAATAGCGGTCTGGCAATACTGAACGAGCCTTATCCGGATGCCGAACGAACGCTGATCGTGATCGGCCACGCGCGCAGCGGCACGTCCCTGGTGGCGCGCGGCTTGCACGTTCTCGGCTTGCCCATGGGAGTCCCTCCCGGGTACAGCGGGACTAACTTCGAGGATGACGATTTTCTGCAAATCCTGACGGCCGAATGTGTGAATACGCGCCGGCTGGACCGGCTCATTGCGCTCCGCAACCACCACCACGCCTGTTGGGGCTTCAAACTCCCCGCCGCTTTGAATCATCTGCCGTATCTGCTCCGCCATACCCGCAACCCGCAGTTGATCTGCGTCTTTCGAGACCTCCTGGCGATCGCTGTGCGCGAACATCTGGCGGTGGGAGTGGATTTTGAAGCGGCGATCGATTCAGTCTTGTCGTACCAGCAGAAGATGCTGGACTTTTTGCGGGATACCGCTGTCCCCTGCCTTCTGGTCTCTTACGAAAAGGCTCTCTTGAATGCGCCGGGCTTCTGCCAGCACCTGGTCCATTTCGCCGGATTGGAAGCAGACGAGTCTTTGATCGATGCGGCGGTATTGCAGATCAACCCGAACCAACCGGACTACGTTGAGCAGGTCGGCCTCGAGCGCGCGAGACTGGGATTGGGGGAAGTTCGACGGGGAAGGGTCGAAATGAGCGCCGCACCGCAGTCCCTCCTCAAATAGCCTTAAATAGCCGTCCCGGCCATCATTCGCCGGCAGGCATGAAGTCGAAACGGCTCTCCGTCTACTGGGCGATCTCCGCGACGCATGCCAGTTGCGAGAAGTAGCCTTTCTGGAACACGGGCGGCGCCGCCCCCATGTCCAGATCGAACGCCACCGTGAGCGGATTGCCGTTGGGCAGCTTCAGCGGATCTTTGCCGATGCGGATCACCCATTGCAGCATGTTGGCCTGGGCGGGATCGGCCCCCTTCTCCGCCTCCGCGAAGAATTGGAATGCGGCCCACAGCCCTTCTTTGGATTGCCATGTCAGGTCCGTGCCCAGCCTCACCGTGGCTTTAACCTCCTGGGAAAGTCCATTCCAAACGAACTGCTTGGGAGCGGGTTTGCCGCCCGAGAAGCTGAGCGTCTGGCCGCCGATGGTTAACGTCTGGCTCTGCACTCCCTCGGTGCGCACCGGCGTCAGGGTGTAAGTGAGAGCCGGTTCGCCGGACCCGCCGCCGTACAGGGCCTGCGAAAATCCGGCGACGCGGTTGAAGAAGGCGACGAACGCTGGCGTGGGATGGACCTTGGCGTCCGCGGCTGGCGCGTATTGATTCCCCTGGCGCACCAGAAGTTTCTGAAGCTCCTCTTCGTAGAGCTTCCAGAGCGCGCCCTCCTTAGGCCGGAAAATGGCGTTCACCTCGGGCATGGTGGCCTGGGCGCTGGCGTTGGGATTGAAAGGGTACTTGTTCAGCAGCGGCCGGAGTTGTCCGCAAAACGCCTTGCCCTTGCCGTTCAGTTCCGCCGGCCCCACGTTGCGCAGCAGGGCCTCGGCATACGTGATGGGATCTTCCATCAGCTTCTGAACCACCGTCTCGATGTGCGCGTCGGGGTCGATCCGGAAGGCCTGCGCCACCTGGCGCGTAGCCAGTCTCGCCGCGCTGGCGCTGTTCAGAGCCGTGGAGGCTGCGGTGTCGGCCGCCTGGGGCTGTCCGGCAACCCCCTCCAGGGAGGCTTGGAGGGCCATGAGAGCGTTTATGTAGTTCTGGTTGGGCGGCGCGATGAACCGGTCGGCACTGCCCGGCGGCACTACGGCCTGGACCGGCTGGAACAAAGCGGCCACCTCGGGCGCATCCACGGCCGTGTTCTGCGAGGCCAGCCAGAACAGGGACAGCAGCGGGGACTGGTTGCCCGATTGCAAATTCAGCTTCTGCACCGCGTCGTTCAGGCTGGCGTAGCGCAGCACCGTGGCGTTCTTCAGATAGGCGCGCCATTGTTCCGTGAAATCGGCAAAATAGCGCTGTTGCAGTTGCTGCTTAAGCTGCTGCCGGTCGATATTCGAGGTCGTCTGGTCGCCCAGCACCCATTGCTCGCCGCTGAAGTACCGGTCCGGGTCGGAGATGGCCTTGCGCATGAAATCCCACCCGCCCCGGGTGAAGGCGCCGGGCACCTCGTAGGCATCCGCGATGACGGCCGCGGAACCGGGAAACCGGCGGTTGAACTGTACCGGCTGCGCGCGGTTGCCCGCGTCGGCGATCATGGCCTGGTAGACGCGCTCGAAACCGGCGAACTGCGAGAGATAGCGCCGGCCGGTCCCGACGGCCACCGGGTCGCTTTGGGATGAGAATGGGTTCGCCAGCCGCAGCTCTTCGCTGTAAAAGTCGAACTGCTTCTGGGCCAGCTGCTGGCGCTCGGGATCGACGTTCCGGTTGGCGCTCCAGCGGCTCAGCAGAACTGGCGACAGAAATGCCTGCGTGCTCTTCTCGTGGTGCGACGTGGTGATGAGGTACGCCTTGAGCGCCTCGTACGTGCTCCGGTAATCGGGACCGGGGGTGGGCGGCAGCTCTCGCAGGAACTCCACAAGCTGGACCTGCGCCTGAGAGAACAGCAGCCGTTGAAAGCGCTGGAAGTACAGGCGGCGAACGTCGGGATAGGCCGCGCCGCCTATGTACAAGCCCCAGCGGTAGCTCGCGGGCGGGCCTTGCCGGTCGTAGGTGGCCAGAAGCTCGACGCACTCGCGCAGCGCCTCCAGGCGGCGAAGCGCGTCCGCCGAGGGGAGCTCGGTGGCGCCCAATTCCACCGGGGAGATCGCCGCGGTCGCCTCCCGGATGCGGGATTCCAATGCCCCGTTCCTGGCGTAAGACACGGTGAAACCGATCGAGAGGACCAGGCACACCGCCGCAGCCACCCCCAGGCCCACACGGCGCAGCAGGCTGGTCTTGGTGCTCGCGCCGCTGGCGCCCAAGGCCACTCGATCGGCCAGCAGCACGCTGTGGAAGAGATGTCCCAGGAACAGCCACTGTGGGACTCTGCGCCGGCTCGGCCTGCGGGGCGGGGGCGCCGCCGCCGCTCCGAACGCGCCGCTCCGAAACATGCGGGTGGCGTCGCTGGCGCCCTCGAGGCCCAGCTGCTCCTGAACGGCCGGCATCGGACCCGTTTCGATGTCCTCGATCGTGACCGGCCGAACGCCCGAGAAATAGAAGCCGCGCAAGAACGGTCCCGCGGACAACTGGCTCGGCCGGCACAGCTCCACCAGGAACTGCACGACCGGCCGGCCCAGCTTGCGGAACTCGCGCGGAAGCTCGTAGGCCGCCAGGATCTGAGCGGCGTCATGTTCCCGGGCGAGGATTTCGATGCGCGCATCGCACAAGGATCGATGTAGGATGTCGAAGGCCTGCTTCAGGCGGGCGGCCTCCTGCTCTTCGTAGATCCCCTTCGGCTGCCCGGAGCGCAAGGGCAAGGTGGATCCCAGCACCTGGCGCGCTTCCTCGTTGCTCAAATTCCTCACGAACTCGGAGAAGAAAGGCACCCGGTCGGCCCGCGTGAACAGGACGTACACCGGCAGATTTACGCCGAATGCGCCCGACATTTCACCCAGACGCTGGCGAAGGCCCCGGGCTGCGGCGGCCGCGGCTTCCTGCCCTCCCGGCCGGAGGAAGGTCTCGGCATCGAAACAGACCAGCGCCGCGCGCGGCGCCTGGCCGCCCTTCCCCAGGACGCTCCGCAACCGGCTCGGGCTTACGGCGCTAATCAGCCGTTTCCATAGAGCGGCATCCGAGAGGAGCGTACCTCCAGCCTCGACGAATACCACCCCCTGGCCGAACCAGAGGTTGGCGGATCGTGTGGACGCGATGGCGTTTTCTTCGTAGATGCGCCCCGCGAGCAACTCGGCGTTGATCCCCGAGTTCACCAGGACGCTGGTCTTGGCGCTGCCCGCCTTGCCCAGCAGGAAGATGGCCGGCAGGCTGCCAATTCCGCCTTCCACGCAGGACCCCGCGAGCTTCCTCTGGGCCTCCCGCACCAGCAGGCCGATATCGTCGCCCGCGGCTGAAGCGTCGCCGGCCGGCGTGGCCGCCCCCTGTTCCAGTTTCTGTTTTTGCCAGATGAACCACAGGACGACGGCTGCCGCGGCGATCCCGATGAGCCACAGCGAAGCACGAAACATCCACAGCGTGGACCCGTGAAGCCCGAGCAGCGTGCCGCCGATGAATACCAGCACAAAGTAGGCCAGCAGCACGATCGCAGCGATCAAAATCGGCTTACGCACCGTATCCTCCCATGCCGGGAAGTCCCGAGCCAAGCGACACCTTATAGATCGCGAATAGCAAAACCGCCAGCAGCAGGCACCCGAGAGCCCCGTAAAGCAGGCGGCGCGTCCAGTAATCCCTGGGCGGCGCCACCGATTCCTGGGGTAAGGCCCAGGCGGGCGAGAAACCCGCGAAATCGCCCCGTATGCGGCGGATCTTCTCGGCCACTGCGTTCATCACCGGCAGGACCTCGCTTCCGCCGCGCCCGCTGTATCGGCCCCGGAAACCGAGAACCAGGCAGAGGTAGTGCATCTCAAGCAGGTCGGCCAGGTCCGGTGAATCATTACGCCCCAGCAGGCTCTCCAAATTTTGAAAAAAAACTTCGCCCGCCAGGTGGGTGCCGAACAGCTCCTCCTGAAGCGGTTTGCGGGGCCAGTCCGCAAAAGCGGGGTTGCGTGTGTCGAGCACCGTTTCATCGAGAAAGCCGACCACCGCCAGCGTGGCCATCCGGATGTCTTCCGTGGCGTAATCGCCCGTGTTTCTGGCTTCCTGGGCCGCCGCCTTCAAAGCCTCGCGAAGGCGCAGGCGGAACGATTCCGCGTCCGAAACGCTCTCGCGGTTCGATCGCAATCGCACGATGGCCGTGAGCACCTCTTGGAAGAACAATGCCAGGTTGGCCGTGCGATGCACCCTGGGATCGCTGCCGGTTACTTGTGCCATGATGGAGTCCTCAATTTTCGGGGATCACCAGCAGTTCCAGCTCGGCATTGGGCAGATCCCCTGGAACGTAAATGCCGATGCGCCGGGTATGCACGATGTGATCCCAAAAAGGCCCGGATCTAGAAATACTAAAATACTGCGCTTCCGCTTTGGCCGGTATGGCGGCGGGGGGCACCTGCAGGTGCGTGAGCGTCAACCCGGCCATGGCGCGCTTGACGAGTTCGCCGACGAACTTCGCCGAACAGATCTTGATCAACTGCGGCGCTTTCACGATCAGATCGGCCTCGCCGGCCGTGGAGCGGACACCCAGCAGCCAGCGCGAGCGGCCGAAGCAGCGCGCATCCCCAATCTCGCCCTCGTAGAAGAAGGCTGCCGGCTGGTTCAGCGGGATGGCAATGAAGGAGGTCGGGACCACGATTTCCAGGTGCGTCCGGATGTGCCGGTCCAGCGCCTGGAAGCACTCACCCGGAGATTGGTGGTCGTAGGAGGGCAGCGCGCGCGGATGGGACTCCCGGCCGAAAGTGCAGAGCGCGCCGGCCAGACGGGACATCTCCAGGAAAAGTTCCTCGGGATGGCCGCGCTTGGAGGCCCACAGGTGGCGCAGCGCCACGGCCCCGGAATTGGCCGCGTGCAGCAGCCAGAAATTGGCAATCTCACGCGCCACGAATCCCCCGGGGCTGGCTTCCGCCGTCCCCCTCATCAGAGTGGCGCTCTTCTCATCCAGGATCTCGACCAGCCGCCGCAGAAGCAGCATCAGGCTCTCGCTGGCGCCGATCTGGAGGCAGGGGGAAATGAACTCCGGATCGTAGATCGCGCACCCGGAACCATCGCGGACCAGGCGGGCCACGGGGAGCGTAACGAGGCCCTCGCATGGCTCGGTTTCAAACAGCAGCCGGATGTTCTTCCGGCCCACGCGCACGGATCGCTCGTCCGCGCCGGTGGTTTCGTCCGGGAAAGCGCGCTCTTCGGCGATATAGCGCGCGTGGGTGTCGCGGGCGGTTCCGCAATTCAAGCCGTTGTCCTTCCGCTCCGGGACGGCCAGCGAGACGGTCAGGTTCTCCCGCGTGGGGGCGAACAGGTCGCCCACCGGCCGGGCGGGGGGCAGCGCGTCGTAGTCGGGCATGTGAAAGGGCAGGCCGTCGCGGAAGATGCCGCGGGCGTGCAGCACGGAGACGGTTCCGTTTTCCAGCGCGTGCGCGTCCAGTGCGCAGCCGGTCAGTCCGTAGGGCTCGAACCACAAAGCCGAAGCCGCGAAATGGATGGAGTCTTCGAAGTACCGGCTCTGGGCCTGGAAGTGCTGCGGGCCGAGGTGCATACCTTCGGACCAGACCACTTTCGAAAGAAGGCTCATAGACACTGGCGCAAAAGCGTTTGCAAAAGCTTTTTCATGCCCATACTATGATAAGCGGGATAGAGGTCGTTTTCTACTCGTAATGAACCTGCTGGAAAAGTTCGAGTTACTGGATGCGGCGCCGGACCTCAGCGGCACGCGTGATCAGGCGATACCCGCCCGCGAGAGGACGTCGGGTAAGGCGGTGCTGGTGCATATCCTGGCGGCCGGCGCGGATCGGCCGCCCGAAGAGCTCTTGACCGCAGTGGCCAAGCTCCCCGTCGAGAGCCTGTGCCATGTCTTGGAGGTGGGCGAGTTGGCCGGCGTGCGGTACGTGGTGACCGATCCGCTTCCCGGGGCGCGGCACCTTCGCCAGTGGGTCGAGGCAGTGACGGGCGCGCCTCCGGTTTCGAAGGCTCCGCCAGATCCCGCTCGGCAGGCTGATCCAGGAGAGTTCACGCGGTTGTTCGCGTCGCCGCGCGCACCCGCAAACCCGCCGCTGGAGCCGGAGCCGGGCGAGTTCACGCGTCTGTTCCAGCAACCGGCGTCCGCACCCACCAGGCCTTTTCAGTTCCAACCACCCCCACTCCCCATGCCGCCGCAGCCGGCGGCCAAGAACGAAGCGCCAGAGCCGGGCGAGTTCACGCGCATGTTTTCAGCGCCCATGATCCCCGCCGCGCCACAGCCGACACTCCATTCGGGTCTGCCTCCGGTCCCGGCTGCTCCCACCGCCCCGCCCGCGCCCCAACCAAGCGCGCCGGGCGAGTTCACCCGCATGTTCTCAGCGCCGGTGATCCCCGCCGCGCCCCAAACGGGATTCCATTCGGATTTGCCTCCGGTCCCGGCTGCTCCCGCCGCCCCGACCGCGCCCCAACCAAGCGCGCCGGGCGAGTTCACCCGCATGTTCTCGGCGCCGGTGATCCCCGCCGCGCCACAGCCGACACTCCATTCGGGTCTGCCTCCGGTCCTGCCCGCGCCTCCCGCACCTTCCGCACCCCAGCCACCCGCGGCGAGCGAAATCACGCGCAAGGTCTCGATGCAGGCGGTTCCGCCGGTGCCGCAGCCGGTGGTGCAGCAGCCGGCAATCCCTGCGTTCGCGCCTTCGGCCGCCGCTCTGCCCGCGCTCCCGCAACCGCCGGCGCCGCCCCGCGCAGCCCCCGCCCCGGCGCAGATCTCTTACGTTCCGCTGATCGTGATTTTGGCCGTGCTGTTCATCTTGGCCGTCGCACTGGTCATATTTTTCGCCACTTGGCGCTGACCGCCCGTCATACCGCCTGCGGCAGCAGGATCAGCAGCTCCAGTTGGGGGTTTGGGAAATCGCCCGGCACATAGACCGCCAGGTTGCGGGCCCGCACGATGGATTCCCAGGGGCTGCCGCTTTGGCTCAGGCTGAAGTACTGGTATTCGAGCTTCACGGGAATGGCCGGAGGCGGCGAGAGCAGATGAGTCAAAGCCACGCCCCCGAGCGCCCTCTGCACCAGATATTCGATGGAATCGGTGGAAGAGATCTTTACCAGCCGCGGAATCTTGCGAATCATATCGGCCTGCGTCGCGTCGGAGCGCAGCGCCAGGTACATCCGTGTGTTGGCGAAGTACTCCTCCCGGTCTATGGACGTAGCGTAGATCGACGGTTGCGCCAGTTTCAGAGGCAGCGAAACGAAGTTGCTCGGGATCACGGTCTCGAGCAGCAGCCGGAGTTTCTCATCCAAAA
>Ga0326727_10015103_pt1 | contig 16657 bp, 15 predicted proteins | sample MB2enrmetagenome_FD_207643 | JGI IMG/M metagenome (GOLD analysis project Ga0326727, IMG submission 207643) | Lab enriched peat soil microbial communities from McLean, Ithaca, NY, United States - MB29MY | ecosystem: Environmental > Terrestrial > Soil > Wetlands > Peat | place: USA: New York...
CGAAACCGGGGCCTTGGGCGTCCTGCAGGCATCCACCGCGTTGTGGCCGGGCTATCCCGAGCGAGTCGAGATTCATGGTTCCAGCGGCTCCGCCATCATCACAGGTGACCGCCTCACAAGCTGGGACGTGCGTGGGGATTCCGGCAGCGACGCGCCGCTCGATTCGGCAGGGGCTTCGGGAGCAAGCGATCCGATGGCCATCTCGCTAGAGCCTTTTAAGCGGCAGTTCCAGGAACTGTTGAACGCCCATCGGGAAAGAAGGCAGCCATTGGTTGGCGTTCGCGAGGGCATCGCAGCGCTGGCCGTGGTCGAAGCAGTGTATGAGTCGTGCCGCACGGGTACACCTGTCACCGTCGAATCTGACGCGCCATGAATGGCCTATCTTTCGGCTCAAGCCTACGATCTTTCAGGCGAGCGCTGAATCCGCGCCCCCAGGCTCGCCACATCGCGTTCTAAGATAAAAGCGGAGACGAGACGCATCAGCGGCCAGCCTAATGTTGACAGCATTTGTTCGTGGAGGTCGACGCGTCGTTCTCATCCGAGCCTTTGCTCTTATCGGCCTGATCGCTCTGGCCGACTGGCGCATTGATATCGATGTCCCATTCGGTGTCGACGTTCCGCTCGGCTTCCTCTACCTGTTCCCCATGCTGCTGGTTGGCAGCGCGCTTTCTCGCTGGCAGATTGCCGGAATCGCGGTGGTTTGCACGTTCCTCACCGAAGAGTTCGACACATTCAAGTGGTCTCCGCTTTCGGGCATGCCACGCGACATCCTCTATTTCGCCGCGTTCTTCTGCATGGGTCTATTCGTCTATGAAGTGGGCCGCAGCCGCCGGCTTGCCGAAGCCCACGTCGAAGAAATTGAGAAACAGAGCGAAGCTCGCCGCGAGGCCGAAGAGCAACTCAAAGTTCTGGTGGATAGCAGTCCTCTCGCGGTTTTCTCGACAGACGCAGAGGGCGTGGTCCTGATGGCCAATGATGCCGCCGGCCGCTTGTTTGGAATTTCAGACTCGCTCACCGGACGGTCGATCCGCGCCTACCTTCCGGCCCTGTTGAACGTTCCTCCGCGAAAAGAACGCGGCCAAAGCTTTCGCACCGTGATGCAGTGCCGCGGGCGCCGCGAAGACGGAGAAGTCTTTCTCGCCGACATCTGGTTCTCCACGTATCAAACCACCGCGGGTTCGCGCTTGGCTGCCATGGTGATGGACACTTCCGAGGAGTTGCGAACCAGGGAAGAATCCAATCTGGACCAGCTCCTGGCAGGCTCCAAGATCCTGGTGGGCGCCGTCTCCCACGAGATCCGCAACGTTTGCGGAGCCATCGCCATGGTTCATGAGAACCTGGCCCGTGGCGGAACGCTAGCCGCCAACAAAGACTTCGAAGCGCTGGGCACCCTGATTCTGGCTCTTGAAAAAATTGCCGGCATGGAACTGCGCGAGACCGCCAACCAGGCATCCGGCGTGGATGTCGTATCACTCCTCGAGGAACTGCGCATCGTCGTGGAACCCTCTTTGCGGGAAGACGGCGTGGATGTTCGCTGGAACGTAGACATGGAACTGCCCGCCGTCTGGGCCGACCGCCAAAGCCTGATGCAGGTTTTCCTGAACCTTGTGAAGAACAGCCGGCGCGCTATGCGACCCCGACCTAAGCGCGAGTTTGTCATCTCAACCAGCCTCCGCGACGGCTGGGTTCGCGTCGCTTTTGAGGACACTGGAGGTGGACTGGCCCACCCCGAGCAGTTATTCAAACCTTTCCAGCAAGGCGCGCAAGCCACTGGACTTGGGCTCTATCTCTCGCGAGCCTTCATGCGGTCCTTCCGCGGAGATCTGAAGTATGAGCCTGCCCAGGGCGGCGCACGCTTCATTGTAGAATTGGCCGTGGCCGTTCCCCAGAGCGTCGACAACTATGAATCCGCCTATTCGCATCCTGCTGGTGGACGATCACGGGCTGTTCCGGGAGAGCCTGAGCCGTCTGTTGCAAGCCGAGCCTGATCTCCAGATTGTTAGCGCCTGTGGCTCCCTCGACGAAGGCCTAAAGGTGCTTGACCGCGAGCCCATAGACGTGGTTCTGTTGGACTACGACTTAGGCGAAGAGCAGGGCACCACCTTCCTCTCGGCGGCGCGGGGCCAGGGGTTCCCTGGACGCATCCTTCTGGTCACCGCGGGCATGAGCGATGCCGGCACGCTGCGCGCCATGGAAGATGGAGCGGCCGGAATTTTTCTCAAACACAGCCCACCGGCGCAGTTGATCGAAGCCATTCACAAGGTGGTTGCGGGCGATGTCTGGCTGGATTCCAAGGCGGTCCGCGCCCTGGTCGCCGGAGCGCAGGGGAGGTCCGGCGAGCAGCGCCCCAGCGGCGACCTCAGCTCCCGCGAGCGCCAGGTATTGCGATCCGTATTTGAAGGGCTCACAAATAAGGAAATCGCCGGCAACATGCAGATTTCCGAGAGTTCGGTGAAGGCGGTCTTGCAGCAGTTATTCGACAAGACCGGCGTCCGCACTCGCAGCCAGTTAGTCAGGATCGCGCTGGAAAAACATTCGGGGGATTGGTTGAGCGAATCGTAGGCCGGGATCTCGGCTTGTTTTGTCGCGGGCGCGCCAAATGTTCTAACCCGGCCGGTTTCTCAGAAATGCAGCTGTATTCTCAAAGAATTGCCGCAGCACCTGTTCCGCCTCCGCGGGCAGTTGCGCTTCTTCAAATGCTTCATTCATCAATCGCAGCCAATGCTGCCGGGCTGAATCGTCGATTGCGAAGCGTCCATGGCGCATCCCCAAACGAGGATGCCCGCGCTCGGCAATGTAATCCTCCGGCCCGCCGAACCGGTAAATCAGAAAGCCTCGCAAGCGTTTCTCGGCGCCCGGCAAATCGCTCGCGGGATACATGGGGCCCAGCACTTCATCGGCCGGCACCCGGCGGTAGAACGCCGCGATCAAACGTTCAAACCCTTCGCTTCCGATCGCTTGGTAAACTTCGTGTTCTTCCACTTGGCCTATTTCTGATACTGAAAATCCCAAATGCGCGGTTCCACTTTTCCCGGCGTGTACTCAATGATCGCGTATTCCCCTGGGGTCATAGGCTTCTCCGGCCAAATCTTGTATAACCCGCCTTCCAGTTGCTTATTAAACGTCGGCACCTCGTCCACTTCTTCGTACACCTCCTTGGAAAGCGGCAGAATTTCAAGCCGCTCCGCGATGCGCACGCCTTTGTGGGGGGTCAGTTTGATCAGGCCGAAGCGTTCTTCTTTTTCAAGCTGGAAGAAGAACTCCTGGCGTTCCTCATGAACCACCCTCGAAGAGTGCTCCTGGTCAATCTCCACAGTGGCTTTGCCGGTGACAAGGGGAATGGGAGTCGCAATCTGCAAGACCCGGCGCCCCTTGTTGGTATGCATCTTGGTAGAGGCAACTTCGAAGACTGTTAAGTTGCCTTTGTCATCCAGCGTATAAACACCGGCATCTTGTGGAATCTTGCGGATTTCGCTGCGCTGCGCCCGCACGGCTGCGGTTTCATCGGAAGCGGTCTTGGCGTCGGCGTCCAGGTCCTTCTTCCGCTCGTCGGACTCGGCCTGCGTGCGGCGGACATCCACCAGATCCAGCGGGACCTCCTCCCAATCGCTGCGCTCCGTGCTATAGAACTTCACGCGATCGCCGTCAATCTTCCACTCGCGAACCAGATGATAGTTTCCGTCTTTTAAGTAGAGCTTGGAGATGGCTGCGAACGCCGTGGCGGATATCAGAAGAAGCGCGAGAACCAGGCGCACCATAACTATATTTTAGGGCGTTAGTCTTACAGCTTTACCCGTTCGGGCGGATTCACGCGCGGCTTCCAGAATCTCCACCACGATCATGTTGTTCTCGAGCGATGAAAGCCCCGCCGGTTTCAGCTTGCCGCGAGCCACCGCCTTCAGGTAGGACACCGAATCGTGCTCGTCTTCCGGGAGATCCTCAAGTTTGAGCTGGCCGGTGGCGGTGTTCAGCGTATTCCCGCCGATTGCATACGCGTAGCCGCGCTCTCCATAAACCTCAAAATCCTTCCGGCTGTACGGCCCGTTCCACGAGCCTTGGATGATACCCACCGCGCGGGGGTATTCAACCAGAACGTTGGCCTCATCATCCACGCGGCCGTAGATCTGGGGCTTGAACGTCTGCAGCGTTGCGGTGACGGAGGTTGGCCGTTGGTTGTCCATCATCCACGTCATCAGGTTGGCGCCGTAGCATCCGAAATCGAACAGGGCGCCCGCGCCGTTTTTCACGGGATCCGTGAGCCATGCCAGAAATTCCGGTCCCACGTTGATCTCCTTCGGTCCCTGATGGCCATCCATGGCCACCATTTTGCGGATGGACCCCGCTGCCCCGTGCTCCTTCATGAATTGCCACATGGCCCGATGGCTGCGATACCAGGTGGTCTCGTAGTTCACAATCACCTGAATGCCGCTGGTTCTCGCGGCGCTTTGGATCCGATGGGCTTCAAGATTGGAAACGGCCAGCGGTTTTTCCATCATGGCGTCGATATGGTGTTTGGCGCAGGCTTCCACCATAGGCGCGTGGTCCACCGTTGCGGTGAAGATCGCTACCGCTTCCGGCCTCGTCTGAGCCAGCATGGCCTCAACGTCGGTGAAGAAGAGTTCGCCGGCGAACCCATACTTCGCCGCGTACATCTTCTGCAGATCGCGATCCGGATCGAAGATTCCCACAATCTGAACATCGGTTCTCCCTTTTACCGCTTTGAAGAAACCGTCCACGTGTCCGTGAACGAGTCCGGCCACCGAGAGTCGCAGCGGGGCTTGGTCGGGCGCAGCCATCAGTGACGCAGCGAACAGGCAGGAAAACGCGAGCGAGGAAAAGCGCATAAGCAACTCCTACAATAGTCCAAGACATCTATGCGTTATCGAAAATTAGGCAGGACCGGATTTGAAGTCAGTGAGATCGGGCACGGAGCCTGGGGCATTGGCGGGGGCCAGTGGCTTGGCGGCACGGATGATGAATCGGTAGCCGCGCTGAAAGCTTCCATTGCGGCCGGAGTCAATTTCATCGACACCGCGCTGGCGTACAACGAGGGGCACAGCGAGAATCTCGTTTCCAAGGTTGTTGCCGAATCCGGGCAAAAGATCTATATCGCCACGAAGGTTCCGCCTAAAAACCGCATCTGGCCTGCACGCAGCGGGGTCGGGATTGAGGACGTTTTTCCCTACGACTACATCATCGAATGCACCGAAACCAGTCTGCGTAATCTCAACACCGGGACCATCGATCTGCAGCAATTGCACGTCTGGAACCCGGAGTGGATTCATCGCGACGAATGGAAGCGCGCCATCGAGGACCTCAAGAAGGCCGGCAAGGTGCGCGCGTTCGGCATCTCGATTAATGACCATCAGCCCGATTCGGCTCTCGAGATTATCAAGACGGGATTGATCGACACCGTGCAGGTGATCTACAACATCTTCGATCAATCGCCTGAAGAGAACCTGTTCCCTCTCTGCGTCGAGAAAAACATCGGCGTAATCGCGCGGGTGCCTTTTGACGAGGGTTCGCTGACGGGTCGCATTACGGTGGAATCCACCTTCGAGCCTACGGATTTCCGCTCCATGTACTTCCGCGGGGATCGCAAGCAGCAGGTGGAAGTGCACGTCGACGCACTGCTGGCAGATCTGGAAATTAACCGCGATGCGCTGCCGCTGACGGCGCTGCGTTTTGTGCTTTCCGATCCGGCCGTTTCAACGGTAATTCCCGGCATGCGCAGCCTGGCGAGCGTAGCGATGAACGTACGGGCTCCCATGCTGGGCGCGCTGCCGGAAGCGGCGCTCGAAGTGGCGCACCGCCACGCATGGAACAAGAATTTCTATTCGTAGGGGGCTGGCCTGGTTAGTGAGCGTCCTTCCGAACAAAGGCTTTTTGGGCGGTCGCGAGAGGAAGGAACAGGGTTCGGGGCTGACTAGCTAAGCTACGAAATCCAAACCGCCGGTAGAAAGCAACAGCTTGATCGTCCTTGGCATCCACCAGAAGTGTGAACGCGGCCGCGTCCGCCTTCGACGTCCGGATGGCAACGTCGGCCAGGAGCGCCGCGCCCAGGCCGCGCCCCTGAAATCTCTGGTCCACGGCCAGTCGTCCGATGCGGATAGCCGGCACGGAAGGATAACGCGGTAAGCGCTTCGATTCGTCCGGGGGAAGGTCCACAAGGGGAACACTTGCCGCCGAAATTGTGTAATAGGCGGCAACATGGTTGGTGGCAGTTTCGACGGCGACGAAGCAATTAGCGATACGGCGGCGGATGTCCTGGGTTACTTGCGTCTGAAAATAACGGTCAAGCGCATCTTCGCCACAGCGAAATAAAGAGCGCTCATGTTCCTCGCCAAGCGGTTCCATGCGAAACGGGGCCATCATTCGACGCCGAGAAGTTCACGCCGCCGCCGAAAAGCTTTCTTAAGGGCGGGGGTGGGCTCAGGCGGGTTAAGAAGCGCTTCTGCGATGTGCCGTTGGTCCTCGGCTGAGAGCCGGATAATCTCGGTAGCTTCGATGGTTCGACAGGCGGCTTCGCGCGCCGCCGACACCACGAAATCCGTGAGAGTGCGCCCTTCGATTTCCGCGGCCCGCTTCAGGAGCGCGTGAACGTCGCTCGGCAGGCGCGCCTCCAGTCGGGCGGTGGTTTGTTGTGTCTGTTCTGCCATAACACCAATCATGCGGCAAAATGCCGTACAGGTCAAGTACAGGCACTTCTTGAAACAAACCCGCCCATCTCTCCGTAAACCTTTCTGGCGCAGTACAACTGGCCAGGAATTTGGAGGCAATATCGATGAAAAGCAGTATCATTCACAGGCTCACAGCGGGATTTATCGCGCTGGCCGTGCTACCGGCGTGTTTTGGAAAATCACCGGTAGCCGGGGATTGGCAGGGAACCCTCAGCGCAGGAGGCGTTGATCTTCATCTCATTCTTCACATTGCAGAGGCCACGGACGGAAGCCTTGCCGCCACTTTAGACAGCGTCGACCAGGGCGCCAACGGCATCCCGGTGAGCGCGGTCACCCTTAAGGATTCGAAGCTCAACCTAACGATAGACGCCATTCATGGGACCTACGAGGGCACCGTCAACGCAGACGCCTCCCAGATCAATGGCTCCTGGTCGCAGGGCCAGCCGATGGAGCTCAATTTCAAGCGCGCCACAACGACCGCCGCCAACACGACATCCGCAAACAAACCCGGCCTCGATGGTCTCGATGAATTCATTACCAAAACAATGAAGGACTGGAAGGTTCCCGGGCTGGCCATCGCAGTCGTGCAAGGCGATAAGGTCACGCTTCTAAAAGGCTATGGCTATCGGGACATGGAGAAGAAGTTACCCGTGACGCCCAACACTCTATTCGCCATCGGCTCCATCACCAAGTCATTTACGGTAACCACCCTGGGAATGGAAGTGGACGAAGGCAAAGTGGACTGGGACAAGCCGGTCCGCGACTACATGCCCAGCCTGAAACTGTTCGACCCCACCCTAACCGAGCAGATCCAGATTCGCGACCTCATCACGCACCGCTCCGGCCTGCCGCGGCACGACCTGCTCTGGTATTCATCCGACTTTTCGCGCGATGAAATCATGCGCCGTCTGCAATACCTGGAACCGAGCAAGCCCCTGCGCTCCACGTTCCAGTACAACAACATCATGTTCATGGTGGCCGGAACCATCGCCGGCCAGTTGAACGGAACCAGTTGGGAGGACGCGGTGACGGAGCGTATCTTCAAGCCACTCGAGCTGACCGAAACGAATTTCTCCGAGAAGGAAACGCAAAATAGCGCCGACTTCGGCCAGCCTTATCGCAAAGGCAGCGACCTCAAAGCCGAACTAAAGCGCATCCCTTTCTACGCGCAATGCCCGGACCGGTGCGCCATGGGTCCGGCCGGCGAAATCAACTCGAATGTCACCGACATGAGTAAGTACCTACTGTTCCATATGAATCGCGGCAAGGTGGCGGGGAAACAGTTACTCTCTGAAAACAACTCCATCCAAATGCAGACGCCGCAAATGGTGATACCGGGCGCGCCCACCTACAAGGAAACCGGGGAAAGCAGCTATGGGATGGGCTTTTTCCTTTCGACTTACCGAGGACACAAACAGGTGGATCATGGCGGTAACATCGACGGGTTTAGCGCCAACCTCGCGTTCCTTCCCGCGGACCGGATTGGCGTTGTCGTGCTGACCAACCTCGATGGAACCCCGGTTCCCAGCATCGTCACGATGAACATCTTCGACCGCTTGCTGGGTCTCGACCAGATTCCGTGGAGCCAGCGCATGCTCTCGTCGGAAGCAGGCGGCAAAAAGGCCGAGCAGGAGGCCAAGGACAAAGGCTACAGCCCGCGCAAACTGGGAACCCACCCGTCGCATGAGTTGACGGATTACGCCGGAGAGTACTCAAACCCCGGCTACGGTACCGTGAGTATCCAGCAGACCGGGAACACCTTCAAGATGACGCTCAATAAGGTCTCAAGGCCGCTGGAACATTATCACTATGATCAGTTCCAGGTTCCGGCCGACCCGCTCGACCCATTCGAAAAGATGAAGGTGATGTTCGAGACCGATATGAACGGGGATATTTCCAGCCTTTCCATGCCGCTTCAGCCAGACGTAAAGGACATCGTTTTCACCCGCATGCCCGACCGCCAGTTGACCGAAAAGAGCTTCATCGAAGCCTTCACCGGCAGCTATGACATTGAGGGGTCGCCTGTGCCTCTGAAAGTGTCGCTCCGCGGCGAGAATTCATTGATCCTGACCGTCCCCGGCCAGCCCGACTACAAGCTCAACCCCAGGCGCGGCACCACCTTCCAGCTCGCGGACATTGCCGGCGTAACGATAGAGTTCAAACCCAATGAGGCCGTTCTCAACCAGATGGGAACGCTCATCGTTCTGAAGAAAAAGTAGAGAGCCAATTTTACGACTCTTTTACACGTTACGGACGACATTCAGACGTCGCGCCGATAAGCTCGAAGGGAGCTTATGAAACTAACCCTTCCGCTACTCTGCATGGCCGCCGCGTGGCTGGCCAGCGCGCAAACCTCAATCTTCCATGTCGTGCCAACTCCTAATTTCTTTCCCTCTGGCAACGACGACCTGAACGCCGTCTCCGCATCCTCGCCCAGCGACATCTGGGCCGTGGGCCAATCCACGATCCACTTCGATGGAAACGTATGGACCGCCGTCAGCGCGCCCCATCTGACCGGGATCAATGAAAACGCGCTGCTCGGTGTCGCCGATCTTTCACCAACGAACGCGTGGGCCGTGGGCTACACCACCACTCCCAGCCAGACCCAGCTACTGGAGCACTGGGACGGGACCGAATGGTCCGACTTTCCGGGTCCGAAGCTTCCACAGGGTTCGGAACCTTATCTCAGTTCCATTTCTGCCGATTCGCCCTCCGATATTTGGGCGGCCGGCCACATCCTCCAAGACGATGGGCTGCAACTGTTCGGGCTGATCGAACACTATGACGGAACCAAATGGACGGCTATCGAGATCCCCACCACGCCGTTCCTGAACGCCATCGCGGCGATCTCTTCCGATGATGTCTGGGTCGCCGGCTACTCCGGCAACACAGGCGAGACTAGCAAGACTTTTCTGGCTCACTGGAACGGCACAGCGTGGGCGCAGGCGCCGTCTCCAAATGTGGGCACGGGTGCGAATGCCCTGAATGGCCTGGTCGCTCTAGGGACCAGCAATGTATGGGCTGTCGGGTATTCTACTGCGAAGCCGGACCAAAATCCTACATTTAATCTGATTGAGCATTGGAACGGAACCGAATGGTCGGTAGTCACCAGTCCAAACGTGGGCCCTGCTACGGGCTTCCAATCGAACCGGTTGTTCGGAATCACGGCTTTTTCAGCTACTGATTTATGGGCTTTCGGATCTTCCTTCGCGCCCAATGGCTCGGGACAGCAGTTATCGCTGGCCATGCAAGGCAATGGAACCACCTGGACCATCATGCCGACTCCAAGCCCTGATACGAATGGATTTCGCAGCGACGTTTTGTTTGGAGGCGCATTTGTTGGGCCGGGTAACCTCTATATCGTCGGCAGCCAGGATGAGGCTCCACATCCCATTACCGGAACGCTGGTGCTGAATACAACCGGCGGCTAGACCGTGGGCGGGCGAAACCGCCCGTTCACGAGACAGTGGAGATACTGCGCAGCCGCCTCTCCGCCAGGCGGCGCCATTGAGCCGTCAATCGCCTCCGATAGCGCGGCGCCGTCTGATCGGCATTCACGGCTCTTCTGTAAATCTCCCGCGCTTCCGCTATCCGCCCTAAGCCTTCCAAAGCCTGTCCGTAATAGTAAAGGCCTTCCGGATCGTACGGACGCCGGTCGATGTAGTCGCTCAGCTCGTTCGCCGCGTGCTCATAAAGGCGCGCTGTCAGGTGCACCGCGCCAACCTCCCGCAGTACCTCGCTGTGCTGGTGCCTTTCATTCTGGTCCACCACCGTTTGGAAGTGCGCCAGCGCATCCTTAAGCCGTCCCTGCTCGCGGGCAATCCGTCCAAGCTGAAAATGCGCGTCCGTTTCCGATGGGTCGATCGCAATCGCGTTCTTGAACCGCTCAATCGCCTCTGAATTTTGACGGCGTGCCTGGTAGATCAGCCCTAGTTGATATTGCGCGTCGCCATCGTGCGGGTTCAGTGCCGCTGCATCCAGCATGCGGCGAAAATTCTGGTGCCTTCGCAGTCCTTCTCCCAGGTGGCCAAGTTCGCCGCCCAGATAGTAATAGGCATAGAACAGAAAGAACGGAGACGCTACCCAACCCAGAATGGAACGAAGAGGTCCCCACAGCAGCACGGCCGCGATCAACGGAATCCAGGACAGGCACACCACTCCGGCGGCAGTTCGGTTGCCCCCGCCCAGCACCGTCCGCACGGCGAAGAACACCAGAACGCCGAAGTATACATAGGTCAGGCCGACCAGAATTCCGAACGCGGAGCGAGGGGTAATCCGCAACAGCAACGACAATGGAAGGTTCGCGGCGGCCCATGCCATTCCGATGCAGGTGAGCAACGGAGAATAGTCGCGCTGGAAGGCCGCACCCGTGCCCCAGATTCTGCCCAGCAGCAATAGCCCGGGCACGTAGAAGACCGCCAGTACAAGCAGAGGCATGTAAAAGCTCATCTGTGGGACTTGGAAAAGCAGGGAAACCCCGAGCACGGCGCCGCTGGCGAAGAGCAGGCTGCCGCGATCGAGGATGTCTCCCATGGCCGCGGCCGGTCGCCGGAAAATGTGAAGCAGCAGTCTTACGCTCTCGATCAATCAGAAAGGATAGCAGCCGCGCGCTCTCTGCGAAACTCTCGGGGCAAAACCAGCATCGATTCCACTCAGGAGTAATTGCTATGCAGGAGCCGCCATGGGAAGAGAAGGTCCGACAGCGGGCCCACGCAATCTACTTACAGCGAGGTCGCACGCCCGGCCTTGACATGGACGACTGGCTGCAAGCCGAAAAGGAGCTCGCATGCGCCAGGGAATCGGCGATCGATGAATCGTTGGAGGAATCCTTCCCCGCCAGCGATTCTCCGGCCCTTTAGTCCGGTCTCAAGCGGGCGCGAGAATCTGAACCTCCCATGGATCGAGTGACACCGGCACCGAGGCCACTTGCGTTGCAACCTTGGACCCAGAGGAGTAAACATTTCCAGCCGCGATTCCAGTGCTTGGGCTGCCGGTCTTCTGCTTGTTGCTGTAAACGATCTTCATCGCATGGTTGGTGCGATTGATATCGATATCGATCAGCACGTTTCCGGCGAACGCCTGCGAGCCATTGGTGTTGGCGATCACGACCACTTCGCGGCTGGATAAGACGCGCGAGAATGCGATGATACCCTGCGGACCGGTGGATAAACCAAAGTCCGTGCCGTTGCCGGATACTTCGCGGAAGTAGAGCCGGCCATAGCAGATAGCCGGATTATTCATGCGGGCGGCGGCAATCTTCTGCAACTCGACGTAAATCGGCGCCGTGGGATCGAAGGCGTTGGTCTTGCCCCATAGCGCTTCGCGAACCGATTCGAGCGCGTCGAGTCCGTCGATGGTTCCTTGCAAGCCTTGTTCCGTGCCGTAGTAAACGCAGGGAATGCCTTGCAGTCCAAACAGCAGAGCCAGCGCCATGGTGACTTGCTCGACGGGTGTGCCAGGAGCATTGAACCGGGACTGCTGGTCATGGTTATCGATGAAGCTGACGAAGTATTTACCGGCCTCGCCGTGGGAGGAGATCTGGCCCTGCTCGGCGGCTTTGCGCGCGTTGAAGACCTGCGCGATGGTTTCCACCCCGGGGGGATTCGAGCCAAGGGACTTGATCACCGGGGGTAGTTGAAAGAACAGAGGGTAATCGAGTGCGGAGTCGATACCGAATCCTTGATTGTCAGCAGCGTTCCTCCCGACGAACTGATCCACCATGGCTTCGCTGTCATAAATCTCTCCGAACGTGAAGAAGTTGCGCTTCCCGGCGCTTTGCGCGAACTCGCGCATGGCGTTGCCGAAGGTGGCAATCATGTCGGGGCGAATGTATTTGACGGTGTCGATGCGGAACCCGTCGATATCGTATTTCGCGATGAGGTATTGATATGCCCGAACCAGAATCGTGAGTACCGGCGCAACGCCGTATTGGTCGCGAAGTTGCTCTTGCCCAGGTACCGAAGCATCGTACTCAACAACTAGCTGGCGCATGGTGCCGAAGTCGCCGGGGATGTAGCCGAGCGCCGGGTTTGGCTCGTCGCTGTCTGAGGAACCGCGTCGACGGAAGAACTCAGGGCGTTGCAGATCGAGGGGCCACACGGCGTCGTCCGGACCGGCGCCGTTGGGGTTTGTAACGTCCTGCCAGTCCGGGCGCGGGTTCCCAAAACCGTTCATCCATTGGATGGACGGCTCGTTACCGGGAGGCCCGTTGAGGAGGGCGTCGTTGGTGAAGGAAGACTGGACCTGTCCATTCAACACGTAATCGAAGACGCGCCCCGCGTGGTTCAGGACGATGTCGACAACCACGTAAATACCGCGTGCGTGAGCTTCCTGAACCAGGGCCTGCAGCTCGGTTTCGGCGGTAGCCTCGGTGCCATCGGAGGCAAAGCGGCCGTCGAGACTGAAGTAATCCTGCGCGTTATAGCCTGGATAGGTATAAGCGAAGCCATCGATTTCCGGCTTTGTGTTCTTGACCACCGGGGATATCCAAATCGCCGTCACTCCCAGCTTCTGCAAGTAGGGCAGTTGCGCACGCACGCCTTCGAATGTTCCCCCTTGATAGAAGCCGAATTTCTTGTTCCAGGGGGCCGTTGGCGCGGCCTTGGGGTTATTGAAACGATCAACCAGCAAAAAGTAGATCCAGCAATCCCGCCAGTCCGCCGGTGACGGGAAAGGGTACGGGACCTGAACAGTGCTGCCGTCGAGGGTCACGGGTTTGGTGGTGGACTGTTGGGCGGCCGCAAGGTAATTATCAAGAACCCCTTGGACGTCGGCGGAAAATGCTTGGGTGGGCATTGGCCCTCCTTAGATGTGAATTCTCAGCAGTGTTCGCAACTCTTTCCTGTAGTGATTGACGGAGGCAGATCGTTAGCCGGATTGCGATCAAAAAACCCTATCGGCTTCAGAAGAGTCATCAATGGCTCGAGTGGACGCTTCATAGAGTTTCGTAAACGGCAACGCGAGCTGAGCGAAAACGCACAGTAAACGACGATGCAACGCCGATGGTGAGAAGAACGGCGAAGAGGTAAGGCAGCCAGGAGTAGGGGAACGGCGGCACGGGATATAAACTGCCGGCGAACGCGGCTAACATCACCGCAACCGCCATTCCGGACACCACGATGGAAGGTATCGTGAGTTCTCCGCGCTCCCGCAGGTAGAGCGGTGCGGCGACGCAGATCAGGATGTACGCCACCAGAAATCCGAAGGTGGCCAGCGTGCCCAGCCAGCCATTGCTCTCGAACCCCGGGACGCCGCGAAGAGCGAGAACCAGGCCGGGGACCAGGGCGCAAACCGTCGCGAACGCCACCGCGCGGTGCGGCGTGCAATTGGAATGATGCGCATCTCCGAACGAGGGATGCGCGTCGCCCCTGCGGCCCATATCGAACAGTATCCGAGCCGCCGCGGTGAGGCACGCTAGGGTACAGGAGAAGAAGCTGATGACGGCGCTTAGATCGATGAGGACTCCCAGGACGGGAAGGCCGACTTTGAGCGCCAGCACATTCAGCGGCGCATTGCTTTGGCTGAGCGGCTGCGATTCACCGCGAAAGCCCAGGATTTCGACGTAGGCGCAAAGGGTAAAGAAAATGCCCGCGCAGACTGCGGAGAGCATCACGGCTCGGGGAATACTGCGCAAAGGGTTGCTGGCTTCGGCGCCCAGAGAGGTAGCGCTTTCAAAGCCCACGAAACTGAAAATCGCCAGGACCAAACCCAGTTGCAGGTTGCTTCCCGTGACCCCTTGCAGCTTCATCTGACTCGCGTCCACCGAAAAGCCATGCCCATACAGAGTGCAGCCGAGGATGGCAAGAATGATTGCGATGGCGATCGCTTCAAACGCCAGCATCAGGCGGGCGGACACGGTGACGTCGCGATAGGCGAGCGTTCCCGCGACTCCGACGGCCAGGATGGTGAGGATAGCGGGGTGGATGGCGGGCCAACCTACGGCAGCGAGGAATACACTCGCATAGGAAGTGAGGCCTCCAGCGAGCGCGGTGGCGGTACAGATATAAGCGATCACCAGGGACCACGCGCTGCAGATGCTGCAAAACGAGGGCATCACCCGGGCCGTGTAGCTGTAAAGCGAGCCGGGCGACGCGGAGTGGCGGGCGAACTGGTTGATGTTGGCGGCGACAAGCGCCGCGGCGAGGGTCGCGATCAGGTATGCGAGCCACGTCCCGTTGCCGCTGAGACCGTACACCTGGCTGATGATCAGGGCAGGCGTTGCCGTGGGCGCCACGTTCGCGATGGATTGACCGATTGTTTCGAGGGGTGTGAGCACGCCCGATTTGAGGTTGTTTTTCGAAGCCATTGCCTGTCGCTGCGTTGAAGTCTTGGGAGGCTGACAGGGCTTCCAATGGTCATGGTACAGCACGGGTTGGGGTAGTGATATTCTGTGCGTTATGCGAGTTGGCGTATTTACCGCGTTGTTGTCGCAAATGTCGCTTGACGACGTCCTCAAGAAGATGAAGTCGGTGGGTGTTTCCACGGTGGAACTGGGAACGGGAAACTACCCCGGCGATCCGCATTGCAAATTGTCGATGCTGGATGACGCAAACGAATTGAAGACTTTCCGAAAGAAGCTGGAGGATGCGGAGATCACCATCAGCGCTTTGAGCTGTCACGGCAATCCGCTGCATCCCGACGCGGCGGTGCGCAAAGCGTACCAGGAGACGAATCGCAAGACGATTCTGCTGGCGGAGAAGCTTGGCGTGCCCGTCGTGATTGATTTTTCGGGTTGCCCGGGAGATCACGAAGGCGCCAAGTTCCCGAACTGGGTGACGTGCCCGTGGCCGCCGGAATACCTCGAGATCCTCGACTGGCAGTGGGATAAGCAAGTCACGCCTTACTGGACCGAACGCGGCAAGTTCGCCAAGGACCACGGAGTGAAGATCGCTATCGAGATGCATCCCGGTTTCGTGGCGTACAGCCCCGAAACCATGCTGCGGCTCCGCACCATTGGCGGCGACGCCGTGGGTTGCAATTACGACCCCAGCCACATGTTCTGGCAGGGCATCGATCCCATCGCGGCCGTGCGGATTCTGGGCGATTGCATCTTCCACGTTCACGCCAAGGACACCCAGATTTACGAACGGAACCTGCCCATGACCGGCGTTCTGGACACAAAGAAGTATACCGACGAGCGGAACCGGGGATGGATTTTCCGTACCTGCGGCTATGGCCACGGCGCCGAATGGTGGAGCGAGTTTATCTCGACCCTGAGAATGTTCGGCTACGATTATGTGCTCTCGGTGGAGCATGAAGATTCGCTGATGTCGCCCGAGGAAGGTCTCACCAAGGCCGTGAAATTCCTGGATGGACTGGTGATTAAAGAACCTGCCGCCGCAGCTTGGTGGGTATAGAGGCGGTCGCCGCGCTCGATTCGAGTGGCGTGTCGAACAAGGCCATCTCCTCCTGCGGGGGGCGTTCGAGAATCTCGGCCCACTTGCTCCGGTCTCGCCCCCGCTCCCCACTCAATCACTCCGTTGTGACCCAGCGTGAGACTGATCTGCACGCCGGCCATCCCTTCGTCCAGGCAGAATCGAATAGCTCGCAAATCTCGCTCGAACTGCCACCAGTCCTCCTCTAGGCTCCATAGTTTCTCTCCCAATCAGCGTAATTCCTAACGATAACCGGGAAATGCCCTGATTGATCTCGCTCCCCTTTACGGCCACCATGTAGGGGAGTTCACATCGTAAGAAATTACCACCATGAAATTGAGGGCAGCTTTAGTTTCGATCGGCGGGTTTGCAGCACTCGCGATCTTCAGCGGGCAGTCGCTTTGCTTCGCCCAGGCCGCTAAGGGCACAATCAACACCGTCGCCGGAAGCGGAGGCCTTGGCTTCTCGGGAGATAGCGGTCCGGCTACCAGCGCCCACCTCTCCTCACCGGACGGGCTGGCGTTCGACAAGATGGGTAACCTGTATTTTGTCGACAACGGTAACAATCGAATCCGCAAGGTGGATAAGTCGGGAGTCATCAGC
>Ga0326727_10015104_pt1 | contig 16656 bp, 12 predicted proteins | sample MB2enrmetagenome_FD_207643 | JGI IMG/M metagenome (GOLD analysis project Ga0326727, IMG submission 207643) | Lab enriched peat soil microbial communities from McLean, Ithaca, NY, United States - MB29MY | ecosystem: Environmental > Terrestrial > Soil > Wetlands > Peat | place: USA: New York...
TCCATTCAAGGGCAAATTCTCGACGTTCTGCTGGCTTACCAACTGCCCCACCGTCGACACCTGCGTGGTCACGAGAGGAGCGATGCCCGATACGATAATTTGCTCGGTCACCGTTCCGACCCGGAGAATCACCGGCTGAGTGGCCGCCTGGTTCACGCTCAGCGCAATGCCGCTTTGGATGTAGGGACGAAACCCGCTCTTTTCTACCGTCAGCTTGTACATCCCCACGGGCAAGGCGGGAAAAAGATAATGCCCGTCGGGTCCGCTTTGGGTGTTGCGGATCAGGCCTGTTTCGGTGTTCTCCACCCTGACCAGAGCATCGGGAACTGCCCCACCCGACGGGTCAACCACGGTTCCGTCCAAGCTGGCCGTGGTGAACTGCGCCGCCAGGGGCACAGCTCTAATCAGCGCTACGAACAGGATCAACGGAATGAGGCGATCACGCGTGGTCCGGTGGACGTCTGCCATACCTTATCCTCCCAATCCTGAGAATGACAAAATCAGAGCATGCCCCTAGTGTCGCGTCGCAATAATTCGCAACACAAGTCGAGACGATTCGGCTACGCGTCAGCAGCCCCGTTAGGGGCGGCATAAAGTAGCCCAGGGCGTGAGCAGGCGTGAAAAAATCAACCGCCTGTCATCCTGAGCGCAGCGAAGGATCGCCGCAGTTTCTTATGCTTCAGCGGCTTACGAACAACTGCAGAGATCCTTCGCTGCGCTCAGGATGACACATTCCGAATTTCTTCACACCTTCTGAGCCCTGGGTTGGACGGCCCTCACCCTGCCTTCGGCACCCCTCTCCCGCCCGAGCGGGAGAGGGGACGGGGGTGAGGGAGGGCCTCGCGAACCCACGGCTTCCGCCGTGGGCTACCCGCTTTCGCCCACTCCGCGGGCTGACATGTTCAACGAACTTCTGGGACACGTCACTAGCATCACCCATGGCTTGAATGTCGCGCCACAGTTGCCGATGATGATCCAACAACCACTTCTATCCGTTTGGGTAGGAATGGCGGGCGCAATCATACCACGCGAAGTATAGCGCAAGCATCGCATGAAGATTCTCCCATTTTTGCTGAAGGTATGGGTCAGCCGAGTCAGCCGCCGCATCCGCATGCCACCCTCAACACACGGTTCGATATCGCTGCCCGTCGGGTGGTCAGTGGCAAGATCTCCGAATCGAGCCGGCTCGGACGTTAAGTCCACCCCTACGCCGCTGGATCATAGAGCGTGAGCGGGGAAGGGTTGCAAGATCAGGCGATTAGTCGGTCGGCGGAGACGCGGTAAGAATTCTTTATCATGCATAATCTGACAAAGGTGGTCGGTAGGGCTGTTCTCCTTTGTTGTCATGTATGCCGGTCGATTCCGCAACCGCGCACATGCGGAACGGAATCGCATAGGAGGCGCACGTAGGAAACGGGGGAGCCAAGGGGCGAGTGCCACCTTCCGGCGGGAAGTTCATACCGCGCGACAAATCCTGAATGTGTGGGCTGGCGGGACTATTTCAGCTTTGCGTGTTCCGCCTTGGCTTCCTTTAGGATGGCGATGTCGGGGTCGGCGTCTTTCCAGAGCGTGAGGAAATCCTGATAGGCGGCGCGGGCTTTCGCGAGGGCGTCCTGCTGTAGCGGCGCTCTGCGAGCGCCGTCTTCTTTTCGGCGGTCATAGACCGCCGCTACAGGAAGACCCGCCTGCATGGCGTAAGCACGCGCCAGTCCGAGGCGAGCCAGCGCACCCCAGGGGAAGTTCATCACGACTCCTCGGTGGTCGATGAACTTCTTAAATTCCACTGCTGCTCGTTCTCCGTCGTGCAGCATGAGACAGGCTTCCCCACGCAAATAAGCGGGGCACAGGAATATAGTCAGGGCGGCCGTAATTGAGCTAAGTTCGACCGTGCTCGCCACCTTCAATAGCTCGATTGCCCGGTTCGGGTCTTGGCGTTCCAAGGCGGCACCCGCCCGGATGGTGGGCAGCCAATATCTCTGCACCAGCGTGTCCAGCGGGAAGGCCTTGTCGAGTTCAGCCGCCAGATTCTCCGCCCCTGCCGTATCGCCTGCCCGCGCCAGGGCCAGCGCCGCTATCGCCCGCACATCGCGGCTCGGGGCCAGCTTCAACGCCGCATGGGCCTCGGCACGTGCCTGTTCCCGGTTTCCCGCTTCCACCTCGCGCAGCGCTGCCGCTGCCTGATACCCTGCGGCCGTCTCTTTTGCGTTGTTATGCTGGGCTGAATCCATCGCCCGCCCGGTCAGTTCGTGCGCGTCGTTCAGCTTGCCGTACCAGCCTTCCGTGTCCGCCTGCATGGCCAGCAACAAGTCTTCCGAGCCTGGCTTGCCCATGGCGGCTGAGACCAATTGCGCCATCTGCGCCGCATCGCCCTTCAGAAAAGCCAACCAGTAGCGGCTCTGGAGCAGATACTGGCCCTCCAGCTTGCGCTCCTCCGCCTGCTTGTAGACGGCATCCGCCTCATCCAGGCGGTTGAAGCTCATGTACGCGAGGCCGAGGAGATAATAGTTGAGCCCATTATTTGGCTCCGAGCGCAGCGCCTCTCGCCATTCCTCCAATGCCTCTTCCCAGTTTCCCAGGGTGGCGGAAATGAATCCCAGCTGAGTGTAAGGCAAGGCGTCTCTTGGGTAGGTCCGCTGCCACAGCTCGTAGTTCTCCGCCGCCTTCTCCAGCTCTCCCGTCGCAAGCGTGTAGTAGTTCTGCTCGATGAAGAACCGCTCCCGTTCGCTCACCTTCTCGCGCAGCGCGTAAGCCTTGCGTGCATTTTCGGCCCCGAACCCGATTTCGTTGAGGTCGAAGTAGGCCGTCGCTATCCAGGTGTAGGCCATGGCAAAATTTGGGTCAAGGCCCACCGCCCGTTTGAAGAAGGGCAGCGCGGCTGTGTCCCCTTTCGCAGAGTAGGTCTTTCGTCCCAGGCTGTAGGCTTTCAGCGCCTCTAGCGATGGCGTGGTCGCTTCCTCCACCGGCGTGGCGTATTTCTGCACCGTGCTGAGCGACTCGCCCAGCTTGCTCCGCAAAGTGACTGCCGCGTTGTCCAGAGCCTTGAGCACCGCTTCCTTGCCCCCCGCCTGCTCCTGCGCTTCGGCCAGCACGTCCCCCGTGTTGCAGTTCACCGCCTTCAGGCCAATCACGTACTGGCTGCCCAGCCCCGCAATCGAGCCGGCCAGCATCGCCTTGCTCCCCGTGCGCTGGCAGACCTCCTGTGCGACCTCCGGCGTCAGGCGGTCACCGGCGGTACGGCCCATCAGCTTCAAGGTCTCGTTCACCCTGCGGTCGGAAACGAGAGCGAGAAAGGGCGACTGCTCAAGCTGCACCGAGAGTCCCTGCTTCAGCGTGTCATCGAATACCGCATCGCCCGTCTTGTTGTCGAAATCGGAGAGGACGATGGTGTCCTTGTCGGTCAGGCGGGCCATGGCTTGGCGCGAGCGGAAGTAGAGCGTGCCCCCGATGGCAGCCCCGACAAGGATCAGGACAGCGGGAACAAGGACCTTCCAGAGTTTTCGTAGGGCCGAACGGCGTTCGGCCGGGCGAGCGCCGCTCGCCCCTACACGCCCGGATTCTGTGTCGCGCTTCAGGCGCTTCAGGTCGGCGCATAGCTCGGCGGCGCTTTGGCAGCGCAGGCCTCGGTCCTTCTCCAGAGCCTTGTTGATGATTCGCTCCAGCTCAGCAGGACATTCGGGATTGAGGCGCACTGGTGGGGTCGGGGCCTGGGTCAGGATGGCTGTGAAAATGACTGGGGAAGTATTGCCCGTAAAGGGCTGCTGTCCCGTCGCCATCTCGTAGAGCACTGCGCCAAAGCTGAAGAGGTCTGTGCGGGCGTCGAGTTCCTCGCCTCGCGCTTGCTCCGGCGACATGTAGGCCACCGTCCCGATCACCGCGCCCGGGCTGGTTAAGTGTTCCTCTGCGGTTCCGGCGGCGGCGGTCGGCATCTCTTGCAGGCCTTCTTTCCCCAGCCCCCAGCCCCTAGCACCCAGTCCCCGTTTTTCCGGTGCCAGCTTCGCCAAGCCGAAGTCCAGGACCTTCGCCTGGCCACGTATCGTGACAAAGATGTTCGCTGGCTTGATATCCCGATGGATGATGCCCTTGGCGTGGGCGGCGTCCAGCGCATCGGCAACCTGGATGGCGAGGTCGAGCAGGGTATCGAGTTGTAGGGGCGAACGGCGTTCGCCCTGCCCCGTTGGGCGCGCGCCGCGCGCCCCTACATCCACCAAATGCTTCAGGGTCTGCCCTTCCAGCAACTCCATAGCGATGAAGGGCTGGCCTTCATGCTCGCCGATTTCGTGAATCGTGCAGATGCTGGGATGGTTCAACGCCGCGGCGGCGCGGGCTTCGCGCTTGAAGCGTTCCAGGGCCTGGCTATCCTCGCTCCATTCCTCGGGCAGGAACTTCAAGGCGACGGTGCGCTTGAGCTTGGTGTCCTCGGCCTTATAGACGACACCCATGCCGCCGCCACCGAGCTTCTCCACGACGCGGTAGTGGGAAACGGTCTTGCCAACCATGAGGCGATTACCTCACAGCAAGATGCTGGCGAACTCCGGAATGACGCCAGCATACGCCGCGTGTACTGGCGAGTCAACGCAATAGGACGATCCGGGATAGTCATCGAATGTCAGAGGGTTAGTTTCTTCTACGGCCTATTGCGAAACCAGGGGATGCGAAGCATTTGGATGCTAACTGGATTGCTTTGCGGCTCTTCTGCCCTTCGCCACCTTCCGGTGTATTGTCGCTCCATCAAACATTCAAGCATGTTAATATAGTCCAACCTGGTTCAAAGTGTATGCCTCGCCTTCGATCACGTGGCGCGCTTTTGGTCTAGCGGGTTGACGCGCGGGTGATGCGCCGAATTGGGCTAAAAGTGCCACACTGAACCCCCTGCGGCGATGAAGCGATACCCCCGCGTGAGCCCGATCGACGAATCTGTGGCTGTGCTCTAGGGATGCACTCGCAGATCAATTCGCGTGGCGTTGAACTCGCCTTTTTCGTCGTATTTGCCCAGACAGATTACCCGTTTTCCCTCTTTGAATTCGCTGTGGTCGGCAACCGGCTTGTTGACTCTTGTCCACGTCGTCGAACTGTCCCAGTGGATTCTCTTCACTATGTTCGCCGAGTTGCGAACGTCCATAAAAGAGGCGTCGTTGCCGATGAGCACAATGTGACCTTCCCAACGGGCTTGTTTTGGGCCCGCCGCCGCTTTCTCCTGCCCATTGGCAATAGCGTTGTGGGGGGCAAGTCCTACCACCGCAAACACCGAGAACAGTAGAATCACGATAACTTTTCTCATGGTAGTCTCCTTTGGTTGCGCGTCGGACTGGCGCGTTTTGGTTTGGTAAGTATCCTCGTCAGTGCTACCTGAACCGGTAAAGTATGGGATAATTCATTACGGAAGTAAAGCACCAAGTAAAACCTATCGCATCAACTCTGAAACTCCGCCCCGCCTTGCGGTGGACCTTTTCGGACGGCAGGCAGAATCGTGCAAACCGCCCCTGTAACATACTTGTAACCCACCAAGGCTGCGCACCGTGCTAATGTTTCCGGTGTTCGATCGAACTTCCCCGAGCCAGGGCTCATTGCATGATCCGACCCGCTGGGCTACTCGCCGCTGTTCTTACCCTTTCATGTCCCATGTTGGGACACCAGGGCTCCACACGGGACCCATCGCGTTCGCCCGGTCCTCGCCCACGACCCACGCCCGATCCCACGCGCATAACTGCGCTCTCGCATTGCCCCCGTGCTCGCAACTCTCCTGACAACGGCAAGCGGAACTAGACTAGGATGCCTACGAAGGCAAACGGGCCGCGTGCCTAAGTCTACCCGCAAAACCTACATGAACACCTCGACGCCGTGGTGATCCGGGTCTCCTTCTGGGGCTTCACAAATAAGGTAACACCTTGCATCGTGTGTTAATCAATCTATAAACGACAGCGGAGGCGTGGCGGGGGGATTGCGGTCGAAGGAGGAAGGGTGGTCTTTTTTCGCGCCTGTATCCGCTATCCCGTCAACGCAATAGGACTATCCGGGACAGTTCAAGTATCGGAACAGTTCCCAGGAGTGCTGTCCGTAGCAACACCTTCCCATGCTGGATCAACCGTGAACTGGTCCCGGCCCCAGACCAAGGTTTCCCGAAGGGCTCCTTTGCGCATCACGGGTACGGGGCGCATACAAAATGGATTGGGAATGAAGTCGGCTTCTAGTCCATCGAGGGCCGGCCACCTGGACCTATAACGGCCTTGCCGCGGAAGTGCCTTGTGCCCACGTGAGTAAGGACGCAACAACCCGTCGGGGCCACTAGGCACAGCCGCTTTGCTACCTCAGCAAACAGGCGTGCCGCCCAGAGTTGTTTTATTACTGGGACTTGCCGTAGGCCGGGCGCGGGTTAGGTCCAAGGCAGTCGAAGTGTCGGGCGAATGCCGCGGCCGGCTTTACGCTGCCACTTGGCGAGGTAAACTCGCCGCTCCATCGTCAAACTGCACCACTGCACGTTTTTCGCTTGACAAGCCCAGCCCGGAATGATAGCCTATAATTGTGGTCGTGTTGTGGACATATTGTCGTAGGCAAGTGGCGGAGGCGGGACGCGCTGTTCCAAAAAACGGAATGCCCCGGCCCGCCGGGAGAACAGACGACTGAAACAAACAAAAAATAATACGAACGAAGCCAGTATGTTTATGAAAACAAAGGATGCACATTTGAAACGAACTCAAAACGAACTCAAAACGAACCGTAATTGAGTGTCGAAATGGACGCATTAAAGGCAGAATTCGAGCTTTGTAACAACTTGCACGTTTTGGCGCGGGCGCCGGTCGACGAACGCGGCCGATTCGAAATCGCCCGGGAGAGGGAAATCCAGACGACCCCGAGAATTCACGAAAATCGGGGAAACAAAGCCAAGGAGTACTTGAAAACAAAGGAGATCACTTTTTTCAAGGCTCCGAATTCTGCGTCTTTTGCGCGCAATTTGAGCGCAATCGAACCCCAAAAGGAAGAGAGAACGCCGGATTTTGCGAAAACGAGGTCAAGGCTTGCGACTCGAGCGCGATGCTGTGACAGTGACAATAAGTCGGCTAGCGAGGACCGCTGCCTTAAGCTCGCGTGCTAGTACTTGCTGACGAAAGCCCGCGTCATGTTGCGGAGTGCCGGGAAGGGCGGGGCTTTAGCCCCGCCATGGAACACGGCTTACCATTTGGGGCTTTAGCCCCTGAGGCAACGTGGCTTCAGGGCCTAAAGGCCCAACGCGTCGGACTGCCGAAGGCGGCGGGGCTGAAGCCCCGCCCTTCCAAAGTGCCCTTCCGAACTGCCACGTTATGACGGCGATTTCCGTCATTAAGTGGCTGCCGCCCATTTGAGCACTCTCGCGCGCAAGCCACCGAGCGTTGCTTTCTGCTTTGAGAACGCGCTGTCATTCTGAGCGAAGCGAAGAATCTCGCTCTGGTCCGTGACAAAGCGACAACGAAAAGATCAGAGCGAGATTCTTCGCTTCGCTCAGAATGACAGGGTTTTCATGGTTTCTGGGCACCCGTCAGCCGACGGGCATGAGCGACTGCCTTTTGCTTGCCCTCACGCCACGCTGGCCAATCGATACCGCCGCGGCCACTCGACCCGCAAGTAGCCTGCAAACGCTTCCAATTCCTGGCGAGACGATGGGTGCTCAACAAAGCTCGAGGCTTCCCGCTTCGCCCACTCCAGAATCTCCTGATCGCGGATCAAGTTGCCGATCCGGAAGGTCGGGATGCCCCATTGGCGAGTGCCGAAAAACTCGCCCGGCCCGCGCAGCCGCAAGTCGATTTCGGCAATCTTAAAGCCGTCCGTCGTGTCCACCATGGTTTGCAGCCGTTGCTGGGCCAACTCGTTTCGCGACGGGGAAGCAACCAGAAGGCAGTATGATTTCTGCGCGCCCCGGCCGATGCGGCCGCGCAGTTGGTGCAACTGGGAAAGGCCGAAGCGCTCGGCATGCTCGATGAGCATCACGGTGGCGTTCGGAACGTCAACGCCCACTTCCACCACCGTGGTCGAGACCAGCACCTGCACCTCGCCCAGCTTGAAACGCCGCATCACGTCTTCCTTTTCGTCGCTGGGCAGGCGCCCGTGCAACAACCCCACACGCAACTCGGGGAAGACGCTGTGCGAAAGCTGCTCGAACATGCGCACGGCGGGCTTCAAATCGAGTTTTCCGCCTTCCTCGATCACCGGATAAATCACGTAAGCCTGCCCGCCCTGGCGCACCTTTTCGCGAATGAACTCGAAGGCTCGCGCGCGCGCGTCTTCCTCCACCAGGCGAGTTTCGATGGGCGTCCGGTTGGGCGGCAATTCGTCGATGATGGAGTAATCCAAGTCGCCGTAGAGGGTCAGGGCAAGCGTGCGGGGAATCGGAGTAGCTGTCATCACCAGGACGTGCGGGTTGATCGCTTTGCGCATCAGCCCGAACCGCTGCAGGACCCCAAAGCGGTGCTGCTCGTCCACCACCACCAGTCCGAGCTTGGAGAACGCCACGTCTTCTTCCAGCAGAGCGTGGGTGCCCACGATGAGATTGACCTCTCCCCTCCCCATTCGCTCCTTGATCTCCACCTTCTCCGATGCCTTGCGCGCGCTGATCAACAAGTCAATCTGGTAAGGCAGCGGCCGCAGCAGCGCCTTGGTGTAAAGGTAATGCTGAGTGGCCAGGATCTCCGTGGGAGCCATCAAGGCCACCTGATAGCCATTCTCAATGGCCAGAATCGCCGCCTGGAGAGCAACGATGGTCTTCCCGGACCCCACATCGCCCTGCAAAAGACGATTCATGGGCCGGGCGGAACACATGTCGTCCACTACCTCTTTCAGCACCCGCTTCTGCGCGGCGGTGGGATGGAAGGGCAAAATGCTGCGAATCGCGGCGCGGGCGCTGTCCTTGGGCTCAAACTTGATTCCTTGTAAGGATTTGGCCTTGCGCCGTCGCAACGCAAGGCCCGCGCCCACGTTGAAGAACTCCTCGAAAATCAGCCGCACCTGCGCGGGTGTGCGGAAATTGCACAACTGTTCGAGGGATTGGCCGGAGTCAGGGAAATGGGTTTGGCGAAAAGCCGTGGCTCGATCCATCAGCCCGTTCTTCTCACGCACCGACGAGGGAAGCCGGTCCGGAATGCTGTCCCCGAGGGCGGAAAGCGCGGTCCAGATCAACCGCCGGATGACCCGGGTGCCCAGCCTTCCGGTGCTTTCATAGATCGGTACAACCCGTTCCACTTCCATGGAGTTCCCGCCCTCGGATGCCGCCTCCGGCAGTATTTCGTACTGCGGCTGAACAATCTGCAAATTGCCTGCCCCGTAGAAGTCGCGCTCCACCTTCCCGTAAAAGAAGACTCGCTGGCCTTGCCGGAAGACCTTGCCCTTTTCCAGGTAGACTGCGTTGAACCATAGGCAGCGGATCATTCCACTGGCGTCTCGAGCTGCGAGATCATAAATGTAGACGCCTTTCCGAGTTCTGGTCAGGCCGCAAGTCAGAACCTGCGCCAAGATCGTTGTGGTCTGTCCGGGAACCAAGTCACGAATCAGGGTTATGCGGGTACGGTCTTCATAACGAAATGGCGTATAGTAAAGAAGGTCCTCGATGCTTCGGATGCCTCGCGAGGCCAGGAGTTCGGCTCGTGCCGGACCCACACCTTTCAGGTACATCACTTCCGAGGCAGGCGTGAGAGTTGAAGTTGGCATCGCGGTTCGGCGTTTCCTATTATACAGTTTCCGGCATGACAGGCTGCGGTATTGGTGTCTGCAGCGTGTCTACCTGAGAACGAGAAAATGAAGCCCTTAACTGCTAAGTGGTTAAAGTACTTGGTTGCTATCTTGGTTGGCAATGGCCTGTATTTTGCTCTCAACCCCTTTTTACCGGAACCTGCCAGACATCACCCCTTCAAATTCGACCTCGGTACCCTGGTGGATTTCTGGCTATGTCTGGTGGTTTATGGGCTTATGGAATTAGTGACTTTTCTGAGGCGGCACGGTGACCGTTGACTAAAGGCGAAAACAGACAGCAAAGGCAGCCTTCGCTTTTTACAAATGAGAGAGTTTCGCCCAGCGTCTGGGCGAGATGACTTGGTTATCACCGCGATAGTAATTTTTTACTTCCCGCAAACCGACTCCCTGGGCTATACTCTATTGGCGATTCGGTTTGGGGGTAGCCGGATGCTTTGTTGTCTGAAGCAGGCACTGACCCTCGACAAGTTTCCGAATTGCGATTGGCACCTAGCAAGCGAACCTCTTTCGGGGCGTAGATAACATCCGGCACTCAGAGAAGTGGTCGGCGGTCGGCGTTGCGACCAAACGTCAGAGTTTTGCGAGTCGCCAGCGCCAGAAACGGGCCAGCCCTGAACGAGTTAATCTGGAAACTAGCAGGAGGATGCAAGAGATGGAACTTAATGGACAGGTTGGCGAAACAGCAGGCAAGATATGGCACTTACTTAACGAGGAGGGACCTCACTCAGTTTCGCAACTCAAGAAGAAACTGAATGGCTCAGGCGAGCTTGTCAATTTCGCTTTGGGCTGGCTTGCACGGGAAGACAAAGTTGACATTACGCAACAAAAGAAGGTTTTTACAGTTGCACTCAGATAAGTCTGGGGGGCCGGTCTGCAGCAGCGCACGGGATCGTCAGTCGTCAATGCCGAGTCTGATGATAAGTTTGGCCGGCGGAGGCCACCAGACAGTGTTGCCGTCGAACTTAACGACCAGTTAGGGGTCCACCGATGAGCGTAAGAGTCACTGCCTTACTAGTTTTTCATCAAACAGAGCCTTTTGATGAAATCAAGGCTGCGTTAGGGAAAATCGCTGTTCCGACGAAGCGGGCGCAGACTCTGGCCGAAGCGAAACTCGCTCTGTCAGACGCAAATCCCCCTTTATTGGCCTTCACAGAGAGCGAGTTGCCCGACGGGAAGTGGTCTGAGATTGTGTCCTACTCCGAGAAGGCATCGTCGAAGGTCAATGTCATTGTCGTGGGACAGACCATTAACGCCAACCTTTATGCTTCGGCCGTCGAGGTCGGGGCTTTCGACTATATCGCGCCTCCCTTCGAGGGTGTGGACTTAGCTCACGTGGTCCGCTGCGCCGCAGACAATGCCTTGGCGCGACGCGAGACGGCGGCGAAGTCGCGGCCCGCCTCAGAAGAGTTGCTTTCTGTCGCTGTGAAGAGTCAAGGGAGTGCCTGAAAGCTGGACCCCTCACCGCTGGACTTTGCGCTGAAGGATGGGGAGTCGATCACGCCCTACGCACGGTTGCCGAATCCCTGCGTCGGGATGCAGTTCTACAATATCGAATTTTGAGTGAGTTGGGGTGGCCCGGACCCGCCATGGCCTAGCCTGCTGCTCGCCACTTGACTATATTCCACTGTTTTGTTATAGATAGAGATGAGGCATCCGATGAAGCGCCTCATCGGAACCTCCATCTTTGGTTGGAACATACTGAAATGAAAAGCCTTAGCCGACAAAGAAAGGCGACATTCGGGACTTCAGGCAAGCGGAGGATGCGCGCGGTTCGTTCATCTGCCCGATCCGGCCGCACTCGTTCGGCTGGAACCGCGTATCGAGGAGTGGCTTTGAGCGCATCCGCTAATTCAATGGCCCGTTCTAGCGGTCACCGATCAGGCCCACAAACCACCGATCTTCGGCAACCCGATGCAGTGTTTCAAAGCGCAGTCAAAAATTACGAACTCGGCGCGCGCGCTGTCCACCGGCAGAATTTTGAGAAAGCTAAGGAAATATTCGAAAAGCTGGCGTCGAGTGGAGTGGCAGGCATAGCGGAGAGGGCGAGAGTTCATCTGCGTCTGTGCGAGCACAAACTCAGCCGCCCCGTTCCGGCGCCAAAGAAGCCCGAAGATCTTTATACGATGGGGGTAGGCGCCCTAAACTCCCGCCGTCTTAATGACGCCATTGAATACCTCAACAAAGCTCAGAAGTCGGCGCCCAAGCTCGAGCACGTTTGCTACGCGTTGGCCGCTGCTTATTCGCTACGGGGAGATGCGGAACCGGCTTTGCAGAAGCTGAAGGAGGCCATAGCTCTGCGCCCTCAGAACCGCATCCAGGCCAAGCGTGACGAAGACTTCCAGGCGCTCGCAGCCGATGCTCGCTTTCGGGAATTGGTCTTCAATCCTGAGCTTTAGCTCTGGTGAAAGCGGCGATTGCCGGCCGCTATCCCACGAGTGAGGCGCCGCACGGCCACCTCCGCACGGGAGCTTAATGCAAGTTGTTGCTATTGGTGGTGGTACGGGTTTGTCCACCCTCTTACGGGGTCTGAAGCCTTACCTCCCGGGAATCACGAACCCAATCGGACGACAAGCGAAGATATTCAGATTGACTGCAGTCGTCACAGTGACCGACGAGGGCGGAAGCTCCGGACGTCTGCGCCGCGAGATGGGCGTTCTCCCGCCTGGCGACATCCGCAATTGCATGGTGGCACTGGCGGAAGACGAAAAGCTCCTCACGAAACTCTTCAACTACCGCTTTTCCACCGGACACGGTTTGCGCGGCCACAGCTTCGGCAACCTGTTTCTCGTGGCCCTGACCCACCTGACACGTGACTTCGCAAAAGCAGTCCGGGTTTCGGGCGAAGTCCTGGCCATCCGAGGCGAGATCTTTCCTTCCACACTTTCCGACGTCCGCTTAAAGGCGGAACAAACCAATGGCAACATCATCTATGGCGAATCGCGCATCACCAAAACTGCAATTCCCATCACGCGCTTGCACATTGTCCCCAGCCGTTGCCGTCCCCTGCGGGAAACGCTCACCGCTCTCGAGAGTGCCGACCTCATCACGGTCGGTCCCGGGTCACTCTACACCTCGCTCATCCCCAACCTGCTGGTCCATGGGATTCCTGAACAGGTTGCTCGCTCTAAAGCACTAAAGGTCTATATTTGCAATCTGATGACTCAACCAGGAGAATCGCGCGGCTACTCTGCCGCCGACCACTTGCGCGCTCTGCACGAACATGCCGAGTGCAGGCTTTTTGATGCCGTGATCCTGAATACGCGTAAGGTCTCGGCCTCGCTGCGCCGACGATACGCCGCGGATGGAGCGGCGCCCGTGGTGAATGACCTGGCAGAAGTGCGCGCTCTGGGGGTTGTTCCGGTGCTCGCGGATGTCCTTGTCGAAGACCGAGTTGCCCGTCACAACTCGGATCGATTGGCGAAGTTGCTGCTGAGACTGGTTGAGGGTCGAGAGCCGAAAGTCGAAAGTTCCGGCTCCGGGACTTAAGAAGCAGAGAACTCAATACTCTCGACTCTTGACTCTCGACTCTTGACTCTCTACTTTCGACTCTCGACTCCTAGGGATGGTGCTGTGTTGGTGCGAGAAGGAATACCGCCACCCAAACAGCTACCAATACTGCCAAGGCTATCCAAATGCCGGGGTGGCCGAAATTGAGTGTATAGCCAACTCCAAACCTCTTTTCAACGAACACCGCCGGGTCGTCCCGATTGAGGTAGAACAACCCCAGCTTCCAGTACTTGTCAGGCGTGCGGTCGCCGACCGGCGCTGCGCCGCCCGCAGCAGAGGCTGCGGCGCCAGCCAGGCGCGTTCCGCCCTGGCCGTAACGCAGCACCACCACCGCGACCACCACCACGAAGCCTAAGGCGATGATAAGAAAGGGGACGATGCCTGGCGGGCCTGCTTGCGGGTTAGACAAGGGCGTCAGACCAATCCATGTGAATTGGAGCGCCAGGAGATATTGAGTGGCGACCAGTATCGAGCCGACCATTTTCCGAAAGCGGCGCTCGCGTTCGCCCGCTGCTCCGGCCGCTTGGATGGGCCGAGACCAGCGAAGGAAGGCGTAAGCGATGAATCCCATAAAGGCGCACAACACGACGCCCATCAGCAGTGACCCGTAGACGGCGGTAAACGTACGAGTGCTCCAGTTGTTGGGCTGCCCGTTCGCCCCCCAGTGGATCGGAAATGACTCGGGAATCTGCTCCCAGTGCGTGTGCAACCATATTCCCGTCCCCGCCAGCGCGGCGAAAGGTGGAAACTGGAGAAGCCACCCACCCGGCAAGCGCGCTGGCCGCGGCTCGAGCGCTGCCTCCCTGACAGTTGCCGGAGCAACAGCGTGGGGCAACACACGTCCGCGAGCCCGATAGTAAGCAAGGAAGACGCCGGCTCCCTGCACGAAAAGCCCGCCGAGCGTCGCAACCCGGGAATAAGTGGACGCACCCATTCTCACCGGTGACAGGACAACGAGGAGCGCCAAAACGCTGACACTCGCCACTTCCATGCGGTAGCGTTTGAGGATGGACCAACCCTCTGCCGAATCGCGGAACTGCGAGGGAACCGTCACCGCAAAGTAGACGTCCGGGCGCGTCATCCGCGGCATCAGGTAATACAAGATCAGGCAGATCCCGATCAGAAAAGCCATGATCAGGCTCGGTGCCAAAAACCATTCGCCAGTCATTTTAATTCTCCGGGGACGGCATCGGTTGCCGCCCCTGCACGTCGTGCTGGCGTTCCAGCCAGCATCCGCGAGCGATGCGCTGAAGTGTGCCGAAGGCACCTTGGAGTGCGGCGGCTTGACGCCGCCTTGGAACGCCGATGCAATGGCAAAGGCGGGGTCAAGCCGCCGCACTCCAAGGCGCTGCGCGCAGCCTCATGGTGTTCGCTGGGCAGCAACCCAGTTCGCAATGTCATCCAGCGTTCCCCTGGCCACGTGACTGGGTTTGTCGTAATCGGCAGGCGACGGCGGGTTGCCGGCCGGTATAAAGAGATGGCACAGGCCCGCATAAGATTTGATCGTGACGTTCTTATGGCCGGCCAGCGCCTTCTCCCAGCCCTCGAGATCTTTGCGCGTAACCTGATAGTCGCTCTCACCTTGCAGCACCAGAATCGGTATCGTCAGACGGGCCGCCGTCGCGGCGGGGTCGTAGCTGCGCAGGTCGAGCACGTAAGCAGCCGGCAGCGGAATGCCCATCATGCTTACTGTGTCGCCGAGCTTCAGCGAAGGGCTATCGTAATCCTGGGCAAACTTCTCGGCCGCCCCAATCTGCTTTTTTGCTCCGTCGCCCACCGGGCCGCTCAGAGAAGCCAGGTATTTGATCTGCTCCACAACGATCTGCCCAAACGGCCGCGTGCTGCCCGCCATGATAATAATGCCGGCGATCTGATTGTCGCCCTCCGCGATGCGTGGCGTCAGCATGCCGCCCAGGCTGTGGCCGAGAACAAAGATGCGCGCCGTTTGAACTTCGGGCCGGCCGGCGAGGAGCGCCACCGCCGCGCGCGCATCGTCGATGACTTCCTCCTTGACGGTCAAGTTCCCCATCTCTTTCTTATACTGCGCAGCGTATTTGTGGGTTCTTTTCTCGTAACGCAGCACGATGATACCGCGGCTGGCCAGCCCCCAGGCCAAGTCCTTAAAGGGCTTGTTCGACCCGACGGTCTCGTCCTCATCGTTCGGGCCTGACCCCTGCACCAGCACGACGGCGGGGAACGGTCCCGCGCCGATCGGCTCCGTCAGCGTGCCCGGCAGTTGCCACGGCTCGACGCCGATCGTGACGTGCTCCTCGTGGAAGGCGCTCGGGTTAGCGTAGTCCGGAGGATTCCACGCAGCCGCGGGTGGTACGAGGAAGAAGCCGGCGACCTTGCCTTCCTTATCGAAGGCCAGCCTCAAGTTGAGCGGCGCTTTCTCAAAATCGCAGGCGAGTGTGACCACATGATAGCCCTGCATATCAACCGACCTCGCGCTTTTCACAGTCTTGAGCGCGCCCACTTGCGCGGCGGTCGCCTCCCAGACAGTTCGGAGCTTCTCGAGCGGCATGGCAGAGGCCATCGTTGCGTCGAACCGAGCCTCCACCTTGTCGTATTGCCGGCCCGCCAATTCCTGAGCGACGTCTTTTGCCAGCGCTTCGAAGTCCTGCGCGCAAAGCTGCGGAGCCAGTCCCGAGAGCAAAGCCAGCGATGCTACAGCCAAAACCTGTAACCGATTCATCGTTGTTCTCCTTGCTCGAGCTTCTCGATCAGAGCCGTAAGCTCGCGGACCACCCCTCCCGCCGGCACGCCCTCCGCAAGCGCTTTGACGACCACTTCGTCCAGCCGCTGGCGGAACTCTGCTTCGGCGCGGGGTGTGGGCGCCGGAGCCGGCCGCTCGATCACCGTTGCGCCGCGACCGCGCCGCAGATCAAGCCAGCCCTCCTCAGCCAATTGCCGATAAGCCCCGGCCACGGTGTTGTGATGAACCCCGAGATCTGTGGCGAGTTGACGGACCGAGGGAAGCTGGTCGCCGGGACGGAACTGGCCGGCCAAGAGTGTAGCACGGAGGCCGCGAACGATCTGTTCGGAGGCGGGCAAGTCGGAGGCTAAGTCGATCTGAAGCACAGGGGGTTGGTTGCTCATAGTCTAATGTACATGTACACTGTACTATTCCAGACCTGCCTTGTCAAGCCCTTTTCTGCCGCAACTCTCACGGTGAAGTCGGAACCCTCCGCTTCTCGGCTCAAGCCGTCCAAATCGGGTCATCCCCGCGAAAGCGGGAATGACGAAATGGGCCGGAGTAAGTAGGAGAGAGGCGGATGGAATCCGACCGGCAGCGGAATCCCGAACCGCCTTCGGCGCTCGCCAGAATTGACCCAGGTTTGCTCACCAGATTTGTCCCACCCCAAGAAGCAGGTATACGCCTGATGGAGCCAGCCATTCGCTTCTCGCCAGATTCTCTTCCTTTAATCTGATCTG
>Ga0326727_10015105_pt1 | contig 16656 bp, 18 predicted proteins | sample MB2enrmetagenome_FD_207643 | JGI IMG/M metagenome (GOLD analysis project Ga0326727, IMG submission 207643) | Lab enriched peat soil microbial communities from McLean, Ithaca, NY, United States - MB29MY | ecosystem: Environmental > Terrestrial > Soil > Wetlands > Peat | place: USA: New York...
GCGGCCATCTCGTAGAGGACAACGCCGAGGCTGAATAGGTCTGTCCGGGCGTCAAGGTCGTCGCCCTTGGCTTGTTCCGGGGACATGTAGCCGGGGGTTCCAGCGGACGTGCCCGGCGTGGTGAGAAGATCGACGGCGATGGTTGCCGTGCGGTCAATGGGCGCCGCGGTCACCGTCTTATCCGCGTGCGTGGGTTTAGCCAGACCGAAATCCAGAATCTTCACCTGGCCGTGATTTACGAGAAAAAGATTGGCTGGCTTAATGTCGCGATGCACGATGCCGCGGGTGTGCGCGGCATCCAGACCATCGGTAATCTGGATGGCCCAGGTGAGCAGCGAATCCATCGGGACCGGCCGGCCGGCGATGCGCTCCTTCAGCGTTGCGCCTTCCAGCAGTTCCATGACGAGGAACGGATGGCCCCCGTGTTCGCCCACTTCGTAGATGGTGCAAATGTTCGGATGGTTGATGGCCGCCGCCGATCGCGCCTCCCGTTCGAAGCGCTCCAGAGCGATGGAGTCGCGAGCCATTTCGTCGGGCAGGAATTTCAGCGCCACCTGCCGTCCCAGCTTCAGGTCCTCGGCACGGTACACCACACCCATGCCGCCGCCACCCAACTTCTCGACAATGCGATAGTGGGAAACCGTCTCGTTTATCATGACCTTGATTACAGCTTCAGCAGGGACCGCAGCCGTTTCGTTTGCACGCGGCTCACCGGAATTTCGGTGTGCTTGCGGTCATCCATGCGGAGCTGAAAGCTCGATTTGAACCAGGGGATCACCTCGCGGATGCGATTGATGTTCACCAGAAACGACCGGTGCACTCGCCAGAAAATGTCCGGGTCGAGATTCGATTGCAGCTCCTCAATGGTGCGGTAGTTCGATTCACCCTCGACGGAGGAAGCGACCAAAGTGATGACGCCGTCGTCGATGGTCGCATAGACGACATCCTGCGCATCCACGATTAGATTTCGTCCGCCGCTTTTCACCAGCAGCTTGGTGCGCTGCGCGGTGCGAGACACGGCCTCGGGCGGTTGCAAAGGCGCTCCCGGAGTGGAGGCCGACATCTTCTCGGCCACTGCCTTGCGCGCGCGTTCTACGGTGAGCACCAGCCTGTCCTGCTCAACAGGCTTGAGCAGATAGTCCATGGCGCCCCACTTGAACGCTTCCACGGCGTACTGATCGTACGCGGTGGCGAGGATGAAATGGGGCAAGGGGATTTCCTTCTCGGTGAGCTTTTGAATCACGCCCAGCCCGTCGAGGCCTGGCATCTGCACATCGAGGAAGACCAGGTCCGGGTCGAGATCCTCGATCAGCTTCACCGCCTCAATGCCATTGTGCGCGGTGGCCAGGATTTCGATATCCTCGAATTGCTTCAGCAGATATACGAGTTCATCGCATGCCAGGCGTTCGTCGTCCACAACAATTGCCGATATCGTGGCGGCAGCGCGGGTCTGCATGAAGTGTTAGTATAGCGTGGGACAATTACCAAAGGAGATCGTTTTGCCTACGAATGACAACGTCCGTATTGCGCCCGCGGACGGTAAACTTGGCGTCCTCATACCAGGAATTGGCGCAGTGAGTACAACCTTCATGGCTGGGGTTGAAGCCGTGAAGCGCGGGCTTGGGGTGCCGGTCGGCTCCCTCACGCAGCTTGCCACCGTGCGGCTGGGTAAGAGAACCGAAGCGCGCACGCCAATGATTAAGGATTTCGTGCCGCTGGCCGGCCTTGACGACCTGGTCTTCGCCGGTTGGGACATCTTTGAAGACTCGGCATATCAAGCGGCCACCAACGCGAAGGTGCTGGAACCGTCGCTGCTGGAACAGGTTCGCGAGCCCCTCGAGAAGATCAAGCCAATGAAGGCGGTCTTCGACCACGAGTACATCAAGCGCATCGACGGCCCCAACGTGAAGCAGGGCGGCACGAAGATGGACAAGGCACAGATGTTGATGGAGGACATCCGCAACTTCCAGGAGTCGACGGGAGTAGCGCGGACCATCATGATTTGGTGCGCGTCCACCGAAGTTTTCCATCGGCCGTCGCAGGTTCACCAGACGCTGAAGGACTTTGAGTGCGGCCTGATGAAGGACGATCCGGAGATCGCGCCCAGTCAGATTTACGCGTACGCGGCGTTGAAGATGGGTGTTCCTTTCGCGAACGGCGCGCCCAACCTGACCACCGATACGCCCGCGCTGCTGGATCTGGCGCGCGAGAACAACATCCCGGTTTGCGGGAAGGACTTCAAGACCGGCCAGACATTCATGAAGACCCTGCTCGCGCCCGGTTTCAAGGCGCGCATGCTGGGCATGCACGGATGGTTCTCCACGAACATTCTGGGCAACCGCGACGGCGAAGTGCTGGAAGATCCCGGCTCATTCAAGAGCAAGGAAGAGACCAAACTCTCGGTGCTCGACCAGATTCTGCAGCCGAAGTTGTATCCGCAGCTTTACGGCGATTTGTATCACGCGGTGCGCATCAATTACTACCCGCCGCGCGGGGACCAGAAGGAAGGCTGGGATAACATCGACATTTTCGGGTGGCTCGGCTATCCGATGCAGATCAAGGTCGATTTCCTGTGTCGCGATTCCATCCTGGCGGCGCCGCTGGTGCTCGATCTGGTGCTGTTCCTCGACCTGGCGCAGCGCGCCGGCATGCGCGGGATTCAGGAATGGCTGTCGTTTTATTTCAAAGCGCCGATGCACGCGCCGGGGTTGTATCCCGAGCACGACATTTTCATTCAGCTCATGAAGCTGAAGAACACGCTGCGCTGGATGAAGGGCGAGGATCTGATCACGCACCTTGGGCTGGAATACTACGACTGAATGGGGACGGGCCTCGTAGGGTATAGGCCCTCTTCGCCGCCTCAGGTGTTGAGCCGTACACTGCCGGAAATAGATTCTCTCAGCAGGTTCCTGAGAGATACAAGATCTTCACCGCTCAGAGCGACTTTGGGAATCAGGTGAATGATGTTCTGACTCACGAAGATTACCACGTACGAGCCGGTCTCTATAACGCGAGTGATGAGCGTCCAATCAAGATGACCACTGGAGTATTTGCCATCAACGTCAACGCCTGAATGCGAGAACTTGTACTGAACAACGTCCTCGAGATTCCGGTTCCTGGCTGCCGTCCTTGCTCCCTGGTAAGGAAGCACGAGGGCGACAAGGCCCACGACAGCACCTGCCGCCAGCAATCCGGTGGCGAGACCGCTCGACGAAGTGACGGCAAAGCCGATACAGATAGGCACGACGGTAATCAGGTACCAGGTTTTTCGTAGGTTGATCGAGAAAAACACCCTGAAATAGTCCCGTGTCGTTAGTCGAAAGCTCGCGATTATGGCTTGGTCGTTTGACATGCGCCCCAGTCTATCATCGTGGTAACGCTGTCCTATTGCTATTGCCGCGGTTGCGAAGTTGGGTTCACAGTCGGCGGGTTAACGTGAGATGACGCGGCCCAGGGGAGCGTGCGCGGATCATCGCCAATTCTCGATCGCGAGATTGACGCCGGTTCTCAGGATCGCCCGGAAATCCTCGGTGTTGCCGGTCACGAGTGGCTGGTTCAGGCGCACTGCGATGGAGGCAATCAAACAATCGGGGAGTTCGACGACGGAACCCTGCTTTCTTGCCGTCGCCTTGATGGTGGCCGCCGCAAGGTAATCGGCGTCGATGGAAGTAATCTCTTCGTTCTGCTTCAGCCAGGCCATTACTTTGCTCAACTGGCGGGAGGCTCCCTTGAGCTCAAGACCATAGACGATCTCGCAGACGGTGACGCTCGTGAATGTGAAAACGCCATGGTCTCCGGCGTAACCAGCAGCGCGACCGGCCACTGCAGCGTCGTGACCCTTGACGTACTCGGAGAGGATATCAGTGTCCAGGATCGCCTCGACCGTCATGTCAGAGCGTCGGCCCGCGTCTGCTCGGCCGGCGCCTCTCCTCGTAGGCGATGGAGACCACCTCGTCCAACAGAGCGGCGTCCTCCGGGCCGCCGAATAATCCCAGGCCCTGCTCAAAGACACTGCGGGCGGCGGGAGAACTCAGGGCCAAAGCTTCATCCTCTCTGGGCAAGTAAGCAAGGGCTCGATCGATGAATTCCTCAAACGAGGCGACCCGGCCGGCGCGAATGGCGGCGCGAACCGCCTGTTCCTGGTCCGGGCTGAGAGTGATAGTCATGTCGGCCTGCTTATCTATTATGCCCTCCAGGCGCATCAATGCCCTTTATATATGTCGTGCTCGGGATACAGCCCCGGCGCGTGCATTGGCGCTTTGACATAGAATGACAGCCATTCCCGAATCCCGCGTATGCCCGCGCGCTGCGCGAGATCGAGGAACAAGACCAGATCCAGCACCAGCGGCGCCGCAAGAATCGATGCCATCCGGCAGCAGTCGGTGCCATACTACCGTGCTCGTGAGTATGGTAGCATGGGTCGTGAAAACCACCGTGGAGATTGCCGACTCGCTTTTTGAGGAGGCTAAGGCTTGTGCCGAATCCAGGGGCGTTCCCTTTCGCCATCTCGTGGAGGAAGGCCTGCGTACGGTGGTCCAGCGTCAGCAGAAGCCCACGGGCCGTTTCCGCCTGCGAGACTGTTCATTCGGCCCGGTGGGCGTTGGCAGGAAAGTCACTTGGGCTGAGATGCGAGCCGCTCTCTACGAGGGCCGGAGCGAATGATCGCGGTGGACACCAATATTCTCGTGTACGCCCACCGTCGTGACTCGGAATGGCACGATGTTGCGAGCCGTGCGATGACAGAGTTGACTCAAGGCACGATGCCGTGGTGCCTGCCCTGGCCCTGCGTGCACGAGTTCCTCGGCATCGTAACCCACCCACGCGTCTATCGGCCACCCACACCGCTGGCAAGAGCGATCGCTCAAGTCGATGCGTGGTTCGAGTCACAGTCCGTTCAGCCCATTGGCGAGTTGAAGGGGCATTGGAGGGAGTTGTGCGCAGTGCTGTCGGCCGGCCGCGTCGTCGGACCCGCGGTGCACGATGCGCGCATTGCCGCCATCTGCCGAGAAAACGGTGTTCGCGAAATATGGACAGTTGACCGTGATTTCAGCCGCATGAAGGGCATCACGGTCCGCAATCCTCTGGTCGGATGAGCCACCCCGCTGTGCAGATTCGGCGACGGGCCTCGTTGACTCGCGGTCCTGTTCACCCTCGCTGTTAAGGCGTGGACGAAATCGTCTTTCAAGTCGAGCCTCGCGAGGAGTCCGGAGTGCTGGTTGCCTCATGGGACGCCCCCGCGGGACTCGGCGGAATCACGCCGCAGGGCGCGGATCTTCGCGAGCTTAAGGAGCAGGTGGCTGAGGCGGCCCGCTGCCATTTCGAACCGGCCTCCCTTCCGCGGAAGATTCGATTCCACTTCATCGTGGACCCCGTTCTTGTCGACTTGTGAAACCGCCGCGCGATTGCTCGGGTGTCGATGCGATCCGCGCCCTGGAACGATTGGGATTTCGCAAGGTCAGGCAAGTTGGCTCCCACGTTCAGCTCGCGAAAGGCGAGCGGCGCGTAACGATTCCGAAGCCATAGCGCAATGGCGCCGGGAACATAGCGCCGCATCCTCAGACAAGCGGGAATCGAGCTGGAAGAGTTTTTGGGCGAACTCTGACTGCGCCGCCCCGGTGGCGCTCGCAGCCCCTCTGCGCATATCATGAGGGCCGGGACGGACTCGCATCCCGTTCCAACCGCGCATGGACATTCTGGTGATCGGGGGGACGCTGTTCATCGGCCGGCTGCTGGTGAACGAACTGCTCAAGGCCGGGCATAACGTCACCGTATTACATCGGCGGCCGAAGCACGACCTTGGTCGGCGCGTGGCCAATCTGCGGGCCGACCGCAACGACATCGCCTCCCTCAAGTCCGCTCTGTCCGGACGCCGTTTCGACGCGGTGTTCGACAACGTTTACGACTGGGAGCGCGGCACCACCGCGGCGCAGGTAGAAGCTACCGCGCGTCTGCTTGCCAACGACCGCCTGCATCGCTATATCTATGTTTCCAGTGTGGCCGCCTATGGCGACGGGCTAAATCACCATGAGGGCGATGCGCTCGCGCCCGACGATCATCCCGAGTCTTATGTCCGCAACAAAGCGATGGCTGAGCGGGCGCTGTTCCGCATGCACCAGCGCGACAAATTCCCGGTGGTGACGGTGCGCCCGCCTTTCATCTACGGCCCCGGCAACAATTTCTATCGCGAGGCATTCTTCTGGGACCGGCTGCGCGACAAGCGCCCCGTCATCATTCCCGGCGATGGCCGCCGTCTGATGCAATTCGTTCACGTGCGAGACCTGGTGGGGGCGATGCTGAGTGCCATCACGGCGCCGGAAACAACGGGCCAGGCATTTAACGTTGGTAACGCGCGCCCCATCGCGCAAATCGAAGCTCTGGAATCTATCGCGCGAGCCGCCGGCCGGCCTTTGCAAAGGCTGGTGCGCATTCCACGCGATCGAATCCTGCGCGCCGGCGGAAGCCCGTTCGGCCCCAAACTCTATTTCGCGTTCTACTACGACCTGCCTCCCATCACCATGGTGGTGAACAAGGCGCAGCGGGTCCTGAAGCTCAGGCCAATCGATTTCGACGAAGGGATGAAGGAGACGTATCGCTGGTGGCAGCGGCACAACCAGTTCCCGAAACCCGATTATGCGTTTGAAGATTCGCTGGTCGCGCTGGCCGCCACGATCCCTCCGCCGGTGGATGACGATTAGCGTTTTCCCTGCTCTACAATCGGGCCATCCTACAATAAATCCATGCGCCTGCTGGTGTTTTCCGACATCCACGGCGACCGGCGTGCGCTTGAAAAGCTGATGGCCATTGAGGCTGACCATTACTTTGATGCCGGGGATCTGTCCACGTGGGGCCGTGGACTGGACGAAATGGGGCCAATTCTCCAGCAGCATGGCGAGCGAGTCCACATTTTGCCCGGCAATCACGAGTCGCTCGCCGACACCGAACGGCTGTGTGCGCAATACGGCCTGGATCTATTCCACGAGCACACCGTGCAACTGGATCGCTACACGATCGCGGGACTCGGCTACTCGAACCCCACGCCGTTCAAAACGCCGGGGGAGTACAGTGAGGAAGAACTCGACGAGCGGCTGGCAAAGTTCGCCTCGTTCGACCCGCTGGTGCTGATCTGCCATGCGCCTCCGTACGGCACCGCGCTCGACGAGATCCGGCACGGCTTGCATGCGGGATCGACCGCCGTGCGCGAATTCATCGACAAGCATCAGCCGCGCTGGTTTTTCTGCGGCCACATCCACGAGGCTTCCGGGCGTGCCATTGAAATGGGCGCGACGCGAGCCATGAACGTGGGCCGCAGAGGGTATCTGCTGGAGCTGTAGTCGCGCTTAGTAGCGATGCCAGCAGCCCTCGCGGCCCTGCGTCCTCAATCCTGTCTGTTGGATGTAGGCGCCTGTGAGGATACCGTATCGTGTTGTAACGGTCTTGGCGAAGGCAACTACATGTGTGGTCCGGGGGACTGTTGAAAAGCCGCGTTCTTGACGCTTCGGCGAACCCCTAACGAGCAATTTGTACGCGCGGTCTCGTTGTTTGCGAGCGATTTTTCAGCAGCCTGCTCAGGATAGGAAGAGCATTGACAATCGTTGGTAGCCCGGTTTAAATCTTTTGCCGGTCCATTTTAACGGTGACCGCGCTAAAACACAGAGAGGAGCCCATTATGGTTAAGAGAATTACAATGACAGCTGCCAGCCTGATGATTGCGTTTGGACTTACGGGAGCAGCCTACGGCCAGGTGTTGCCGCATCCCTGCATCATAAACTGCTCAGGCATATACAACTGTTCGTGCCATTGCGTGGTATTTTCTGACGGCGCCTGCGGTTGTGCCTGCGCATAGCGGCAAGCGCTGTATCGGATGAGATGGCTGCAGGGCGATTCCGCCTGCGGCCCTGCAACTGACTTTCCAGAGAACAATGATAAGGAATCGGGCATGGCTCGGGTCTGCTGCCTTGGTCATGGCTCTCCTCTGCTGTGCAAGGAAGCCCCAAGGACCAATGGTTGTCACGGTCGATGCTCCCAAGATAGAATTCATGGACGGTTACATCTATTGGACGCACCAGCATCAAAAAGGCAGCTTCGACATCGCCCTGCCGACTCCGTATGTCGATCTGTACGACTCTTCGGGCCGTTCCATCTATTACCAGGACAATCCGCAGCGTGCTTCCGCATTCCTTCGCGTCCTTCTCAACCCGGCAGCATCTCCGGCCGACACGAGGCCGGCCCGGCGGCCTTCGCTGGAGGAGGCAGTGAACATGTTTTCTGAATTGAGACAATACGAACAGCAGGCGTTCGGCAAGCCTCGCCACACGGTTTTTGCTCTCAGCAACCTGGACAAAGCCAGCGTAGGTAAGCCGCAGGACGACGCTGTTGCTGAGTTGAAAAAGCACGCCAGCGATCTGAACATACGGGTTATTGAGGTTCGAATTCACAAATCGTGACGCGGAATATCGTGGAGGCCGTCGCGAGCTCGAGCACCTTCAATGGTTCGACGTGAGATTGTGCGGTTCTTTCGCCGCCATCGGTTGGCGGGCTTCTGCGGCGCAGTAATTCTTACGCTCGGCTTTGGCACGTCTACGCTGGCGCTGACGTTTCTGCTGACATTCAGATCCCTTTCCTGGCCGGGGATCAGGGCAGCCGGCAATGCCACGGTTGCCGAGGAAATAACCGGCGGCGGATCAACCCCAATCAGTTTCGAGCGGTTCGAGCGGCTGCGCAGATCTTCCGCTCATGTTGCACGCCTGGCTGCCTATAGCAGGCTGCTTCCGACGAACCCGGGCGGCCCGTTGATCGTCGCAGTTTCCTCCGGGTTCTTTTCCGTTTTCACCGGGCCTCTCGCGGCCGGACGGGATTTCAGTCCTATTGAGGCGGAAGGACAGAGTGAAAACCGAGCAGCGATCGTTTCATATCGCGTTGCGGAGCGCAGGTTCGGGTCGCCCGCGAACGCTCTCGGCCAGAACATGCTCCTGAAAGGACAGCCATTTGAGATCGTTGGAGTTGCCTCCAGGGATTTTGACGGAATGTTCGGCGAGACAGTGGATGTGTGGGCTCCATCGAGCGCGGTCATCCCACTGGCGCTGGATGCTCCCAGCGGCCCCTCGTGGAAATTCCTGAATGTGTTTTACGCCGTGATCACGGCGGACGGCCGGACCACCGCCCAGTTGACCAAGGATCTCGATGCCTCCCTGCCGCCGACCGTGGGCACTGAACATCGCCTGAACGTATCGCCAGGTCTGACGGAGGACCCGGTGCGGGATCAGCGTGTACGCGCACGGCTCCGTTTGGGCCTGGCGTTATCGGTTGTATTCACGCTGGTTAGCGGACTCAACCTCGCGTGGCTGCTCCTTGCCCAGACGCCCCGGCGCGCCGCCGAAACACATCTGAAGAAGGCGCTCGGCGCGGGTAACCTGCGGCTGATCTCGGAAGAAACCATGGGGCCGGCGGCAATGATTGCGCTTGGCATCGTCGGCGCAGGCATCCTGTTGTTTGCAGGCATGGTTGGGATCGGCCGCATGACCGGGATCGAAGGCCAGGCCGCACGCGGCGCCTGGCGGACAGCGCTGCTCGCCTGGGGCGTAGAACTCCCGTTTGCGGCGGCGCTGACGTGTTTAGTGGTTGTCTTGCCGCTGATAGCAGTTCTGAGGGAGAGCGGCAACCGCCGTGCCTATCACAACAGATCCTCCTGGCCGGTCGGCACACTAACGTATGCGCCAGTGATTTTGCAGGTTTCGCTAACCGCGGCGACCTGCATTCTGGCGGGGATGGTAGCCTCCGCGCTTGTCACCGAGATGAATGAGTTCCTGGGATACGATCCATCCCAGTTGACGGTCGTTAGTATCGGGCCGGCGTCCGGGGAGCTGGAGATGAGCTGGAGCGCGCTCGAAGTGTCTCCCGCCATGCGAGCTCTGTGGCGTTTGGTCATTCGGGCTAGGTCGATCCCGGGTGTCCGTGCCGCGGCGTATGGGTCAATTCCCGATCGCGAAGACGGAGACCTATACAACCTGGAGAGCGATTCGGGACATTCAACCGTGCTGACGGCGCAGTATACCGTGGTGAGCCCCGGGTATTTTCACGCCCTCGGCGGCATTCTCGTCGGGGGCCGGGATTTTGGACCCAGCGACACCCCTGATAACGAGATCATCCTGAATCGGGCTGCAGCGCGGGCGCTCTGGCCGAACCAGAGGCCGGTCAACCGGACTGTCCGGATCATAGCGCCGGCCACGTCGGGCCTTCCTTCCCACGGTTACTTAGCCACTGTGATCGGCGTTGTGGCCGATATGAGGCCACCCGGTTATGGACGGCACGCGGCGCCGGCCATATACACGTCGATGTTCACGAAGGGCATCAATGACTTTGCCCCGAGCCTGATTCTGAATGGTGCGGTCTCCTGGTCGGCCGTTGATGCCGCATTAGGCAAGGAGGTACGAGCGCAGTTGCCCGGGATGAAGATTCTCTCCGTTTATCGCGTGCGCGATAGCATCGGGACCATGTTTGCACACGACGCGACGGCAACGTATCTGGCCATCGGCGCGTCACTTGTGATGGCGCTGGTATCCTCCATCGGGCTGTATGCCGCGCTGACCTGGTTCGTAACAAGTCGGCTCCGCGAACTGGCGATTCGCGTATGCCTCGGAGCATCCAGCAGTTCGATTCGACGAATTATCTACGGCCGGGCCGTCTTTGGTGCGGCCCTTGGCGTCCTGCTGAGCGCGCCTCTCTGGCCTGTGTTGGCGCGCTTGTCGTCGGTAGAATACCTCGGCCCGGTTTCCTGGTCGACGGGAAGGGCCGTCGTCATCTCGGCGGTGTGCGTGGCGCTGTCAATAATGATCGCGCGCCTGGCTGCGAGGGAGGCGACATTGCTTAGTCCGGCCCAAGTACTCAGGGAAGAATAGCCGGGCACGCGGGGCGAACGCGACTTTCTCAGAGGGCGCGTACCGGCTCATGGACACGCCTCGCAAAACGCAGGCGCGATCACGGTGCACGTAACCGGGCCAGCACAGGTGGGCCTTCATGTTGGAGGGATCCAGATCCACGGCGCGCTGAAAAGCGCCTGTCGCTTCGTCATATCTCGCGTTCTTGAATGCGTCTACGCCGCGGTCCAGCCAGCTGCGGGCGTCCGTCTGCGCAAACAATGCACAGACGGAAATGAGTAACACAAAATACAATCGGCGCATGGGAATCCTCGCTGAAATTAGATCACATTTTCGACGAAAAGTTCCCTGCCCTGGCGTGACGTAGAATCAAGGTGCTATGGCGCGGTTCAACGGCGTGGACTACATGCATATCGATTCGCTGTTCAGCGAACAGGAGCTGCTGGTGCGGCAGACGGCGCGGCGTTTCGTCGACGAGCGGGTGCTGCCCTTGATTCGCGAGTGCTACCGCGACGCGCGCTTCCCGAAGGAGCTGATCCCGGAGATGGCCGAGATGGGATTCCTGGGCGCGAACCTTGAAGGCTACGGCTGCGCCGGAATGTCCAACGTCGAGTACGGCCTGATCATGCAGGAAGTGGAGCGCGGCGATTCCGGCCTGCGCAGCTTTGTCTCGGTGCAGGGCGCGCTGGTGATGTATCCAATTTTCACTTACGGCTCCGAAGAGCAGAAGACGCGCTGGCTGCCGAAACTCGCCTCCGGAGAAGCCATCGGCTGTTTTGGACTCACCGAACCTGGCTTCGGCTCGAATCCCGCGGGCATGACCACACGCGCCCGGCAGGACGGCGATCATTGGGTGCTGAACGGCGAGAAGACCTGGATCACCAACGGCTCGGTGTCGGACATCGCGGTGGTGTGGGCGCGAACTGAGGAGGGCATTCGCGGCTTTCTGGTGGAGAACGGCACGCCCGGGTACAGCACTTCGGAAATCCATGGAAAGCTGTCCATGCGGGCCTCGGTCACGTCCAGCCTGTCCTTCTGGGACTGCCGGGTACCCGAATCGAATCGCTTGCCGGGCGCTCGCGGACTCAAGGCGCCCCTGAGCTGCCTCACGCAGGCACGGTACGGCATCGGTTGGGGTGTCCTTGGCGCGGCCATGGATTGCTACGAAACCGCGCGCCAGTACTCGCTCCTGCGCAGACAGTTCGACGACCGTCCCATCGCCTCCCACCAGCTTGTCCAGGAAAAGCTCGCCTGGATGATTACCGAAATCACCAAAGCCCAGCTCCTGGCCGTTCAGGTGGGCCGGCTCAAGGACCAGGGCCGCGCCGATCCCGCCCACGTGTCTATGCTCAAGAGGAACAACGCGGCCATCGCGCTGGAATGCGCCCGCCTCAGCCGCGATCTGCTGGGCGCCAACGGCATCATGGATGAGTATCCAATTATGCGGCACATGTGCAACCTCGAAACGGTAAAAACGTACGAGGGAACAGATCACATCCACGCTCTGGTCATCGGCGAACGGGTCACGGGCGTCCAGGCGTACCGGTAAGGATGTACCGCGCCTGCGACTACCTGCAAACCCGTCGGCAGGCGGGGCGGGGACCCGCCGCAGGCTGAGAGCCTGCCCTACAACCCGGCCCCTTACCGGGGGTACAATATGCACTCCACAGGCGCCTCCGAGATCGGTCCATGAATTGCAAGCAAAAGCGGGCACGATTCGCCGGAACGCTGGTATCATGGAAGCGAAAAGATGCTTTCGCAGAGGCTGCAACTCAAGGTCGCGCAAAAGCAGATTCTGACCCCTGGCCTGGTCCAGATGGTCACGGTCCTGCAGCTCAATCGCCTCGAGCTGAAGGACATGATCGTTCAGGAAATCGCACAGAACCCGGTGCTGGAGGAGTCCGCGGACGGGGGCGAGGAACTGACCCCGGAAGAAGTCCAGGCGCTTCTTGAAAACGAGCGCGTGGCTGACCCGTCGGACCAGTCCCTTCTTGATGCGCTCAGCAATGGAGTGCCTGCTGAAGTGGACGGCGCAGGCGAAGTGCCGGAGATTGTGCCCCTGGATCTCGCCGAACCGGCCGCATTCGAAACGGCGGTGGACGGCACCCCAGGTCCGCCGACGGTTGAGACTCCCGAAGCGACCGAGGCCAGCGCCGACAAGGATCCGTTCGACGAAATCGACTTTGGTTCCTTCTTTGACGATTATCTGGACCCCGGTTATAAGAGCCCCGCGTCGGAGTCAGTCGAGAAGCCGTCGTTTGAGACTTTCCTTTCCTCCCCGGTAACTCTTGCCGACTATCTGCAATCGCAGCTTTCCGTCCTGGTGATGTCGGAGGCCGTGCGCGACGCCGCGATCAGCATCATCGGCAACCTGGACGAATACGGGCGTCTGACCGCGTCGCTCGAGGAGATCGCGGAATCGGACGGCCGCACGGCAGCGGAGATGGAAGAGACTCTGCGCGTGGTGCAGAGTCTGGATCCGGCGGGAATCGCCGCCCGCGATCTGCGCGAGTGTCTGCTGCTGCAACTGGAGAGCAGGAACGCCCGCGGCGGAGTAGCGTGGCAGATTGTGGATCAGCACCTGAAGCTGGTGCAAACGCGGCAGTATCGCGACCTCGCTCGCCTGCTCGGGCGGCCCGCCGAACATATCCAGATCGCCGTCAGCGTGATCCGCAAGCTGGACCCATGGCCCGGTCTCCGCTATTCCGCTCCGGGAGCGCGTCAGATCGAGCCCGATGTCTACATTTCCAAGGACGGCGACGACTACCTCATCCAGCTCAATGAGGACGACCTGCCGCAGCTACGCCTGAACGCGCAATACAAGCGCATGCTCGACCGCGATCAGGAACCGAGCAAGGAAGTCCGGAATTATGTGAAAGAGCGGTACGCGTCCGCGCTGCAGCTCATGAAGAATATTGAGCAGCGGAAGCACACCATCCTGCGGGTTTGCCAGTCCATTGTGCGGCGGCAGTTGGATTTCCTCGAAGGAGGCATCGACCTTCTGAAGCCGATGATGATCAAGGAAGTGGCCGAAGAGATCGGCGTGCACCCATCGACGGTAAGCCGCGCGGTGGCCGGTAAGTACACGCACACGCCGCAGGGCGTCTTCGAGTTGCGCTATTTCTTTTCGGAAGCCGTGCAGGGCTCGGCTGGCAGCGGTACGCCTTTGCTGATTCTCAAACGCAGAGTGAAGAAGATGATCGAGGAAGAAGACCACACGCGGCCGCTCACCGATGAGCAGATCACCGCGCGATTGCGGGGCGAAGGAATCGATGTCACGCGCAGGACCGTGGCCAAGTACCGCGAGGACATGCGCATTCCCTCAACCCATCAGCGCCGCGTACGCACCTAAATCTCCGTCCGGAGGTGAATCCATGAAACTCGTTTACACGGGCCGGGAGGCGGAATTCCCGCCCAATCAGGCCAAGAAGCTGGACGCCAAACTGGCGCGAATTTCCAAGTTGATGGGCCGTGGCGAAAAGGAAGCGCGCGTGATGCTGACCCGCGAGCGCTTCCTGCACCAGGCCCAGATCAGCGTTAACGTCTGGGACCACAGCATAGTGGCGGTGGGCAACGATGCCGATCTGTTCACGGCGGTGAGCGCCGCGGTGGATCATCTGGAAAAGCAATTGGCCAAGCTGCGCACCAAGTGGCGCGATACAAAACGCCACAAGGAAGCGCCGCAGCGGACACCTGAAGCGAGCGCCCGGCGTGCGGAGGCGGTGCCCAACGGCGCCGCGCCGAAGGCCCCCACAAAAGCGGAGAAGACGAAAGCTGCGGCCCAATCGAAACCTGAGAAGGCGAAGTTCTTTCGCGTGCGCCAATCCGACAACCCCGACCATCGGGTGAAGCCGATGACTGCGGAAGAAGCCATGATGGAAATATCGGCGGGTGAGGATTACCTGGTTTTCGAAGACGCCGGCTCCGGGCGGCGCAATGTGCTGGTTCGTCGCAAAGACGGCCACTTCGACCTGATCGAGAGCTGAACGAACCGGGCCGCGTACCCTACACTAAGCATTAGTGCCCCAGCGCAAGAGCGGCCCTGGCAGCCAGGCGAAGCAGAAGACAGGTTCGGAATCGCCGGAACTCGTAATCCTCACCGGTTTCAGCGGCGCCGGCAAAGGTACAGCTCTTCGCGCGTTTGAGGATCTCGGCTATTATTCGGTGGACAATCTGCCGGTTGGTCTGATTCCCACGTTCGCGGAGTTGGTGCACTCTTCTCATGAGATTCGCCATGCGGCGCTCGTCGTGGATGTGCGCGAAGGGCAGGAATTCAGCAAGCTGCCCGGCCTTCTGAAAACGCTTCGCCGCAAGGTCCCGGTGCGGCTAATCTTCCTCGAGACCGACGACCGCACGCTGATGCGCCGCTACAGCGAGACGCGGCGGCCTCACCCGCTGGGGACCGGGTCTGTCGCCGAAAGCATCCAGAGCGAGCGTGTACGCCTGCGGCCCATCCGCGAGGCGGCCGATCTGGTTATCGACACGTCGAGGCTGAATGTTCACGAGTTGCGCGAGATCATCGGGGAGAAGTTCTCCGGTAAACGGGACGAATCGAACCTGCGCGTTGAAGTGACCAGCTTCGGTTATCGTCATGGCTTGCCCATGGACAGCGATCTCGTCTTCGACGTCCGCTTTCTCCCGAACCCGCATTACATTCCTGAATTCAAGAACAAGACCGGGCGGCATGCGGGCGTGGCGCGCTACATCCGATCCTTCCCGCAGACCTCCGAATTCGTCAACCGGATTTCCGATCTGCTGATTTATCTGATCCCGCATTACATTCAGGAGGGAAAAAGCTACCTGACCATCTCATTCGGATGCACCGGTGGACACCATCGGTCGGTGATGATGGCCAGCGAGATCTCGCGGCGTCTGGCGAAGGCCGGCTATAAGGTGAAGGAGACGCATCGTGACATCCGCAAGACGTAAGACCTCCCTCAGGCATCAACCGTAGCGACTCGCGGAGCTTCCTGGAATGGTGAGACCGATCCTGCTCGGGTCCATCGTTCTCTTGATCGCATGCGGGCGCGCGGCCGGGGATGATGACGCTGCCGCCTCCCCGATCAATACCGATCGTCCGGCGGTCACCGATTCCAGCGTCGTTGTCCCGGCGGGAAATCTTCAGGTGGAGAACGGATTCGCGGATACCGTGAGCCAGGGCCAACAGACGTTCGACGGCCCGGAGACATTGCTGCGCTTCGGGGTAGCTTCGAAAACCGAGCTGCGGCTGACTGCTCCGGACTACTTCGGCCAGCCGGGAATAAGCTCCGGGTCTGGCGATCTTGCTGTGGGGATGAAGCAGCAACTGGGCCCTGCGCCGGGCGGCTTCGATGTTTCCCTTGTCTTGTCGCTCAGTGCACCGACGGGCGCAAGGGACATTTCCAGTCACGGGTACGATCCATTCGTGCAACTGCCCTGGTCGCGGGCGGTGTCATCGAACTGGACGGCCGCGGGAATGCTATCGGTGTATTGGCTGACCGAACAGGGTCATCGGAACGAGACGGGCGAGACTACTTTCCTGATGGACCGGCAGTTGACGAAAACGTGGGACGCGTTTGTCGAATACGCGGGTGATTTTCCGGAGCAAGGAGCGCCCAGGCATCTTGTGCATTTCGGCACGGCCTGGAAGCTAACGCCCCATCAGCAGCTCGATCTGCATGCCGGGTGGGGCCTGTCCGCGGCGGCGGTGGATCACTTCATCGGCGTTGGCTACTCGTTTCGCGTGCAAGTGGTCAGGCGCTAACTGCTCCAATATAATAAGCAAGTCCTCCATGTGCCAGCC
>Ga0326727_10015109_pt1 | contig 16653 bp, 15 predicted proteins | sample MB2enrmetagenome_FD_207643 | JGI IMG/M metagenome (GOLD analysis project Ga0326727, IMG submission 207643) | Lab enriched peat soil microbial communities from McLean, Ithaca, NY, United States - MB29MY | ecosystem: Environmental > Terrestrial > Soil > Wetlands > Peat | place: USA: New York...
GAAACCTGCTTGCAGGCGCGTGCCGCATCCTCTTTGTCCATCATCCAGTTGTATGCGGTATTCCAGTTTGCCATAGTTCCTCCATTCGCTGAAATTGAAGTAGATGAAAGCGGATCAAGCGAAATGACGGAACTATAAGTATGGTGCGCCCGGAGGGATTCGAACCCCCGACCTAACGCTCCGGAGGCGTTCGCTCTATCCAGCTGAGCTACGGGCGCGCATATTCAGCATATCGCACTTTGGGTCTTCCAGGCGCATACAGCCCGGCGCACGCGTCTATTCGTCGCGCGGCTCGTCTGCCAGATTGTCGAGGGCGGCGAGGGCTTCGTCGGGCACATCCCACTGGCGAAGAATTTTGTAGATCACGCCAGTCGAAAAACCGGCCGCAACCAGCCGCCGCATCACCCGCGCAGTCTCTTTTTCGTTTTCCGGCTTGCGAATGCGCTTGCGCTCCAGATGTTCGCGAGCTAGTGCCTCTTCATTGGTCTCGCCGTAGCGAGCTTCGAGGGTATCGGCAATCAGCTTGGTGTCCACGCCCTTTTGCTGCAAGTCCTGGCGTACGCGCCGCACGCCCAGCTTTTCATTCTGCTGGCGCAATCGTGCGTAAGTCTCGGCAAAGGCTGCGTCATCAAGGTAGCCGTGCTCTCGCAGACGGGCCAGAACAGCGGCGATAGCAGCTTCGCCCCGTTCGCCCGGCTCCACGCGCCGCTGCATCAGCCGCCGCAGATCGGCCTCCGTGCGCATCTGGCGGCCAAGCGAGTACACGCCGTAGTTGTAGAGCCCGGCCTCGTTCAGGAAGGCGCGGGGCTTCGCGGATTTGCGGCCAAAAGGCATGGTTTTTCTATTCCCTGCTCCCTATTTCCTGTTCCCTGCTTTTCCCGTCCACTCATCCACCCAGTCATTTACCGTCTTGTACCACAGCCGCGCGTTCTGCGGCTTCAGCACCCAGTGGCCTTCGTCGGGGAAGTAGAGCATCTTGCTCGGCACCTTGAGCAGTTGCAGGGTGTCGAAAATCTGGAATCCCTCGCTCACGTCGAGCCGGTAATCGAGCTGGCCGTGGACGACGAGCATGGGCGTATGGAAGTTCTTCGCGGCGAGCGAGGGCGACCACTTGCGGAAGGGATTCTCCGCGTCGGGCTTGCCGTAGTAATCCCACGGGTGGCCCCCTTGGGTGTTTGGAAATTTGAACTCCCAGATGTTGAACCAGTCCTCTTCCGTTGTGCCGAAGGCGGACTCGGCGTTGAACATGCCATCGTGCGAGACGATGCACTTGAAGCGGTTGGTGTGGCCCTCCACCCAATTCGCCATGTAGCCGCCGTAGCTCGCGCCCAGCGCGCACTCGCGGTTTTTGTCGATGAAGGGATAGTGCTGCTCGGCATAGTCCAGGCCTTCCATCAGGTCGGTGAAGGGTTTGCCGCCCCAGTCGCCGTTCACGCCATCCACGATGGTCTGCCCGCAGCCGGTCGAGCCGCGCATGTTGATCATGATGACCACGTAGCCGTTGGCGGCAAAGAGCTCAGGGTTCCAGCGATAGCTCCAGTCGTCACCCCATGCGCCCTGCGGCCCGCCGTGGATGAGGAACTTGACGGGATATTTCTTCGCCGGATCAAACGCCGGAGGACGGATGAGGAAACCTTGCAGCTTGGTCTTGTCAGCGGCGGTGAACCAGAAATTCTCCAACTTCGGCAAATCGAGTTGGGAGAGAAGGGCATCATTGAGGTGGGTGACTTTAACGGGCTCATATTGTTGCTGAGTAATTTCCTTTGTTGGTGTGGAGTTATCAAGGGCGACGACCATTATCCGCGCAGAATCGTTAATCTCCAGAGGATCGGCGAGGACAACCTCACTCGGCATATCAACCCGCATCAAAGTGCCGAGCAGCCGATACCTTCCATTGATCCAGATGCCGTGGACATCGCTCCACGTTCCGTGCATCTTTCCATAACGATCAAGCTGCTTATGCTCAAGCGAAATGCTGTATATCGGGCTTTGACCTACGTTACCAGAGGTGAAGTAAATCAGCTCTGAGCTTTTATCCCAAGAAAACTCATCGACCCACAGGTCGAACTTGGCGGGTCTCGGACGGGGATCAAACACAATCGCAGAGCTGAGAACGTCTTCGGCTGTGCCTTTCATGCGGTCATAAACCATCAGCCGGAACTTGTCGCTCTCGTAACCGGCCCGCGCCTGCGAGCGCCACGCCAGATACTTGCCGTTTGGCGAATAGGCGGGGTTGAAATCGCCGCCGAGCGCGGTGCTCACCTTCACCGGCTTTGCGGCCGGATTGGTCAGATCGAGCGTGAAGATATCCGTGTTGGTGCTGATGGCCGGTTCCGCGTCGAGATTCTCGGTGAAGGCCAGTTCCTTCGAGTCGGGCGCAAAGGCGCAACCGCAGCCGCCGCCTACGAGCGAGAACGGCGGAACGTCATGCGGGTCGTTGGGCGTCAGGTCACGCATGGCGCCAGTTGCGACCGTCGCGAGGAAAAGATGGGTGCGCTTGGCCCCGGTAAAGTGGTCCCAGTGGCGATAAAGCAGATGAGTGAAGATCTGCGCCTTCACTTTGCTCGTAGCCAGAGCTTCGTCACGATCGGAGTTGCACTCGTCGCCGACTCCATTGTCGGTTGGCGTGATCGCCGGGCAATCCGGAAAAACCGCGGAAGTAAAGAGAACGGACTTCCCGTCAGGCGACCAGATGGCGTCGCCAGCGTCAGTCGCAATGTTCGTCAGCTTTTTCGCATGGCTCGTCGCTCCTGTCGCGCCGTCAAAATCCGCCAGCCAGACCTGCTCGGAGCCGACGCGGTTGCTGAGGAAGAGGATGCGCTTGCTGTCAGGGGCAAACTGCACTCCGCTGTCGCCGGGCAGAGCCACGGCCAGCTTTTGCGGTTCCCCACCAGCAATCGCTTGCAACCACAACTCTGCTGTTTTGGTGTTTTTGTCCAGATTGACTGTCGTGACGGAGTAGGCCAGCCATTTGCCGTCTGCCGAAACAGCGGTTTCTCCCAGCCGCTTCATCTGCATCATGTCCTCGAAGGTCATGGGGCGCTTGGCGGCAGCGGGCTGCGCGGTTTGGCCGGAGCAAAACGAGGCCAGAACGAAAGCGAGGGAGAGAGCGAGCGGGAATTTGCGCATGGTGTTTTTCCTGTTCGCGCAGCTAAAACCGCAGCTTGAGCGCGAAGAAGAAGTTTACACCGCTCAAGGGTATGTCGAGCAGGGGGCTTCAGATGAGGTCAGGGCAATCACATGAGCTACAATCGGCGGTTCGCTCCACCCCTCAGGGGTGGGAAGTCATAGGTGTGTTGCTTTCCCCGGATTGCGCTACGCTCCATCCGGGGCTATTTTCGGTTCTCCCTCTGGGAGAAACTGCCGCATACGACAAGTAAAAGGACAAAAGGGACCAAGTTCACGAACAAGAATCGTTCATGCGATTGCCCTGCGGATGAGGTCAGTAAGTGGACTGTTCTGAAAGGCGCGCGGCTTACTCACCCATCACGCGCAGCCGCGCCGGCATGTGGTCCGTGGATAGCTCATGACCGCAGCGCGTACAAAACTGGTCGGTCGTGCGCACTGTGCGGAAGCAATGTCCGCAACTGGCGGTAAGCTGATAATTGCACTGCGGACAGAAGTGGAAATCGCTCTGCACATGCGTGGAGCAAGCCGGGCAACGCGAAACCTCCGGCTGGCGCAGCAGGAAGTAAAGCACTGCGCCAATGCCGCCTGGCATCACGAAGCAGAGAGCGATCCAGAATCGCGCGCTCATGGCCCGCCGCGGAGCGTCCTTGCTGACGTAACCCACCATCAGGAAGTAGAGCGCGGCCAGCAAACCCCAGGAAATATTGAAGTAGATGCGAAAGCCGAGCGGAGGATGATGATTTTGCTGGGCCGGCAACACAATCCAGAAGTAGTACTCCACCAGCACAAAGGAAGCCACGGCCACAACAATCGACCACGCCGGAATCAGGCGTGTATCTTCGTTGGCGGTAATGGATTCTGGATTGCGCATGGTCAAACCCTCCCCGAGGACCTTTCAGGAGACCGAAGGCCTGTTTACTTCTGTATTAGTGGACGGTAACAGGATTCGGCAAGTTGCGCCAATTGCGGAAATCTTCGCGTCAGGGTTTGCGCCGCGCCCAGCCGGCCAGCACAGCCGCGGCCAGGACTGCCGCGCAAAGGAAGAAGATCAGCACGCTCAGTTGGCCGGTCAGCCCGGTCATGTGCTCCTCTTCGAGCAGAATATCTCCGGCCCACCAGACCAGCGGCCCCAGCACAAGAAGTACGACCAGCGTAGCCGCCAGCGCTACGGCGCGGCCTTGCTTGCACCCGGCCTTTTGTTCCTGCATCACGCCCCGCGAGGCGCATACCACGCGGCGAGTGCGATAGGCCACGGCGCGGTCGCGATCAGCATCGGTCCCGGCAACAGCCGAAATCAGCTCGCGATCCGCGTCTGTGCCTTCGCCTGGTTTCATGCCGTCCTCAGTGCCTCTTCGCTCATCATTGGCCGCGCCAAAGGCGCAGTTGGCCGCATCGCCCGCGGCGTCAGCCTGGGTCTTATCGCCGCCAATCCGCGATAAAGTCTTGATTTCACGGTAGAAAGCGGGGCACGCGTCACCTTGGCAATCTCCTCGAGCGACAGCTCCTCATGGAAGCGGAGCACCAGTACCTCACGATAAATCATATCCAATTTAAGCAGCCCCGCCGCAATCCGTTCCCGGTCTTCGAGGTTGGCAAAGCGGTCAAACGGCGTCGGTTCGCCGTCGGTTATCTCAAAGCTCATCGGCCGGTCGTCTTCGCCGCCGACCTCAAACATCTCGTCCAGGCTGGCCATGGTCTTCTTGCGCTTCTGATCGATCACCAGATTGCGCGCGATGGCAAACAGCCAGGTGTCGAACCGCGCCTTGCCGTTGAATTGCGCTCCCCGCACCAGAACCCGCATCCAGACCTCTTGAAAGATGTCTTCGGCCATCTCGCGATTGCCCGTCAAATAAAGCAGATAGCGCATCAACCGGTGCTGGTAGCGGACGATCAACTCATCCAGCAGTCCGGCGTCCTGGCGTTTTAGCCCCGCCGACACTGCAAGGCTCTCCTGCCGCACCTGCTCATCTGCAATCGTGGAGGAGCGTTGACCGAAGAAAGGGCGAATAGACGCAGCTATATTCATCTCATTTAATTAGACGCCAGAATCTCCGCCAAGTTCCGGCGAATCAGGAATTCCGTCCCAAAATCAGCACCCCGAAAACAATTCAGCGGCATAGAGATCTCGGTAAGTGGTTCATTTACAAGCGCGAGGGCTCCTTTTGGCCGCGCGCAAGGCTTCCTCGACCGCCTTTGCTGCGCGCTTCTCCCTGGATTCAACAGTTTGATAGTGAAAGATTCCCAGCAGGTGGCCGCGCCGCTGCACGGGCGTCATCGCCTCCCACCCCGCACGCGCCAGCGGTTGCCGCAGAAAAGCCACCTGCAGCACCGGCGGCGGTTCAGTTTCGCCTTCCAGGGTCGATAGCAGCCATTCGGCCATCCGCTCGGCGCGCTTTTGCCGGGCCTCGGCGCTCTTTGCCTCGTTGACCCACTTGCCAATCTCCCCGCGCATCGAGTCGCTCAGCCCCTCGAACCATTTGGGCAGCCGCCGGTCGCCCTTGAGTTCCCGCGCCAACTCCGGCGGAATCACCACCGCCCGCTCTTCCAGATCCGGCTCCAAGCGGATTCGCACCTTCGAGCCCACCGCAGCTTTCGCCCCAGCCTGCATCTTTTTGTTGACCAAAAGGAAGTGACCTTCGCCGCTGGAAAAAGGGAAGAGCGACGTGCGAAAGGCAAAGCCTTCAATCTCGCCGCGCACCCGCAAACGCCGCCGCACCGGCCACGCCTTGGCCACATCGAAGGGAATCCGCGCGATCACCCAGCGAAGCTCCGAACGGAGGGGTTCGAGTACGGCAGTGAATGTTTTGATAATGGACACGTTCCTCCATTTCTGCGGAAACGGCCAGGCCATCCGGGGGATGTGACGCGGAAACTGGCCTGACACAACTGAAAAGAGAATACTGGATTTGGATAGCGACGACTGCTACAAGTGGTGCCAATAGTGATACCATTATTGCGATGGCAACTTCGAAGAAGACTCTCGAAGCAATGCGGCGAACGCCCAAAAATATTCGCTTTACCGACCTGTTCAAGGTGTGCGTGGAGCACTTCGGCGAGCCGCGGCAACGCGGGACGAGTCATGCGGTGTTCAAGACTCCCTGGCCCGGAGACCCGCGCGTGAATATCCAGAATGACAAGGGCAAGGCCAAGGCTTACCAAGTCCGGCAGGTTGTTATAGCGATTGACAAACTCAAACAACCGGGAGGAATTGAGGATGAAGACCACACTCAGAGTTAGAAGAAGTCCCAAACACGACCAGTACACCTACCGTGTGACCTGGTCTGTAGAGGATGGAGAACACGTCGGCCTCTGTGCAGAGTTTCCCTCTCTTTCCTGGCTCGCGTCCACGCCCGAGGCGGCGCTCGCAGGCATCCGCAAGGTAGTAAGAGCTGCCGTGAAAGATATTGAAAATGCTGGTGAACTGGCCCCCGCGCCGTTGGCCGTGAAGCGCTATAGCGGCGCATTCCGCGTGCGCATCCCGCCCGAAGTGCATCGCTCCCTGGCCTTACAGGCCGCCGAACAAGGCATAAGCATGAATCGTCTGGCCAGCGCGAAGCTTTCCTCGTAAGAGACCGCGGAACGCCTATCGTTGCGGCACCGGAGACTCATTCACATCCTCCGCCGGATCTGTCCACTGCTTCCCGCATCTCTCGCAGCGCCACGAATTCACAGGATCGGCGCCTTCGAGAATCGGATCGTCGGCGCCGCAACCGGGGCATACAGGCGGCTCGAAATCGGGGACTTGCATTTTGGATTGCTCGACGATTGCCTGCGGAATCGGCTGAGAGGCAATCTCAAGCGCTTGTTCAAACTGATCGGCGGCAACCAGTATCCGGGGATTGCCCATACCGTCCCATACCCGCGACCCCTGGCCTTCAATCCAGCTCTCGATTCCCGCTTGCCGCAATGCTTCCCTGATCTGCCACACTTCTTCCCGGTCATTACATTCGCACAACTGCGTCTTCCAGGTGTATTCATGCGCAGGTTCGCCGTCTTCCGTGCCGTCTTCTTCCATCAGCGAATCGGCGTCGAGGCCCTCTCGGAGAGGCGCAAGGTGCTGTGGAGACTCGGATGCTCCGCGCGCAGCACTCGGCTCATTCAACCCGCGCTTCTTCATTTCGTTGCGGAGAACCTGTTGCGCCACTTCGGTCAGATCGCCGATGGTTGCGTTCAACTCTTCCAATTCCACATCGCCCATCTCGCCGTAGAGTTGGGTAAGCCTCTGCCATTCCGCGATTGTGTCTTCGTGCATGGGGAACAGTATAGCGGTTCCATGCCCCGGAGATCGCAGATGCAATTGGCCTCAGCCTTGCGTGCGACGGGCTTTAGGAAAGGTCAGAGCGCGGAGCGCTTCGTCGATCTTCTACACTAGCCTTTATGGAAGTTCTCTACGGGTTGCATCCGGTCGAAGAGGCGCTCAAGGCTGGCCGGCGGCGTTTTGACCACGTTATGGTGGCGCGCGAACGCGACGATACAAAACTGGAGCGGCTCGTTGCTCTCTGCCGCGAGAGCGGCGTGCGTGTTCGCCAGGAAACGCGCGAGCAATTGACGCAACTCGCTCAGACTCCCGCTCATCAGGGCGTCGTGGCTCTGGTGCACGGGCAGGAGTTTTTGACCATCGAAGATCTATTCGCGCCCCCAACTCCGGGCGCGGCCCGCCTGCTGCTGGCTTTGGATGGCGTTGAAGATCCGCAGAATCTTGGAGCTCTGCTGCGCGTGGCCGATGGAGCTGGAGTGGACGGAGTGCTGCTCACCGAGCGGCGCTCGGCTCCCTTGAGTCCGGTAGCCGTCAAGGCCAGCGCCGGTGCCGCCGAACATTTGCGCATTGCACGCGTGGTCAATTTGGTGCGTGCTCTGGAAGAGCTCAAGCGGCAAAATCTATGGATTATCGGGCTCGACGAGCGGGGCGAAACCGATTACGACCAATTTGACCTGACCGGCAACTGCGTTCTGGTAATGGGCCGCGAGGGCGACGGGCTGCACGAACTGGTTCGCCGCACCTGCGACCATCTGCTGCGCATCCCCATGGCCGGTGGCGTCAGCTCCCTCAACGTCTCCGCTGCCGGAGCGGTGGTGCTCTACGAAGCCTTCCGCCAGCGCCGCGCTATCTTACGCGCCGACGGCGCAGTTGGCCGCACCGCAGGTGCTAAACCAAAGAAGCAGAAAGGCCTGGGTTCATGAAGCTCTTTTTCCCGCGCACTGCGGCAATCACCGTTATTTGTTTGACGACCATCCTTTGTGCAGCGCAAACCACCCCTTCCGTGCCGCCAACATCGGAAACTCATCCTTCCAAAGGCCAGGTCATCTTCTCCCGCTCCACCGACGAGAACGGCGAAACCACCACTCAAACCGGCCCTGCTGCAGCGCCTGTCGCCGCCGCAGGCGAGTTGGCCCCGCCGCAGGACGCCGAGCGTCAGGCCGTCACATTCACAGCCTTCGATCTCGACGTTCACCTCACTCCGGCTGCCCAGCAAATCGCAGTCCGCGCACTGCTCACCGTTCGCAACGACGGCAAAGTCCCGCTGGCTCGCATTCCGCTGCAAATCTCCTCCACGCTCAACTGGGAGAACATTCGCGTCGGCGCAAAAAATGTTGCCTTTCAGATAGCCACCATCAATTCCGACGCCGACCATACCGGCCAGTTGCACGAGGTCGTCGTGCCGCTTGCTCAGACGCTCGCGCCTGGCCAGAGCCTCCAACTCGACGCGACGTACTCCGGCGCAATCGCACTCTCGACTCAGCGGCTGCTCTCCAGCGGCGCTCCTGAGGACGTGGCGCTTCGCTCGGACTGGGATCAGATCAGCCTTTCTTTTACCGGTCTGCGCGGCTTTGGCAACGTGGTCTGGTATCCGGTTTCCAGCGTCCCTGCCATGCTGGGCGATGGCGCGCGTCTCTTCGACGAAATGGGCGGGCACAAGCTCCGGCTCAGCGGCGCGCATTTTCGCTTGCGTCTTGTCGTCGAGTTTCCCCACGGCCAGGCTCCCACTGTCGCGCTCATCAACGGACATTCCGTCCCGCTTACCGTCACCGAACCCGCTTCAACTCTCGACCAAACTCAAGAGGTTGCGAGCGTAGCCACCGCCGACTCCGGCAGCACAACCCTCGGCTTTGAAGCTCCCAGCCTATTTGTCGCTATTCGCGCGCCCCATCCCGGCCCCAACCTCACTGCCTGGACTCTCCCCGACGACAATATAGCTGTCGAATTCTGGACCACTGCGGCCGAAGCGGTGACTCCGTTTTTGCAAGGTTGGCTAGGCGAGAAGCCCGGCGCCCAACTCACTCTGCTTGACCTGCCCGACCCGGAAGATGCGCCGTTCGAGACTGGCGCGCTTCTGGCAGCACCGCTCCGTGAGCCAGGCCCGAAGGCGATTCCGGGCGCATTGAATGGCGTTCTGATTCACGCCCTCACTCATGCTTGGATTTTGCCGCCAAGCTCGTCCCAGCCCCCTGCGGCCTGGCTTAACGAGGGTGTGGCAAATTTCATGGGCACACTCTGGGTGGAAAGGCGTCACGGACGCGATGATGCCTTGCGCCTGCTGGAAGCGGACCGCGCCGCTCTGGCGCTGGCCGAGCCTGCGAGTCCCGGTGAGAGCGCGGGACAGCCGCTCGCCCAAGCCATCTCGCCCGTCTACTACCGCACCAAGGCAGCTTATGTTTTCTGGATGCTCCGCGACCTGGCCGGCGACCCCGCGCTCTCGGCCGCGTTCCGAAATTATTATTCGGCCGCCGGCAAGGATTCCGCCAAGTTCGCCGCCGGCAGCAACTTCGAAAAGCTGCTCGAAGATCCGAAGCTCATCCCGATCTGACCTGGTTCTTCGCTGACTGGGTTGATGCCGACAAGGGTCTGCCCGATCTGAGTATCGAGAGCATCTTCCCCACATCGGCTTCGTCTGGAAACTGGCTGGTGGCCGTCAAAGTCGGCAACAATGGCTACGCGCAGGCGGAGGTCCCGGTTACCGTTCGCTCCGCTTCCACCTTCATTACCCATCGCGTGCGCATCCCTGCCCACGAGAAGGTAACCGAGCGCATCCTCGTCCAGGGCAAGCCAACCGAGGTTCAGGTCAACGACGGAACTGTTCCGGAAACGCAGGCTAGCGTGCACGTCACCAAACTTGAAGATCCGGCATCGACCTCGCTTTCACCGAGCCAGTCCAATCCGCCGCAGCGGTAAGCGGAAACATTGCAAGGCTTAATTGATTGGATGGCGATTTGGCGTCAACTGAGATCATTACTCAGAATCATTTCTTGTTCAACCGGAGTGTCATGGTTGCTGAAGTTTTTATTTTGAAGCGCCCTACAACTTAATATGGAAAGATGCTCCTTCGTTTGTATGGTTCCATCGCTATCGTGCTGATGTTTGTCGCGTTAACTGTGCCATGCTGCGCTTTTGAGCCTGGGACCGGCGTCCACGTGATTCAGTACGATCTGGAGCTATCTCCCAGTCTTGCCAGCAAGACGGTTGGTGGCATTGAAACGATTCTCTTTCGAAGTGAAACGCATGATCTGCGGGAAGTGGTTTTCTCCGGCAATGCGTTAACCATAGAGGATGCCAGGCTCGACGGAAAGCCGATTCCGTACGCAACAGATCACGGCGTGCTCTCGTTCCGTCTTTCCGATGGGCTGGAGCAAGGACGCACGGCTTCGCTCCGCATTGTCTATCGCGGCGCTCCACGGAAGGGCATCACATTCACGCCGAATTCCGTCTATACGAGCTATGACGCGTGTGACTGGATGATCTGCGTTGAGGACGTTCCGGGCGACAAGGCAAAATTCTCCCTCGATTTACATGTTCCTGCTGGCATGACTTCTCTTGCAAGCGGCAAATTGACCGGGAAGTCGAAGTCCAAGGATGGCAGCGAAATCCACCATTGGCGAAGCTCGCGCCCATACTCCGCATACCTCTACGATTTCGCAATTGGCAAGTATGTGACCGCCAGCAGCCATCAGCATCACGCGAAGCTGGTTTACCTAAGCGACGTCGGAACCAAGCAGGAGTTGTTGCAGACCTTCGGTAAAACTGGCGCGATGGTGACGTTCCTTTCCGAGAAAGCGGGGCTTGATCTGCCTGATCGGAGTTACGCTCAACTGCTCGTCTCTGGTGACGAGGCGCAGGAAGCGGCAACTTATTCGATTATCGGCAAAGACAATATCGACCCCAAGGACGACTGGGCCATTGTGCACGAACTTGCACACCAATGGTGGGGAAATCTCGTCACATGCGCGACATGGAAAGACTTCTGGTTGAACGAAGGCATTACGGTATACATGACTGCGGCTTGGAAAGAACATCAGTATGGGCATGATGCTTATGAAGCTGAGATGGACGTTGCGCGCCGCCGTGTGGCGAAGATTCGCGACAAGGGCTGGGACAAGCCTCTCGCATTTGAAGGTGAGTATCTGTCCCTTGGTGTCAGGCGGGCAGTCCAATACAGCAAAGGTGCACTCTTCATCGAACGCCTGCGCAGTGTCCTCGGAGAGGAAGCATTCTGGGCAGGACTGCGTTCCTACACGCGTTTGCACGCTGGCGGTACAGTAACAAGCATCGACCTAGAACGTGCGATGGAAAAGGCCAGCGGCCGGGATCTTTCAGGCCTCTTCGCCGAATGGGTCTTCGGAAAGTGAACTCAGAAAATCTATTCGAATATCGACTGTACCTCCAAAACATGAAGAACTGATTGTGATCCGGCAGACGCGAATTCGAGAGGCTGTCCCATATCTCCAGGCGCTCTTGCCTGGAAATAGAGGACAAAGACACCGGAACTTGAGCAGCCAATCGAGAACGGCACGAGGTGCCCTACTCGTCCTTCTTCTCGTTCCGCGCCTTCACCTTGAACCAGATGGGCGTGCCTTTGAAACCGAAGGCCTCGCGGATCTGGTTCTCGAGGAACCGCTCGAAGCTGAAGTGCAGCTTGATGTCGCGGTCGGTGAAGAGCACAAAGGTGGGCGGAGCCACGGCGGCCTGCGTCATATAGAAGATGCGAAGGCGCTTGCCCATCGGCACAGGAGCGCGCTGGAAGTCGATCTTGTCGAGGAAGCGATTCATCTGCCCGGTGGAGACGCGCTTGCGCCGCTCGGCGGCAACGGCCACCACTTCGTGCAGCACACGCAGCATCTTCTTGGCGTCAGGGCCTGTGCCTTCGAGCGCGGAGAGAAAAATCACTGGCGCGTAGCTTAAGTACTTGAGCACCGTGCGTAACTGAGTCTCGAAGATCTCGCGATCAGCAGGCGGTTTGCCATCGGTGCGGCCCGTGGTCACCGCATCCCATTTGTTCACCACGATGATCACGCTGCGCCCGCTCTCGTGCGCATAGCCGCCGATGGTGGCGTCTGCCCCCGTCACTCCATCTGTCGCGTCCAGCACCAGCAGGGCCACATCCGCGGCCTCCAGATGACGCCGCGCCATCACCACGCTCATCTTTTCGGCCATCAGGTGAGTCTTGCCCTTGCGCCGGATTCCGGCCGTATCGACAAACCGTAGTTGGCTGCCTTCGAACTCCACCACCTCGTCGACCGCATCGCGGGTCGTTCCGGCGATGGGCGAAACAATGGCGCGGGAGGTTCCCGTCAGCGCATTCAGAAGCGTGGACTTGCCCACGTTCGGCCGTCCGATGATGGCCACCGAAGTTTCGTGTTGTTCAAACTCTCCGTGCGTGCGATGGAGCGACTGCGCGTCCGGCGAGTCACCCTTGACTCGTTCCATGTCCGGGGCTTCACCGGCTGCGGGAAATGATTGTTTTGTGTCAGGGCACGACTTCAGTCGTGCCGTAACAGCATCATTATTAGACGGGGCTTTAGCCCCTGAGGATTGAACTTCTGCCGCAACCTCCGGCGACGCGGGAATCGCCTCGGCAATCGCTTCGAGCAGGTCGCCGATGCCCAATCCATGCTCGGAGCTGATAGGAAACATATTGCGAATGCCCAACTGGCGAAAATTCTCCGCGACCATCGCCATGGCCTCGCCCTCGACCTTGTTCACAGCCAGAAACAGCGGTTTGCCGCCGCGAATCAGCATCCGCACAAGGTCGTAATCCGGGCTGGCCAACTCGGTGCGCGCATCCACCACCAGCACCAGCGCGTCCGCTTCTTCCAGAGCCACCTGCGCCTGCGCATAAATCTCCGTAGGAATCAGTTCGGTATCGTCGGGCACCATGCCGCCCGTGTCCACCAGCCGGAACTCGCGCCCCGCCCACTCGTACTCGCCATAAATGCGGTCGCGCGTAATGCCCGGCTCGTCGCCCACAATCGAGCGGCGGCTTTGCGTGAGCCGGTTGAAGAGCGTGGATTTGCCCACGTTGGGCCGGCCCACAATGGCCACCAGCGGCAGCGCGATTGCTCGCGTTTTAATCGGCACAATCGACTTATGATATTTCGACAAAACTTGTCTCCAATCGCCGCCAGACACTTGCTTCTCGCTGGCCAGCGTCTCTCTATTTTCTATCCGACTCCAGCCGTACCTGCATTCAAGTACTGGCCTGCGAGCCAACTCCCAAAGAGCCGAGACTGCACGCAGCAACTCGATGGATGAATTGTCGAGAAGATCGCAAGGAACTTCGGCAGGATTCTGAGCTCTACTACCCGCCCGCGCTGCCTGCACCTATCCATTCTGCGAACAGAGACGCCGGTTCCGATTTCACAAGACGATAAAGTCCCGCTTCTCTAGTATCTCATCCGTAAACAGCCGCGTGCCTTAATGAGCCTTTTCTTATCCTTGCGGAAGAATTCCGGCATAGCGATTGCCCTTCCTCTTCACGGGAGGGAACGATGCATATTCACGGGAACTCCATGAGCATCAACGCGGCCAACTTTTACAGCGCCGCAGAGAACGACAAGACATCTGCCGCGCAGCGTGCCGCAGATGTCCGCAAGAAACTGCTCAAAAGCGCATCGGAGATTGAGGACTTAGCAACCCCGGAGGAATCTCTGCTGATCGGTCAATGGATGGACTCGCGTCACAGCCAAGTCGAGAGTGAAGACGAATATCGCACCAGCGCCGAGGGTAAAGACCCCGACTTCGGATAAGGCGCCGGATTCATTTTCCAAGCCGCCCAACAAAAAGCCCTCACGCGTCTTGAGGCGCGTGAGGGCGTGGAAGCCGCAATTACATTTTGCCGCTGACAAAGACCGCAGTCGTGAGAGCCGGAATGGTCGCCGTGCCCGACTGCGGGTTAAAGGTGGATTGACGCACGATTGGGTCGTTCGAATGCTGCTGCACGGGATGAAGCTGCAACTGCATTCCCTGGAGCGCGGAATTGGTGAAGGTGACCTGCGCATTGGTCGCATTATAGAAGACGACGATGTGGTGATACGGACCGTAGTTCGTTCCGTTGTCGTCCAGCTTAGCCACGATCAAGCCCGGAATCTGGCTTGTGCCGGTATTCAGGAAGCTCATGTTTGCTTGAACTTCGCTGAAGGTCTTCATACGGAAGAGACCCGAGCTGTAACGAATGGCCATGAACTCCTGAAAGGCTCTGGTTGTGTCGGAGATATTCCGCGGAGTGGGATCGAGCGCCGGATTGGCGAGCAGCGGCTGCATGATGGGCCACTCAGATTGATTCTGGCTGGCCACGGGTAGCCCGATGCCCCAGTTGGCGGTCTGGTAGCTGAAGTCGATCTTGTTGAACCAGTCGCCGGAGATGTAGCTGTTGTTGTCCATGTCCTTGGAGCGCAGCAGATCATCGCCGCCGAGGAAGAACGGAATTCCCTCGCCGAGCGCAATCAGGCTCATGGCCAGAACCTGGCGGCGTGCGCGGGTAGTGATGGAGTCCGATGCAGAGGACTTCAGTTGCACGGCATCGAAGAGCGTCTGGTTGTCGTGAACCGAGCAGTAGTCGATGTCTTCGATGGGGGTTGCCGTGTAGCCGGTGGGCTGTCCGCCGTAGATCACCTCGGCCCCGGTGACGGTCTGTCCCTCAGCATCGACAAAGGAGTAGTTTTTGAGGTTTCCGGTCAGTCCAATGCGAATCCAATCCGCTTCTTGAAGCAGAGTGGCGATCTGGCTGGATTGCGGCGTGCTCGCCGCAGTGAACGCGCTTGGGTCGGTTGCCAGGCCCGTGGCAAAGCCCTGAGTGCGCGTGTCACTGAAAGGACTGCCGCCGCGTATGCCGTCGCGTATGCGGTCGTTGAAGGTGCCAATGCCGTAGCCATAAAGGTTGAGCTGGCTGGCGTTGGAGCCGAGCGCATTGTTGGCTGCCTCACCGATCTGGAAGCCTTCGCCGTAGAGGTAAATCTTGCTGCCGTCCACGCCGTCCTTTTCCAGGGTGAGTGCATTCAGCGCGTTCTTGAGGTTCTGCATGTTGTAAGTGAAGTGCATACTCATTTCGTCGAAGCGGAAACCGTCGATCTTGTATTGCTTTGCATTGAGCACGACGGTGTCGATCATCAGCTTTTCCATCATCTGATGTTCGCTGGCGGTGTCGGCGCAGCACGAGCCGGTGAGCAACACGCCGTTGGAATCCAAGCGGTGATAGTAGTTGGGAACTATCTCGTCCAGATTGGCCTCGAAGGTTTCGCCGCTGGCGCTGGTGTGATTGAAGACCACATCCTGAATCACGCGCAGCCCGGCCGAGTGCAACCCGGCGACCATCGTGCGGTATTCAAAGACGCGGTTATCCGGGTTGATGGCATAGGAGCCTTGAGGGGCCATGTAATGCACCGGGTTATATCCCCAGTTATAGCCATTGGTATTCTGGACGGCAGTAATAGCTGCCTGCTGTTGTTCGCCGTCGGGCGGATATTGCGCCAGGTTTCCGGGCGATTGCCAAGTCGACTTATCCTCGTTGGCTCCGTCGAAACGGAAACTGGGCAGAATGTGGACCGCTTTGAGGCCCGCTTTCGCCAAGTCGTGAAGATGCTTCATGCCGTTACTGTTGAGGTCGGCGAAGGCTTCATAAGTACCTTTGATCGCAGCGGGCACAGTGGGGTCGTCCACGCTGAAATCGCGAATGTGCAGCTCATAGATGCTCATATCGCTAAGGCTGTCCAGATACGGCGAAGATAGAAAGTCCCAGCCGCGCGGTTTCAGCGCATCATCGCTGAGATCGGTAATGCGGCTCATGGTTCCGTTCAACGCAACATCGATCGAATAAGGATCAGTGGTGACGTTGTTGACGATGGCCTGAGCGGCGGCGACGTAGACATTCACGTTGAAAAGATAATACTTGCCCTTCCAGTCATAGTCTCCGCGGGCAACCCACACGCCGTTGTGCTCGTGCATGGGGACCGTCCGCTCAGGAGCCGTGTCGGTTGGCTTGTTATAGAGAAGCAAGGAAACGCTCTGTGCCGTGGGCGCCCACAGCTTGATCTTCACAGGCGCCGAGTCATCATCGTCAAAGTCGAACCAGCCGTGGTCGTTGTTGTGATGGAAGACCACTCCAAGGCGTCCAGAGTACGCATAGAAGGCATCAAGCGCGCCGAAAACCTGTATGCCTGTGGCGTACTTCAGCGAGCCGTCGCTTCCAACGGTAGAGACCGCAAGCTGGCTCTGAAGCGCCTGCGCAACCACACCCGGCTGAAGGCCTGCGGACA
>Ga0326727_10015111_pt1 | contig 16652 bp, 11 predicted proteins | sample MB2enrmetagenome_FD_207643 | JGI IMG/M metagenome (GOLD analysis project Ga0326727, IMG submission 207643) | Lab enriched peat soil microbial communities from McLean, Ithaca, NY, United States - MB29MY | ecosystem: Environmental > Terrestrial > Soil > Wetlands > Peat | place: USA: New York...
GTCATTGTGCTGACCGAGCGATGGACCGGCGCGATGCACGGCAACCGGGGTCTCCGAGAACCGCGGTACGACGCATTGCATTCGAACCTCGCCGAGTTCGTCGTCCGCAACGCTGACGATGCTCTGCCGCGCCAGAAAATGCGGATCGGCAAAGATGTCGGACGCATCATAGATCGGCGAGAAACCGACCTCGTGGGCATGCAGCAGCGCGCGCAGCTCATCGAGTGACAAGCGCGAAATGGCCTCGCCGACGATCACGTCGATCGCCTGCCAGTTCCTGACGCGCGAGGGATTGTCGACAAACCGCGGGTCGGTGATCAGGTGCTGCAGGCCGAGCGCCTTGCAGAACCGCTCGAAAATGCTTTGCGTCGAGGCTGCGATCGAAGCCCATTTGCCGTCCGAGGTCGCGTAGATATTGCCAGGCGCGGCGTACTGGCTGCGATTGCCGCTGGAGGTTCGCACGGTGCCGAGCTGGTCATATTCGATGGCGAGAAAATCCAGCGTCCGCATCATGGCTTCCGTGACCGAGCAGTCGATCTCCTGGCCGCGCGCCGCGGGATCGTTTTTCAGCCGATAGAGCTCGGCCAGCACGCCGATCGCGCCGAACAGGCCGCCGATCGGATCCGAGATCGGATAGCCGAGGTGGAGCGGCGTGCCGCCCTCCTCGCCGCACATGCGGGTAAAGCCGCTCATCGCTTCGAACACGCGGGCAAATCCGGGGTTGTGACGATAAGGCCCGGTCTGGCCGAAACCGGTGATGCGCAGAATGGTCAGCCGCGGGTTGATCTGCTGCAACCAGGTCCGCGTGATACCCCATTCGTCGAGCGTCCCGGTGCGGAAATTCTCGACCAGCACATCATGCTCCGCGACCAGGCGGCCAAGCAGTTCCCTGCCATCCGGCTTGCGCAGATCAAGCGTGATCCCTTTCTTGTTGCGGTTGGTGACTTTCCACCACAGGGGAACGCCCGATTTATGCGGCGCCAGCCGGCGCAGGGCATCCCCGGTACCCGGCATTTCCACCTTCAGCACGTCGGCACCGAGATCGGCCAGCATGGTCGCGGCAAAGGGGCCGGCGACCACGGTGGAAATGTCGAGCACGCGCAAACCCGCAAGCGGGCCGGCAGCGCCAGGTGGCTCTGCAGCAGCAATCATGCCTTATCCTATCGCGCTGCGCGGGCTGCGGACAAGCAAGTAAGGGGGCGACTACCCACACGGTCGAGGCGCAAGCAGCGACCACGGCAACGCGGGATGCTTCAAGGGCCAGATGACATCGCGCACACCTAGTGCCATCCTGTCGCAAATCGCACTTTTCCGGAGACTATCATGGCCTGCTTGATCCGCGGTGGCACCGTCGTCAATCACGACTATTCCTGGCGCGCCGACGTCCTGGTCGATGGCGAAACCATCGCAGGCTTCGGTGCATCGCTCGATGCCCCCCGAGGTGCCGAGATCATCGACGCCGGCGGCTGTTTTGTCATGCCGGGCGGCATCGATCCGCACACCCATCTCGAACTGGCCTTCATGGGCAGCGTGTCGGCCGATGATTTCGAGTGGGGCACCAAAGCGGCGCTCTCCGGCGGCACCACCCTGGTGGTGGATTTCTGCATTCCCGATCCCGGCCAGTCGATGCTCGCGGCCTATCAGGACTGGCGGCGCAAATCGGAGAAGGCGGCCTGCGACTACGGCTTCCACATGGCCGTGACCTCGTGGTCGAAACAGGTGTTCGACGAGATGGCGATCGTGGTCAAGACCTACGGCATCAATACCTTCAAGCATTTCATGGCCTACAAGGGCGCGCTGATGGTCAACGACGACGAACTCTACAACTCGTTTGCGCGATGCGCCGAGCTTGGCGCGCTGCCGCTGGTCCATGCCGAGAATGGCGACGTTGTGGCGCGGATGCAGGAGGCGCTGCTGGCGCGCGGCGTCGACGGCCCCGAAGGCCACGCGTATTCCCGCCCGCCGGAAGTGGAAGGCGAAGCCACCAACCGCGCCATCATGATCGCTGACATGACCGGAGCGCCGCTCTATGTCGTGCACACCAGCTGCCGAGAGTCCCATGAGGCGATCGCCCGCGCCCGCGCCAGCGGCAAGCGCGTCTACGGCGAGCCGCTGATCCAGCATCTGCTGCTCGATGTAAGCGAATACGCCAACAAGGATTGGAACCATGCGGCGCGCCGCGTGATGTCGCCGCCGTTCCGGGACAAGATCCATCAGGACAGCCTGTGGGCGGGCCTGCAGTCGGGCTCGCTGCAGGTGGTCGCGACCGACCACTGCGCCTTCACCACGGAGCAGAAGCGCCTGGGCTTCGGCGATTTCCGCAAGATCCCGAACGGCACCGGCGGCCTCGAAGACCGCATGCCGCTGTTGTGGACCTCCGGTGTCAACACCGGCCGGCTGACGAAGGAAGAATTCGTCGCCGTGACCTCGGCCAATATCGCGCGCATCCTCAATATCTATCCGCGCAAGGGACGGCTTGCGATCGGCTCGGACGCCGACATCGTGGTGTGGGATCCCGCAGCCCAGAAGACCATCAGCGCCAAAAACCAGTTGAGCCGGATCGATTACAACGTGTTCGAGGGTTTTGCCTGTACCGGCGCGCCCATCGCCACGCTGTCGCGCGGCAAGGTCGCTTTCAACAAAGGCGACCTGCGCGCCGGCCCGGGCGACGGCCATTATGTCGAGCGGCCGGCATTCTCGCCGGTCCACGTCGCCAATTCGACCTGGAAGCAGACTACCGCGCCAAAAGGCGTGCGGCGTGCGGACGTCACACCGTGAATGCTCCCGTCATGGCAAGGAGCCCTTGCGACGAAGCCATCCACGCTTGCGCCGGACGAGAGATGGATTGCTTCGCTGCGCTCGCAATGACGTGGGCAAACCTCACCTAAGCCGGTCGCGGTCTCCGCCGTCGCCCACCCGGTGCCACGCCGCGGCTGCTCGCTGTAACGGCTTGCATTGCCGATCAAAGCGCGCGAACATTGTCGAAATCAATCAAAAAGAGCTGTCGGGATGGCGATCAGGAGTATTGGGCAACAGGGGATCGTATTTGCGGTATTCGCGGCCCTTTTCACGGTCTTTTCCCTTCTGCTTCCGGGTTTTCTCACCACGGCCAATATCCTGACGCTGCTGCAGAACGTGGCGGTGCTGGGCATCCTCGGCCTCGCCATGGCGATCGTAGTGATCGGACGCGGCATCGATATTTCGTTGATCGCAGCCCTGGCGGTACCGTCGGGGCTGGTGCTGCAGATGGTGCAGGACGGCCACTCGCTGCCAACTTCGCTGCTTACGGCCTTTGCCCTGACGGCGGTCTTCGGCCTCGCCAATGGCTGGCTGATCGCCTATGCCGAGGTGCCCTCGCTGTTCACGACCTTGGCGTCCGGCTTGTTCCTTGCGGGTCTCGGTCAGGCCGCTCTGTTCAAGCTCGACGTGGTGCAATGGAGTCCGGGCCTTGATGGTTTCGAACGCCTCGGCCAAGGCAGTTGGCTGGGCATCCCGATGCCGATCGTGATGTTTGCGATTTCCTGCGTCGCGGTCGCCTTCCTGCTGCGGCGGACCCGAATAGGCGCCTACATTTACGCGATCGGGGACAACCCCTACAGCGCACGCGTCACCGGTATTCCGACCCGCCCCATCATCGTGCTGCAGTATGTGCTCGCCGCCCTGATCGGCTATTTCGCCGGCCTCATCCTGGCGGCCTCGGTCAACAGCATGCCGACGCGGATCTTCAATTCGACGCTGATCTACGACGTGATCCTGGTGGTGGTGCTCGGCGGCATCGGATTGTCGGGCGGGCGCGGCGGCGTCCTCAACGTCATCATCGGGACGCTGCTGATCGGCACCATGCTCAACGGCATGACCATCATGGATGTCTCCTATTCCGGCCAGAACCTCGTCAAGGGTGTGGTGTTGCTGGTCGCCGTCATAGCGGACTCCTTCCTCAATCCGCGTAACGAGGAGACCGCGCAACAAGGCGACATTTGAACGCCACGCGAACGCTTCATCAGGAATCCAGCCTCATCAATAACCAACAACGGGAGGACACCATGAAGAACCCACCACGGATCCGGCTCAGGACCATGCTCTTCGGCATCGGTCTGATGGCCGTGGCGTCGGCGCCAGCGTCGGCGCAAAAGGGGCTCGACGAGCCGTTCCAGGATTCCTTCAAGCAATCGCTGGCCGGCAAAACCGTGGCCTATGTGCCGGTGGCGATGAATTTCGATCTCACCGAGGGCTGGTTCGCCGGCGTCAAGCGCGAGCTGGAGCCCTACGGCGTCAAGGTGATCGTGCGCGATCCGAACTGGAGCACCAACGCCGGGGCGCAGGCGGTGACCACGCTGATTTCGGAAAAGCCGGCGGCGATCATCATCCACAATCCGGACGTGCAGACCTACGCTAAATTGCTGCAGCGCGCCGAGAATGAAGGCATCTACATCATCCAGATCAATATGGGCTCGAGCTATCGCAGTTCGGCCTTTGTCGGCGCCAACTGGATCGAGATCGGCGAGCGCGACACCGAGGCGGTGGTCAAGGCCTGCGAGGGCAAATCCAACAAGATCGCGGTGGTGCAGGGCGCGCTGTCGGCCGCGGCCAGCGCCTACACCCTGAAGGGCGTGGAAAACGTGCTGGCCAAGCATCCCGATGTCAAGGTGGTCTCGAGCCAGGCCGCCGACTGGGACGCCGCCAAGGCCAAGGCGATCACGCAAACCGTGTTGAAACAGAATCCGGACCTGTGTGGCATCGTCGGCTTCTGGGACGGCATGGATATCGGCACCGCGGCGGCGGTCAAGGAAGCCGGGCTGACCGGAAAAGTGTTCGTCGCGACCTCCGGCGGTGGCGAGCGGCGCGGCGCCTGCGATCTCGTCAAGTCGGGCGCCTTCGACCTCGACCTCAGCTACGACGTGCCGACCCAGGCCGCGCAGATGGCGGGCACGATCAAATGGCTGGTATCGTCGGGTGTCAAGGCGGGATCCGTGAAAGGATCGGAGTATACGACCTTGATCCCCATCACCAAGGAGAACGCGGGCTCGGAAACCGCCTGCTGGAATCTCAGCGATCTGAAGAAGTAAACAGTTCGGTCTGCTGACCGTCATTGCGAGCGCAGCGAAGCATCCATACCGCGACAGGCCAAGCTGGATTGCTTCGTCGCTTTGCGCCTCGCAATGACGGTGGACCGCTCCATTCCGCGGACGACGTTTTTGCCTGCAGTTAAGTTCGCCTGACGATCAAGAAAATCCCTCCCTCCCCTCCGGGCGCCGATGCAAGATACCTTTGTCCGCTTCAAGTATCGCTACTGGCCTGGCCATCTTCTCGGCGAAATCCTTTCCAAGCGCTGGACCGAGACCGCGATTCCGGTCATCGTGCTGGCGATCATCACAATCCTGTTGAGCCGTGCCATCGACAATTTCCTGTCGCCCGGCAGCCTCGCCGATATCGGCCGGCAGGCCGGCGAGATCGGCTTCGTCGTGCTCGGCATGGCGCTTGTCATCATCGTCGGCGGCATCGACCTGTCGGTCGGATCGATGTTCGCGCTGTGCGACTTCTGCGCTTTGTTCTGCCTCAACGTGCAGGGCTGGCCGGTGCCGGCGGTGATCGCGGCGACACTGGCCTGCGGCGTGGTGCTCGGGGCCATCAACGGCCTTTTGATCGGATACCTTCGGCTGCGCGCCTTCATCACCACGCTGATCACGCTGATCATCTATCGCAGTGCCTACGACCTCTTGCTCGTCGACAACTCGAACAAGATCGCGGCCGCCTTTCCCGATATCCCGTCCTGGAATTTCATCGGCGGCGGCGGGCTCGCCGGCGTGCCCAGCGTCGTGCTGGTCTATGCCGTCGTCGCCATATTCGGACATGTCTTCCTGACGCGCTTGCGGCCGGGCTGGCATGTCACCGCGATCGGCGGCTCACGCCGCTCGGCCTACAATTCCGGCATTCCGGTGCGGCGCACGATCGCCTTGTGCTATACGGCCAGCGGGGTGCTGACATCGATCGGCGCGCTATTTTTCGCCGCCCGGCTCGGCACCGTCGGCGGTGACGTCGGCACCGGGTTAGAGGTCACGGTGCTGACCGCGGCCGTGCTCGGCGGCATCAGCCTCGGCGGCGGCAAGGGTTCGGTCGCCAAGGCGCTGGTCGGCACGCTGATCGTTCTCCTGGTGATCAATGGCCTGACGACGCTGTCGGTCAGCGGCGGCGTCAATCGCATGGTGCTCGCCGCCGTGCTGCTGGCGGCCGCCGCGATCGACATTCGCTGGCTCAAGAACCGAACCCGCATCATCAGCAAGGTCTATGTCAGCCCGACCTTTCATGCCCTCGCCCCGGCGCCGTCGACCGCGCCCGGCACCGGGACATTCGCGCAGAACGACAAGCTGCGCGACGTCAGCCTGATCGGGCTCGGCCGGATCGAAGCGCCGGAAGACGTCATCCTCGACCGCAACGACAATCTCTATGCCGGCTCGCGCCATGGCGACATCATCCGGTTCCGGGCGCCGGACTACCAGGAGATGGAGGTGTTCGCCCATATCGGCGGCCAGCCGCTCGGCATGGCCTTTGACCGCGCCGACAATCTCTATGTCTGCATCGGCGGCATGGGCCTCTACCGCATCACCCCGCAGCGGAAGGTCGAGAAGATGACCGACGAGACCAACCGCAGTTTCACCTCGGTCAATGACGACAGCCGGCTGCGGCTCGCCGACGATCTCGACATCGCCGATGACGGCCGCATCTTCTTCTCCGAGGCGACGATTCGCTACGAAATGGACGAGTGGCCGGTCGATGGCCTGGAGGCCCGTGGCAACGGCCGCATCATCTGCTACGATCCGGCGAGCAAAACCACCCGCACGGTGTTGCGCGGGCTGAAATTCCCCAACGGCATCTGCATCGCCAGCGACGGCCAGTCGATCCTGTTCGCCGAAACCTTCGGCTGCTCGATCAAGCGCTACTGGTTCGATGGCCCAAAGACCGGGAAGGTCGAGTCGGTGCTCGATAATCTGCCGGGCTATCCCGACAACATCAACCTGGCTTCCGATGGCAACTACTGGCTCGCCATGGTCGGGATGCGCAGCCCCGCGCTCGACCTCGCCTGGAAGATGCCGGGTTTTCGCAAGCGCATGGGCAAGCAGGTGCCGATCGACGAATGGCTGTTCCCGAACATCAATACCGGGTGCGTGATCAAATTCAACGAGCGCGGCGAAGTGCTGGAGTCGCTGTGGGATCTCCGCGGCGTCAATCATCCGATGATCACCTCGATGCGCGAGCATCGCGGCTATCTCTATCTCGGCGGCATCGCTAACAACCGTATCGGCCGCTACAAACTCGAAGGTGCCGATCCCGCCTTCGTGCAGTACGACCGGCGCTGGGGGAAAGCCCGTTGATACCGGCGCTGAAGAGCTTTGCCGATCGTTTCCTGGGGCGGGGCGACGCCACCATCACGGTGCCGTCCTTCGACGGCGCGCTTAAACCCAATCAGATCCTGGAACAGGCCGAAACCATCACGCAACTCGAGGCGCCCGAGGATCTCGCGACCGACGGCACTTCGCTATATATCGCGGACGGCCCGGCCCTGCTGCGCCTCGAGGGTAAGGGGACGACCGAGGTCAGGCGCTTTGACCGCGCCATATCCGCGCTGTGCTGCCTGCCGGATGGCTGCCTCGCGGTGGCATTGGAAGGACGCGAGGTACGGGTGTTCAGGACGCCGTCGGCAGAAGCCACCACGATCTTTTCCGATGCCACGTTCAACGCCATCAACGCGCTGGCGCCGGGGCCGTCGGGAACCCTGCTGGCGACGGACGGATCGGCCACGCGGCCGACGTCGCAATGGGGGCACGATTTGATGGAGCGCGGCCGCAGCGGAAGAGTGCTGCGCCTCGAGCTCGAAAGTGGCCGCGTCACCACGCTGGCTTCGGGGCTGCAATACGCATTTGGGGTTTGCATGGCCGGAGAGGCGCTGTTGGTCAGCGAAAGCTGGCGGCACCGTGTGCTCGCGCTGTCGGCCGATGGCGGCCGGCGTGCCGTGCTGGATCACCTGCCGGTCTATCCGTCGCGGCTATCGTCGGCGCCATCCGGCGGTTTCTGGCTGACGGCGTTTGCCGCGCGCACCCTTCTGGTCGAGTTCGTGCTGCGCGAAAATGCCTATCGGCGCCGGATGATGAAAGAGATCGATCCGGAATACTGGATCGCGCCCAAGCTGCGGTCCGGATTGTCCTTCCTGGAGCCGATGCAGGGCGCCCATATCAAGACCATGGGCGTCGTCAAGCCGTGGGCGCCGCCGCGCTCCTATGGATTGGTGATCCGGCTGAGTGAAGCGGGCGTGCCGCTTTACGCTGTTCATAGCCGGGTCGACGGCCTCAACCATGGCATCGTCGCGGCGGTCGAGATGGACGGCGCGTTATACGCGCTGGCCAAGGGCCCTCGCCGGCTGCTGCGGGCGCCGCTCGGCATGATCGAGAAGGAGTTGCAGGCATGAGCGACATCGTGCTCGCGCTTCGCCATGCGACCAAGCTCTATGCCGGCGTGCCCGCCATCGAGGATGTCGATTTTGAACTTCGCCGCGGCGAGATCCATGCCCTGGTCGGCGAGAACGGCGCCGGCAAGTCGACGCTGACAAAAGTCATGGCCGGTGTGGTCGGGCTTACTTCCGGGACCATGCAGGTCAACGGGGTGACGGCCGCGCCGCGAACGCCGCTCGAGGCCCGCCATCTCGGCGTCGCCATGGTCTTCCAGGAAAACAGCTTGGTTCCGACCATGACGGTCGCCCAAAACCTGTTTCTCGGCCAGGAGCGTTTCTACAACCGGCTGCGCGGCATCTACATCGCCGCCCAGCAATTCCTGCAATCGCTGAATTTCGACGTTACTCCGACCGCGACCGTCGGACTGCTCGGCGCCGCCAAGAAGCAGATGGTCGAAATCGCCCGCGCGGTGCTGCATGACGCCAAGGTCATCATCTTCGACGAACCGACGGCGACGCTGACGCCGGAAGAAAAAAAATACTTCTTCGACCTGGTGCGCGACCTGAAGCGCCGCGGGGTCTCGGTCGTTTTCATTTCGCATGCGCTGGAAGAAGCGCTCATCCTGGCCGACCGCATCACCATCCTGCGCGACGGCCGCCATGTCGTGACCGACGAGGCGAAAAACTTCGACCGCGCCCGCATCGTGCAGGCCATGGTCGGCCGCGATCTCTCCAACACGCTCTATGGCACGCGCAAGACCAGCGTACGCCCGCCCGGCGCGCGGGTGCTCACCGTGCAGAACCTGAAGCTGGCCCCGATGGTGAAGAACAATTCGCTGTCGGTATTCGCCGGGCAGATCACCGGCGTGTTCGGCCTGGTCGGCGCCGGCCGCACCGAGACCTTCAAGGTGGTCGCCGGCGTCCTGAAGCGGGATTTCTTTCACGGCGGCGAGGTGATGCTGCACGGCAAACCGGTGCGCTACCGCGTGCCGGCGCCGGCGGTGCGGGCCGGTATCGCCTACATCACCGAGGATCGCAAGGTCGAGGGCTTCTTCGAGACCATGTCGGTCGCACGCAACATCTATCTCGGCCTGCTCGCCAAGCTGCCGGGCGGGCGCTTCTTCCTGTCGCGGCGCGAGGCCGACAAGCTCGGCGACAGCTGGGTGGAAAAACTCAAGGTGCGCAGCACCGGCAATGCCATGAAGGTCGTCGAATTGTCCGGCGGCAACCAGCAGAAGGTGGTGATCGCCAAATCGCTGGTGCAGGAACCGGAGTTGATCATCTTCGACGAGCCCACGCGCGGCGTCGACGTCGGCGCCATCGTCGAGATCCACGACCTGATCCAGCAGCTCGCCGACGAGGGCAAGGCGGTGGTGGTGATCTCGTCCTATCTGCCCGAGATCATGGCGCTGTCCGACCGCATTCTGGTGGCGCGGCAAGGCAAGGTGGTCGAGGAATTCTCCGCGCTGGAAGCAACCGAAGAGAAGATCATGTACGCGGCGGTGCATTGAGGGTGGCTGGACCGCGGGCGCGTCCGCCACATCGACCCGTTATCGTGCTGAGCAGCGATCACAAACGGCCAATTCGACGAACTTTTTCGGAACTGCATGCGCCATCGCTCATTGCTTTGTGAGTCACGCAATAACGCGTGACGCCACGGCGATCGATGCCCCTCCTCACCCCTGGGGGGCGCGGTGCGACGTGCTTGTCCCAAATCTGTAGGAGCAATCGATGAAGAGCCTTCTCGCAGGAGCCGCCATGGCGGCGCTCGTGACCCCGTTAGCGTTTGCACAAACATCATCTCCCAGCCAGGCCACCGCAACTCAACCGAGCGCGACGATGAGCGGCAATTCCAGTCAAAATCTGGTCGCTGCCCAGAAGATCAAGCAGGATTTGCAGGGTGCCGGGTTCACTGACGTCAAGGTCGTCGCCGAGTCGTTCGTGGTGCAAGCGAAGTCGAAGGACGGCGATCCCGTTCTCATGACGATTGGTCCTCACGGGATGTCGGTATTTGAGGCCATGAATAACAGCGGTGCGGCATCAAAGTCGGGCACGACCACGGGATCCAGCTCTGGTGCCATGACCGGATCATCGTCTGCCGCGCAGAAATAATTGCAAAGGATCGCACATCACAATTGTTGCCGATCAAAGGGCCGCGGAGAATCAAAGCTCCGTGGCTTCTTGCTGATGACGAATTTTAAATGTGTTTTGCGTAGCCAGCTTTGCGCACGGCTAAATGGGCCGCACCAGCTATAGCATGTTCCGGTCATGTTGAACCATCGTCAGGCATCATGGCCGGGGCCTGTCCCGGCTATCCACGTCTTTGCTCGCATGAAGCAGAAAGGCGATGCCCGGAACAAGCCCGGGCATGACGATAGGAAAAAAAAGCGATTCGATCTGATCGAGCCGCGGCGAGGTCGCCGCCACGTCACCGTCGCGTTGCCGGTAGGCGTAACAAGGCGAGCCAGCCTACAAGGTGAGGATGCCTTCCACTTTCTTGGACTGCGGGTCCACGATCACGACCTTGTTCCGGCCCATCATGAAATAATCGCTGCCTTGCCAAGTCGGCTGAATATTGACGACCGTCTGAGGCAGCGGGACGAGATGGATCGAACCGGGCACGACCGAGCCGGGCGCCACGCTGAAGTTCGCATGCCTGACTTTTTGAGCCGAATGATCGTTGACAAAAATCTCCTTGAGCCGGGCATGATCGTCCGGCGACGTATCAAATGTCAGATTCTGGCTCGGCGTGGTCGTCGCTTGAGGTGACTTGGGCTGCTGGGCAAATGCGCCCGGGGCGGCGCACATCAGCGACGCCGCGGCCGCAATACCCAATAGGCTCTTGTAGGCTATCATTTGAAATTCTCCTGAAACTGCCCCACGTCGGAAAGCCCCAGCGTCTCGCTTCGTTCCCGTTGCCGTCGACTAAAGATCAGGCAATCCGGCGGGTCGCAGCACTTTTCGGGGTTCCCTCGCGGAGCCTGTCATCGGGCCGGCCAGAGGCCGGACCCGTTGGCTCGGGCCCCGGAATGACAGAAAGAATTGTTAGAGTCTGAACGCTAGCGCACCAAATGCTCGACAATCCATTTCAAGCGAGGCGATGGCGCCCGGTGCGGGGCGCCCGGTCTGGCCCGGGCGGGTGACAGGGCGTAGGCTTGGCCGAACGATGGCGGAATGATGAAGATCGATCTCAGCGACGATGGTCCAACTCGAGGCGACCAACTTCGCCATGCGCCGAGGTCATAGGGATGGTGCGGATGCCCCGGCAAACTAGCCATGGTGGTCGAGGCGACGAACGGCCCTCCGGCGCGGCCGGTGCCGGCAAATCCCTCAGGGAGCGCCTCGGCGCCCTGAAGAACCTGCGCCCGTTCTTGCTGATGGTCTGGCGCACCAGCCGCCGATTGACGGCGGCGTCGCTGGCACTGCGGCTGGTTCGAGCGGTGTTGCCGGTCATCACGCTCTACATCGGCAAACTCATCATCGATAACGTCGTGCTGCTCGTGCACACGCCGCATCGACCGGACACGCTGCGGCTGTGGCTCGGCAGCGGCCTGTTGAACGGGTTGATCCTGCTGCTGGCTTCCGAATTTGCGCTGGCGGTGCTGGCGGACGTTCTGGGGCGCGTGGTAGCGCTGGTCGACAGTCTGCTGGCGGAGCGCGTGACCAACGCTTCAAGCATCAGGTTGATGGAGCACGCCGCGGAGTTGGACCTGGAGGACTTCGAGGACACCGAGTTCCAGGATCAACTGGAGCGGGCGCGCCGTCAAACCAGCGGAAGAATGACCCTGATGGGTCAGCTGTTCGGTCAGGCGCAAGCGGTGGTTTCGGTGGCGAGTTTTGCCGCCGGCCTGATTTTCTACGCGCCCTGGCTGATCGCGCTGTTGTTGTTGGCGCTGGTCCCGGCATTCATCGGCGAGGCGCACTTCAACGCACAGAGCTACTCGCTCGATTTTTTCCGCACGCCGGAGCGGCGCGAACTTGACTATGTGCGGCAGACGGCAGCCAGCGTGGAAACCGCAAAGGAGGTGAAGATCTTCGGTCTCAACGGCTTCCTGATCGATCGGTACACCCGTCTTGCGACCGACTTTTACGCCGCCAATCGAAGGCTCGCGCTGCGGCGCGCCGGCTGGGGAGGACTGTTCACCGCGGTCGGAACTGTCGGCTATTATATGGCCTATGCCTACATCACCTGGCGCACCCTGACGGGAGAGTTTTCGGTCGGCGATCTGACCTTCCTGGCCGGCTCGTTCCTGCGCTTGCGTACCCTGCTCGAAGGCCTGCTGACGAGTTTTTCGAGTACGGCCGGCCAGGCACTCTATCTCGACGACCTGTTTTCATTTTTCGAGGTCAAGCCGGAAATCCTCTCACCGGCCAACCCTCGAGGTTTTCCGGATCCGATTCTGCATGGCTTTGTATTCGAGGACGTCGGATTTCGCTATCCCGGCTCGGAGCGATGGGCCGTGCGCCATCTGAGCTTCACCCTTCACGCCGGCGAGGTGCTGGCCCTGGTGGGCGAAAACGGCGCCGGCAAGACAACCCTGGTGAAACTTCTGGCCCGGCTCTACGATCCCTCCGAAGGCCGCATCCTGCTCGATGGCCATGACTTGCGGGAATATGATCTGGAAGCGCTACGCGGCAACATGGGCGTCATCTTCCAGGATTTCGTTCGCTACAATCTCAGCGCCGGCGACAACATCGCGGTCGGCAAGATCGCCGCGCGCGACGACCGGGCCCGCATCGAACGGGCCGCCAAGCGCAGCCAGGCCGACGAAGTGATCGCCAGATTACCGGGCGGCTACCAGCAGATGATCGGCAAGCGGTTCAAGGGTGGAATTGAATTGTCCGGTGGCGAGTGGCAGAAGATCGCGATCGCGCGCGCCTATATGCGGGAAGCCGCGGTCTTGATCCTGGACGAGCCGACCGCGGCGCTCGACGCCCGGTCGGAATTCGAGGTGTTCAAGCGTTTCAAGGAACTCAGCGCCGGAAAGACCGCGATCCTGATCTCGCATCGCTTTTCCAGTGTACGCATGGCCGATCGCATTCTCGTTCTCGCCGAGGGCCAGATCGAGGCCGCCGGCACCCATGACGAACTCCTGGCGCAGTCGGGTCGCTATTCCGAACTGTTCGAACTGCAGGCCGCCGGATATCGCTAGAAAGGGCGCGCCCCGGAATGACGCCAGAAAGGACGAAGCGTCAGGTCATTTTCCGATCGGGCCGAAAATGTTCCAAACCAAATTAAAAATTTTCCCGGCAGACAAGTACGCGCGAAACAGCCGATGATGGTGCGCGGGAACTGAGGGCGGGCACGGTTGGGCCCCGGTTGCCGCGAACCGAGTGAGCCGATCATGCGTACCGCGTCGTCCTCGACCATAACCCGCCGCTCGCTGCTGGCGTCGAGCGCGGCGCTCCTGGTGGCAGGGGCCGGCGGCGCGCGTGCCCGGTGCATCAGCGGCGGAATGCCGTGGGACCCCGGCGCGGCGGACCCACCTCACCTGGTGCGGCCGGGGCCCTGGATGTTTTTCACCTTGGATGAGGCCGGCCTGATCGAAGCCGCGGTCGATCGCCTGATTCCATCCGATGCGCACGGCCCCGGCGGCAAGCAGGCCGGCTGCGCCGTATTCATCGATCGCCAGCTCGCCGGCCCCTATGGCCGCGCGGCCGGCCTCTACATGAAGCCGCCGTTCATGCCGGGCGCGGCGACGCAAGGCTATCAAATGCCCGATGCGCCGGCCGCCCGCTACCGCGCCGGGCTGAAGGCGCTCGCCGATTATATCGCGGCAACATTTTCCGGAAAATCCTTTGCCGAGCTGGCGCCTGATGATCAGGACAGGGTGCTGGCCGGTCTCGAGAGCGGGTCGATCGCGCTCAAGGACGTCAAGGCCGCGGAGTTCTTCGCGCTGCTGTTGCAAAACACCCAGGAAGGCTTTTTTGCCGATCCGATCTATGGCGGCAACCGGGAGATGGCCGGCTGGAAGCTCGTCGGCTTCCCCGGCGCGCGCTACGACTACCGCGATTGGGTCGAGCGTCACAACGAGGTCTATCCGCTGCCGCCCGTCGGCATCATGGGCCGGTCCGACTGGACGGTGAGGGAATAGGGCATGGCGCGCAAACTCCCCCCCAAGGACGTCGTGATCATCGGCCTGGGATGGACCGGATCCATCCTCGGCTACGAACTCGCCAAAGCCGGCCTCGACGTGGTCGCGATCGAGCGTGGCCCCTGGCGCGACACCGCGAGCGATTTTCCGCCGGCCTACGCCCAGGACGAGCTGCGCTACGCCATCAGGCTCGATCTGTTCTTGCGGCCGGAGCAGCAGACGCTGACCTTCCGCAACAAGATGAATGAGACCGCGCTGCCGATCCGCAGCTTTTCCGGCTTCCTGCCCGGCAACGGCGTCGGCGGCGCCGGCGTGCACTGGAACGGCCAGACCTGGCGCTTCCTGCCGACCGATTTCAACATCCGCAGCCATCTCGAACAGCGCTACGGCGCGGACGCGTTGCCGGCGGATATGACGATCCAGGACTGGCCGCTCAGCTACGACGAGATCGAGCCCTATTACGATCGCTTCGAGAAACTCTGCGGCACTTCCGGCAAGGCCGGCAACCTCAAGGGCGTCAAGCAGCCCGGCGGCAATCCGTTCGAGGGCTGGCGCTCCGCGGAATATCCGACGCCGCCGCTCAAGCAGGGTCTGGGCGCCACGCTGTTCGCCGAAGCGGCGCGCAAGACCGGCCATATGCCCTTTCCGCAGCCGGCCTCCAATCTGAGCGAGGCCTATACCAATCCGCTCGGCGTCAAGCTTGGCCAGTGCACCTATTGCGGATTCTGCGAGCGCTTCGGCTGCGGCAATTATTCCAAGGCCAGTCCGCAAACCTCGGTGCTGCCGGCGCTGCTGCGCTTTCCGAATTTTTCCGCGCAGACCGAATCCGAGGTGACGAAAATAAATCTCGACTCCACCGGCAAGCGCGCCACCGGCGTCAGCTATGTCGACAGCTCAGGCCAGGAATGGGAGCAGCCGGCCGATCTCGTGCTGGTCTGCGCCTTCTCCTTTTTCAATGTCCGCCTGCTGTTGCTGTCGGGCATCGGCAAGCCCTACGACGCGCAGACCGGCCAGGGCGTGGTCGGGCGCAATTACGCCTACCAGACCACTTCGAGCGTGGACCTGATCCTGAAGGACAAGATCCTCAATCCGTTCATCGCCACCGGCGCACATGGCATGATCATCGACGACTACAACGGCGATAATTTCGATCACACCGGCCTTGGCTTTTTCGGCGGCGGCTATATGGGTTTCGGGCAGACCAACGCACGTCCGATCGAGACCCGGCCGGTGCCCAAGGGCACGCCGAAATGGGGCGCACAGTGGAAGAAGGCGACAGCAGAGACCTATCAACGCGCCTGCAGCCTGGCCACCCATGGCAGTTCCTATAGCTACAAGGACTGCTATCTCGACCTCGATCCAACCTACAAGGACCGGCTCGGACGGCCGCTGATGCGGATGACGTTCGATTTCCACGACAATGAACTGAAGATGTCGGCGTTCCTGACCGACCGCCTGGCGGAGATCGGCAAGGCCATGGACCCGGCGGAGATCACCGCCCATCCGCGTCAAGGGCCCTACAACAGCACGATCTACCAGACCACGCACAACACCGGCGGCACGGTGATGGGTACCGATCCCTCCACCAGCGTGCTCAACCGTTATTGCCAGAGCTGGGACGTGCACAATGTGTTCGTGCCCGGCGGCGCCTCGGTATTTCCGCAGAACCATGGCTACAACCCGACCGACACGGTCGGCGCGCTCGCCTATTGGACGGCGGATGCGATCTTGCAGCGCTATCTGCGTAATCCCGGGCCTTTGGGCTGAGGTGAGATGACGATGCGCAGGATATTCGCGGCCGCTCTCTTGCTGGTCTCGCCGGTGGCCTCGGCCGGTTCGGCTTCCGCCGACAGCCAGGATTTCGACCGCATCGAGCGCGGCCGCTATCTCGCGGTGCTCGCCGATTGCGGCGCTTGTCACAGCAAGCCCGGCGGCCAGCCTTTCGCCGGCGGCCTGGCGCTGCGGACGCCGTTCGGCATCCTGGTGGCGCCGAACATCACGCCCGACCCGGAGACCGGCATTGGCAACATGACCGACGCCGAGTTTCTGGCCTCGCTGCACGACGGCCGCGGCCGCAACGGCCGGCGGCTCTACCCGGCGATGCCCTACCCCGC
>Ga0326727_10015112_pt1 | contig 16652 bp, 14 predicted proteins | sample MB2enrmetagenome_FD_207643 | JGI IMG/M metagenome (GOLD analysis project Ga0326727, IMG submission 207643) | Lab enriched peat soil microbial communities from McLean, Ithaca, NY, United States - MB29MY | ecosystem: Environmental > Terrestrial > Soil > Wetlands > Peat | place: USA: New York...
CGCGGTCTGAGCCGTCCGACATCCTCACGTAGCCGACCGCCTCTCCGGCGTTGTTTATCCCCTGGGCAAAACTCTTAATCCCGCCCATTTCGGGCAATGGGGCGAGAACGCCGTTCTGCCAGACAAATGCGTGGCTCGCAGCGCCGATGGTGTATCCGGCTACCATCCCGGTATTATTGATTCCTACCGGACGCAAAGCTGATCCAATGTCTGTAATGGCGTAGCTGGACGCGTAGGCTGCTGATACACAAATCAGCGCAAGGCTGAACGTAAAGCCTTTGACAGTTCCCTTCATGGTAAAACCCCCCTCTCCATTACTAACGGCCGCGTACTGCAATACAAGCGAAAACTTATCATCACTTCGATTGTATATCATAGTCAGCAGGCGGTCAACCATTTTTTCGCCAAAACAGGAAAATAGTTTGTGAATTCTTCGACACTAATGTGTTGCCGCTCATCAATTCAAGTGTTCGCCTAATGGCATGCCGTTGAGCGTGAAATTGGGCGGACAGTGAGAAACAGAAAGGCGACTCGTCAACCAACCGGTTCACATTTTTCACACGTTTGCATATATTAACATCACTTAGCCTAATAATTGCAAGGCGCTTGTAATGTTGAAAAAGCAGCGGCGAATGTGCAAAAAATCGCGGCGCGCCCCATCGTCGTTTCATTGACAAACTCCCTAATAAGCGATATACTTAGGTTATGAAACTATTAGAAAAGGAATGCACTGAGTCCGATCCACTCGTTTGCGCCGATCGGATACTGGAGACAACGCCTCTGGTGATGCGGGTCATTCGGAGTGAGATACGAAGTCGAAGACCCGCAGACCTGTCGGTGCCTCAGTTCAGGGTGCTTGCGTTTCTCAAGCGGCATCCGGGCGCGGGAGTGTCGGCCATTGCCGAGCATATCGGCATCACCATGCCCACTGCCTCCAAACTCATAGATGGCCTGGTAAACCGCGAACTAATAGCGCGAGAGGCATCGCCGGAGGATCGCCGCCGCGTGTCCCTTAAGGTAACCAAGGCCGGCGAATCCGCCTGGAAAGCTTCCAGGCGAGACCTTCAGCCCAAGATCGCCGGAATGCTGGCAAACCTGTCGCCGGAAGACATAGCCGCCATATCGAGGGCAATGGAGGTTCTCAGGTCCGTATTTGGGCAGGAGCAGGATACAAATGGACATTGTTAAGACCAAATCCCTGACTCGTTGCTACGGCGATCTGATAGCCGTGAACGAGCTTAACATCACTGTCGAATCCGGCGAGGTTTTTGGGCTGCTTGGGCCAAACGGCGCAGGAAAGAGCACGGCGATCAAGATGCTGACCACACTCTTGCCGCCGACCTCCGGCACGGCGTCGGTCGGCGGATACGATATCGTCCATCAGGCGGGGTCGGTTCGGCGGGTCATCGGATACGTTCCGCAGTCTATCTCGGCGGACGGAACGCTGACCGGCTATGAGAATCTGCTCATTTTCGCCAAGTTGTACGACATACCACGCTCCGACCGAGACGACCGTATTCGCGAGGCCCTCGATTTCATGGGGCTGAACGACGCTGCAGATAAGTTGGTGCGGGACTACTCCGGCGGAATGATAAGGCGGCTGGAAATCGCACAATCGATGCTTCACCGTCCTGCGGTATTGTTCCTTGATGAACCGACGATCGGACTCGACCCACTCGCGCGCCAGACTGTTTGGGAGCACGTGAACCAGCTCAAGACGGAGTTCGGTATGACGATCTTCCTGACGACGCACTTGATGGAAGAGGCCGACAACCTGTGCAATCGCGTGGCAATCATGAACGCCGGGGTGGTTGCCGTAACCGGCGCGCCGTCCGATTTGAAGGCTGCGATGGATAAGGAAGATGCGACTCTGGATGACGTGTTCATACACTATTCCGGCGGACAGTTAGAGACTGCAGGAGGTTATCGTGAAGCCAGAAGAACAAGGCGCACCGCACGCCGCCTCGGTTAGCCTGCCCCCATCAGGGCCGATGCTGAGCGTGATCAGGTTTGTAAAGAAAACGCTTGTCATCGCCCAACAGGAATCCATGCGACTACGCCACGACCCGACCGAACTGCTTACGCGCGCCGTACAACCCGCGCTCTGGCTGCTCGTGTTCGGGCAGGTCTTCACCCGCGCCCGAGTGATTCCTACAGGGCATATCCCATATATCGACTTTATCGCGCCGGGAATCCTGGCTCAGAGCGTACTGTTCATCGCGATATTTTACGGAATTGCGATCATATGGGAGCGCGATCTCGGAATCGTCCATAAGTTCCTGGTCAGCCCAACCCCTCGGACGGCGCTGGTTCTCGGTAAGGCGCTTTCCGCCGGAATTCGAGCGCTGTCTCAGGTGGTTATCATCTACCTCCTGGCATTGGCCCTGAAGGTTCACCTGAATTGGAATCCACTCGCGCTGGTGGGCGTGCTGGTAGTGACACTTCTCGGCGCATGCTTCTTCTCCACGTTTTCGCTCATAATCGCCGCCCTCGTCAAGACCCGCGAGCGATTCATGGGAATCGGCCAGCTCATGACAATGCCGCTCTTTTTCGCCAGCAACGCCATCTATCCCATAGCGATAATGCCCACCTGGCTAAAAGTGATTGCAAGAGGAAACCCGCTGACTTATCAGGTGGACTCCCTACGGGCATTGATGATAGTCGGCGGGAACAGCACGTACGGCCTGGGGACCGATCTCGTCGTGCTTGTTCTATCGACCACTTTGTTTGTTCTCATAGGTGGTTGGCTGTATCCTAGAGTCGTGACTTAGCTCGTCAATAACTGAACTTTTCAAGCTTATCCGCGTCCAATAATACCGAAAACTAACACTGGAAGGGTCCAATTTCATATGCGCTTCTCCAAATTCTCTCTCGCCGGGACCATGCTCGTTCTCTTTCTTTACGGATCGGTCATACCGGTATCGGCAGCGACCGACCTTCCCACGGATCGCCCATTAAACTTACAGGACTGCATTCAATACGCGCTCTCTCATCATGGAAGCGTATTATCGTCTGAGCAGAACGTCGCAGGCGCACGCGCGGGCGTGCGTCAGGCGCAATCCGGCTATCTTCCGAAGGTCACTCTGAACTCGGGGTATTCCAGCAATGGAATAGTAGTCACCGGGTCACAGACGGCCAGTGCAACGGGCAACTCGAGCGGTGTGGCAACCTATGCAGACGTGACTGAAACTCTCTGGAACGGCGGCCAGACTCAGGCTGCCGTCAAAGAGGCGGTGGCCAACGTCAAGGCCTCAAACGCCTCTTTGACCCAAACCCAGCAGGCGCAGGTACTGACGGTCACGGAAGCATATTTTACGGCACTGTTGAACAGGCGCCTGGCGGATATTGCGGTCAAAACGGTCAACCAATCCCAGGAGCAGGTCAAGCAGATCAAGGCGCAGGTTGCGGCAGGCGCATCCGCGAAAAGCGACGAATTGCCGGTCGATGTTGTCCTCGCCAACGCCCAACTGAGCAAGATTCAGGCGGACAATAATGTCCGCATCGCCGACAGCGCGCTTCGCGACGCTATGGGGCTGGACGAGGGACCGGCGTTGCAATTGGTTGACGTCAAGGAGACGAAGACCGAGGTTCCGACGCTCGACGAATCTATGAAATACGCGCTTGAGAATCGTCCTGAGATTGTGGGAGCAAACGCCCAGATCGAATCGGCGAGAGCGGCTCTGGCTTTGGCGAAGTCTCAGTTATATCCGGTTCCGACAGTCGATGCCAGCTATGACGTCGGCATCGGAGGCGTCAACTACGCGAACCAATGGGTGGTGGGCGCCGGTCTGGTACTAAACGTCTTCGACGGCGGTGCGGCGAAAGCTGCTTACGATGTGGACAAGGCCAAACTGAAAGCAAATATCATCCTCGCCGAACAAACTAAAAAGGATGTCGCCAACAATGTGCAGCAGGCGTACCTTAATCTAACCAGCGCCACCGAGCAACTGAAGGCCGCCCAGACCAGTGAATTGGCGGCTAAAACAAACCTGGAAGTGAATCAGGCCAAATATCAGCAGGGGTTGGCCATTCCGCTGGATGTGGCAACGGCTCTGACTTCATATTCAAGCGCGCAAACTACCAGCGCGCAGGCCTTGTATAATATTTACAATGCACAAGCTCAATTCGACCAGGCGATAGGGAAAAGAGGATATTAGAGAATGCTAGCCGGACGCAAACAGAAGATAATCGCAGCCTCCGCAGTTCTTGTAATCGCGGTTATATGGTTTTTGATAGCTCGTATTAACGCGGCAAAGAGCGAAGAACCGCTGATCCAAACCGCGAAAGTGGAAATGGGTACGGTGGTGACGACGGTATCCGCGAGCGGGGTGGTTCAACCGTGGACAACCGTTGACATTAAGTCGAATGCGGGCGGCACGATCCAGCAGCTCGCGGTCGATATAGGCGACATCGTGCATCCAGGCCAGTTGATCGCCAAGGTTGATCCGACCGACAGCCTGACCGCCCTTCAGGAGGGTGAAGCCGACGTGTCCTCATCGGCAGCTAAGGTGACGCAGGCACAGCTTACCGATGTTATGGAACGCGAGACGGATACTCTCAAGGTTCAGCAGGCCGAGCAGGATTACGCTTCGGCGAAGGTCAAACTGGAGCAGGCAACAATTACGGCGAAGGCTCAGCCAACGCTGACCAGGACTACCATACAGCAGGATGAGGCAAATCTGAGATCGGCGCAGGAAACGCTCAAAGACCTCCAGATCGCAGGAGCGCCCCAGGGAGTTGCCGCGACCAAGGCGGCGTACGATCAGGCGAAATCCACGCTCAATACCACGAGCAAGAACTACAAACGCCAGCAGGAGTTGTTTAAACTCGGATTCATCTCGGCGGGAACTCTTGAAACCGCGCAGGAGGATTATGAGAACGCCAAGGCGACCCTGGACTCTGCTCAAGCGAAGTTGAGTACTATCAACATGGACTATGACGAGCAGATCAAGACGGCACAGGCGAAGGTAGATCAGGCGAAAGCCGCTCTGGACAATGCAAGAGCCAACTCTATTCAGGACAAACTTCGGCAGCAGGATGTTGCCGTGGCTCGCCTGGCGCTGAGCGACGCCACAACCGCACTTGCCACGGCAAAATCGAACCTCAGAAATATCACGATCAAGGCCGGGGATATCACCACGGCCAAAGCGACTCACGTTCACGATCAGGTTGCACTGAAATACGATAAGATTCAAATGGGATATGTGCAGATCAAGGCACCGAGGGCCGGCATCATACTCCAAAAATACGTGGAGGTCGGAACTATCGTCACTTCGGGCAAATCCTCCGCAATCGGTACCGGAGTAGGAACAAGCATCGTACAACTCGGCGATATAAGTCGGGTATATGTGCTGGCACAGGTTGACGAAGCCGATATTGCTCAGGTGGAAAACAAGCAGAAGGTTGACGTGGTGCTCGATGCCTATCCGGACGAAGTATTCGAGGGCGAAGTCTATAAGATTTATCCTCTGACTACCGTCACCCAAAACGTCACGACGATTCCCGTTATGGTTGAGATCACGAGTCCCGACGCTCGCGTCAAATCCGGCATGAACGCAACCTGCAACTTCATAGTCAACAGGAAAGAGGATGTTCTATCAGTACCAAGCCAGGCTATCAAGGAGCAGGACGGCAAGTACACCGTGACGGTTATGGAGCACGGGAAGCAGGTTGAGAAGACGGTTGAGATCGGCATTGTCGGCGACGACAGCACCGAGATCACCTCCGGCCTGAAAGAAGGTGAAGATGTCATCACCATGATTATCGACCGCAAGCCCAAGCAGGCCACAACCGGGACAGCCGCTCCCGGCGGAGCGGCTCTTGGAGGCGGCGGCTTCGGCGGTGGTGGAAGAGGACGCTAGGCATATGATCCAGGTTTCCAATCTCAACAAAACCTATAGTCTGGGAGGAGCGGCGGTTCACGCACTCAGGCATGTCACCCTCCACATCGAGCCGGGCGAATTCGTCTCCATCATGGGGCCTTCGGGATCCGGCAAGTCAACCTTCATGAATGTGGTCGGATGCCTCGATACCCCCGACTCCGGTGACTATGTGCTGGACGGCATAGACGTCAGCAAGCTCTCTGACGATGATCTTGCTGTCGTACGAAGCAAGAAACTGGGATTCGTATTCCAATCATTCAATCTGCTTGCCAGAACTCCTGCCCTCCGGCAGGTGGAACTGCCGATGCTTTACTGTCAATCCGGTAGTGATCGCCGAGAACGAGCCATGTGGGCGTTGGAGCGTGTGGGACTCGCCGATAGAGCCGACCACCGGCCTAACGAGATGTCCGGCGGACAGCAACAGCGCGTGGCAATCGCGCGCTCGCTTGTGAACGATCCCCCGCTCATCCTGGGCGACGAACCGACCGGGAACCTCGACACTCGCACGGGCGAGGAGATCATGGCGATCTTTCAGGAGCTGAATCGAGCAGGAAAGACCATTGTGATAGTAACCCATGAATTGGATGTTGCGCTGCACACTCGCAGGATTATCAAGTTCAAGGACGGCCATGTGGTAAGCGATGAAAAGGTGGATAAACCCGCCGACGCAAGGGACGTTATCAACGCCCTGCCGAAGGAGGACGAGGAATGAACCTGTCCGAATGCCTGATGGTCGCTCTCGAGGGTCTCAAGGCCAACAAAATTCGATCTGCGCTCACCATGCTTGGCGTGGTGATCGGCGTCGGCGCCGTGATCGCCATGATAGCCATCGGTCAGGGCGCTCAGGAGCAAACGCTCGCCGTTATTCAATCCATGGGAACCAACGTCCTGTCGATCATCGCCGGCCAGGCTCGAACCGGTGTTGTCATGGGCGGCATGGGATCGAACTCGACCCTCACTTACCAGGATGCGCTTGCAATCCAGAAAAAATGCCCGATGGTCGCGGGAATGTCGCCTGAAGTGCGCAGCAACTCCCAGGTAACTTACAAGAACATGAACACCTCGACAACGATCCAGGGAACAAGCCCGGATTACCTGAGTATTCGAAACTACCAGATCGACCGGGGTCGCTATTTCAATGACAAAGATGAAAAGGCCATGAGCCGCGTATGCGTTCTTGGCACGACGGTGATTACCAACCTGTTTGGCAGAAGTGATCCCATGGGCCAGGTGATCCGAATCAAAGGCATTAACTTCAAGGTAGTAGGCGTCACCAAGTCCAAAGGCTCCAACGGCATGCAGGATCAGGATGACATCATCTTCATCCCTGCTACAACCGCGATGAAACGCGTATTCGGGATTATTTACGTCCGCTCGATAAGCGCTCAGTGCAGCAGGAGAGCGGATATGGACACGGCGATCACGGAGATTCAGGCCGTGCTCAGGAAGCGCCATAAACTCCAGCCCAACGCGCCGGACGACTTCATGATTCGCAATCAGGCGGATATCATGGAGACCGCCGATCAAACAAGCAAGACTTTCACCATGCTCCTTGCCGGAATCGCGGCAGTATCCCTGCTGGTCGGTGGAATTGGGATCATGAATATCATGCTCGTATCAGTGACCGAGCGAACGCGCGAAATCGGCATCCGAAAGGCTGTGGGCGCCAAGCGCAGGGACATTCTACTTCAATTCCTAATCGAATCGCTGGTATTGTCGCTGCTCGGAGGATTGATGGGTATCATTGTCGGTACCGCTTGTGCGATAATACTATCGAATACGGCGGGATGGAAGATATCAATCTCACTTCCGGCAGTCTTGCTCTCGTTCTTTTTCTCAGCGGCGGTCGGAATATTCTTTGGCATCTACCCGGCGCGAAAAGCATCCAGCCTCCGTCCGATAGACGCCCTTCGTTACGAGTAATGGACGGTCAGGTATTCAGGAGTTCATGTGTTGGAAGCAATGGTTACAGAATAGCAACAGAAGAAAGGAAAACCAAATGAAAATCAGATCCGTATTAGCAACAATCGCCATAGGTTTGACCATGGCGAGTATGTGCATCGCCCAGGATCAGCAGGGCGGCGGCGACCGCTTTCGAGCCATGCAGGAGAAGTACAAATACACCTTCCAGTTGATGCAAATGGTAGGCCACATCGAGGTCATCAACAAGGACGGCAAGCACACTCTTTCCCCGGATCAGGCGAGGGCGACTCTAAAGATACTGAAACCGCTTCGCTCCACACAAAAGTTGAGCCAGGATCAGGCGCGTCAGACCCTCATTTCGCTGAAGAAGGTCTTCACCGCCGATCAGCTTAACGCGATGGCAAGGATCAAGACCCCCTCTTTTGGTCAGCGACCCGGTGGCGGACGCGGCCCCGGTGGACCGGGCGGACCGGGTGGTCCCGGCGGACCGCAAGGGATGCGCGGCCGTGGCGGACCCGGTGGAGACAGTGGTCGTTCTAGTGGACCCGGCGGGCACCGTATGGATCCGAACGCAATGAAGGACTTCAACCCGTTCTATGCCGACCCTCATCCTGCAAAGGATGACGAGCGAGCCCAGCGCAGAGCAAAGCGATGGAATGAACTCTTCACCACCCTGGATCATCAGGCATCGACCAAACCCTCGCACAGTCACCATAAATAGAATGCGGGCCGGGATCAGGATTGTCGCTTCATACCGGATCCCGGCCTTGTATAATCAATGGGCCGGAAGCATATTGAATTCGATAGAAAACCCCATTAGAGGCAATTGTGCCCTTAGGGATAGAATATCGTTGACTCCTCCGGCTCGGTATTATTAACGGCGTCTTTCATCAATCCAAGCACATCGTCACCCGGCTTTGCCTCCAGCCTGTCCTCTATCTCGTATTTCATGTTGAAGAAGAGTACGTGAAAGGAAGCTTTCAGACGCTGTGTGATGTTGAGAGTATCGTTGTTCAACTTCCATGTGCTGGTTTGATGGGATACCTTGCCGCTCTTCCCCGCATCCATCGCCAAACCGAGGACGCTCACCTTCCCGCCGCCCTTGCCTTCCATCGCTCCGGGCGCCGACATACGCAGGACTTCATATAGTTCGTGCGTCTCCTGCTTCAGGGTTCTGGGATTGATGAACACTTCGCCCTTGCCGACCATCGTGTTGGTCGCGCTACCGTCAGGAGATATCTTGGTCGTCATCGTTGTCGTGCCGATCATCACGCCTGCGTGGGTCTTTTTGTCTATCCGGTAGTATGTGAATGTTGACTGGTAAGTGTCGGAGCTCGTCTGTTTCGTGACGGCATGAAAATACTTGTTCGCAGCGCGAACCCCCCCGGTATATTGCTCTACGGAACCGACCCAGTCGCCGACAAGCGCGCGAAAGAAGCCATCTATATCCTTCGGGGCAGTGGATGTATTCGAACGGGATCCGACCGGCAGCATGAATATTATTATCGCGGCGATCGCCGTGATAATCGAGAAACGCTCTATCAATCCACGTTTATACATGGATCGCCTCCTCGTATGTTTAGCCTACGTGCCCAGTCAATGCTCGGATGAATATGATCGTTCCATTACATACCCGGAATTCGCACGTGACTATCGAGGAGAGCTCATTGTGGATCATATTAAGATTGGGACCAGAGCAAATGGTTATTCGTCCAAGAGGGCAACGGCTCTTACGAACCTTGTCCACTACTGTCGAAGAAATCAGTCAGTTCGGTTTCAAGATGTTCGAGCACTTCTTCACAATGGAAAACAAGTTCACTCATCTTTCGCCATTTGAGGTCAAATGTGTAGGCATGCCGAAATACGTGCCTGAACTGCATATACTTTATCGTCTCCACATACAGACTGTTGGAGATAACTGCAGGATGCTTAGCTGTCGCCTTAGCCATCTTGGTAAGCAAATCGGTATGGGACCTATCTCCAGAGAGGCGCACACCGTCAATTTCGACGGCAATTCTCGTGAAGATATTCTCAATTCCTGTGTAGAAAGCATGCAAAAGCGCCGATAGAGCGGACAGGTCCACAGGATCGGGATCACTATGACTCACTTTTTGCAGTAGAATTCGGTGATATTCGATCTGCTTATGGAGATGCTCTATCTCGATGTTAACTTTTTCCCGCGTCTCAGGCCACACGCTTCAATTCACCTTTCTCCTCAAGATATCTACAAAACACGCCTTCCTCATCCAAATCAACCAAGTCCAAAGACCTTGAAATGGCGATCGCGACTCGTCCACCGGTATCATAGAACAGTTCAGGTGGCAGTCCACGAACGGCAAGGTCAAGATCCGACTCCGGCTTCATGGTTCCGCGCGCTGCGGAGCCGAAGACGAAGACTTCCTTTGCGCCCGCTTCGTGCAGAATCCTTGCTGCTATTTCGATATCCTCTTGGATTTTGCTTTTTGTCACTGCGTTGCCTCCACCATGCATCCTATTATATCATAGCGACTACTCTTTACTGGAAGATAGGCCTTGGCTTCTTCCATGCGAGACACTTCCCTACTGTCCCAGAATCTGGACATTTGGGTACTTCTTCTGGAGCCAGTGAGACGCCTTGAAAAGGAGATCGAAGGTGCCGATCAGGTTTGTCGTAAAAGAATATGCACCGGTGCTGGTCAGATAAACCGTGTGTGTCTCCACAACTGTTGTCGTACCGGCATTGCGTATGATGATCGTCACAGGGATGGTTGTGACGTTTCCAACGTAGTGGCTCAGCGTCACGACGCCGCTGATGGTCGTCACCCCGCCCAGCATGCTGATCTTGGTCAGGAAGCCTGAGTTGCTGGTCGGCGCTCCACTGATCGGATTTACGCTCGGGAAATTGGTGGATGCCGAGAATCCGGCGATGTATGCATTGTTTGATGGATCGAGCGCGACGCCGCTAGTGTTGGTTACCGGTATGGGACCTCCACCGACGAACGAGCAATCCTGCCCGTTTCCACCGAGGTAGGTTGAGTAAATAGCGCTTGTGCCTGCCTGATTCAGCCGGGTGACAAAGGCATCGGACGAGCCACCGCCGTAGGCTGTTTGATACGCTCCTGTTGTGGTGGGAAAGTTGGTCGAACTTGTGGCTCCGGTTACATAAGCGCATCCGGTGAGATCGACCGCGATTCCGTGAGCTTCGTCCTGGCTCGCGCCGCCGAGGTAGGTCGAATATACTAACGCGCTCCCTGAAGAATTCAGCTTCGTCACGAACGCATCGGAACCGCCCCCGGCATAGGCGGTTTTGAACGCCCCACCGGTGGTGGGGAAGTTGGCCGATTCAGTATATCCCGTCACATAAGCGCAGTTGACAGCGTCAACGGCTATTCCCTGCCCCGAGTCGGCGGCGGAACCTCCAAGGTAGGTCGAATAGACCAGTGTCGTACCTGAGGAGCTGAGCTTTGTTACAAAGGCATCCTGGTTCCCAACGTACGTTGTTCGGTAGGCTCCGGAAGTGATTGGAAAGTTGCTGGACATGGTATAACCCGTAACATATGCGCAACCCGATGAATCGATCGCGATACCACTCCCGTTTTCGTCACCGGCCCCTCCAAGGTATGTGGAATAAACCAGTGAGCTTCCCGTAGCCGAAACCTTCGCGACGAAGGCATCATAGTTGCCGGATGGCGTCTTTTTGTATCCAGGGCTGCCGGATCCCGGAAGATTGTTGGAACCGGTGCTGCCGGTAATGTATGCACAGCCGTTGGAATCGACGGCCACTCCACTGCATGCATCGGTGCCGCTACCGCCAAAGTACGATGAGTATATGAGCCCCGTACCGGTAGGGTTCAGCTTAGTGATAAAGCCATCGCCCCCGCCGCCCTTTCCGTAAGTTGTCTGGAAGGCCCCGCCGGTTGTTGGAAAGGTATCCGAACCAGTGGACGAATATGTGCTTCCCACTACATAGGCGCATCCGGCCGAATCGACGGCGACCGCCGAGGCGTAATCGGTTCCGTTGCCGCCGAGCAACGTCGCGTAAGACCTTGCCGATCCCGAGGGGTTAATCTTCATCACATAGGCATCATATGTGCTACCCTTTGTTGTCTGATATGCCCCTGATGTATATGGAAAGTTGGACGAGCCGCACTGGCCCACTACATAAGCGTTGCCGGCGGAATCCACAGCTACGGCCATTGCCTCATCACCGGCTCCGCCAAGTAAGGTGGAATAGGCGACATCAGATGCCGGGTCGATAATGAGAGGCCGAGTGTGATCGTAATGTTTGACGCTAAATGATACCACGCCTCCATTCAACGCATACCCGCCCTTGACGAAAACCATCAGCCCGTTCTTGATCTGGTAGATGCCGGGCACTCGCTCGACGAGTTCTCTGACTGCCGTATGAATGTGCAAATCCCCCGCATTGTCGATGGACAACCGATCGGCTCCCTCATATTTCAGACGAATATCTTTCACCTCGGCGCCCGGGTGAACGCGGATATCGTACTTGAGCTTATTGCCCAAACCGCGATAAACAATGTCTATCCCCGGCCAGGCCTGTGCATATACCAGTTTGGCGAAAGAATGAACTCCAGTATGATATCCAGATGGCTTATTGCCGATGATGTAATTTGTTGTTCCAGCCGTCGCATTTCTTCCCTCTGCAACACATTTGGCGCCGGCTCCATCGAACGTAAGCTTGAGCGCCACGCGCTTGCTGTTTGAGGCGGCGTCGCTCAAGTCCAGAACGACTCCCGCGTTGGTAAAAAAGGCGCTCCCTTGTGATCCCTGCACGGCATATCTAACTTGAGAATCGAACTGACCTCGGTTTTCCGTGAAGGAGATTGGAAACCGGGTCGGCAACACTGAAGTAGAATGGCCTGCTATCGACGCAGAGCTGAAATTGGGTGTTATTCCGACTAGCGAAATCATGGTTAGTATGGTAAGATAACTGCGTCGCATAATTGGTATTCCTTTCGCTGTTGACGTTAGTCCGGACTGAACAGTAAGAACGATTTGCTGATTGTGATTTAAGTATACCCCCGTTAGAGCAGGGCGTCAACAGTTTACAAGGCACAAAATAGATCCGCAGGAGGAGTGAATAGATGAGAATCGGTTTCTTAAGCAACTACGAGAAGGAACGTATAGAGTTCGCCCGGAAGCATGGTTTCGGCTCGGTTGAGCTCACCACCAGTTACGCCAAGACACCGCCCGAGTACATGCCCGGCCAGGACGGTTGGCAGAACGCCGCAGACAAGATGAAGGCAGATTACGATGAGGCCGGGATAAGAATCTCCTGCATTGGCGGATTCTACATCAACTTCATGGATCCGGCGGTCACGGAAGTCGGCGCCGAGTTGGTACGAAACAACATTCTACTGGCAGAGTATCTTCACGTGCCGGCGGTCGCCGGTTTTGCCGGTCGAATAGAGGGGCGACCTCTGGAAGAGAGTCTTCCCAAGTTCAAGGATATATGGACCGAGCACGCCAAATTTGCGGACGATCACGGTGTGAGGATCGCCTTCGAATGCTGTCCGATGGGTTACTTTCACACGCCTTGCGATGGGATCAACTGCATAACAGGCCCGGACATGTACGAGAAGTGCTTCAACTCGGTTGAGAGCGAAGCCCTCGGTCTCGAGTGGGACCCAAGCCACCTGATTCCGGTTTTCGCCGATCCGATCATCAATATTCGCAAGTTCGGAAGCAGGATATATCATGTACACGCCAAGGGCGCAAAGGTCTATTGGGATACAGTCAGGCAGTACGGAATCTGGTATCGCGGCGCGGTCGAGCATTGCCATCCCGGCTTTGGCGACGAGGATTGGGGCCAGATTATTAAGGAACTAAGGCGCGCGGGCTATCACGGCGACCTCAATATCGAGGGCTGGCATGATTCAGTCTTTCGTGATTTCGAAGGGAAGAAACCCGAGGACATCGTCTTCGGCGACTGGAAGTCCGGCTCACCCGATCTGGAGGATGCGGGCCTGATAATCGCCCTCAACCACCTCAAACAGTGGTGCCCGGACGGTTTCTGACGACAACTGCACTAGAGGAGGGCCACTGTGCCCTCCCTCTATCCTGTACCCGGTTTTGGGAATAATAATCCCAGCCTGCTTTAGCTCGCTTCAGTTATTGAGACTCATGCTTTAGCTTGAGGCGGCGGAAGGGCACGGAAATCCCTTCCCTACATCTCCCCCTGATACACCAATCTAGTAAGGAACCATCACTTGAAGAAACGATTATTGCTCCCCGTTCTGCTCATCCTGTCCGTGCTGTGCGCGCAAGCGCGCTCAGCGGCGCCAAATCTCATCATCAACGGAAATTTCGCCAAGCTGAATGAAGGCAATCCGCTCGAGTGGGGCCTCGGCCCCGGAGGCACGACCACACTCGCAGGCCCGAACGGTGAACGATGCCTAAAGATCAACTCACCGATTCGTCAATACTCGGTCGCCGAGCAGTACCTGACCATCGACGGCTCGCGCGTGCGCAAAGTGCGATTCCAGGGGCACGTGCGCTTCGCCGATGTGCGGCGTGGGATCCAGAGCTATGACGTGGCGCGTGCGTTCATCATGTGGTTCGACGGCATGGGTCGGCAGGTGGGCGATTATTGTGACGCTGGTATGTGGACCGGGAGCAGCGGTTGGACATCGTTTTCCACGGAGTTTGAGGTACCTGAAACCGCCCGTCGGGCGCAGATCATTGTTGGCCTGCATGAGTGCTCGGGAACCTGCTGGTTCGCCGATCTCGGCCTTTACGTGACCGCCGGTGACACGAGTATCAAACCATCTGAGAACTCGGTTACGGATACCCACGGCTGGTGGGCCTTCACGGCAGACGAATCGCCCGCCGCCGGAACGGCCCCTGATGTCTCATGGATTCTGGATGCGCCGGCCGGTAAACACGGCTTCGTCACTGCTCGAAACGGGCATTTCTACTTCCAGGACGGCACGCCTGCCCGCTTCTGGGGCTTCGATATTACGGGGCCTGAGTGCTTCCCGGATCATGCGACCGCCGATGTGCTCGCCACCAGGCTTGCAAGGATGGGCGCGAATATCGTCCGAATGCACCACCTGGATGCCTCATGGTCGGACCCCAACATGTTCGATCGGAACTTCGACGACACTCGCCACCTTTCGGCGGAGAGCCTGGATCGGTTCGATTACTTCCTCGCTCAGATGAAGAAGCGCGGTATATACATCTACTTCGACTGGCTGGTCAATCGCCACTTCAAGAAGGGTGATGGGGTCAAGGATTGGGCGGCGGTTGATGACGGCGCGAAGATCGTGGCGCATTTTGATCCCAAGATGATCCGGCTGGAAAAGGAATACATGCGCAATGTGCTCAACCATCGGAACAAATACACCGGAATCCGGTATGCCGATGAGCCGCAGATCGCCCTGAGCGAGGTTATCAACGAGGATTCGGTCTTCTATGAAGACTGGTATTACCGCGTCCCCTCTTCATACATGAAGGAGTTCCAAAGCATCTGCCGAAAGTACGATCCCAAGGCCGATCCCGCGCACCAGCCGTTCACAAAGCCGACCCTCCATGCCCTGTATGCCGTCGAATCGGGATATTATCGTGAGATGCGGGCATATCTGAAAAAGCTCGGCCTCAAATGCCCTACCACCGGCAGCAACCATTGGGAGAATATGGGGCCTGCCCTGGCATGCGATTCCGAGACGGATTACATCGACCGCCATTACTATTGGGACCACCCCAAGGATGGATATGGGTGGTGGCAGGAGTTCGACAATCTCCCGGAACTGGCGCACTATGAGGAGGGAATGATACAAGCCCTCGCCGGCGCGAAGATCGCGGGCAAGCCGTTTGTGGTAACGGAGTGGTGCAACTGCTGGGTAAACGATCACATCGCGGAAGGCCCGCTTGTAGGAGCTACATACGCGTGCCTCCAGGACTGGGATGTGATGATCTGGTTCGACATAACTCACGCGCTTCCCAATTCAGCGATGGAGAATGAGTTCGATATCTCCAACAAGCCTCACCTGTTTGCGCAGTGGGCAGCCGCATCCCTGATGTTCCATCGCCGGGATGTCACGCCTCTCACCACGGTCGAGCGCCGAACTAGGCCGAAATCGGAACTGCTGGACGGCGCAAAGCTCTCAGCTGGCCTCGATCCATACGATGCCCTGACACGCAGGATAGAAACCTCCATTCAGGAAAAACCATCCGAGGGTCTTCCCTCCCCGCACTCACCACATCCGCATAGGGGTTCCGAAGACCTGACACCTGACACCCGACACCAGATACCCCCCGCCAACTGGAATGAGCAGACGGGGACTCTCACGGTCAAATCACCCAGGACGCTTGCTGTGGATGGTTTCCTTTCCGGCGGCAAACCGATGGATTTCGGTTGGGTCAGGCTTTCGGTCGAAAGCCCCTTCTGCGCGATCTGGCTGACCTCGCTGGATGGGCTTCCGCTTACCAAGTCTCACCGCATCCTCCTGACCGCGGCTTCCAGGGCCGAGAACACGGGCATGAAGTTCAATTCGGGCCGAACTCATCTGGTCAAGAACGGCGATTCGCCGGTTCTGGTGGAACCGGTCGTCGCCTCGCTCACCTTCGACCGCGAAGTCACGGTTCGCCCGCTCGCCCAGGACGGCACACCGGGAGAATCGACACACACTCGCCGCCTGGACCTTGGCAACGACAACACCTTCTGGTATGAAATCGCAAGGTGATGCGTGTCATCATTGACCCGTGCAGGTCTACATCACCGCCCGTGTAGGGGATGACCGTTCAGGATTGACAAATTAAGAATAGTTATTTACAATGCAGTAAGACGGGCGCTAATTCCGGCGAACGATATTCCGCTACTGGGAGGGATTGTGTTGAAACCTA
>Ga0326727_10015114_pt1 | contig 16651 bp, 15 predicted proteins | sample MB2enrmetagenome_FD_207643 | JGI IMG/M metagenome (GOLD analysis project Ga0326727, IMG submission 207643) | Lab enriched peat soil microbial communities from McLean, Ithaca, NY, United States - MB29MY | ecosystem: Environmental > Terrestrial > Soil > Wetlands > Peat | place: USA: New York...
TCACGCTGATCTTCCGTGATCGACAACGCTGGGATGGGACGTCCCGTTCGCATCTCGATACCCCTTTGTACATGAGATGCGAATGAAGCGCGTAATTATGTCTAGTACCTTAGAGACACCACACTAGCACAGAGGCGCAGAGACAAGTAGCATCGGGTGATCGGGTGATCTGAAACGCGTACCCTGGCTCTGCCGGTGTAGCGATCATGCGATTGGCGCATCAAGAAACGACTGCAAATCACCCAGGAACCTGACGTGTCTCGTGTCTTTCGATCACCCGATCGCCCGATGCCAGTTTTCTGTGTCTCTGTGGCAGGTTTTCACGCAAAGCCCAGGCGCACGAGTTTTTCGCCCGCCCACTGCTTTGCCTTTTTGAAAGCTCCCGGCAACATCGCAATGAGGTCGCCGGCGATCATCGGCTGTTCGCCAAACTGTTCCCGCGCCAGATCGCCGGCCAGGCCGTGCAAGTAGACCGCCGCACAAACGGCGCGCACGACATCGCCGGGAAACTGCGCCACCAGGCCGGCAATCATGCCCGTCAACACATCCCCAGTTCCTCCGGTGGCCATTCCGGGATTGCCGGTAGGATTCACCCACACGGTCTCATCCGGCAGGGCGATCAGAGTCCGCCAGCCTTTGAGCACCAGGACAACCTGGTGTTCGCGCGCAAACTTACGCGCTATTCCGAGCCGGTCACGTTGGACTTCTTTTGCCGATTCGGCGCCAATCAGGCGAGCCATCTCGCCGGGATGAGGAGTGAGCACCAGCGTTCGTCCCCGGCCATCCAATGCCTCCGCCGCTCCTTGAAAAGCGTTGAGCGCGTCGGCATCGATTACCACGGGGACATTGCCGTACTTCGCGACCACGGCACGCACGAATCGTACGGTCTCCGGATGCCGGGAAATACCCGGCCCGAGAGCCAAAACGTTCTTGCCGGCGGCGATGTTATCGAAGTGTCCGTCCTCCATGGCAGCCTGGGAAATCGTTCCGGCAGCAGTTTCCGGGAGCGGCTCGGTCATGATCTCGAAGGCATGAGCGGCGACGGTGCCCAGCACCGATTTCGCCGTCGCGGCGGTGGCCAGGCCCGCTCCGGCGCGCAGGGCGGCAAGCGATGCCATGGCCGCCGCTCCAGCTTTTCCGAGGGAACCCCCAACCACCAGGACATGGCCAAACCGGCCCTTATTGGCGTCCACTGGCCGCGCCGCCAGCAGCGCGGCAACGTCCGGGGCGGTGATCACCTCCAGCCGCAGTTGCGATTGGACAGCCTCAGGAGGTGAACCGATCGCGGCTACCCGGATCGGGCCACGAGTCAAATTGCCAAACACGTGCGCCGGACGCGGCGCGGTAAAGGTCGCAATGGCATCCGCACGGCAAACGCCAGCAGCAGGCGAAGCCGCCGTTGGATCCCCGACCATGTCAAAGGAATCACTGTCCGCTCCGGAAGGAATATCCACCGCCAACACCGGCCGACCGCTCTGGTTGATGGCCTGGATTGCATCCGCATAAAGACCAGTCACCGGGGGGCGAAAGCCGGCGCCCAGAATGGCATCCAGGATCAGATCGCTGTTCTCGAGGCGTTCTCCGATCCGCCCGGCAGAAGAGTTCGCGGATGTGATTTCGACGCATGGAATCTCCATGCGGCGGAACATCACTGCGGCATCTCCCTTCAGATCGCCGGCCGGGGCGAGCAATAGCACGAGGGGATCGCGGCCCGCCTGCCGCAGTCTGCGCGCCGCTACGAAGCCGTCTCCGCCGTTATTGCCTTTTCCGCAAACCACGGCAATGCGTTTCGCCGCGGGAAACGCCGCCAGCGCCAGCTCGGCGCAGCCCCCCCCTGCGGCTTCCATCAACTCCAGCGAGGGGACGCGATATTCGTCATAAGTACGCTGATCGATGGCCCGCATTTCGGCGGCGGTAGTGATCTTCATCTTGGAATTATCCGACGGTTGCGCCTGCCTCCTGCTCCAGCTTGCGCAGGGCGGCCGGTTCTCCCATGACAATCAGGTAGTCGCCCGCCTGCATGAGATCATCGCGGGAGGGATTAGTGTGCATTTCGGCGCCGCGCTTGATCGCCAGCACGATCACCCCCAGCTCGTTTCGGATCCTGGAAGAGGCCAGCGACTGCCCGGCAAAACGAGAATGGCTGCCAATGACAATCTCCGCAATTTCCAGGTCCATGCCCAGGTGTGCCGTGGCGCTGTCGATGAAGTTCAGCACATGAGGACGCAGGAATGTCTGGGCAATCCGATGGCCGGCAAAATGATACGGGGAAACTACCGCGTTGGCGCCGGCCGTGAGCAGGTGTTTTTCCGCATCTTCCTCGCTGGCCCGGGCAATGATTTTCAGTTGCGGATTCAGGCCACGCGCCGTCAAGACAATATAGATGTTGTCGGCATCCTTGGTGGCGGCGGCCACTAACCCGGCCGCCTGCTCAATGCGGGCTTCGCGTAACGTGGTCTCCTGGGTGGCGTCGCCGGCGATGGTCAACCAGCCCTCAGCGGCGAATTTGGCTACTTTGCTTTCGCTTTGGTCCACGATGACAAAGGGCGCAGGCTTGCGCGCCAACTCCCGGGCTACACTGCGGCCGACCCTGCCCGCGCCACAGATGATGTAATGATCCTTCAGGCGGCCGATTTCCCGCTCCATCTTGCGCCTTCCAAAGAAGCTGTGAAGTTCGAATTCTAACAAACCCTGGGTTAAGGTTCCGATCAGCAGAAACAACAGCGACACGCCGGTAATAATCACGAAAACATTGAACCAACGGCCGGCTTGCGAGAGCGGATAGACCTCACCGTACCCGATGGTCGTAATCGTGGTCAGCACCATGTAGAAACCATCGAAGTACGTCCAGCCTTCGATGTGATGGAAGCCCACCGTTCCCGCCGCCGTCAGCAATGCCAGCGCCAGCGCAATAAAAACCAGATGCCGCAAGACCTTCATGGTTGCTCAAGGAAACAGAACGACTTTACATCAGGATGCCAAATCCAGGGAATTCAGAAATGCGCGTTCAATACAATCGGCGCAGAAACTCCTCCGCCGCCTCCCTGGGATTGTGCAGCAGATCGGCGATGACCGCGACCGAATCCGCGCCGGCGTCAATCACAGAGCGGCAATTCTCGCGGGTGATGCCGCCGATGGCCACCAGCGGCTTGCCGGTCAACCGCCGCGCCGTCCGTACGCCTTCCAGCCCGATCACCGGATCCGGATTGGCTTTGCTGGCCGTAGCAAATACCGGTCCCACGGCGACGTAGTCGATAGCCCACGGTTCCGCCTCGCGCACCTGCTCGGGATTGTGCGTGGAAACCCCTATCCAGCGCGTATCGCCGACTATCTGGCGCACCGCCGCCGGGGACAGGTCTTCCTGGCCAACGTGAACGCCCGCAAAATCGGCTGCCAGGCAGAGATCGGCGCGATCGTTCATGATCAGCCGCACCGGAGCGCCGGCCGCGCTTCCTGTCTGTCCCTGGAGTTGGCTGAGGCAAACCCGGCGCAACTCGCGGGCGTGACTGAGGATCTCGCGAGCGCTGCCGCACTTGTTGCGGTATTGGAGCAGGGTGGCACCTCCGGCCAACAACGCCTGGGCAAAACCGGCTATTGCTGCCGTGGCATTCGCTTCCCTAGCGAAGCAGCCACTATCAATGATGGCGTATAAGCGCGGAAAATCTCCGGCGGCCATGAGCTCTACTCTCTTGCCAGGAATCTTTCCAGAAATCCGGTATCAATTTGGCCGGCGCGGAAATCCGCATCGGCCATAATGCGGCGGTGCAGCGGGATGGAAGTGTGGATCCCTTCCACAATAAACATCTCCAAGGCCCGCGCCATGCGGGAGATGGCCTCCCCACGTTCCCGGCCGCGAACCACGAGCTTGGCGACCAGAGAATCGTAATACGGCGGCACCACCCAATCCTGGTAGGCAGCAGTATCCACCCGCACCCCGGTTCCGCCGGGCACATTGAAGGCGGTAATCTTGCCCGCCGAGGGAGTGAACTTTTCCGGGTGCTCGGCGTTGATGCGGCACTCGAGGGCGTGACCGGCGGAAGACACTTTAGCGTGCAACACCGAATCCAGGCGTTCTCCCATGGCGATCAGAATCTGGCTCTTGACCAGATCGACGTTGGTGACCATCTCGGTCACCGGGTGTTCCACCTGAATGCGCGTGTTCATCTCGATGAAGAACAGCTCGCCCTCTTCATTCATGAGAAATTCCACCGTGCCGGCGTTCACGTAGCCCAGGCGGCTCAAGGTTTTTTCCAGAAGAGCGCCGATCCGGGCGCGCAATTCGGGCGTTACCTTTACCGAAGGCGATTCTTCAATCAGCTTCTGATGGCGCCGCTGGATGGAACACTCGCGTTCGCCCAGGCTGGCCACGTTGCCGTGGGCGTCGCCCAGCACCTGAAACTCGATGTGGCGGGGCCGCTCCAGGAACTTTTCCAGGTAGAGGTCGCCATTGCCAAACGCGGCTTGCGCTTCGGCCTGGGCCTGGAGAAAAAGGCTGGGCAACTCCTGCTCATTCCGGGCGACACGCATTCCCCGTCCGCCGCCGCCCGCCGCGGCCTTCACAATGACCGGAAAGCCGATCTGGCGCGCCCATTCGACCGCTTCCGCATCGCTGCCCATCACTTCTTCCGAGCCAGGAATCACCGGGACGCCGGCCTTTTTCATGGCCATGCGGGCGCGGTCCTTTTCTCCCATCAAACGCATCACCTCCGGCGGCGGACCGATGAAGGTAATGCCGCTGGTCTGGCAGACCTCGGCAAAGTTGGCGTTTTCGCTCAATAGACCGTAGCCCGGATGGATGGCATCGACGTTGGCAATCTCGGCCGCGCTGATTACGGCGGGAACGTTGAGATAACTTTCAGCCAGGCGCGCGGGGCCGATGCAAATGGCCTCATCGGCAAAGCGAACGTGCAAAGCATTGCGGTCCGCCTCGCTGTAGATGGCGACGGCGCGGATGCCCAACTCTTTGCAGGCACACATAACCCGCAGGGCAATTTCACCGCGATTCGCGATCAGGATTTTCTTGAACATTTCACTAAAACCCAACACCTACCACAGAGACACAGAGACACAGAGCAAATCAGGGATTTCGGAAATTGCCTTTATGATTCCGACCTGTGGCACGCTCCGGGCCAAAATATCCCCATGGGGCCCCAAAATCCCGAATCCGAAATCCAGATTCCCGAATTGGTTCTCTGTGTCTCTGTGCCTCTGTGGCAGGTGTTCAGCTCAGCCGGATGCCGAACAACGGCTGGCCGTACTCGACGGGCTGGGCGTTTTCGACCAAGCGCTTGACGATGCTGCCGGCCACGTCCGATTCGATTTCGTTCATCAGCTTCATGGCCTCCACGATGCACAACACCTGGCCCTTTTGTACTGTATCGCCCACTTGCACAAACGGCTCCGCGCCAGGGGACGCCGATTCGTAGAACGTGCCGACAATAGGGGAACGCAAGATGTGCAAATCGACATCTTCGCCGGCTCCGCGAGCGGCAACGTCCGGCGCCGCTGCCCTGCCCGGTTCAGCGGCGGGGGCCGGCACAGTCGTAAACGCAGCCGCCACCGGCGCATAAGGGGCCGCGGGCGCCGCCGCGACCGCGGAGGCGCGCTTGATGCGCATCTTCAGGTCGCCGCGCTCCAGCTCAAACTCCGCAATATCCTTTTCGATCAGGAATTCGATCAGGCTCTTCAGTTCTTTTACATTCATGGAAGGATTGTGCCCCCAGCATTCATGGCGACAGGGCCCAGAAGAATTTTGATTTTCGAATTTCGACTTAACACCCAACGCCGAAGCGTAGAACCGCAGAAAGAATCAGGTTTGGAACCGTTTCCCGTCAGGTTCTGCGTTTCTGCAGTTCGGGGTTGGGCGTTAAATCAAGAATTCAAAATTCGAAATGCAAAATTCTTTCTCAAGAAGTTTGCAGCTAAATCACGAGTAATTCCTTGGGCGCCGGCGTAAGCACCTGGGCGCCGCCTTCGGTCACGACCAGCATATCCTCAATCCGCACCCCGCCCTTACCGGGAATATACACACCGGGTTCGATGGTAATCACCATACCCGCTTGCAGCACATCAGTCCCATCCCGGGCCAGGCGCGGCGCTTCGTGAATCTCCAATCCGACGCCGTGGCCGGTAGAGTGGGTGAAAAAGCGCGCCATTCCCGCGGCGCGCAAGGTCCGGCGCGCGGCGCGGTCCACGCTTCCCGCATCCACCCCCGCCCGCACTGCCTGAATGCCCGCTAACTGCGCTTCCAGAACCGCTTCGTACATGGAACGCATGGCGGCCGGCGGACGCCCCACATGCACCGTGCGCGTCATGTCCGAACAATAACCGCGAAGTATAACACCGAAATCCATGACCACGAATCCACGGCGCGGAATCGGCTGGGAGGAAGCGCGCCCGTGCGGCAGAGCCGACCGCGGTCCAGCGGCAACGATGGTCTCAAACGACATCCCATCCGCGCCCGCCTGACGCGCGGCATATTCAATTTTGGCAGCAACCCCCGTTTCACTTACCCCGGGAGCAATCGCCGCCACCGCCGGTTTCAGTAGCGCGGCGCCGGCGAGAACGGCAGCGCGTATCCGTTCGATCTCCTCCGGTTCTTTGATCATGCGGAGTTTTTCCACCATGCCGGCGGTGTCGCGAATCCGGATGCCTGGCGGCAGGGCCGCCGCAAAAGCGCGGCGTCCCGCGACAGTTAAATGATCGGCTTCAATGCCCAGCGCCGCCCGGCGCACCGCTTTACCTAAAGCTATTGCGGCGCCGATCAATGGCGGACCCTTAACAATCGCCACATGCGCACCCCGCACCTCCTGATGCGCCTGGGCGGTGTAGCGTCCGTCGGTGAAAAAAGACCAGTGCGGGGCGCGCGCCACCAACGCTCCGGAGCTGCCGGTGAACCCGCAGAGATAGTTGATATTCGCCATATGCGTGACGACAAGCGCATCCAGTTTCTTCTCGCTCATCGCCCGCATCAGGTTTTCCTGGCGCTGTTTATAGTTCATGGTCCGCCGCAAACGCGGCTAAATGAATGTAACACGCGCAACGCGGAGGAGACGATTGGGAGGGTGGTTGGTGGTAAGGGGATTTATCACCAGCCAGTCGATTGCGCGATTGTAAAAGTTCGTGGCATCCTCGGTGTGCCCGCTTCGTCTCTTCCCGAACTGCCGCCCGGCGAACCTGACGAAGCAGTCGCTTAACCTTCGGGTGAGTGGTGCCAAAGTGGACGGCTTGCATCTCGAAAAAGTGCTGCCGCTGACAACCTACCAGCAGAGTTCCGAATCCAACTTCGCGTTCCAGAGCAGTTATCACAAGTGGAGGTAGCTAGTATGAACAACATCGTTCTGGTCCACGGTGGTTTTGTGGACGGCACCGGATGGAAGAGTGTCTACAAGATCCTCAAACATGGCGACTACAATGTCAGTATCGTCCAGAACCCCACGATAACATTGGAAGACGACGTGACGGCTACAAAGCGCATCCTCGCAGCACAGGACGGGCCGACAATTCTCGTTGGCCACTCCTATGGCGGAGCGGTGATCACCGAAGCAGGAAACGATCCCAGGGTTGCGGGACTGGTGTATATCACCGCCTTTGCCCCAGACAGGGGTGAGTCGGTGGCTACGCTTATTAAGGATCCTCCGCCCGGTGCGCCCGTACCGCCGATACTGCCGACTGAGGACGGGTACCTGTTCCTCGACAGGGCGAAGTTTCATGCTTCCTTCGCGGCCGACGTTGACTCAGAAGAAGCCGCATTCATGGCCGACTCACAAGTGCCATGGGGCGTAGGGGCGCTGAGCGGCACCATCAGCGAACCGGCGTGGAAGGCTAAGCCGAGCTGGTACCTGGTCGCAACCGAAGACAAAATGATCCCACCTGATGCCCAGCGGTTTATGTCGAGGCGGGCGGGCTCCATGGCCGTTGAAGTCAAGGGTAGCCACGCCATCTACGTGTCGCAGCCCGAGGCAGTCGCAGCGCTTATCGAGAAAGCGGCAAAGAGTGTAAGGGTCATCGCCGCTTAGTGAGCGGTTGATATCGCCGCCCCAGGTTCGCCAAATTCCCTGGGCGGACCTGAAGATTTCTCAAATAGTTAGAGCGTAATGCCAACGAGACCGATCAGGTTGAGCGCGAGACATTCATAACTGTTGATAACAGGCCATAGCGTGAATTACTGGCCAAGACCGGGAACGCTGGCCGAGTACCCACAATCCGGGGTTTATGGAACACTGCATTTTCAGGATGCACCGCCCCTACGCTGGATTATTCATCGGTACAGCCTGTCACCAAACGAAGCGCCCAGGTCTACTCGTGTTTTTATGCAGGCCGGGTCGGATGCGGACTAAGGAATTCATGTGTGTGTTTATTCATACGGTCTGTGGACAAAACGGAAATGGGTACTGGGGCGAGTCGTGCACCTTTGAGCTCTTGGTTACGCACAAATGGCGGCGGCAGATAGGGCCGAAATGCATAGGTTCTTCGCCCCGCGCCTTAGCGGAGTGGCAACTGTCTATGCTGTCGCGGGCACGGGGCTCAGAATGACAGGCGTGGGGTGAGTGTCGCTTTCGGATTCGGTCAAATTGAGTTAGGGGAGGCCGGGGGATCCTCCGAAGCGAGCACGTAGATACAGGCGTCTACTTCGCCTTCGGCCGTTTGCACCTGCGTGACTACCCTTCGGTAGCCGGCCCCTTCGAACTCATCCAGACGCGACCAGTGATTGGGCAATTGGGGCGATTCGAAAAGGTGAACCTCTACCGGAGAGCCTTGCGGATCGAGGATCAATCCCGGATAGCCCAGCGGCGCAGCCCGACCAGCAACGGCAAGCCTGCCTCTGACCGTGCCTCGCCGCCAGCTGCCCTTCAGACCAGCTAAATGATGGTGATTGACCCGGCCGGGCGCTAACGTCCCGTAAGTGGCTAAGCGCGAACCCGCCTCTCGATGGCAACTCAACATCTTAAGATTCTCATGCTCCAAGGGCAGATACCGGCATTGCGGTCCGGCATAGGCCATGTCGGGGGTGGTGAAGGCCGCGCCGGTGCGGCCGTCGGGGCCGATGGCGAGAATGCCGCCGCGGCCCTGCGTGCGGCGAAAGATGGTGGCCAGTACAGCCTCGACGGCTTCTTGGGGAGAGACGCCATGGGCGATAAGGTCAGAGACAGACTTAGCGGCAGCCGTGCGGATAAAGGCTTCTCCCCAGCCGGTGCAGCAAACGGCAGCCCCCTCATTGTCGGCGTAAAGGCCGCACCCCACCAGCGGCGTGTCGCCCACACGGCCTGCCTTCTTGCCCCGCGTACCGCCTGTGCTTAGACCCGCGTAGAGGTCGTAGCCGGCGCCGTTGTGCACGCCCAAGACCACGCCCACCGTGCCACGCTTGTGGGGTTCGCTCTTGTCTCCATCTTTGCCCTCCTCCGCGAAGAAGGCGCGAGCATCGGGCTTGCCTGCCTTTACCCAAGCTTGATAGCCCTCGTATTCCCTTGGGTGAACCAGGCTACGTGGGTCCACAGGGGTAAATCCCTCCGCCAGGGCGAAACGCTCGGCGCCGTTTCCGATGAGAAGCACATGGTCGGTGCGCTCCATCACCGCCAGCGCGATCTCACAAGGGTTCTTGAATCGGCCCACGGAGGCCACTGCGCCCGCTTTCAGACCGATGCCTTCCATCACAGCCGCGTCCAGTTCCACCTCGCCGTCCTCGTTCAGGAAGCTGCCCGTGCCCGCATCGAAGGCCGGGTCGTTCTCCATGACCTTGAGGGCTGCCAGCACGGCCTGTAGCGGCGCATCACCGGCCTGCAAGGCGGCGAGTGAAGCTTGATAGGCCCTTTTAACGCCCTCGGCGTGAGGGGAAGACAGGGCTTCCGGGATGGCCCAGGCTCCGCCGTGGATCTGGATGACGAAGCGGGGATCGGGCGATTTGATCAGAGCGTGGGAAAACATGGGCCGCCTTTCTTGTGGTGACCGGGAATACGTTTTTCGCGCGTGCGGCCCACTCACCAGGTATTCCCCGCGCCGGTAGAGCGCGGCCACGGGTTAACGCTCCAGATCAGGTTAACACCTCTCTGCTCGCGTTTTCTCACGTCTGGGAATGTGTTCCCATCGGGCTTCCGGCAATTACCGAGACCACCGGTATGACCGGGAGCACCTACAGATAAAAACGGCCTCCGCCGGAACGGAGGCCGCAGTAGTCTGGGAGGGAGGATGCTAGGTCTCGATAATGCGCGGCATGATGAAGAAGATCAGTTCCTGGGTAGACGTGTTCGTACTGCGCCGCTTAAACAGGTTGCCCAGTACAGGAATCGAACCGAGCAGCGGAACCTGCTGAATGTTCAAGGAGTTGTTCGCCTGAAGCACTCCCCCGATCACCACCGTGCCGCCGTTCGAGACCAACACCTGGGTGGTGGTTTGTTCGGTGAGAAATACCGGATTGCCGTTGATCTCGGTGGAGTAATCCGGCGTGGTATTTTCAATGTCGACGTTCAAGAAAATGGTGTTTTCCGCGGTGATCTGCGGGGTTACCGTCAGGCGCAAAACCGCATCCACGTAAGTCGCCGTTGGGGGACCACCGAGTTGGCTATAGGTGGTGATGGGAATCCGCTGACCTTGTTTCACCACCGCTTGGACATTGTTCTGGGTGATAACGCGGGGCCGCGAAAGGACTTTTACCAGGCCGCGTTCTTCCGCCGCGGTAAGGATGGCGTCCACCCGGTAGGCGTGACCCAGGTTGATCAGGTTCAACCCGCTCGTGGGATTGCTGGCGGGAAAGTTGCTGAAAAAGGGAATCGAAGCGGCGGTAGTGGTTGTCGACGGGGTTGTCGACCCGGAGATGCCCGGAGTAGTGAGATACGCCGGCGGGGTGTAATAGCCCACTGTATTGGAATTGGTGCCGCTGGCGGCGCCGCCGATCGCGGTAGAAGCATTGCCCCAACCAAAGGCGAGTTGCGTGCCGATGTCGCGGGTAAACGACCGGGTCGCGGCAATCACACGGGCGTCAATTTCCACTTGCTGGGTCTTGCGATCGAGCCGCGAGAGCAAGGCATCGATAGTAGGAATCACGCTGGGGACGTCCGAAATAATGAGCCCATTGCTGCGATCGTCGGCCATCACATCGCCGCGGGTGGATAACAGGCGCTTGACAGTGGGCAGCACATCTTTGGCATGGGCATAGCTAAGAAAGCGGGTAAACGTAACCTTGTCGGCCGCCAGGATCTGCGCTTCTACCTGGTGGCGGCGCGCTTCGGCCTCCACGCGCAAGGTTTGCAGCGTGGCAATACGCAGCACATTGCCATCAAGCTGCCGGTCCAGGCCGTTGTTCTTCAGCACGATATCCAGTGCCTGATCCCATGGTACGTCGTCCAGCACCAGGGTCAGCGTGCCGTTGATGGTTGGGTCGAGCACGATATTCAGGCCACTGATCTCATGGATGAGCCGGAAGAAATCTTTAAGATCCACATCCTTCAAGTTCACCGAAATAGGCTCGCCGGTATAGCGGGGCTTAGTTGGCGGCCGGATTTCGCCTTTGATCTGCTCTGCGGCGAAGTTTATGGCCTGCTGCGACTGGACCGGTTCGGCCTTGGGAGCCGGTTTCTCTACCGCAGTCTGGGCAGGGGCCGAGGCGTTCACCGGCGTGAGCGCAGGTGGTTTATTGGCTGGAGCAGATTCCGGCGATTCCTGATCCGGAGACTGGCCGGAGACACGTTGCTGAACTTTAGGTTCAACGACCACCACATCCTGGGCGGCGTTGCCGCCAGTTTGAGCTGCCGGGAGCGGTTCCGTGGCGGCAGCGGCTGCCGCCTTTGGTTGCGGAGCGGCAACCGCAGCCGGAGTGGCGCTAATCGGCTGGACCGGTGCAGGCGCTGCCGGTTCCACCGTAGCCGGCGACGGCGATGTGCTGGCAACCGCGGGTTTCGCATCGGGCGAAGACGCGCTGGGCTCGGGTTCCGATTGCTGTTGCGGAGGTTCGGTTTCGGCAACCGGCAATGGGGCAGGAGCGGCAGCCAGGCTGACTTGCTCCTTCAGAGCTACCCGGGAAAGGGACGGCAGCTCCGGCATGGGTTGCGCCTGGACTGCCTGCTGCAGTATGGCAGCCATGTCCGGCGCAGCCGCTATGGATTCTTCTGGCTGGGCCGGCGTCATTTTGACGGTCGCCTGAGGCACAACCGCTGCAGGTTGTTCTTGAACTTCCGGTTTCAACTCGGCAGACACCTGAGGCGGAGTCGTTGCAGGTTGTTCTTGAACCTCTGGTTTCAACTCGGCAGACACCTGAGGCGCAGTCGTTACGGGTTGCTCTTGAACTTCCGGCTTCAGTTCAGCCGGGGCCTGAGGTACGGCTGTCTTTGGCGCGCTGGGAGCCGGGTTCGCAGGCGAAGAAGCCAAATCTGCCGGCCGAACCCTGATGGAAATCTTGTTGCCGTTCGGTATCAAATCAAAATCGCCGGGCGCGGAGAGATCGACCACCAAGCGGGTTATCGGGGGATTCTCCCGGAAGCGTCCCATCCGCACGGCCACCACGCCATTGGCATCGACGCTCACCGTATGGGGACGTCCTCCCGGCACAGCATTAAGCAAATCCACCACGATGCGGTCCGGTCCCTTCAGTTTCATCGTCCGGGGGTTCAGCGGACCATTGGCGGAAACGTCGATCTGGACTCCTTTGGTGCCGCGAAATACCGCCACATTTTGCACTTCGACCGGCTTGGCAGGAGCCAAAGTCGAAGCGGCGGGTGCGGTCTGGCCGCCCGCCGGGGAAGGCTGGGGGGCAGGCGAAGCAGGTTCCGCCTGCGCCGCCGGGGCGACTGTCGCGGCTGAGGTCGCCGCGGTTGGCTCCGAAGCCAACGTCGCTGGTGGAGTGACTTCAATGGTCAAACCGTTGCGACTGGAATTTACGCGAACGTCAGGATCGGCCTTAAGGGCCAATTCGACACGGGCAATCTGCACGCCACCGGCGCCGGAATAGCCGACCACGTGGTACGACTCCACCCCCGGCGTCTGCAAAGCGCCGCTCTGCTCGCTGAACCTGCCGGCGGAGATCCCCACCAGATCGATCAGCAGGAGGTTGTCGGCCGGACGATACTCGTTATGGGTGAAACCGCCACTGGCGCTTAACGTAACAGTGGTAGCTTTGCCTTCTCCTACCACGCTCACGTTGGTCAGCTCCGGCACTGCTGCGTATGCGGCCACGCTGAGCAAAAGCACTACCAAAACCACCAGCCGCTGCTTGAGCCTCATGTCGTTTCTCCTACACGATCGGTTTAATGCCGGCAATGCGCTTCACTACCTCGCGGGTCTTCTCATGGCCTAAGTCATCGAGAACCTTTTCCCGAAATACGATCGAGTCGGGCGTGATGCGCAAAACCTGCCCGTTGAAAACCGGGTCGTTCTCCCGCAAGAAATAAGCTTTTCGCTGTTGATTTTCGACCACCGCCAGCATGCCATCCGGACCTTTGACCACCCCTTTGAGAACGATGTGCTCGGCTACCAGGCATTTTCTGCCGGCCATACAGGGAGCACCCGCAGTGCGGGTCTGGATCACGCTGGAAAATGGATCCCGCTTGCCCTTGGGGACAAACGGCGAATTGGCCGCCATGGGCCCTGCGGTTTCAACATTTGGCTTGGCCGCAGGGGACGAAGCCGGGGGACGATTCCCCTCCGGCTTGGAAATAGTCCCGGCCGGAGCTTTAGCGTCCGAGGCGGGCCTCGCACGTTGCGCGGATGGAACCTCGGAAGCGGACATCCGTGGTCCCGCCTGGGCCCAAGCGGTGGCCGCCATGCCAGCCAGGAGCATTGCCGAAAGTGCTTTGCCGTTCAGTTTCATTCCACTCCTCACTTAGGGGCCGGCGGCGTGCCCGGGTTGGCGCCCGGCGCCGTTTGCGGCTCCCGCGAGAAAAACGTGGTCGCGGTGCAGCGTCCGACTACCGTCTCCTGGGGCGCATATCGATAACCGCGGCCCCCCTTCGTATCGCCCTTCAACGAATCCAGCTGCAAGTTGGAGATGTTGATGATGCGCTCCAGCTTGGACACTCGCTCGAAGAAGTTCAGCACCGAGTAATAAGGCCCATCCAATTCCAGATCGAAGGGGAGCTCGGCATAAAACTCCTTGTTGGCAGAGGGCTTGGCCGTCCACCGCCGGATTTCGATACCGGCACTCTGGGCGGTGTTTTGCATCAGGTGCATGAACTGGTCAGCTTCCTGCTCGTCGGGAACGATATGCTTTTGGATCTCCAACTGCTGCTTCAGCTCCTCGATCTGCCGGTTCAACTCGGGCAGATTATTCTCAAACTGGCGAAGCGCAGTCAGCTCGGCGGTACGCACCTTCAGTCGTTCCCGGCTGACCTGGTTCTGTTGTTCGATCCCCTTGTAAACGAAGTAGTACAAACCGGCCGTCGCGAGCGCTACGAGTACCAGAAGCGTCCCTAGAACCTGCACCGGCTTGATCTCAGAGAAATTGGCCATAGTTCGCCCCGCTTACGACTTCTTGGGTGGCGCCGGTGGTGGCGGCGTCGTCGTTGGCGCTGGCTGCTTTTGGCAGTTCAGCTCGAAAATAAAAGCCTGCATGTCGTTTACTTTTTCGTCCTGATAGGACGACTTGATCTCGACCGCCTTGAATTGCCCGGTGTTTTGCAGATAGCGCATCAGATCGGCAACGGTATGAATACTGAGCGCTACACCTTTAATATTGACGTTCGTGCCATCGTCGTTTAGTGCGCTCAGCCACAGGTCCTCGGTGCGATTGACCGTATCGCCCATCGCGGTGAGCAATTTGACCGGACCGAACTGGCTGGCGCGCAACCGGTCGATAACCTCAAGGCGCCGGCGATACAATTGCAGCTGCTTCTCCCGTTCCTGATAGCGCGCCTTGACTTGCGCCAGCCGGGCATAATCCAGGTCGGCCTTGCGTATATCGGCCTGAATACGCTCGTTATCCCGTTTGAGCTTCCAGTACCAACCGGCGTTGATGGCCGCACCCACCAGGCCCGCTACCAGGACCCCCAGCACTATGAGCAGGCGGGCAGTACCCGGCCCTGCCTCGGCAGCCACAGGCAGCATTCCCCGTTTGGTCTTTTTGGGCTTCTGTCCGCCCAGATAGAGATTGATCCGGATCATAAGTCGGCAAAGCTCCTTAGGGCCAAACCTACGGCCACCGCCATCTGCCCCGCATTTTGCGCGATCAGTTCCGCCCCCCCACCGGCTTCGCCGTATTCCATACGCTGGAACGGATCGAGAAACTCGACGGGTAGCGAGAACTCACGGCGTAACGCCTCAATCAGGCCGGGCACCTTGGCCGAACCTCCGGCCAGATAGATCTTTTCAATGTGTTCCCCGGCGGAAGTGGCGCGGAAAAAGTCAAAGGTCTTTTGAATTTCGAGCACGATCAGTTCCGTGACCTGTTGCAAAATTGGCGTCTTCGCATCCTCGCTGACCGTGCCCACTTTGCGGCCCAACTTCAGGGCTTCGGCATCCTCGAAGCTCAAATCCAGCTCTTTTTGCAGAGAGTCCGTGTACTGGTGTCCCCCCACGCTGACATCGCGGGTAAACAGAGGGGTGGTGCCCTTCACGATATTGATATTCATCACGCTGGCGCCCAGATTGAGCAGCGCGACCGTGGACCCGGGCGCCGGATCGTAGTTGAATTCGTAGCAGTTTTGCAGGGCAAACACGTCAATATCGACGATAGCGGGACTCTTCCCCGCCATCGAGAGCACATTGGTGTAATTCAGGATCTTGTCCTTTTTGACAGCGACCAACAGCACATCCATGTTCGCGGCCGCCAAGTCGTCGGACAACAACTGGTAGTCGATGTTCACGTCACTGATGTCGAAAGGAATGTTTTGCGACGCCTCGACCTGGATGCGCTCGGCCAACTCCTGCTCGGTCATTACCGGCACGGTAATGCGCTTCACAATGACGGAATGGCCGCTCACCGAGGTGGCCACCGAGCGGGCCTTGATATTCTGCTCGGTGAAGATCTTGCTGATTGCGCTGGCCACGCTGGGGCTGTCCATAATCATGGAGTCGACCACCACATCGGTGGACAAAGGCTCCATCCCCACATGCAGGACTTGAATACCGGCGCGGGTGCGTTTGAGCTCCACCGCTTTGATGCTGCTGGATCCGATATCCAGGCCCACGAGATTTTTAGCGCCACCAAATCCCTTCATGTTTGCCTCTATCGCCCCGCGACGACGGATTGCGCGGGCTTGGGTTTTTTCTTGCCCCGCTCCTCACGAGTACTGCTCTTGTCTTCCATCCACTGGTCGAGCTTCGATTTTTTGAATTTCCAGCGGTTTCCCAGCTTGAAGGCGGGGATTTTCTCCTCGTAGACGTATTTGTAGAGCGTGTCCGGACTCACGCCCAAGTACTCCGAGGCCTCCTTGATGTTCATCACTTCCCGGATATTCACTGCTTCTCGTGACTCGGCCATAATGCCGCCCCCTCCGCAGAGTCGAATACCACCGTTCCAGCTCTGCCAGTCCTGGCTCCTCCCGTCCAACTCGGCCCAACGCTCCCAGTTGAACGTGGGAGTTTACGACCAGCCCTCGGGGGAAAAACTTTTTCGAGTGTAGCTGGTTATACCAGGATAGCTTCCCACAGTGTCAAGGTATCTACGAGTATCTTCCTAGTTTCTTTGGTGTTTTGGGGGATGTACTGGGGGACACGTCCAATCGTG
>Ga0326727_10015116_pt1 | contig 16651 bp, 11 predicted proteins | sample MB2enrmetagenome_FD_207643 | JGI IMG/M metagenome (GOLD analysis project Ga0326727, IMG submission 207643) | Lab enriched peat soil microbial communities from McLean, Ithaca, NY, United States - MB29MY | ecosystem: Environmental > Terrestrial > Soil > Wetlands > Peat | place: USA: New York...
GTTGTAATGTGCTTTCCCGCTCCGAACGAGCCCTTGAGAACCAGCGCGTCGTCGGTCAGGGAGTTGAAGACGGAATTTCTTACCGTCATGTTCTGGCAGGTGTCGATGTCGAAGGCGTCGCGGTCCGTATCCAGGATGATCCCATCGACAGTCCAGTGATTGACGTTGGTTCCCAGAATTGCAAAGTGGCCTCCATTCTTAACATGGAAGTCGCGGAAGATCACGTTGTCAGCATTTTTCAATCCGATCGCTTTATTCGCCCCGCCAGGCACTCCGGCAGCGTCCCTGGTGGATACCTCGCGCGGATCGCCTCCCGCGATCACATCCACCACCACGCCTTTGCTGTCCGTGTAGCTTCCGTCGATCAGTCCCGGCCCGGAGATCGTGACATTATGCACGTCGATACCGTAGATCAGGCTGTTTGCCCAGTGAGAGTGCCCCTCATCCTGTATGCCGACAAAGAGGTTCTTCTCCGGCGCGTCGTAGAACCCGCCGTCCTGACCCGCGCCGGTGCCCGCAACGGCGGCCCGCAGGATGGAGTCCTTGGTGGCAAGACGCAGCTCCACATTGCTCTTTAGACGGATGGAGTACGTCTTGAAGGTCCCTTGCGGAACCAGCACCACTCCTCCACCCGCTGCCGCAGCCGCATCGATGGCGGCATTGATGGCAGTCTGGTTGGCCAGCGCCGGGCCGTCCGATTTGGCCCCATACTTCAGGATGTCGAAGGTTGGGCCATGCGACTTGGGAAGTGTGACGACTCCGCTGCCGGTGGCTATCTTGATGGCCGCGCCAGACGCCGTGGGGCTGGCTTGCGCAGGAGCGGGGTTCGAGAGAGCGCCGAATGCAATAACCAGTCCTCCGGCGACGAGTAATACAGACAATGTTCTATTCTGGCGGGTCAATCGGGCTCCAGTGCTTCGAGGGTGCAAGCGTGTTACTTATGCGATGGGTAATCAGGATGGGACGGGCGTCTTACAGTTGCTACGCCCCAAGTCTAATCCCGCCGCTGGACCTGGGTAAATCCAAACTGCACCACGTCCAATCTGGCGGTAAGGTTGACATCCCAAACACGCGCCATGTATCACTGTACGCATCTCACGCGAGGCTCATCATGGCATATTTTTCGTCCAATATGGATCGCAGGACCCTGTTGAAAACGCTCGGATCGGTCGCGGCTACAGCGGCTTTCTCGAAGTACAGCATGGCTGCTGCTACTGGCGGCAGAAAGTCCTTCAACGGACTCTTTCCCATTGCCTCGTCTCCGTTCACTCAGGACGACAAACTGGACCTCGAGTGCTTGGCCAACGAGGTGAAGTTCTGCAACCGCGGGGGCGTTCCGGGGCTGATCTGGCCGCAGATTGCCAGTGGATGGTCCACGCTTACCACGGCCGAGCGCTTAGCCGGGGCCGAGGCCATGATTGCGGCCGGCAAGGGCGGCAAAACCGCCATTGTGATTGGCGTGCAGACCAAGGGAAACGATCTGCCCGGCGCGGTCGCGTTTGCCAAACACGCGGCGCAGCATGGTGCGAACGCCATCTGCTCCCTGCCCCCCGAGGGCGACGATGCGGCGATTGTGGCGTATTACAAGGCCATCGGGGCAGCCACCGATCTTCCCCTCTTCGTGCAGACCTCGGGCAACGAGTCGGTGGATCTGGTGGTCCAGTTGTTCAACGAAATTCCTACCGTATCGGTGGTGAAGGATGAAGCGGGCGACCCGCTGCAACGCGTGGGCGAGCTCCTGTCCAGGACGAATGGCAAGCTGGCGGTCTTTGCCGGCAAGGGTGTTCGCCAGATGATGGATGAGATGCGTCTCGGCTTTACCGGTTTTGCCCCGACGGTCGGCATGGCGGACCTATTCCAGCAGGCCTGGGAGTTGTACAAGGCGGGCAAGGTGCGTGAGTCCTACGACATGTTCGGCAGGATCCAGGCCTTCTCCACCATCGTAGGCGCAGACAGCTATGTAATGGTCGCGCGCGGCATCTTCAAGGAGGACACCAAGTCACGGCCTACGCCGGGGATGGGCGGCGGCGGTGGCGCGGGCGGAGGGCGCGGCGGCGGTGGGGGCGCGGCTGCCTCTGCCGGGCCGTTGACCGATGCAGACAAGAAGAACGTCATCAATGCGCTCAATACTTACCTGAAGCCGTACCTGCGCGGATCGGTTTAGCGCGGCAAGCGCAACAACCCACTCGTCCAATCAGTCGGCCCTGCTTCTTAGCTCAACCAAACGAGGTCTGCAAGTGAGTAGAGCTTTATCTTCCGCGAGACGGTCCTTCTTTCGTCCGCCGGTGCTGGCACTCATCGCCTGCGGCGCGGTCGTTTCTGGCTGCCTGGGAGTTCTGGCATGGTCGCAAGGCGCGTATAACATCCAGGAGCCGCCCGCCCAGCAAGCTCCACCCGCCCGTCAGGCGCCGCCTGCTCAGCCCGCCATGCAAGCGCCTGCTCTCTACGTAGCGACCTGCACTCTTTGCCACGGCGGAGATTCGATGGGCACGGACCGCGCGCCCACTCTGGCGAACTCCGCTCTACTGCGCAGCCTCTCCGACAGCGATATTGCAGCCATCATTGTAAAAGGCAAGAACAAGATGCCCGCCTTCGCTCTGCCGCAGGCCGACATCGACCCGATTGTCCGCTATATCCGCAGCCTCAACGCTGCACCGGCGGCGGCCGTGGTTGCCGGAGATGTCAAGGCCGGCGAGAGCATCTTCTTTGGCCAGGGGCAGTGTTCCTCCTGCCACACCGCGGCGGGCCGGGGAAGCTCCTACGGGCCCGACCTCTCCAGCATCGCCAGCCGGCTGAACCCGGCAGCATTGCAACAGGAGCTCACCAAACCGGGCTCGAGCACCGGTTCGGGCGGCGGGGGCGGGGGCAGGGGCGGTGGCGGAGGTTTTGGAGCTGCTCCCGCCACCTACGACAGTGTCACCGTGACCCTGAACGACGGCAGTAAGCTGCAGGGGCTCAACCGCGCCCAGGGCAGCCACGATCTGGTCTTGCAGACCAGGGACGGCAAATTGCACCTCCTGTCGGACGGTGAATACCGTTCGGTGACTCCCGACACTTCGCCCGCCATGCCTGCCTATAAGGGGACCGCAGAGCAGCAGCGCAACCTCATCGCCTTCCTCGAGACGTTGAAGGGCGTAGGCGTGGGGCCGGTGGCCGGATCGCTGCCGCCCGTTACCCCGGCGCAGGTCGATCAGGATCTCCATCCCAGGCTTGGCGATTGGCCCAACTACAATGGGACCCTGGATGGCGCCCGCGACAGCAGCCTCAAGCAAATCACTCTCGACAATGTGGCAAAGCTGCAACTGCAATGGGTCTATTCGATCCAGTTCAATGGCCTGGAGACGACCCCGGTGGTGGTCGATGGAGTCATGTTTGTCACCGGCAACAACCAGGTCTACGCCATCAGTGGGAAGACAGGGCGGGAGATATGGCACTACCAGCGACCAAAGAGCCAGTCTGCGCAGATCAGCGGTGACGCCGCCATTGGCGTGAATCGCGGGGTCGCGGTGCTTGGAGACAGGGTCTTCTATCTCACCGACGACGCCCACCTGATCGCCCTCGACCGTTTGAACGGCTCCCTGTTGTGGGATGTCAACACGCACGAGGGCGCAGCCGGACAGTATGGCGGGACCGCCGCACCGCTGGTGGTGGGCGACCTTGTTATAACCGGGGTAAGCGGCGGCGACAATGGGATTCGCGGTTTCCTGGCTGCTTATAAGGCCACAACCGGAGAAGAGGCATGGAAGTTCATGACCATCCCCAAGCCCGGAGACACCGGGCCCATCGCCGACACATGGAAGGGAACTGCCCTGGCGTTGGGCGGTGGCGCCACCTGGACTACGGGCAGCGCGGAGATGGACGGCAGTGTCGTCTACTGGCCGGTGGGCAATCCCCATCCAGATACCGACGGCGACGAGCGGCTGGGAAGCAACCTGTACAGCAATAGCGATCTAGCCATCGACACCAAGACCGGCAAGCTGCTGTGGTACTTCCAGTTCACTCCGCACGACCTGCACGACTGGGACGCCAATGAGCCCATCGCCCTGGTGGATACAACGTGGCAGGGCCAGCCGCGCAAGCTGTTGCTGCACGCCAATCGCAATGGATTCCTGTATGTTCTGGACCGCACCAACGGCAAGCTGCTGCTGGCCTCCAGAATGGTGGACAAGATGACCTGGGCCAGCGGTATCGACCCAGTGACCGGCGTCCCCAACCTGCTTCCGGCCAACGAGACCACCTTGCAGGGCACGGTGGCCTGCCCCGCGGTCCGCGGGGCCACCAACTGGTACTCCACCGCTTACAACGCGGCCACGCATCTTTATTATGTGATGACGGTCGAGGACTGCACCACCTATCGCAAGGCCGCGGATGGGGGGTACGGCAGGTATGTGGACCCGGCAAATCCAGCGAAAAAAATACTTCGCGCATTCAACATAGAAACCGGTAAAGTGGTTTGGCAGATTGACCTGCCCGGGCCGGTGCAATCGAATTATTCGGGAGTGCTTACCACCGCGGGCGGCCTGCTCTTCTTCGGTGAAAGCAGTGGCGGTTTTGCCGCCGTCGACGCCGGTACGGGGAAGTATCTTTGGCACTTTGAAACCAACCACACGTTCAAGGCGTCCCCGATGACCTACGCAATCGACGGAAAACAGTACGTCGCAATCGCATCGGGGTCGAACATTTTGTCGTTTGCTCTACCTTCGGCTCCGTAATGGTCCACGCGGTGCAACCGCAACCCAGCCTGGGTTGCGCAGCTTGGTTGTACTGGACAGGATCGCACTACGCCAGCAAGACATGTCCACGGTTTTGAATGAAATTCAGGGGGAAGAATCAAGTGAAACAGAATCTATCGCGCCGCAACTTTCTTGGGACTTCAGCTGGGTTCGCCGCAGCCGGTCTTGCCGCTGTTGCCGATCCCATTGGCGCCGCCGCGCAGACGGTGGGTGTCAAGCCGGGCGATCTCCCCGACCTCACCATCAAAGAGGTCAAGATCTACGTCACGGACCTGACCGGTGTCCATAAGCTCAATAGCACCGAGACCGGCGAGTTGATCTCCGTGGTCACCAACAGCGGCATTGAAGGCAACTACACTATCGGCGATCGCAGCACCACGCCGGGATGGCTCAATTGGGCCAAGTCCGCGCTGGTGGGCAAGAACGTGATGGACCTGCTGCCCACCTACACTTCTACCTCCGGCATGAAGGCTAGCGGAGGCTTTGGCGGTGGCAGAGGAGGCGGTGGAGGCAGAGGCGGCGGCGCGGGTGCTGCGGCTGTAGCAGCCGGTGCAGCCGGCGCGGCTGGCGGAGGCAGAGGGGCTGGCGCAGTCGCTGGTGCCGGTGCTGCTGGAGCGGGCAGAGGAGCAGGTGGTGCGGCTGGTGCGGCGGGTGCTGGTGCTGCTGGAGCGGCTGGCGGAGGCAGAGGCGGTGGCGGAGGAAGAGGCGGCGGCGGGTTTGGCGGCGGTGGCGGTTCTGCGCCCGGAGCCCAGGAGACATCTCTGCTCGCGCGTGGCGGAGGCACATGGCCCAACTACTACACCGCTGCCGCCGATGTCTGCATGTGGGACATCCTGGGCAAGGCCGTCAACCAGCCGGTCTACAAGATCCTCTCTGGCGGCATGCCGACCAAGACCCGCCTGATGGCCTACGCCAGCTCGCAGCACCTGCCCACCATTGAGGACTACGTGCCGGATGTCCTGAAGGCGAAGGCACAGGGATACCGGGGGTACAAGATCCATCCCGGCGGCGGTCAGCATGCAACCGTTTCGAAGCCATGGCCGTCGGACGCCTGCTGGAAGAACTGAACTACGCCTGGTTCGAGGACCCGGTCCGCACAGTCGATCAGGAGGGTCTCATCGAGCTGGTCAGGGAGTTAAGCCTTCAGATCCATGTGGGCGAGTTTCTCTTCTCCATCGCGGATTTCGGCGAATACATCAAGCGGGACGCTCTGAGCGTGGTCCGCCTGATTGCCGACAACGTGGGAGGCATCTCCGGATCGATGCGCGTAGGCCTGCTGGCCGACGCTCACGGAATGGAGTGCGCGCCCCACAACTGGGGCAACCCGCTCGACCTTGCCGTACACTTCCATGTGGAACTGGCTCTGAACAACGTTTACTGGTTCGAGATGCCATTCCCCGCGGAGTACACCGACCGCTCCTACTTCAGCTATAAGTTCCGCGTGGACAAGGATGGTTATGTCCCGGCTCCCACTGACCCTGGGCTTGGCTATCCCATCGATCGCGCCGCGCTGGACAAGGTCACCACACGGATCGACCGCTGATCGCGTGCCTGCAATGCTGCACCCGGTTCCAGCGCCGGCAAATGGAGGACATACCCATGAAAACCAGTACATCGCGACGCGATTTTCTCAGCATCTCCGCGGCATTGACCGCGGCGGGTGCCTCATCTAGCTTTGCCGTGCTTGCCGATCCCGCCGGCGCCGCCGCGCAGACGGTGGGCGTCAAGCCGGGCGATCTCCCCGACCTTACCATCAAAGAGGTCAAGATCTACGTCACGGACTTGACCGGTGTCCATAAGCTCAACGGCACCGAGACCGGCGAGTTGATCTCCGTGGTTACCAACAGCGGCATTGAAGGCAACTACACCATCGGCGATCGCAGCACCACTCCGGGATGGCTCAATTGGGCCAAGTCCGCGCTGGTGGGCAAGAACGTGATGGACCTGCTGCCCACCTATACGTCCACCACTGGCATGAAAGGCTCCGGCGGCTTCAATGGAGGCGCGGGAGTTCCGATCCGGCGTCCGGCGCCGCCCGTGGGTGGCGCGGCGGGTACGGCTGCAGCGTCTGCCGCTGCCGCACCTGCCAGACCGGCCGGATCGCCCGCATTCTTCAATGGCGCCGACTCGGTACCAGGCCGCGCGGATACGGGCCTGCTCTCGCGCAGCTCCGGCACATGGCCGAACTACTATACCGCTGCAGCCGATGTCTGCATGTGGGACATCCTGGGCAAGGCCGTCAACCAGCCGGTCTACAAGATACTCTCCGGCGGCACGCCGACCAAAAGCCGCGTCATGGCTTATGCCAGCTCGCAGCACCTGGCCACCGTGGAGGATTATGTGCCCGATGTCTTGAAGGCAAAGGCCCAAGGATATAGGGGGTACAAGATCCATCCCGGCGGCGGCCAGCATGCAACCGGCCCGGCCATCCCCAGCTACATCGGGCACATGGAGGAGATACGCGAGGTCCGCAAGGCGGTGGGCGACGAGTTTGTCCTGATGCACGATCCCGTGCAGGGCTATAACCGTTTCGAAGCCATGGCCGTTGGCCGCCTGCTGGATGAGCTAAACTACGCCTGGTTCGAGGACCCGGTCCGCACGGTCGATCAGGAGGGCCTTATTGAACTGGTCAAGGAGTTGGACCTTCAGATCCATGTGGGCGAATTCCTCTTTTCCATCTCGGACTTTGCCGAGTACATCAAGCGGGACGCATTGACTGTAGCTCGCCTGATCGCCGACAACGTGGGAGGCATCTCCGGATCGATGCGCGTAGGCCTGCTGGCCGACGCTCACGGAATGGAGTGCGCACCCCACAACTGGGGCAACCCGCTCGACTTGGCGGTGCACTTCCATGTGGAGCTGGCGCTTCCCAACGTCTACTGGTTCGAGATGCCCTTCCCCGCGGAGTATACCGACCGTTCCTACTTCAGCTATAAATTCCGTCCGGACGCAGACGGCTATGTTCCCGCGCCCACCGCGCCGGGGCTTGGCTATCCCATTGACCGCGCCGCACTGGACAAGGTCACCACGCGGATCGACCGCTGATCGCGGCCGTCGTCGCGCGTGAGATAAGGAGAAGTTGCAATGTTGCGAACCAGAATACTTCTGTGCGCCATGCTGCTAGGAATATTTCCCGCAAGAGCGCTGGAGAGGCCGGAGATAACCTTCAAGGTATTTCAATTTCCTCCCAACATGATCCCGCGCATCGACGGCAACGACGATGACTGGGCGATGGTGCCAGACAGTTATGCGATCGGCATGGACCAGTTGGTAGATACCGAAGCGCCCGCAGGCACAGTGACGCCACGCGATCCCAAGAAGCTGGACGTCAAGGTCAAGGTTGGCTGGGTCAAGGGCCTGAACCGGCTGTATTTCCTCTATGAGGCGAACAAGGACTACTGGGACTTCTCGGCCCCTGGCCTGCACAACGACATCTTCGAGGTGGTGGTCGATGGCGATCTCTCCGGCGGGCCGCTCATCGATCAGTATCACTCTGACGTGTGGAAGCCCGAGGCGGTCGGCGAAATGTCCAAGCTCGATCCGCGCATCAGCAGCTCCGATGCCTACTTTGCCCAGCAAGGCGCGCACGCCCAGAACTACCACATCTTCACCCCGGCGCTGGACAAGGACTGGACCATGGACTGGGGGTGCGCGCAGTACACCAAGGAGCTGCCCTACGCCAACCACGCCATCAAGTACAACTTCAAGCCCGGCGAGCCGGGAAAGCTGGTGCTGGAGTTCTACATCACGCCCTTCGACTACGCCGGTTGCGAAGGGCCGGACCGCGCGGTTGAATCGGTTCTCACCGAAAATAAACTGATCGGCCTCTCCTGGGCCGTCATCGCCTACCACGACCCCAAATCCAACGCTCGGCAGTTCTGGAACCTCTCCCACAAGCAGACCTTCTTCGGCAACGCCTCCGAACTTGTCGGCTTCCGCCTGATGCCCCTTGAGCCGCAGTTCCAAAAGCCCATCGACTCGCAATGGACCTACAACATCGTCGATATGGATCGCAGGCTCGTTGCCTTCAAGGACCAGTCCGTGGGCCAGATCACCTCCTGGAAGTGGGACTTCGGCGATGGAGCGACATCCACAGAGCAGAACCCCATCCATCAATACGCGGATACCAGGCCGGGAAGGGAAGGGGATTACTCCGTCACCCTGGAAGTCACCGGCCCCAAAGGAACCTCTCGCCTGGCTAAGGTATGGCAAGTACACCTGAGAAGCTCCTCGCCGCCCGCCGCAGTGAAGCCATGATGCAGGATCGCCATGCCGCGAAGGCAATTCGCACTGCCCAGCGGTCCGCTACAAGTGGGTGTTGAAAGAACAAGCAGCCGGAGAACGTGTGATAACGATGAATCCAGATTCCAGCAAGACCAGCAGCACCTGGTTTCCCATCCGCTACATTCTTGTCTTCTGGCTGATGGTGATCAGCGCCGCGGTCTATGTCGATCGCATCAATATCTCGATTGCATCGACGGGGATTGGTAAGGAATTCTCCATCAGCAATGTACGCCTCGGCTGGGTGTACGCGGCTTTCCTGGTGGGTTACGCAGGCTTGCAGATTCCCGCTGGCGTGTTGGCTCGCAAGCTTGGTCCACGCCTCACTCTGGGGCTACTGGGTGTTTGGAGGCCGATCTTTATCGTCCTCATCGCGTTTATCCCTCATGGCTTTGGGAATCCGCTGCTTATCCTCATCTTTCTGCGCTTTGCCCTGGGCGCTGGCGAAGCCACCATGTTTCCCGCCACCAGCCAGTTTGTCGAACGCTGGTTTCCCGCCAGTGAGCGCGGCAAGGCCAACGGCCTTATCTTCGCCGGCATTGGCCTCGCAGGGCTCACAACGCGGCTGATGGGCGAGATCATTCTGCGCTTCGGATGGCGCGCGACCTTTGGCTTCACCTCCACCATTGGCGCGCTCGCGGGACTTGTCTGGTACCTCGCCTCGCGCAATACACCGGAAGAACATCCATGGGTGGGAGACGAGGAGCGCGAGCTCATAGTCAGCCAGCGCCGCGTGAAAGCCGCCGCCAAAGAAGATGATACGCAGTACGGCAAGCATAAGATTCCCTGGATAACTATCTTTAGCAGCAAGGCGGTGCTTGCCGTCACCCTTAGCTACTTCGCCTACGGCTATGTGGCGTGGATGTTCTACACATGGTTCTTCACCTACATGTCTCAGGCGCGCGGATTGAACCTGAAGACCAGCGCGCTCTATACCATGCTGCCGTTCATCGCCATGACCACCGGTTGCCTGTTAGGCGGCGCAATCAGCGACTGGATCACCAAACACTATGGCGCGCGTCAGGGTCGTTGTCTTCTCTCGGCTGTCTCTCTGGCTATTACCGCTGTCCTTCTGGTGATGGGTTCGCGCATCGAGAGCGCCATGGCGGCAGCGTTTATGCTTGCCTTCGGTGTAGGCGTCCTCTTCATTGCGCAGAGCATCTACTGGGCCGTCGCCGCCGACATCAGCGGAGAATACGTCGGCGTGGTCTCTGGAATCATGAATATGGGAGCGCAGGTCGGGGGAGTTTGCACAGCCTTGCTGACTCCGCTGATTGCAGCCCAGTTCGGCTGGAACGCATCGTTCGCAACCGCAGCCGTCATTGCTGCCATTGGCGCGCTGGCATGGCTCATCATCGATCCCAAGCGCGATGTTCTGGTCGTTAGCGAATAGCAGTCTCGTGTGTATGGACGGTCGCACCCGCCGACCTATACACTGCTCCCGAAAGATTGGATCCATTGAAGAGCAGTTCGACTTGATTCGATTCGCAGCTCAGCCGGATGCATGGACTGCGCGTTCCGCCACAACCAACGAGTGAGGAAGGAAGCTACGATGGGCAACAAAATTTCACGCCGGCAGTTTATCGGCGCCGCCGCCATGACGGGCGCCGCTCTTTCAGGCATTAGCAACGCGCTAGCAGCCGCGCAGGCCCCCAAGGGCGCAGCAGATTGGGATGAAAAAAATGGCCCGGCTCCTGCCGCGCCGGACGCCCCGCAGGCCCTCCCGCTGCGGCCCGGAGCCGTCCCCATCATCGACAGCCATATTCACCTCTTCGACCAAACCCGTCCCGTCTTCAGCGGCTACACGGGCGGGTTGTTCTACCGGCAGGTGAACAAGCCGTCGACGCCCGCGGCATACGCCGCGCTGGCGCGCCCCGCAGGGATCGTCGGAGCCATCGTGGTGGAATCGGCCGCGCAGTTCATCGACGACAACCTCTGGTATCTGGAGGTCTCCCGCGACAATCCCATCATGGTCGGAGTATCGGGAAACATCGATCCAGGTTCGACTGACTTCGCCAAGTATCTGAACCACTTCCACCGCGACCCTCTCTTCCGCGCCATCCGTTCCAGCCGCTTCTATTCCAGGGACGCCAGCGGCAAGGTAGCGCTGAACCCCGCCCAGGTCGCGAACCTGAAGCTGCTGGCCCAGGCCGATCTCGCGCTGGACACCGCCAACCCCAGCATGGATCTGATGAACGCCAATGTACTGCTGGCCGACGCGATCCCCGACCTGCGCATCATCATGGACCATCTGCCCAGCTACGATCCGGCGAGCGATTCCGGGCCCAATGGGCAGGCGGCCTACGAGGCGGTCGTCAAGGAGATGGCGGCGCGGCCCAACATCTTCGTCAAGCTCACCGAGGTCTACCATCCCAAGCCCGGAGATGGCGGCATCATCGTCAAGAACTATGAGTTCCTGCGCGCGCGGCTGGAGTTTCTCTTCCAGGCCTTCGGCGAGGACCGCGTGATGTTCGGCACCGACTACCCCAACAGCTACGGCGTGGCCACCATCTCCGAGGAGGTCGGCCTGATGCAGCAGTTCTACTCCACCAAGACGCGCGCGCAGCAGGAGAAGTACTTCTGGCAGAACTCGTCGAAGATCTACAAATGGGTCAAGCGGGCTGATGACCAACCGACTCCGTTGGCGCAAGGGAAACCCGCTCCGCCGGCACCTGCCCGTGGCGGCGGAGGAGGACGGGGAGGACCGGGTGGGCCCGGTGGCCCGGGAGGTCCGGGAGGCGGTCGGCCCCAGGTGTAGTGTCGCGAGGACTGGTACATTGGGCGGAAAGGACTTAAGAGGATGCACGACGAACCGGTCCAGCAGTATGACGGCCTTTCCGAGAACTACCATTGGCTCTACTCGGACGATGTCTTGTCTGGCGCGTTGGAGCTAAAGAAAAACGAGGACGTGCTGGCAAAGGCCGGTCCGAAAGCGCGCATTCTGGATTGTTCCTGCGGGACAGGTACTCTTGCCATCCCTTTGGCCAAGCGCGGCTTTGAAGTCAGCGGCTCCGATGCCAGCCAGGGAATGGTCGAACAAACAATGCGTGCCGCGAGGAATGCCGGCTTGAGTATTCCGCTGCACTGCTGCACATGGGAGGAGCTGCCGAACCATTTTGCAGGTCCTTTCGACCTGATCTTCTGTCTCGGGAACTCAATCGGCCACGCTCGCGGCAGGGACGGGATGCTTCGGTCTCTGCAAGGAATGCGGGCGGTGCTTAAGCCCGGTGGCAAACTCGTCCTAGACTCGCGCGACTGGGAGCAGATACGAAAAGAGAAAATACGTTTCACGCCCTATCCCCAGTGGAGAGAGCGCGCCGGGCAGCGGTGTTTGCCCCTCTACATTTGGAACTTTCCAGAGAGGTTCGAGGATGCCCACACCATAGAAGTGGTCCTGCTCTTCGATTCCGGCGGCAATGTTTCGCTTCGATCGTATACCATCGTCTACTATCCGTTTCGCTATGAAGAGTTGGTGGAGCGCCTGCGCTGTGCCGGCTTTTCTGCTATCTACAGGTTCGGCGAGTGCGAGGGCGAGTACCGTGTCATCGCTTCGTAGAGGCTGTGGCTACATGTGTGTGGAGTTTGTAACCCACAATCCGTGCATTTGCTGATATATTGGCCACGACCCAAATACGGCCCATCCAATGAAATTGATCGCATCCGTTGCAGCTTGTCTGTTCGCATGTGCAGTACTGTCCGCAGCGGGGCAAGGCAGCTCAACGTCAGCCCCGACACCTCCTTCTTATGTACCGACGCTCACCTACGATGTGGCCTCGATCCGGCAGAGTCCGAACGAGGACCCCTACATCGTTGGAAGCAACAACACTCTCCACGCCAGCATCTTTACGGCGTCCCATTTCAGGCCGCTGTCCCTGATCCAGCTAGCCTACGGACTGGACGATACCCAGATTTCGGGCGGCCCGGACTGGGCCAGCGACAACTCCTACCAAGTGAATATCCGGGCAAGTTCCGACAGCTCCGTGGACCTGCGCCTGGCGAAGTTGAGCGACGATCAGGCCAAGCTGGAGAAGCAGCACATGCTTCAGGCACTGCTGGCAGACCGCTTCCAGTTGAAGGTCCACTGGGAGACGAAGCAGCTTCCAATTGTCGCGTTGCAGATTGCCAAGCGTGGCATCAAACTTCAGCAAACGAAACCTGTTCCCACAAATGCTGATGGGAACGCAGGCTCTGCCACGCCGGGATCCATACAGTTTCATATCGTTGCCATGGGCAGGGAGTTGGTCTGTAGCGGTCTATCGATGAGCGACCTGGCTTCGTTCCTGACCGGAGAAATGAACACGCGTGTTGTGGACCAGACCGGGCTCGGCGGCCTCTACGACTTCACGTTGCAGTTCAATACCCTCCGCTCCGGCGATGAGGGCGATGACCCGGCGAAGTGGCCTCCGCTGTCGATTGCCATTCAGGACCAGTTGGGCCTAAGGCTCGAATCGACCAAGGGGCCTATACGGATTCTGGTCATCGACCACATCGAAAAGCCGTCCGACAATTAATCACCGCATAACATCCATGTATTTCACCTTGAACTCGTACACGCAGCGCAGGTTTTGACCCACTCCGCCGCTTGGATTGTGTATATTGGCTTCGACTCAAAAAGGACCCCTTCCATGAAACTGATCGCATCCGTTGCAGCAACCCTCGTTCTGCTGTCTGGCATCGCCTATGCCCAAGCGACTACCTCGGCGAGTAGTGGTCAGCAGAGTCCCAGGTCTCAGAATCGAGACCTGGGGCACCCAACGACGAACACCGGCGCGCCGTCCAAGCTCCTGCCCTATCAGGACTCACAACTGCCCGTGGAGCAGCGTATCACCGACCTGATCCAGCGCATGACGCTGGAGGAGAAGCTGGCGATGCTGGGCACCGATCCCACCATTCCGCGCCTCGGCATCGTCGGCACCAACCACGTCGAGGGGTTGCACGGACTCGCGCTGGGCGGGCCGGGAGGATGGGGCGGACGGGGCCTCGTGACGCCGACCACTCAGTTCCCGCAATCGCATGGGCTGGGCCAGACGTGGGACCCCGAGCTGCTGAAGCAGGCGGCGGCGGAAGAGGCCTACGAGACACGCTGGGCCTACAACAAGTTCCATAAGGGCGGGCTGGTGGTGCGCGCGCCCAACGCCGACCTGAGCCGCGATCCGCGCTGGGGCCGCACCGAAGAGTCCTACGGTGAGGACCCGTTCCTGGTGGGCACGCTGGCCACGGCCTATACCGAGGGCCTGCAGGGCAACGACCCGAAGACGTGGATGACCGCGTCGCTCCTGAAGCATTTCCTGGCCAACAGCAACGAGGATGGCCGCGCCGGATCAAGCTCCAACTTCGACGACAGGCTGTTTCACGAGTACTACTCGGTGCCCTTCCGAATGGCCATTGAAGAAGGCCACGCCAACGCCATGATGACCGCGTACAACTCGTGGAACAAGGTGCCGATGGGCGCCAACCCCGTGCTGCATAGTGTGGTGATGAAGCAGTGGGGATTCGACGGCATCATCTGCACCGACGCGGGTGCGCTGGGCAACATGATGCACGCCAGCCACACCTACGACACGATGGCCGAATCCGCCGCAGCCACTATCCATGCAGGCATCAACCAGTATCTGGAGAACGCGACGCCGTCTGTGCAGGACGCGCTGAAGCAGAACCTGATCACTGAGGCCGACATTGACACCAACCTGCGCGGCGTCTTCCGCGTGATGATCAAGCTGGGAATGCTGGAACCGGCGGCGAGCGATCCCTACTCGCGCATTGGCACCCAGGCGCAGGCCAACGGCAGCGTGGACGACCCGTGGCTGTGGGCGAAGAACAAGGCGCTGGCGCGCAAGGTGACGGACGAATCCATAGTCCTGCTGAAGAACGAGGGCGGGCTGCTTCCGCTGAAGGCTGCGTCGCTGAAGAGCATCGCCGTTATCGGCCCGCTGGCCGACAAGGTTGCGCTGGACTGGTATAGCGGGACGCCGCCCTTCGCGGTCACTCCGCTGGATGGGATTCGCGCGCGCGTGGGCAAGAATGTTACGGTGACATCCTCCGATGGCACGGACTCCGCAGCGGCTGCCGATCTGGCGCGCAAGGCCGACGTTGCCGTGGTGATTATCGGCAACCACCCAACGTGCGATGCGGGCTGGGCGAAGTGTCCGCTGCCCAGCGACGGCAAGGAGGCCATCGACCGCAAGACGCTGACCCTTGCGCAGGAGGACCTGGCGAAGGCTGTGTTGGCGGCCAATCCCAAGACGGTCGTTGTGCTGCAGGCCAGCTTCCCGTTTACCACTACATGGACTCAGGAGAATGTTCCCGCGATTCTGATGATGACCCACAACAGCGAGGAGCAGGGCGATGGCATGGCCGACGTTCTGTTCGGCGACTACAACCCGGCGGGCCGGTTGAGCCAGACCTGGGTCGCGTCCATGGACCAGCTTCCCCCGATGATGGACTACGACATCCGCAACGGCCGCACCTACATGTATCTCGCCAGCAAGCCGCTGTATGCCTTTGGATACGGACTGAGCTACACGAAGTTTGCGTATTCCAATTTGCGTGTCAGCAGCGCGCATCTCGCGAAGGATGGCTCGGTGACGGTGAGCGTCGATGTGAAGAACACGGGCGCGCGCGATGGCGACGAGGTGGTCGAGCTTTATGTGGCGCATATTGGATCGAAGGTAGCCCGACCGCTGCAGGAGCTGAAGGGCTTCCGCAGAGTGATGATCCGCGCGGGCGAAACGAAGACTGTTGCGATTCCTCTGCCTGCAAGCGTGCTGGCCTACTGGGACGGCAATGCGATGTCGGTGGAAAACGACAGCGTGGAACTGCGCGTGGGCGGATCGTCCGACGCGATTGCTCTGCGCAAACAGATTAAAGTCGGCGAATGAGTTGAGGTCATAAACCAATGAAGCAACCTGCGGGATGGGCGGCAGGCGCGTTGGCGCTTGCTTTGACGATGGCCCCGGCGGTGCGTGCGCAGCAGATGGTCATCTCGCGCGGCGCGGCCACGGTGATGGTCGAACCGTACGCGGAGAACATCGTCCGCGTCAGTATCAGTCTGTTGAAGGCAAATGCGACGGCGGCGCCGGGCTACGGCATCACGGCCAAGCCGCTGGCCAGCGGTTGGACTGTTGCATCGGGTGCGAGCGGCGATGTGCTGCGTTCGTCGCGGATGAGCGTGACTGTTGCGCCGCAGCAGAATGTCACGCTCACGGGGACCGAGGCGGACATTGCGAAGTTCTTCAATGGATCGACGCCGCCGGTCAACATCTTGATCAAAACAGCACAGGGCGCACCGCTGCTGCAGATGAACGACTGGCAGATGTCAGTTCCGAATTACAAGGACGGAACCGCAGAAAGTTTGAATGATCGCCGTCCCACCGACGATCCCTTCTATCAGGTGGGCGCGACCTTCGCCTCGCCTAAAGACGAGCATTACTACGGCCTGGGGCAGAACCATGAGGGCTATCTGGACCGGCGCGGCCATGCAGTGCGTTGCGCGCACGACTATACCGCCCCAGCGGGCCCGAGTGTATGCGTTCCGTTTGTAGTCACAAATAAAGGCTATGGCCTGTTGTGGGACAATCCCGGCAAGACCACCGCGCAGTTCGGCTTCAACGAGGTCACCCGGTGGACCTCGGACGTTG
>Ga0326727_10015118_pt1 | contig 16650 bp, 9 predicted proteins | sample MB2enrmetagenome_FD_207643 | JGI IMG/M metagenome (GOLD analysis project Ga0326727, IMG submission 207643) | Lab enriched peat soil microbial communities from McLean, Ithaca, NY, United States - MB29MY | ecosystem: Environmental > Terrestrial > Soil > Wetlands > Peat | place: USA: New York...
AGATCCATGTCGGAAATCCCGCGGCATTCCTGCGCCGTCGTGAAATTACCGGACCCCGTCGTCCAAGCAGTATTCGGAGGGCACTATGTTCTCACTGATTCCGGTCGTTCTATCGTCACTTGCCGTGTGCCTGGTTGTTACGCCCTTTCTGCGGGACTTCTTCGGCTTTCTGGGATTCGTGGACAAGCCGGACTCTTATCGCAAGATGCATGCGCGGCCCATCCCGCGCGTCGGCGGCATGGCGCTCGTGGTGGGGTACTTCGTGGCTTTCCTGGCTGTGGTAATAGGCTGGCGGTTAGGCTTCTTCGACACCCGCGACCCCTCGCTCCGGCTGATGGCGAGACTCTCCCCGGGGATAATCCTGATCTTCGCGGTGGGCCTCTACGATGACTTGAAGGGTCTCTCGCCCTGGGTCAAGCTTGCCGGCCAGGCAGGCGCCGCAAGCTACGCGTGCTGGGCCGGGGTACGGCTGGCGGCCCCGCCCGGCTATACCGGCCCGGCCATAATCATCGACCTGGTGGGGATCTGCTGGCTGGTACTGTGCGCCAACGCCTTCAACTTGATCGATGGCTTGGACGGCCTCGCCACCGGCGTGGCGCTGATCGCCGCCGCCAGTCTTCTATTGGCTGCGGTGATCCACCACAATCCGGGGCTGGCCGCGGCGATTGCTCCGTTGGTCGGCGCGCTGCTGGGATTTCTGTACTTCAACTTCAATCCCGCTTCGATTTTTCTCGGAGACTGCGGAAGCCTGCTGATCGGGTTTCTGCTGGGGTGTTACGGGCTGATGTGGAACCAGCACGCCCAAACCGGTTTGAGCATGGCGGCGCCGCTGGTCGCGCTGGCCTTCCCCGTCTTTGAGGTAGCGATCTCGATTTTCCGGCGCTATCTGCGCAGCCGCCCCATTTTTGGGTCGGACAGAAACCACATTCATCATCGTATTCTCTCGCTGGGGCTGAGCCATCGCGACGCGGCACTGGTGCTGTACGGGGTGACGGCGCTGGTGGCCATGGTCGCCGTTTTGCAGACCATCCTCCGGCCCCAACTCGCCACTATGCTTCTGCTGCTCTTCCTGGCGGGCGCGTTCGTGGGGTGCCGGCGCCTCGGCTACCTGGAGTTCAATCTGCTCGGCGAGTTCCTGTTCGCCGGCGAATTCCGCCGCACCCTGCGGAACGGAATTCATTTGCGGGAATACGAACAGCGTATTGCCGGCGCCAGTACTGTAGAGGAGTGCTGGCTGGCGCTCAAGACCGCCTGTCGCGAGGCGGAGTTCAATTACGTTTCGATGCGCGTCAACGGGCTGTACTTCGAAGACGAGGTCCAGTCGGCCTTCGGCGCCGGAAGCCGCCTCCATATCCGCTTATCGCGGTCGGACGAGGCCACCTTTGGGCACGACCCCAGGCTGCCGGCGCAAGCCATGTTGATCGCGCCGCTCGCCGAGCGGCTGCAGGAGACGTTGAGCCGCTTCTATTTTGCATCGGCCCGGATGGCGGCCGAGGCGCCCCTCTCCGGGGGGCCTAAGGCGGTCTGACCGGAGTGGAAAAGGCCGGGTCCGGAGCATCTGACGCGGCCGGACATGCGCGGGTCCGTCCGCGGCACTTAGGGAATTGGGAGAAGTTATGAAACTTACTAAGCTATTGGGAATTGGCGCCGCGGGGTTGATCTCGGCAGGCTTGGTCGTTTGGCTGCGCGCCGGAGCGCTGCCCGAGGTCACCATTGCAATGAACGACCACGGCCTGACATCCCTCAAGGCCGACAAGGTGGATTTCCTTCTGACCGGAGACTTCCGGGTGGAGGAAGTCCTGCTGAAGAAGGCTGGAGGGACAACTTACCAGGGATCGACCATCGGGACGGCCGTTTGCGATCCGGAACATCGCGAGCTTACGGTCACTTACCCGTGGGGAGTCGTGAAGACCAGCTATGCTGCTGAGAAGGGCCGGTTGACTCTTGCGATTACTGCCGACAACACGTCGCAGGATACTATTCAGGGAATACACTTCACGCCCTTGGTCTTGAAATTTCCCGCTAAGGTCAAGGAATACGACGGGTCCGTACCTTTGCTGGAGCACAACTTGGGCCAGGCGGCAGCAGTCAAGGTCTCCTATGGCTCAGGCAGCTTGGCGGTGGTGAGCGAGGATATGGCGAGGCCGCTCATGATAGGCTTCCCGTGGGCCTTGGACAAGCCGGCCAATACCAGTTTTCCGTTGAGCATACACACCAACCGCGTGAGTTCGTATCCCGACAGCTATCCAACCATCGTTCGCCCGATCCCTCCCAAAGGATCGGATCACTACGAGGTGTCGCTTCGGTTCGGCCGCGGCGGCCCCAACGATGGCAACCTGACGGCCGATGTCAACCAGAAGTTTGCCGCCACGTTTCCCCAGCAGTTGCACTGGAGCGACCGGCGTCCGATCGGCGCCATTTTTCTGGCTACGACTCCGCCGGACGAGAAGACTAATAACCCTCGGGGCTGGTTCGGAGACTCTAAACTGGATGTCACTACTCCAGCGGGCCGCGCCGAATTCCGGGAGCACCTATTGCACCTCGCCGACGGCGCCATCCAGATCATGCGCGATATGAACGCGCAGGGGGCTATTACCTGGGATATCGAAGGCCAGGAGTACCATCACGCCACCACTTACATCGGAGATCCCCGCCTGGTCGACAGTCTGGCGCCGGAGATGGGCGCGGTGGCCGACGAATATTTCGAGCGTTTTCGCGCCGCTGGGCTGCGTGTGGGAGTTTGCGTGCGTCCTCAGCTGCTGCGCCTCGAACCCGACGGCAAGGCGGCGAACCAAACGATCGTAGATGATCCGACAAAACTGCTCATCGATAAGATCGCGTACGCCAAGAAGCGCTGGGGGGTTTCCCTCATCTACCTCGATTCAAACGTAAACGGGACAGATCCGAACCCGCTGGACGCTTCCATTATCGAGCGGGTGGCGGCTGCGTTCCCCGATTGCCTGCTGATTCCGGAGCATTCCAATCTTCGTTACTACGCGTACTCGGCACCGTTCGCGGAGTTGCGCCACGGAGCCATGGAAACACCCGAATCCGCGCGTGAAGTCTATCCGAAAGCATTTTCCGCAATCTATACGGCGGATGGCCCACTGGACCTTTACCGTGACAACCTCAAAGCTGCCGTCCGGAGGGGAGACAGCCTGATGTACCGAACCTGGTTCACCGATCCGCAGAACCAGAAAGTAAAGGCGATCTACAGCCGGTAGTGTCCCGCCGCTCCCGTTTGACCGCGCCATTCATCATGCAACCGGCCGCCGATACACTCACGACATCCGCCACCATAGAGAGCCGTCCGCCCTCACCCCCGAGCCTGGGACGGCTGCTGTTCAGCGGCAGCTCGGCTCTGGGGCTTGCGACCGCGACGGAGCGCGGGTTGGGCTTTTTGGCCAACTTGGCAGCTGCGCGCCTGGGTGGACCATCTGTTTTTGGCGCTTATGCGGTGGCGATGACGACGGCCAACAACGTGGCCAATTACGCGGGCGCTGGCATCGGAACAACGGCCAACCGGTTTTCCGGCGAATATCCCTATGGAGGTACCGGCTACAGGGGGTTCATTCGGGCACTGGCGCTAGTGTGTTGCTCGTCTTCGGCGCTGGCAGCCGCCATGTTGTGGTTCGCGGCTCAGCCTCTGGCGACTCACCTGCTGCACAATTCGAGACTGGCGGGACTGCTACGGCTGGCGGCCCTATCGGCGGGGGCGGTCATCCTGCTGGAATGCCTGCGCGGCCTCCTGATCGGACAGCGCCGGTATGCCGGACTGCTGGCCCTCTCGATACTGTTCGGAGGAAGCCTGGCCATCGTGCTGCCGATGGCGGCAAGGCACGGGGCGAACTCCATGGTCATCGCACAAGCCGCGACAGCCGTAAGCGCGATCCTGATATGCGTCTTCCTTGCGCGCAAGCTCCATTTCGCGCCGCCCTCCTCCACCCCGCGCAGCCGAGGCCCGGGTCCTGGCGTGATCATGCGGTTCGGCCTGGTTCAACTGGCGGCCGTCACGGGCATCAACGCCGCGGGCTGGTGGATCGCCTCGCTGGTGGCGCGAGCGGATCTTTCGCTGGCGCAATCGGCCTGGTACTCGGTTGCCATGCAGTTGCGGAACATGTGCGCCATGCCGGGCTGGTTGATCTCCCAAACGGCCTACGCGCAACTGACGGAAAATGGCGGCCAACAATACGGCGGGCCCGGGCGCGTGACGCTGCTGAGCACGATCGTCGCGACGGCGATTTCGTTGATGGCAGCGGGACCGGCGGCCGCGCTGATGCCCTGGGTGGTACCTCACCTGTATGGCCGGGATTTCGCCGGCGCCGAATTGGCGGCCACGCTTGCCGTCGCCACCGGCCTTGTCCACATGAGCGCGGCTCCGGCGGCGGCCCGGCTTACAGTCGTATCTCTCCGGCTTACGACCATTATCAACGCCGTCTGGAGCATTCTGCTGGTGGGGCTGGGATCGTGGCTGGTGCCGAAGGGCGGCGCGGCCGCGGGAGCGGCGTGCTTCCTCGCAGCACACTTTTTTTCTGCCGTCGCCGTACTGGTCGCACTTCTCTGTCTCGGTTCGGCTCCCCGGGAGTTGTTCGGCGTTTCTCTGCCAAGCTTGACGGGGGCGATCCTGATCGCTGGGCTAGGCTGGATGCGAGCGGCCGGCTTCCACAGAGCCGAACTCAGCGCCGCCATACTGGTGGTGACCGCGGGCCTGGCCGCCATCACCTTCCATCATGGCCGGAAGACCAGCGCCGCGATGCGGCAGTTGACGATTGCAGGTCTGGTTTCGAATGTGCGGGCGCGCGGCGGGTTGTGGCTGGGTCTGCGCCCTTATTTAGCTGGTTCTCGATGATTGATTTCACTCACGTCTCCGGCCGTCTCCGGTCTCCGGCCGCGAAGCCGATGCGAATCTCCTCCGTCCGGAAGACCGACGGCGAGCCCGGCTCGCAAGCTCCTCGCCGCATTCGCGTGGCTTTGATTCTATATCGCGACGACCTGAATCTCGGCGGGTCGTTGCGCGTGGTGGAGATGCTGGCCCACGCGCTCGATCCAGAGCGCGTGGAAGCTCATATCGTTTTCACGTATGGGGGCCCCGGGCCCATCGCCAGCCGGAGCCGCGTCCCCTGTCACTTTCTGCAGTCGCGTGGTCCCCGGGATTTCCGCGCTTGGTTCAGGGCCCGCGCCGTGATCGAGGGGATCGACCCGGACATCCTGCATTTCCATAATCCGGCTTACTGGCTGCATGCCGCCTTGGCCGGGAAACCATACAAGAAACTCATTCATTTACATGGCCCCTATTTCCCACGAAGAATGGGCGTCCTCGATCGCTGGCTGATGGCGCAAACCCACAGACTTGGAGATGGCACGGTTTGCATCACGCGCGGAATGCGGGAGACCGTCTTGCAACTCGGTTGGGGGCTGCCGGATCGGACCTGGACGGTGTACAACGGCATCCAATGCGACACCCCCGGCACTGACACCGGCAGGCGTGCAGCCCGCTCAACGCTGGGTCTGCCTCACAATGCACTGGTTATAGGAGTCGTGTGCCGCCTCGCCTGGTACAAGGGTTGCCGCGATGCGATCCGCATCCTTACACGGCTGCATCCCGAATGGCACCTGCTCTTCTGCGGCGATGGTCCCATGCGAGGTAGTCTGCTGGAAACCGCCCGAGAGGAGGGTGTTTCGGATCGTACGCACTTCGCGGGACAACTCGAGGATATGCGGCTGGGCTATGCCGCCATGGATGCGTATCTGTTCGTCAGCAGGCTGGAACCTTTCGGCCTGGTGATCGCCGAAGCCATGGCCGCCTCGATACCGGTTTTCGGACTGGCGGCGGAAGGCTCGTATCGCGATGAGATGTATCCTCTGATCACTCCGGAGAATTCCGTTTTCGTGGAACGCGCCAATCCGGGAGACTACATTTCACCGGAACCGGCCGCCGTGATCGACGAGCTCGCCGGCCGGATTAACGATTTCGGAATGAACCCGGAATCTTACCGTCCCATGATCGAGCGGGCGCGCGAATGGGTGAGCAACCGCTTTGACGCCCATGTGCAGGCTGAAGCGATGGCGGAGCTTTACGACTTCGTCCTCAGGCGGCCGATAGATGCGCCGAAATGAGTTCCCGAGCGAGTATAAACTTGACCGCTGTCATCTGGATCGATTGGTATTCGTACCACATATCCCGTTTTCGCGCGCTTTGCGAACACCCGCCGCTTAAAGGCCGCGTAGCTGGAATCGAATTGGTGGGCGGCTGCGGTGTCCACCAGGGTTTGCGCTTTCGAGAACCGGAGAGAGAGGGGCTGCCGATCTCGATCCTGTTTCCGGAAGCGGACTGGCACAACATCGGACAGCTCGAACTGGCGAAGGCAGTGTGGCGGGGATTGGAACGGCTGCAGCCGTCTTCGGTGCTGGTGCCGGGCTGGGCTACGGCCCCGGCTCTGGCCGCTGCGGTGTGGGCGAAGGTGCACGGCAAGCGTTCGATTCTGATGAGCGAAACCACCGCGGGAGACCATCGGCGGATGTGGTGGAAAGAGCTTCCTAAGCGCCAGCTGATCCGGCTCTTGTTCGACTTTGCGATTGCCGGCGGCAAGCCGCACGCGCGATATCTGATCGAGTTGGGGCTTTCGCCCGGCCGGATCGCCCGCTATTACGATGTCATCGACAACCGCTTCTACCAGGAGGAGACCGATCGCGCGCGGGCAATTCCCGAATCGAGGCAGGCGGCCGATTTGCCAGAACGCTATTTTCTCTACGTGGGGCGACTGGCCGCCGAGAAAAACGTGAGCGCCTTCCTGCGGGCGTTTGCGCGCTACCGTGCAATGGGCGGAACGTGGTCGCTCGTGCTGGTGGGTGACGGACCCGAGCGGCAGGCGTTGGAAAGACAGAGTCGCGATTCCGGTATCCGCGGCGAGGTAAGGTTTGCCGGCCTGAAAACCACCCGGGAGACGATCCTCTACTATGCCTTCGCGGGGTGTTTCGTGCTGCCCAGCACCCGTGAGCCGTGGGGGCTCGTGGTGAACGAAGCCATGGCGTCGGGCTTGCCCGTGATCGTATCGAACCGCTGCGGCTGCGCCGAGGATCTGGTCGAACCCGGAGGCAATGGGCACCTGTTCGACCCCGCCAGCGAGGCTGAACTGGCCCAGCGGATGCTTTCCGTCAGCCAGTCGAGCGAGACCATTATTCGCGAAATGGGAAGAAGATCGCGGGAGATCGTCGCCGGCTATTCCCCCGCCCATTGGGCCGCCGAAGTCGCCCGTGTGGCGCAAGCCTGACTTGGCGTCCAACTCGCTCTCATGCGCATCCTAATCGCCAACCAATTCTTCTGGCCGGAGGTGGCGGCCACGGGCCAATACCTCTGCGACCTGGCTGTCCACCTGAGCGCCGAAGGACATGACGTAACGGTGATCTGTAGCGGCGGATCCTACGCAGAGGCGGGCCGTGACGCTGGGGACCCACCGCCGGTCCGGATCCTCCGCGTCCCCGGACTGCCTTACAGAAGGGGGGCGCTGGCGAGATTCATTTCCTATCTAACGTTCTTCGCCGGCGCACTGTGGTGCGAATTTCGCGTTCCCCGGCCGGACCTGGTGGTAACCATGACCACCCCGCCCCTGCTGGCTGTGGCGGGCACGATTATGAAGGGCATCCGCGGAACACGTCATTACATATGGGAGATGGACGTATTCCCGGATGCGCTAGTGACTCTGGGCGCTTTAACGGAGCGCGGTTTGGCCGCCCGGTTGCTGGGCTGGATACAAGATTGGAGCCGGCGCTGCTCGGATGGGGTTATCGTGCTGGGCCCTTGTATGCGAGCGCGTCTGCTCGCGCGCGGCACTCCGGAGCACCTGGTACACGTGGCTGAGAATTGGGCCGATGGCAACGCAATTTCCGCACGGCCGAACAACCGCCGCTCCGGCCCGTTGAACGTTTTCTATTCCGGCAATCTCGGTCTGGCGCACGACACCGACACTATCGAAGGAGCCATGCGCCACTTCCGGAACGATCCACGCTTCCTGTTCACGTTTGCGGGCGGCGGGGTGGGACGGGAGCGGCTGGAGCGGGTTTGCGCCGCCGAAGGAATCGGCAATGCGCGGTTTCTGCCTTACGCCGGCCGTTGCGACATGGATGAGCACCTGGCGCAGGCCGATATCGGGCTCGTCACTGAGCGCCCGGCGTGCATCGGTACCGTGGTGCCGAGCAAGGTATATGGGTTGATGGCGGCCGGAAGGCCGCTGTTGTTCATTGGGCCCCAGGACGCCACCCCGGCCGTGCTGATCCGGCGGTTCCAGTGCGGCTGGCAGATCGACCCAGGCGATCTGTCGAGCCTGATCGCTCTGCTTGAAAGCTTGTCTGCCCGCCGCGAAGCAGCTTGGACTCACGGACAACGCGCGCGCGCCGCCTTCGATCGCCATTACGACGTCTTCCATGGAGTGTCCCGGGTGATGGCAGCGCTCGGTCTGGCGTGAACCGCTCCGGCGTAAGCGGCCTCTGATTCGCACCCCGGCTTAAAAAATGGTGTTCTCTTCCAACCTCAGTCTGGCTCTAACTGAAATCGCCTTTTACGGCTTCGTCACGGCTCTGGCATTGGCGTTCCCGCGTGCCGGCTTCCGGTGGCCGAGTGGGGTGGAAGCGGCATATGCACGTCTGGCAAACCGACGCTGGCTCTCGATTTTCTGCGTCGTTGCGCTGGCGCTTGTCCTTCGGGGAGCGCTGATTCCCGTGTTACCAACACCCGTGCCGGGTGTCCACGATGAATATAGCTATCTGCTGGGTGGTGAAACCTTCGCCTCCGGGCGTCTTGCCAATCCGCCGCACGCATTGTGGAGAAGCCTGGAGACTTTCTATGTTATTCAGCAGCCTACTTATGCCTCCATGTACCCTCCCGCCCAGGGTTTCTTCCTGGCGATAGGGTATCTGGCGGGCCACCCATGGATCGGAGTCTACCTGAGCGTGGCGCTCATGTGCGGGGCCGTCTGCTGGATGCTGCAAGGGTGGGTGGGGCCGCGATGGGCGCTCTTGGGAGGAATCCTCGCCGTGCTCCGGTGGGGCGTTTACAGTTACTGGGTGGAAAGCTACTGGGGCGGTGCAGTGGCCGCTTTGGGAGGCGCGCTGGCGGCGGGCGCCTTGCCGCGCCTGATGCGCAAGCCGGCCTGGGGGCCGGCGGTTGCCCTGGGCTGCGGAATAATCGTCCTCGCTAACAGCCGCCCTTTTGAAGGGGCGCTGTTTAGCTTTACGGTCATAGGCGCGCTTCTGGTTCACTACGTGCGAAAGGGCGCGCTCGATTTGGGCCTGCTGGTTCGGCAGGTAGCCTTTCCACTAGGGATGGTGGTGTTGCTTGGGGGCGCCGCCATGGGTTACTACTTCTGGCGCGTCACCGGCAATCCCACGCGGATGCCTTACGACCTGCACTCGGCGACCTACGAAGTTACCGGACCCTTTCTTTGGCAGCCTTTGCGGGCAGCCCCTTTCTACCGTTACGCAGTGATGGAAAAATACCACGTAGGGCGGCAAACCGCGGCTTACTTCCAGGCGCATTCCATTCGCGGATGGTTGCTCGAGAGCTGGCGCAAGGCCGAATCGCTGGTGGTCTTTTACTTCTGGCCGGCTGCGGGGCCTGTGCTACTCGCACTTCCCTTCTTGCGGCGGGATCGCAAGGTCCGCGTCGCCTTGATCGCTATCGGAGTCGTATATATCGGGCTGACGCTAGAAATCTGGCCGATGACCTTGCATTATCACGCTCCCTTGGCCGCGGTCATGATCTTGCTGCTCGTGCAGACGATGCGTTTCTGGCGGCTGGTCGAGTGGCGAGGGCGCCCGGTCGGCGCCGCGATATCGCATACAATACCGCTCGTCTTCGCCGGCATTCTGGTGGTCCGGCTTGGCGCCGCAATCTGCCATGTTCCAATGCCGGAGCACGGGCTAGCGCCGTGGTTCACGGTTACCCCGGGCAACGTGGACCGCGCCGCCATCGCACGCTACCTGGCAAGCCAGCCAGGGCCACAGCTCATTCTGGTGCGCTACGCCGAAACTCACCACGTGGATGAAGAGTGGGTGCATAACGCCGCCGACATAGACGCGTCCAAAGTGGTCTGGGCGCGCGAAGGGGACGCGGCAGACAACGCCCGCCTGCTGCGCTACTTTTCAAATCGCCGCGCATGGCTGCTGGAACCGGACGCCAAGCCGCCGCGCCTGATCTCCCTATCGCCCGAGCTCGGCGCTCTGCGGCTTCCCAAATGAGTTAGTCCTGCCTCATACCTCGAGTTTAGTTCTTATGTCCGCAGCTCATATTTCAGTTCGACCTCAAGAGTACCTGGTCGTTGACCTCGACGGCACGCTGGTTCTCACCGACACGTTCGCGTCCTGTGTACTGGAGGCGCTGCGGAAGCGATTCTCATCGCTTCCGGCCGTAGTCGCCGGTCTGATGCGGGGCCGCGCGGTTTCGAAGCGTATTGCGGCGTCGCTGGCCAAGTTGAACGTGGAGAGCCTGCCGTATAACGAGCCCCTGATCGAGTATTTGCGGGAACAGAAGGCGGCCGGACGGCGGCTGATTCTGGCGACGGGGGCCGATCTGTCGATTGCCTCGCAGGTGGCCGGGCACCTCGGCATATTCGACGAGGTGATCGCCAGCGACGGCTCACGCAACATGACCGGCGATGAGAAGGTACGCGCCATCCAGGAGTGCACCGGCGGCGCGCCGTTCACGTATGCCGGCAACTCGCGGGCCGATCTGCGAGTCTGGCGCCAGTCGCAGGCCGCCATTCTGGTCGGCGCTCCGCGCTCCTGCGCGCGTGAGTTGCGCGCGGCGGGGATTGCCGTTCAGCGGGAGTTCGGGCGATCAAGGAGCGCCTGGAGGGCGCGCGTCCGGTGCTTGCGGATGCACCAGTGGTCCAAGAACCTTCTGGTGTTCGTCCCCATTCTGCTTGCTCATCAGATCGCCAATCCGGCGGCGATTTGGCATGCTCTGTTGGCCTTTCTGGCGCTTTCGTTTGCCGCTTCGGCGCTGTATATCGCAAACGATCTGCTGGACCTGCAGGCCGACCGCCTGCACCCGTCCAAGCGCCGCAGGCCGCTGGCGTCGGGCGCAGTCAGCGTCGAGGCGGGCCTGGTGTTGGGGGCCTTGATGGTTGTTGCCGCCACCGCGATGGCTTTCCTGCTGCCGCCCCCGGCACGCCTGTTGCTGGCGGCTTACGCAGCATCCTCTCTGACCTATTCGCTCAAGCTGAAGCGCATGCTGTTTCTCGACGTAGTAACCTTATCGCTGCTCTATACTCTGCGGGTGCTTTACGGCGGCTCCGCCACGGGAATTATTATCTCCGTTTGGACGCTGGCCTTCTCGCTGTTTTTGTTTACCAGCCTGGCATGCGTAAAGCGGCTGGCTGAACTGCGCCGAGTAAACCCGGTCGTGGCGGGAACTCAGGAATATCGCGGATATATGGGAGCGGACGCAAGTCAACTCGCGTCTTTGGCTTCGTCGGCGGGATCGGTTGCCGTGCTTGTGCTGGCGCTCTACATCAACAGTCCAGAAGTTGGCCTGCTGTATCACCACCCGCGAGGATTGTGGCTGTTGTGCCCGATCTTCATCTATTGGATCGGCCGGATCACACTAATCGCCAACCGCGGTCACCTCGACGACGATCCCGTCACATTCGCGTTGAAGGATCGCGCAACCCAGGTCACCGGGGTTATCGCGGCCGTCATCCTGGCCCTCAGTACATAGTCCATGGCTACTATTTCTAATCTCGCTTCATCGGAGCAGATACCTTCAGGCGCGGCAACGGCGTTGCGGCGAGCGGAGACCGCGGCGGAGCGAAGGGCTGCCGTGCTGGTTCCGGCGCTGATGGTTCTGTTCGCGGTTTGGGCGTGGTTCGCCTCGCGGGGAGCCCGGCTGGCGTTCGACGAACTGCTCGAACTCGCCGCGGCCGGCGCGCCGACGCCCCATCAGGTGCTCTCCTCGCTCGCCACGGGAGTGGATTTCAATCCACCGCTGTCGCATCTCGTCATTCGTTATAGCATGGCGCTATTGGGAAACACCGAAACAGCCGCGCGGCTGCCGGCGTTTCTAGGGGTCGCTGCGCTGCTGGTCTGTTTGTACGTCTTTGTCTCGCGGGAACTTGGGCGGACCTGCGGGGTACTGGCCATGCTGGTGATACTCTGCTCGCCGGTGCGCGAGTATGCCGTACAGGCGCGTCCCTATGGTCTGGTGCTGGGATTCTCGGGACTGATCCTGCTCTGTTACCGCCGTGCCACGGAGCGAACACGGCGGAGCCTGGCGCTCGGTGGTGTCGCAATTTGCGCAGCCGCCCTGACCGCCAGCCATTACTACGCCGTTCTGGTTCCTGGGGTGCTCTTATGCGCCGAAGCGATCCGAGCCTGGGAAACGAAACGGCCGGATTGGCCGCTGGTCCTAACCTGCGCCGCCCCGCCGATACTCGTTCTATGGCTACTGCGGGACGTCATCCGGACGCAGCGGCTGCAATTGGCGCACTACTTCTCGAGGGGAAGCCTGCTCAGTTTCGACCACGGATACGACTTTCTGGCCATAGACCCGCTGGTCTGCTCCCTGGCGCTGATCTTGATGATGGGTGCGCTTGGCTCCCTCCGGGGCGGCGGCAAACTAGGGGGCACGAACCCCCTGGCCGGCAAGCCGCGGACTTCCGGCATGATACTGGGAACCGGCCTGCTGCTGCTTCCCGTGGCGGGCGCCTTAGCTACGCGCTTTGTTACGCATGCGTATGTTCCGCGGTACTTCCTTCCGGCGGCGATAGGGTTCGCCATCTGCTTCTCTTACGGCGTCAAATGGTTTTCTACCGTTCTGCCGGCACTGGCGCTGCTCGTCATGCTGCCTTTCGGCCTGGGTTTCGGGAAGGCCATCCTGCAGGATGCCTTCCGCGTTCCCGAAGGACTGCCCACGAGCGAGAGCCTGGCCGCGGCCCCGGCGCCCCTGCTCTTCGACACTCCCGAAACGTACCTGCAGATCTACCACTACTATCCGGCCCTGCGCGACAAATTGTGGGTGGTCGCCGACCCCCCCGCGTCGCTACGCCACAGAGGATACGACACGGATGACAAGATCATTCTGGCCCTCGCGGGGATCCGGCGCGCTCAGGCCATAACTCTGAGTGCCGCGGTGCGCCGCTGGCCGCGCTTCAGCCTGGTCCCGAGATCGGCGGACTCCGTCTATGCGCTGAAGTGTGTCATGGAAGCGGGAGCGCCGGTCGCGGTGGGGCGAGCCTTTGGAAACTCGAACTTCGTCTTCGAGGTTACCGTGCCGCCGGAGAGCATTGCTCGCATCGACGCTTGCACGAGCCCCATCCCGTAAACCAGAGAACGCAGTTAGCGCTGCCGCACCCTCGCAACGAACCCACCGACGATCTTATCGCTGGAGCTTGAGTAACGTGAACTTTGAACGAAACGTCTCCTTTCGAGCGGCCCTCCTTGTCATGATAGCCGCGGCTTGGCCTGCATCCGGTCAGGTGACCACCTACCACTACGACAATAACCGCACCGGAGCCAATCCGAACGAAACCATCCTCAACACCTCGAACGTGAACGTGAACAGCTTCGGCAAGCTGTTTACGCTGCCGGTGGATGGAGAGATCTACGCGCAGCCGTTGTATGTGCCTAGCGTCAGCATTCCGCAAAACGGAGTGCACAACGTGGTGTACATTGCCACGGAGAACAACAGCGTATATGCATACGATGCGGACGCCTCTTCGCCATCGGGCCCGCTTTGGCATGTCAACCTGGGCCCGGCCATGCCGAGCTCGACCTGCTGCAATTCGCTGGGGTATTCCGTGGAACTATTGCCCCTGATCGGCATTACCAGCACGCCGGTCATCGACTTATCGTCGAACACGATCTACGTAGTGGCGGAGAGTTACGAGAGTGGCGTCACCTATTTTCGGCTGCACGCTCTCGACATCACGACGGGCGCAGATAAGATGCCGCCGGCGGTGATTCAGGGCAGCGTCCCGGGATCGAGTTTCGACGCTGTCAATGGCATCGTGACGTTCAACCCGATCCGGCACCTTCAGCGGCCGGGGCTCCTGTTGCTGAATGGCAACATCTACATCGGTTTCGGTTCGCATCAGGACGCCACGCCCTACCATGGCTGGCTATTCGCATACAGCACTTCCACCTTGCAGCAGACCGGCATACTCTGCTTCTCTCCCTCTCAAGGAGAGAGCGGAGTGTGGCAAGGAGGCGTCGCGCCGGCCGCCGATGGGAACGGAAACCTCTACCTGTCGACAGGCAACGGCGGGTTGACCGCGAACACCGGAGGCCAGGACTATGGCGACAGCATTGTCAAGATGACGATGACGACGAACGGTCTCTCCATACTCGATTACTTCTCGCCCACCACAGAGGTTGCAGACGCGGCAAACGACTGGGACCTGGGCAGCAGCGGCCCCTTGCTGATTCCGGGGACTTCGCTGGGACTCGCCGCAGGCAAGGACGGTGTTATGCGCGTGTTTAATACCGCCAACTTGGGCCAGTATCATGCTTCGGGCGATCAGCTCGTCCAGGAGTGGCAGGCCACCTACGCCTATACATATTCGCCGCCCTCGCCCGGCGGCTTCTGGGGCGGCAACTATATCTTCTACAACGGAACGATGTACGGGTTTGGCGAGCGGGACACACTCAAGACGTTTTCCTTCAACGGATCGCTGTTCAACACGGTGCCAACGACGCAGAGCACGATGACGGTTGCCTCCGCTTCGAGCAACGACCCAGGCATGACTATCTCCTCCAACGGAACAGTTGCCGGAACGGCGATCCTGTGGGCGTCATTGCCCGCCAGCGGGAACGGGGACGCTGGGACGGCGCTGCCCGCAATCATCCGCGCCTTCGATGCCTCCAACGTTGCCACGGAACTGTGGGACAGCAGCCAGAATGCAGCACGGGATTCCTCTGGAAATTGGGCTAAATGGGTTCCTCCAATCGTAGCCAACGGTAAAGTTTACGTGTCCACTTACGATGGCGACGTGGCGGTTTACGGGCTGCTATCCGGCTATCAAACCGTTACCGCCACGGCCGGCACGCCGCAGAGCGCAGCCGTGAACACGCCCTTCGCTACCGCTCTGCAAGCCACTGTGAAGGATGCCAGCGGCAATCCGCTGAGCGGGGTGAGCGTGACCTTCGCAGCGCCGGCCAGTGGTGCCAGCGCCACCTTCGCCGGGCCGGCGACCGTCACCACGAACGCCAGTGGGGTTGCAACCGCGCCTGCCCTGACCGCCAACGGCCAGGCGGGCAGCTATACCATCACGGCGTCCGTGACAGCAATCAGCAGTTCCGCTAGCTTCAGCCTGACGAACCTTCCCGGCGCCCCAGCGAGCATTACGGCTACGGCCGGCACTCCGCAGAACGCCACCGTCAATGCGGCCTTCGTCACCGCCCTGCAGGCGACTGTGAAGGATGCCAACGGCAATCTGTTGAGCGGCGTCGCTGTGACCTTCGCCGCGCCGGCCAGCGGTGCCAGCGCCACTTTCGGTGGATCGGCGACCGTCACCACTAATACCAGTGGGGTGGCCACCTCGCCAGCCCTGACCGCCAACGGCCAGGCCGGCAGCTATAACGTGACCGCCAGCGTGGCGGGCGTCACCACCCCAGCCAGCTTCAGCCTGACCAACCTGGCCGTGGGCACCGGCGGAACTCTCTCCGGCTCCGCCAACTCCAACTCGGGAACTTTTAGCCTGACCACCGAAGGATCTTCCGATTGGGTCAACTGGGGAAACATATATGGCGGGCCCGGAATCGCCGATCGCAAAGCCGGTGTCACGGCGCAAATCGGCAATTACACGGAGATCGGATCTCTATTGGTGGGCACCACCGGTAATGACCCGCGCACGCTGACCTGGAGCGACGGAACACCAAACGTCAGCGGCTCCAATAGCACGGTCGTGTATGTAGACAGCAATTCGGGTCATCCCGGCGAAGGCTTTTCGTTCACGGTTCCGGCGGACACCACTCTGCGCACTCTGGTTTTCCACGCCGGAGGGCAAGATGGTGGCGGTGCGCTAACCGTCGGCTTGTCGGATGGCTCGGCGGCCAATTACCAGGACACCACGGCTAACCAGAGTGGCCGGTGGGACCGGAACTATACCATCACTTACAGCGCCGCTTCGGCGGGGCAAACCTTAACCATCCAGTGGGTGAGCGCGACAGCGTCCGGCAACGTGAGTTTGGGCGGCGCGGCCCTTTCCCTGGCAGGATCGCCCGGTTCTGCTTCGAGCATTACTGCCACCGCCGGCGCGCCGCAGAGCGCCACCGTGAACACCGCCTTCGCCACCCCGCTGCAAGCGACCGTGAAGGATGTCAATGGCAATCCGCTGAGCGGGGTGAGCGTGACCTTCGCCGCGCCGGCCAGCGGTGCCAGCGCGACCTTCGGCGGATCGGCCGCCGTTACCACTAATGCCAGCGGAGTCGCTACCGCGCCGGCCCTGACCGCCAATGGGCAAGCCGGGAGCTACACCGTGACCGCCAGCGTGGCGGGCGTCACCACCCCAGCCAGCTTCAGCCTGACCAATCTCGCGGCCGGCCCGGCGAGCGTCGCCGCTACGGCCGGCACGCCGCAGAGCGCCACCGTGAACGCCGCCTTCGCCACCGCCCTGCAGGCCATTGTGAAGGATAGCGGCGGGAATCCCGTGAGTGGCG
>Ga0326727_10015119_pt1 | contig 16649 bp, 12 predicted proteins | sample MB2enrmetagenome_FD_207643 | JGI IMG/M metagenome (GOLD analysis project Ga0326727, IMG submission 207643) | Lab enriched peat soil microbial communities from McLean, Ithaca, NY, United States - MB29MY | ecosystem: Environmental > Terrestrial > Soil > Wetlands > Peat | place: USA: New York...
CCAGGGAAACGTTGAACAGAGAAGACCGGATATGGCAGTCATCCACAGGTGAACGTTCTCCGTAAAGCCATGGGGTGAAGATCACGTTATTCGCGCCGGCCGGAACCCGTACTACAATTTTGTCCAGGACCTTAAATATATCGGGGGCGTTTTCTTCCTGCATAAGTTCATCCTTGTGATACAGAACATTGTCTCTTATCCATGTCAGGCATTTACCGGCGCATTCCTGTTCGGTGAGAATGAGATAACGGCCGGGAACAGGACTGGGGAAAGAACCGAAATTGTGGGCGATGTCCGTTTTCTTGAAAGGAACATGGGCTGATATCCAGGATGAAGTGCCGATATAAAAATGACCCTCATAATCCCGAACAGCACCGGAACCCACGGCGGCTGAAGGTACATCCGGAGTTCCGCCGATAACAGGAGTGCCCTCTTTTAAACCCAGTTCGGCTGCTATGTCCTTTTTCACCGGACCAAGTATGTCAGTTGCCCGGATTAAATCAGGCAGTTTTGAACGCTCGATTCCGGCCATTTTGAGCAGCTTGTCTGAATAAACGACATGCGATGGATCACGGTTGTCAGTTACCCAGTGCAGCAAAATAGAATCATAAGTGGCTGCAAACTTTCCTGTTAAGCGCAAATTGATATAATCTTTGGGATCAAGAAATTTATATGTCTTGCGATATAATTCCGGCGTGTTCTGTTTTAGCCAAAGAATATGACACAGAGAGTCTTTGCCGGATTGCGAGGGAGCGCCCCCGGTCAGTTTAAGCCAGGTCATCATCTTGAACAGAGGGTAGCCTTCTATTTTGATGGGACCTTTCAGTATATCTTTCACTGATTCAGCGCCTCTACTATCCATCCAGATGATGGCATTCATCAAATGTTTGCCTTCCTGATCCAGGGCAACGGTGCCTGACCACTGGGTGGTTACGCTGACGGCAACGATGTTTTCGGGCAAAACGAGATTTTTACTCAGTACTTTTTTCGCAGTGGACATTATAGCGTCCCACCATCCATCGGGGGCCTGCTCGGCCCCTCCGTCAGGAAGAAGGATAATGGGTGTTGCTTGAAATTCGCTGTCAAGTACTTCTCCATAAACAGAGATTAAAGCCGTCTTGGGCCCTGATGTACCCAAATCGATTGCCAATACATACTTTTGCCTGTCTTTCATAATTCCACCTCTTTATGCGAATAATAAATTGAACACTCAATTTTAAAAATTACATATGAAACCAAAGAGCCGTCTCAACAAATACTTTGATCATTCCATAGCTAAATGCATAGCGTTATCAATGACCTTTTTAAAGGTAATATCCAGGTCATCGGCAATTTGAGAAAGCATGCCGCTGTTATGCAGCGAAATGATGCCGTGTATCGCGCTAATGATTTGAATGGTTAATAATTTCGTTTCCACTTTCTTTAAGTTCGGTCTCGTTTCCCGATATTCCCGAGTGATTTTAACTGCTAAAAATAGCACTTTCAATGAACTGCGGAATTCATCGGACGACAATGCTTCCTGAGGAGTTCCAATATAATCACTATGTTGTCGAACGGGCCTGTTAAACATGACATCATAGAGATTGACATTGTTTGTGCCGAATTCAACAAAAGCATAAATCATGTTCTTGTATCTCTTCAGGGGCGTATCTGCCTTTGACACGGCAGAACGGATCGTATTATACAACATAGCGTAAGCTTTCTTATGTATAGCGATAAGGAGTTCATCCTTATTGGCATAGTAATTGTACAGATTTGCCGCGGTCATCTTCATCTTGGAGCCGATCTTGGCCATAGACAAGTTTTCAAATCCGTTTTTTATAAGGATTTCGAAAGCGCGTAAAAGTATTTGCTCACGTACCGCGTCAACTTCATTAGAACTTCTGGTCATTTTGGACATGATTAACACCTTTTCTAAAACATTGTATAATATTGGTATAATATTTGAATTTAAAAACTTTTTCAACAATATTTTCTTTTTCCGGATAGGATAATATGGATCAGCATAATATCTTATCTCATTTACCGGATATTCTCGTTTCTACTGATATTAAGGATTATTAGAAATATAATGTTACGCTTACTCTGGAGCTAACGTGCAAAGCGTTATATTAACTAAACAATGGTAAGCCGATGCACACCCATTGATCCGCCCGCGGGATCAAACCAATTTTCTTGTAAGTCTCATTTTTCAAATTTATTTTTTTATGCTAGGCTACAAACACTAATTGCTAAAATAATAGAAAGTAATCCCATGAACGATAAATCGCTTCGGGCATTAATTGTTGAAAAATCGGAAGACGATACTCTTCTTTTAGTCCGTACGCTTAAGAAGGGCGGATACAATCCGGAGTATGAAAGAGTGAAAACCTCCGCTGCAATGAAAAAAGCCCTGGACGAAAAGCCGTGGGACATCATCCTTTGCGATTATAAAATGCCATTCTTCAGTGGTCCCTCATCTATTGCCTTATTGAAGGAAGCCAATATAGATATTCCCATTATCATTGTGTCAGGAGTCTTTGATGAAACTATGGCCGTAAAATGTATGCGATTAGGCGCTCAGGATTATATCTTAAAGACCAATTTTTCCCGCCTCTGTCCGGTAATAGCCAAAGAATTAGATGATGCAGAAGTTGAAAAAAAGCAAATACAAATGGAGGAAAAATTTCGCGTCGAGGAGCAGCGGTTCCGGGCTTTTATAGAGCATTCCTCAGATATCATTGTCGTCATGAATCTACAAGGGACTATCACCTATATTAATCCGGCGATAGAAAAAGTCTTAGGTTTCACTATTAAAGAGAGGATTGGCAACAACGCGTTTGAGAATATTCATCCTCATGACTTAAATCGTATTAACAATGCTTTCAAGGCATTTATCAGTGATAAAAATGCCCCTCCCCGCCAAAATGAAATACGTGTTCGCGGTATCGATGGGATTTGGCACACTTTTGAAAGTGTGTCAAAACATTTAGTAATGGACAATAATATTATTGATGAGATAATTGTTAATCTCCGCGATATAACCGATCGTAAGCGGTCAGAGGAAGTCCTCGAGGAAAGCAAACAGAGATACCTGGAACTAAGCATCATTGACGACCTCACCCGGTTATACAATTCCAGGCATTTTTACGCTCAGCTCGAAAAAGAAATAGAACGATCGAATCGCTATGAACAGCCGTTGACCATTTTGCTGCTGGATCTCGACGACTTTAAGATGTTCAACGACACATACGGCCATGTTGAGGGGGACTATGTATTGTCACGGCTCGGTGAGGTAATCAAACGATGCCTGCGTGAGACTGATTCCGCTTATCGTTACGGCGGTGAGGAATTTACGGTCATTTTGCCGATGACCACAAGCGAAGAAGGCCTTGTGACGGCCAGAAGAATCCAAACGGAATTAGGAAAGGAAGCTTTTTGTCCCGCGGGCCAGAGGGTTCATCTGACAGTGAGTACGGGTCTGTCGCAGTATAAATTGAAGGAAGAGATGAAAGCGTTTGTTCACCGGGTAGACCAGCTCATGTACGATGCGAAGAAAAACGGGAAAGACAGGATTTGTTCTCAGCCATAACGTTATGAACAGTTCAATTCGTAAACCTCAATTCTTCCATGTAAAAAAAAGCAAGTCCCTCACTTAAAACTTTGTAGAAGAAATAATCGACTGTTTCCTTTTTTATATCAAGCATCAACCGCGACAAAAATGTGAAATTCCAGTTCATAACGAAAACAATGCCGCCCTGCAACAATCATTGGAAACGCACACAATATAATGTCGGTAAATCTTTAATTGACATTAAAGAACTCTCCATTATATATTGTTATAGGATAAATGTATTTTATCAAAAGATGAGGAGAAAGAAGGTGTGACAAGACAGACCTTACAGATCAAAGCTGAGCCACTGCGGTTAGCCTTGAAAACAACCATCCGTCATGCCGCGGCAATCAGGAACGAAGGAGAGAGCATCTGGGTTCATGCCAAAAGAAATGGAAGCATCGGATATGGTGAGGGTTGTCCGCGAATCTATGTGGCTGGTGATGAACTTGACGCGAGTCTTTTCTGGATAAAGAAAAATTTTTCCCATGGCAGAGTGAATTTCGAAACACTGGAAGATCTGAAACAATGGGCACAGCAAAATGAAAAAGCAATCGATAATTACCCATCGGCATGGTGCGCCATAGAAATGGCCGTGCTTGACCTGCTTTCCCGGGAAAGGGGTTGCACCGTGGAAAAAATGCTGGGACTGAAAGATGGCAAACTTTGCGGTCACTACACTGCCGTGCTGGGAGATGACAAAAAATGGAAATATACAACCCTGGTCGATCAATATCTGATTCGCGGACTCAGGGATTTCAAAATCAAGTTAAGCGGCAATCTGGAACGGGATATTGAAAAGCTCGATTTACTTGAAACACTATCCGCACAACATCACATCCCCTCCCCGCGTATTCGTCTTGACGCCAACAATTTGTGGAAGGATCGCTGTGACGAAGCCATAGCCTTTATCCTTGCCCTCGGCACAGGCAGAATATTCGCTGTGGAAGAACCTGTGGGAGCGCGGCATGTTGAAGATATCAGCAAGTTCAGCGTCGCTACGGGTCTCCCTGTTATTCTGGATGAAAGTATTTGCACCATTGATGATTTGTCACATTACCGGAATATTGAAGGAAAATTCATAGCCAATATCAAGGTATCGAGGGTAGGCGGTCTTATCAGGGCATTAAGAATGATTGAAAAGCTCAAGAAACTGGGCTGGCCTGTCATTATCGGATGCCATGTCGGCGAAACTTCTTTGCTCACAAGGGCTGCTCTTGTGGCCTCCGGAGCTGCCGGAGAGAGTCTTATCGCCCATGAAGGGGCATTCGGCGATTATTTGGTGGATCGGGAGCCGGCAGAACCGATGCTGAGATTCGGGCATGATGGTCTGCTGGATTTGCGTTCACCCTACTACCTGAAAACAGTTCAGGGGCTAAAGGTCATACCGGTTGAAAACTGGAATGCCGGATTTGGAATACAGTGCCGCATGCCCAGTGAAATGGATGACGGCGCACCTGAGCTCTGCTTTCTTGAAATGCCCGATCGGTATAAGATTCATTACCGGCGCTGGGGCTGTGCTGAAGGTGACGATGTAGTACTGATTTTACACGGAGACATGAGTCATTCAGGATGGCAGGCGCCATTGGCGAATCAATTACTATCCATCTCGCCGGACATAACCGTTGTTGCACCCGACCGGCGGGGGTGCGGTTTAAACGAACAGCAGGGCGACCTGAGTTCCATTACGGCAGTTATCGGGGATGTGGTGACGCAAATCGAATCCCTGAAGCGGTCCTTCAAGCGGATACATCTCGCCGGCTGGTGCCAGGGAGCCCAATACGCCGCCATTGCCGAAGCCAGATTGGGAGATGAGCTCTCCAGCCTGATTTTGTTGGCGCCAGGATTTTTCTGGAATGAACGTTTTCGGTCTGTCTTAAGTGTCACTGAAAAAGTCGCGCTGGGGATGATTTCCTCATTAAAAATAAAACCGGAACGTAATCATGCTTGTATCCCTATTCCCCTGGAAGCGACCGATTTTACATTGATTGATGAGTGGCTTGATTTCATTGAGAAAGACCCTCTCAAAACCACCATGGTCACATTAAAATCAGTTAGTATCGTGGATGAAATTCAGGAACTGTCCTGGTCAGCCATGATGCAGAATCGTCTTCCCGTACTGGCGATTATGGCGGAACATGATCGAATTGTGGACAACAATAAAGTCATGCAATTCATCGGGCATTTGTTTTCCGATCAAAACAGGAATCGGATGGTTTCATTGGCATGCGGCCATGCCATACAATTTGAAAAGACGGAGGAAGTCGCAACAGAAATTTTAAACTTTATCAGAAAGAACCAATGAAAATTAAGACCCATTAACCCATTAGAAGCAACGGCTGTATTGATTTCCTCTTGTTGGAAAATAGCCGGCGATAAATCGGGAACCTTTATCCATGATGGAGAGTTTTAGGATGGATCAAAATATTAAGCCAACATTCAGAGAAATTAAAAACTTAGCTGAACGCGACGAAACGACCACTCCTTTGCTTTTTCACAACCAGAACCTTATCCAAAATCTCAACTCCGCCAAGACCATCAAGCAGAAACAACTGATTAATCTGTGGAATAATCATCACTTCACGGAAGGCACTGTATACGTGCATCTTCATCACCCCCGGTATAATGAGGATATTCTTGTTCCCGCGCATCAGGAACCTTGCAGCGATGGCGGGATGACCTGCCACTGGCCCGTGGAAAACCGCCACATGAGGGAAAATGCGACTATTTTAAACATCATGCTCACGGACGGGCTCTCGGTGTTTCTCATTCCCGCCCGGATCAGGGACGCGCAAGAGAATCACTTCACCATTTATATGCCCGATAAGGGGTATATTGTTGGTCAGCGCCGGGCCAGACGCTATCCTTGCCACGGCGTCGAGGTCGAAGTGGTGCAGAGCGGTTTTTGGGCTCAAGGCCGTCTTGTGGATTTCAGCTCACTAGCCTTTGGCGTTGCCGTTAGACCGGAAATAAACAGCTCTTTCCGCTGGTTTAATGCCACCTGCCCGTCAACCGTCAATCTTTATCGGGATGGGCAGATGATTTTCTCTGCATCCTGTAATTGCATCCGGGAGCAATTTGATCACGCAGCACGGTATATTGTCTTTGCCCCGGAAACCAACCAAACTAATCGTTTTCTCAAGAAGAAATTGCGCAATCCCCGCGTTCAGATTACTCCTCTGCCGAATATCACTTTTGATCATCCTGCAACAAAAGAAAAAATCCAAATGGATATTCGTGATCTTTCAACCTCGGGCTTTGCCGTTTGTTTATCAGCCGATGAGGATGTCCTCATATCCGGGATGATCATTCCTAATCTGACCATTAACTATGCCGGAATCTTGAAAATAAAATGCAAGGCCCAGGTTCTGGGCCGTCGTGAAGATAGAAAAAAAAATCGCTACTATGGCATTGTCATCCTCGATATGGCAATTGCAGATTATAACCGCCTGAGTCATATTATCATGAATACGATAGACCCGAACACTCATATTGCTGTTGAAGTGGATGTAGATCAGTTATGGGAATTTCTTTTTGCAAGCGGGTTCATTTATCCTAAAAAATATGATCTGGTCCAATCTTACAGGCAAACCATGAAAGAAACCTATCGGAAACTTTATCATGATAATCCGGAAATCATCGCCCAAATGACCTACCAGCGAAACGGCCGAATCTACGGGCATGTTTCTATGATCCGGTCTTACGAACGTACATGGATGGTTCATCACCTTGCCGCAATGCCGCTCAACAATAAACGGGTCGGTCTGCAAATTCTGAAACAGATCATCCGTTATTTTGACGGTCTCTATCGGCTCCCTGCCGTAGGAATGGACTATATGATGTTCTATTTTCGCCCCGAAAACAGTTTTCCTGATCATTTTTTCGGCGGTTTTGCCAGACACCTCAATAATCCACGCGCCTGTTCACTTGATCTCTTTTCCTACCTGAATTATCCGACGTCCAGTGTTCGTCAACCGCTCCCTGAGGGGTGGTCGCTTGAACCGTTTATATCATCCGATATCAGCGAATTGGATCTTTTTTACCGGAATGTCTCAGGAGGCCTCTTGCTGGATGTTTTACGCTTGGGCAAAGAACAAGAAGGCAAAGAATCTCTGTCGCACCTGTATGCCCGGCACGGGTTTGTAAGAAATTGTGTAGGATTCTCGCTGAAACACAAAGGGATATTGAAGGCTGTGCTCATTGCCAACAGATCGGATTCGGGCTTTAGCCTTTCAGACTTCCTCAATGGGATCAAGATTCTGGTCAACGACGGAAGCTTGCCATGGGAAGTACTGTCGCCTGCCATCTCCCAACTGGCCGGCCTTTTTGCGATTGACAAAATACCCATTCTGGTTTATCCGGCAAGTTACTTAGAGGCAAAGGGAGTTCCTTCTGCAAAACAATATAATCTATGGATCATGGATGTGAATTATGGAAGAGAGTATGGTGAATATATGATGGCAAGTACCAAAGTGAAGCTTAAATTCTTAATTCGTTTTTTTATTAAGAAGTTTCTGAAAAAATGATGACTGACATTCCTCTTTATAATAGCCGAATTACCAATAGCTACGTCGAGTATCTGAAAAGATATCTTCCGGATATCGATATCGCCCCCCTTTTAAAATATGCGGAGATTGAAACCTATCAGCTCAATGACGAGGGCCACTGGCTTACTCAGAAGCAAAGCGATCGTTTCCACGAAATGCTCGTGCAAATGACACATGATCCTAACATCGCAAGAAAAGTAGGACGTTTTTCCACAACCTCCCGCGCCTCCGGGGCTTTGGGACAATATCTGCTGGGATTCATTAATCCGTCGGCAGCTTATGACTTTCTGGGAAAAATTAACGCGCGCATCAGCCGGGCAACCGTCTTGAAGATAAAACGAATCGGAGCTAATCAGATTGAAGTGAAGGCCACAGTGAAACCGGGAGTAATTGAAAAGCCCTATCAGTGCGTTAACCGGATTGGCACATTGGAGTCTCTGGCAAAGCTCTTCACCAATAAATTTGCTAATGTCGAACATCCTGTTTGCATTCACAAGGGGGGCGATTGTTGCCTTTATATCGTCACCTGGGAAAAAACACGCATTTTCTTCTGGAAACAAATTCGAAATTATTATTTCGTTTTAGGCTTTATTCTCTGTGCCATACTCTTGATGATTCTTAATTCCAATAATTGGGATAAACTGATTTTTTCATATATCACTATAGCCCTCAGTATAACACTGTATGTCGAATATCGGGAGAAGAAAGAATCGCTCGCCAATGTTCAAACTCAGGGAGATACGGCTGACCGCCTCCTGGACCAAATCAGTAAACGATATAATGAGGCCCTGCTGATTCAGGAAATAGGCCAGGCCTCCGCCATGATCCTGGAGATCGATAAACTGCTTAGATTCATAATGGTATCCCTGAGGAAAAGACTGGATTTCGACAGGGGCATGATCATGCTTGCCAACAAACAAAAAGACTGCCTTATTTATACGGATAGCTACGGATATAACCCGAAACATGAAGATTACCTTAAGAACATCAAATTTCATCTTAATAACCCCAACTCAAAGGGTGTGGCGGTAATTGCCTTCAAAAAACAAAAACCAATCTTAATCAATGACGTTTCCGAAATTGAGGATAATCTTTCATCGAAGAGTCTTGATTTCGTGCGCGATATGGGCACACAGTCTTTTATCTGCGTTCCCATTGTTTATAAAGGGGAATCCATGGGAATCATGATTGTGGATAATGTGCAATCTAAGAGGCCTCTGAGCCAGACGGATATGAGCCTTTTGATGGGCATTGCTCCGCAGATTGGTGTCAGCATCAATAACGCTGTCGCCTATCAAAGAATAAAAGAAAGTGAGGTGCGGTTCAGATCACTCAGCGAAAATGCACCGGATATAATTTATACCTTGGGGATCAAAGGGGAATTTACCTATATCAACCCGGCAATTGAAACAATTTTAGGATATAAATCTGAGGAAATCCTCGGTAAATATTTTGGGGATATTGCCAGAAAAGAAGACGCATTGAGATATGATAAAGCTTTTCAGGAAGTCAGAAACGGAAAGCAAACCATTAAAGAAGATATAGTCATTCTTATTCATAAGGATGGTTCGGAGAGATATTTCAGCATCAGCGGCGCGCCGAGTTTTGATACAAAAAACAGCTTTATCGGATTGGTTGGCATATTAAAAGATCTGACTGATATCAGAAAATCGGAAATGGAGCTCAAGAGGAGCTTTGAGAAACTGGAATCTGTCATGAGTAGTACCATTGACGCTATTTCCATTATCGTTGAATCACGAGACCCTTACACAGCAGGTCACCAAAGGCGGGTAACACAACTGGCCACCGCCATTGCCGGCGACATGGGTTTATCAGCCGAAAAAATTGACTTGATTCGTATGGGTAGCCTGATTCACGACATCGGGAAAATATACATACCAGCCGAAATCCTGACAAAACCGACACGATTGAACGACATTGAACTTTCCCTGATTAAATCTCATCCGCTGGTGGGTTATAATATATTAAAACAGGTTGACTTTATTCCCGCAATTGTTGACATGGTCTATCAACACCATGAAAAGATTGACGGGTCAGGATATCCATTGGGTATTTCCGGTGATGAAATACTTCTGGAATCACGAATTATCACGGTTGCAGACATGGTTGAAGCCATGGCCAGCCACCGGCCGTATCGGGCTGCGATGGGAACAAAGGCTGCATTGGAAAAAATCAAACAGCAACGGGGAATTACGCTAGATGCAAGCGCGGTGGATACCTGCCTGAAACTCTTTGAAGAAAAAGGTTTTAAGTTCAAGGACCATGAAGATGTAACTGCCCGTATTGATGATATACAGTAGGCTTACTTACCATCTCTTGTTCCCTGGCATTCTTATCAGATTGGCATATGGAACGGTCAATAACATCAGCCCAGCGCTCCTGAAGATGTAAATCAATCCATCGCTATGGTGTTTCAACGGAAAGTCGAATTTATAATATTTCTTTGGATTGTCTTGGATTTTCTTCTGGGGCGGCGGTAGTCAAACTGATGAATTAAAGATATATAAGTATTAATTTTTTACAATACGTAATTTCCAACATTCCCCCATACCTCATAATCATTGTCTTGTTTGCTCTCTTTTTTTTCATATTCATAACACAACCGCTAGGGCAATCCTTTAATGTATTAACGTTAATATCAGAACGATGAAAATATTACTAAGCCATCCCTGTTAGTCAAATTTAAAAATAAAAAAAGTCATCAGCTAATAAGACAAGATAATTATAAAAGCAAAATTAAATTTACATCTATAAAAAATCTGTTATAGTTTCATACACTCACTCGCAGTAACAAGTATTCGATATTAAGTGTATATATCAAAATATTAATTGAAAATCATCGCATGAATGTATATAATTTTAGTGAATGAGATTAGTTTCTAAATTTACGATTTTGTTCTTTTGAAAACAGAATGTGGCGTCAAAAAGTGGCAGAGCGGATTGCACTTAGCAAAGAAAATACGGTAATGATAAAGAAACACAACCTTAAAAACGTAATAAGAAACACAACTCTTGGACTAGGCGCACTGGTTTTGATAAATTGCGGCGGCTACAGCACTATCATCAAGATGCAGGAAGTGAATGAGATACCGGTCGGTAAGTATGAGCGTATAATAAAGTTGTACAATCCTGAAGGTATTTCAGACAAAACACTTGTGGGATTAGTCTTTATTAAAAAAGGCGCAAAGGTTTGCACAGACTACCCCCGCGAGGAGACTATAAAAAGCCTTGACGAACTGACGATGATGGAAAGGCACTCCTATCAATACTTTAGCAATTATGCAGTAAAAGTCGGCGTCAAGACATTTGGATTTGTCTCCCTGCCGATAGATTACTGGCCAAATCTCTGGGAGAACAACAAAGACGAAAACTGCAAATATAAAGTGCAGATTATATTACCCTACAGCCCAAATGGTAACTACGACGGGGAAGGAATTAAAGCTGGATCTGGTGTTGGAGGCCATGGCCACTGAACGCCGACGAGATTACTTTGTATGACATCTGATCCTCAATAAATGACAATGTGCGCTAACAGGAGAAATCACTATGAAAAAGTCCTTAACAGTGTTGCTGGCAATTTTTATTGCCGGATGCGTATCATTTGGACGTCCAATAGATCAGGCTGACCTTAATCAAATAGAGCGCGGTGTAACCACAAAAGCACAGGTCATTAAGTTGCTGGGGGATCCTGATAAAATATCAAAAAATAATGATATAATAACATTTACATACACTCACACGATTTCACAAACAAGTACGGGAACCAGTGCTTCCAGCAGCATAAATTATAGAACGCAAAAGGTGACAATAAGCTTTGATAAGAACAACGTAGTAATCGGCATCACAAACAAAACCATCCACAGCTCAATGGAATTTCCGGATAACGATGTGTTGTTTGAACATGGCTCTAATCCAAACTAGACAATAAACTTAATTTTCAAAGAACAGGCGTAACGTTCAAATGCACATATGAAAAGGCCAAGTGGTCACCCATTCCTCCAAAATACATTTTTGGATAACAATAAAAAAACCCGCTATTTCTAACGGGTTTTTACACTTCCTTAGGCTTTGTTGGGTTCCCTATGGCGGCGGGAGTCGAACAGATTATCTAAGTATTATTAATCATTACATTTATTAAATATGTAATTTTCTGCATACCCCCAAAAATGCCCCAAAAACTTTCAAAGATGGTTTTTTAACCATATTGCTAATCTTAATCTATAAAAAAACATGTATCATGCAAGTTTCTTTTAGAGCTACAATAAAAATCAACATGCGGATTGATCTCTCTGTCCATTTACTAGTTAAATGACTTCCAACATTCCCTTTGTTTCTGCTTCCAGTTTAATGAATTCAGGTGTGGCATCTTCTGTTTCTATCTCATCGTAATCCAGAATTTCAACGCTAACGTTGGCTGTATCTGAATACACTGCTTGCACCACCCCTCCCCTTACCTCTACTATTATTCTTGGATTATGCTTTGCCATAAAACTTCCCTTTCCCCCGTTATGCCGATAGGTCAGCAATAAGAATTTATTCTCTACGCCCGAGCGTATTATTTACCAAACTAACAATGCCTGATTCCCCGACAATATAAAATCTTTTGCAGAATTGAGGTTTTTTCTCATAAACTTCAAAACCCTTCATGCCTGTTGCAACATAAACATTGCGTCCATAAACTTTGGCTATTCTCCTCGCTAGCTCAATTGCTCTTCCCAAAATTTTGTTATTCATTTTCTTTTTTCTCCTTTCGTTAAATGGTTTTCCCTCTAAAAACATTTTGAAAAACCAACTTCACAAAAAGGCGGTGCAAAGAGCACGAAAGAGCCAAAAGGCGCTTCTATGCCATGCCAGGAGGGTATTGCGAAAATATTGTTCGCGCTTTTTAGAAGAATATTTTTGTAACGATAAAGATTTTCACTGAAGAAAAGAAAAAAAGAGAATCAAAAACAACAAAATTTTTATTGCCGAAGGCATGGAAGAGAACTTTCGTGCAGAAGACACCGCTAGTTGGTTTTGAAAAAAGAAAAATAATAAAATATTAGGAGATCTTTTGAAGGCTGCAGGGAAGAATTAACGGGGATTACAATCCCCTTAAAATACCTTTCCTGAAAAAAATAACATGGATGGGTATAATAGACGGGATAGGCGTGAAATGGCTGTATTTGTGATTAGCTGAATAGATACCGTTCTTGTCAAGCTAAAGCTGATTTATAATTTGGATCATATTTTTTACCGGATTTTAGAATACCAAAGATAATATGAACCAGTTTCCGCATAATAGCACAAACGATTACTTTGCCATTTTTACCTTTTTCTTTCAGACGATTATAAAAAGCAATCATAACAGGATTGCACTGAATCGATACCAGTGCCGGCATATATAAGGCTTTTCTGAGTCGTACATGACCGATTTTGCATAATCTGGGTTTGCCCTTTATGGATGTTCCTGAAAGAGTTTCCTTTGGTGCAAGCCCAATGAAGGCAACCACTTCTCGAACATTTGTAAATTTCTCAAGATTATCCAATTCTGCTAGAATAGCAGGAATGGTTACCTTACCGAGTCCGGGAATAGAATCCAGTAAATCCTTCTTTTGTTTAAGACGCGGATTCTGTTCTATGAGATCGGTAATTTGTTTCCTGATTTTTTCAATTTCTTGATCCAAATAAACGATATGTTTTTTAATTAAAAAAATGACAGATTCATGAGCCGTACCGATCCGATTCTTCTCCTGGCTGCGCATATCGATCAAGCTATCAGCTCGCCGGACAAGTGCCCGCAGTATCCTGATTTCCGGTGAAGGTGGTATCCAGAGCTCCGGCTTCATCGCCAGACAGAAGCGGGCAATGATTCCCGCGTCAACCTTATCCGTCTTGGTGCGAATCAGTTCGCTCTGAGCAAATCCTTTGATGCGTGCGGGGTTGACAATGCTGACTATGTGACCGGCTTCATGAAGACAGATCGCCAAATCTTCTCCGTAATTACCCGTTGCCTCCAGACAGGCGTGGACTTTTTGAACTCCCTGTTTCTCCAGCCACACCATCAGGGTCTCAAAACCTTCCGTCGAATTCTTGCAGACCTTCTGTTTTGTCTTCCCATCTAAAAGCAGTGCTACATCAAATTTCTGTTTTGCAATATCTATCCCCAGAACCGTTGCTAACATATAAAACTGCCTCCTAAAATTAGAAATATTCGCGTTGGTAAAAAGCTTCGTTCGAATCAACCTTGTAAGTGCAAACTCATTCTCATGTGAGAAGGTTTATGATACCGTACGAGTTATTGAACTAAGCAATGAGAAGAGGATCTAATCTATTCACCATGCTCTAAGTCATCAGGTGTGTTACAGATTCACTCTTCCCTTTTTACCCCGGCGTTCAGGGTAGTTTATAACATTCATTGATTCATAAGAACACAAGGTGTGTTGCTTATGAAGCGGCAAGCGACGTGCTGCAAGCCCAGAGCGATAGCGAAATAAGCGGCACACTTGTTCAGCGGATAAAATCACAAATGTGCTCACAGCCTTTTCATGTCTATACCAACCTCAAGTAGGGCGGGAAATAGATTACATATAATTTATTGAAGTCGAGATTCGTTGCTGATGCGCTAAAAAGATGAATTTTGAAGTCATTTACTACATCGGGTCTTCATGTAGTGAATTCTTATTTGTATTCTTTACCAAACCGTGAAAGGTCTTGATCCATTCCTTCCACACGCGTTCAAAATCCGGCACGTCTTGCAGCATCGGCCCCAATCGATCGCGCCATGCGTTTTCGTTCCACTCCCGCAGCGTGTCCGAAGTTAAGCCTGCAATATCAGGCTGCACACCCCGAACACGGCATTTCTCATCAAAAAGAGGTTTCAGTTCTTTCCACGAAAAAGGTTCTCCTGATTTGCACAGGATATACCAGAGATCATACAAATCTCTCGGACGCGGCCATTTCTTCTGCTGCTGCAACAGCGATCTCAGCTTTTCCGCGAGGATTTCTTTTTTGGAATAGACCGTGATTCCGAATGGCGAAAGGTCGGGATAGTCTGGCGTAACTGAACGATCAACCGCTTTATCAAGAATGGGCTCATCAAAGGTCAGATGCACTTTCACCTGTGGCAACCCTTGCCTTCTTGCCCCGCCTCGGTTGTATTCCATGGGTATCTCAATCTGAAAATCGCCCGGTGCCGTCAATGGATCACGCATAGACAAGCGAACACCCGATTCCTGCAAAACCCATGCGTTAACCGTATCGAGCAGGCGGATAGATATATCAAGGTTGTCTCCGCCGGGCCTGCAACTGAAATCAATGTCCTCGGAAAACCGATAGCCCTCATAATAGCAATGCCTCAAACATGTCCCACCCTTGAAGACCCAACCGTGCTCTTTTGCCCCTGAATGGGCTAATCCCGACAGAAGCCAGAGGATGACATAGTCCTTTTCGGCCTGATCAAAACGGAGACCTTCCTTTTCGGCCAGGTGATGCAGTTGGGCTGTCGTAATCATGGTTGTATCTCCGCGTTTATCAGAAGCCCCCACCTTCTATTGTATTTACCATGCTTCGGCATGGTCGGATCGAGGGGAGAAAAACCGGGGGCACGGGGTATCGCTTTGCGTAATGCTTCGACGTCTCCCAGCCCCAACGTTTCCATCATGAACCCCAGACGTTTGCCAACAGCGGAATTACCGATTTTGGCGGCGTATTTTCTCAACTTCTTCTCGTCCAGCTCTTTCCAGGAACCGATCAATGCTTTTGCAATCTCACTCACACCACCTACGTACTGAGGAAGGTCCAGCCCGTCGATGATTGTCTTTTCCCTGTCGGTGACGCTGAAAGGATTCTCGTCTATCCAGTCCTTTGCGATACCAAAAAACTTGTCCGGTCTCAGCGACACTATCTTGTAGGTCACACCCAGCACATCTCCCGGTTGCCGGCGCACCGGATGATCGGTAACCACAAAGACCGTACGGGGAAGCTGTTCTGTCATGCCGTGATGGTTAAGCGCCGACCAGTATGCGATCACTGCCGGAGATACGAGTTCCATGGCGACCACAAATTCATGGAGTTGCGGCGAACGGTCTTCGCCGGACGAGAGCGGAACAACGGCAAACCGCCCGCGGCGGATGCGTCGTATCCAGCCCTTACTTTGAAGCCGCTCAAGAAATTGAGGCGTCGGATCATCCTTTGTATGCCCCAACATCTGTCGGGCAAAGGCAAGTGTAAAGGTCGGGTGCGTCCCTGCCTTGGCAAGAAACGCAGCCTCCATCTTCCCCAACTGGCCTTTTGTTATATTTTGCACGTCATTCATAGTCTCTACAGCCTATCTATGTCATGTATAGTATAACATTTTGCCGATAAGTCAAGATATTTAGGGATATCTTTTGATGGGAGGGAAGAATTAACGGGCGTTACAATCCCCTTAAAATACCTTCCCTGCAATAAAAAATAACACGGGTGGGAACAATAGACGGGATAGGCGTGAAATGGCTGTATTTATGTTG
>Ga0326727_10015120_pt1 | contig 16649 bp, 13 predicted proteins | sample MB2enrmetagenome_FD_207643 | JGI IMG/M metagenome (GOLD analysis project Ga0326727, IMG submission 207643) | Lab enriched peat soil microbial communities from McLean, Ithaca, NY, United States - MB29MY | ecosystem: Environmental > Terrestrial > Soil > Wetlands > Peat | place: USA: New York...
ATGAGAAGTACGAATCCCGTTATTGGGCCGCTTCACCTTCGCCCGAGCTCAAACTCCAGCTGGAAAGCAGGTCCGCCGCCTCCGGAGCTTCGAGCAGCGGCTCGACTCCGGCCAACAGCTTGACCGCGTTCAGGCCCGAAGCATCTTCCGTGGCCACGATCATCACCGCATCGCCCTTCTTGAGAGCGCCGAGCTGAATCACGGGCGCGCGATCCAGGACGGTTTCAAGATCCATGCGTCCCGCGCCTCCGCCGCCGCCCTGGTTAAAGCTGCGCTGCCCGCCGCCGCCGCCGTATGCGCCGCGGCCGCCAGCGCCCCCCGGATTGCCCTTGAGGCCCGCGGCCAGCCTGGTCGCCACATTGTCGTCGAGCCGTCGCAACTGGGCATCGGCGCTGATGCGGACGGTGACGGGCGGCGCTGACTTTTTGGCCGACAGGTCTTTCACCGTCAGCGTGGAAGCTGTGGCGTCGATGGAGATCACGGTGCCGGGAATGCTGCGGAACGTGCCCGAAACGATGCCGTCGGCTGTAATCGCGGTGCCGTCCGCGTTTTTGGTGCCGCGCGCCCACAACTGATCGCCGGGATGGATGGCGCCGATGGGACCGGGTTGCGCCTGATCGAAGACCACCGAACCGGGGGCGTAGCGCTTGAGCATAGTCGCTGAGGTGGTATTCACGGTGACGTCTTTGGTGATGGGGCCTATGCGCGTGGTCACGATAATGACGCCTGTCGCGGTATCGACGCTCTTCACCAGGCCATGCACGCCCTGGCTCCAGGCGGCATTTTCCGCTTCCTGCATCTTGGCCACATCGGCTTGCTTGATGGCGACAATGCGCGCCGCCTGCGGCGTGCCGCTGGTGACATTAGGATCGAGCGTGACCAGCACGCGGTCGCCCACCGCCAGGCTGCTGTACTCGAGGGGCTCGGCCTTGGTCAGATCCGTCTGCCCCGGCGCAACGCGCTTGAGAATGGCGGTCGCAGGAACCTGCACCTGGTGTACATCGCCGGCGTCGGTCTTCACCGTCAGCGTATCGCCATTGATGGCGGTAATGCTGCCGAGATAGCGCATCACTTGCGCGCCCGCGCCGGGCGCAGTTGCCAGCAGAAATGCGGCCAGGGCCACAACTCCAAGTACGGCCATGCCGCGGGTCTTGCTTTCACTTCTCATAAGCTGTCCTGCTCCACGGTTTCAGGGCGTTGGCCTCAGAGGGCCCAGGGAGGCATGCTCCGCCCCTCATTTCCTAGACGAACCATCCCCCTAAAAGGTTGAAACCTTATCTCATCATCTGAATTCGGCCCTAAGTTCCGGGGAGTCTTGCGCTTGGATGGCGGAAACAGCCGGTATAATCGGCCCGTGAACCCTGCCCTTGCGAGCGCCCATGACGCCTACCTGCTGGCCTGCGTGGCCGGCACGGTCGCGCTCCTGCTGCTTCTTGTAGGACGCATGCGGCTGCACGCCGCGCTGGGCCTTTCCGTGGCCGCCCTGGCGCTGGGCGCGGCTGCGGGTATTCCTCTCGAGAAGGTTCCCCTCGCCTTCACCGCCGGGGTCGGCGAGATGATGGGCCATATCGCCATCATTCTGGGCATGGGCGCGATTCTCGGGCAGCTTCTGGCCAGCTCCGGCGCGGCAACTGCGTTGGGCAGACTTTTGGTGGAGGGCTGTGGAACAAGGGGACTGCCCTGGGCGTTGCTCGTGCTCGGCATCCTGGTCGGCATTCCGGTGTTCTTCGAAGTGGGACTGGTTTTGCTGATGCCGATCGTGGTGGATGCGGCGCGGCGCAGCGGGCGGCCTCCCATGCTGGTGGGATTGCCGGTGCTGGCGGGGCTCTCTGCCATGCACTGCCTGCTGCCGCCCCACCCCGCGGCCCTGCTGGCGGCAGCCGAGTATCATGCCGCATTGGCTCCCGTCATGTTGTGGGGGCTGGTGGTGGGCGTGATCGCCGCAGTACTGGGCGGCCCCGCGCTCGGTGCGGTGTTGACGCGCCTGTGGCAGCGGCCGGGGAGCTATCTGCGGAGCACGCTTCCTCAGGACGCAGCTCTTGGTGCGACGGCGGCCCCGGAGGCGGCGCCGGCGAAACCAGAGGCGGCGCCGGCGAAATTGGAGACCGCCCACGAAGACAGCGTCGGTACGTTGCCCGTGAAGCTGGAGGGGCAGACCGCACCCGCCCCTGCCGGAGCTCTTCTGGCTCTGGTCGCCATCCTGCTGCCGGTGGCGCTGATTCTGGCCGGAGGCTGGGCCGACGCGGTCACCGCCAGGGGAACTCTGCCCAACCGTCTCCTGCATCTCGCCGGCTATCCCGACGTGGCAATGGTGGTGGCAGCGCTGGTGGCTCTGGCCACGCTGGGCTGCAGGGTGCAGGAGCCCTCGTACCGCAGCTCCGGCGGTTTGCGGCGGCTGACCATCGACGCCTTTACGCCCATCGCCAGCCCCCTGGTGATTCTGGCTGCGGCGGGCGGATTGAGCGGCGTTCTGCGCGCCTCGGGCGCTGCCCAGGCCGCCGTCACCTTCGCTATGGGCGCACACATGCCGCCCCTGCTGCTGGCTTGGGCGCTGGCCGCCGCGGTGCGCGTGTCGATGGGCTCGGCCACGGTGGCCCTGGCCGTGGCCTCCGGCATTCTGGCTCCCATGGCCGCCACCATGGGCGTGCGGCCCGAGCTGCTGGTGCTCGCCACCGGCTCGGGTTCCATCCTGCTCTCCCATGTGAATGATTCAGGATTCTGGCTGATCGGGTCTCTGTTCAAGACCGACGTGAAGGCGACCCTGGCCACGTGGTCGGTGCTGGAGACGGTGCTGTCTTTGACCGGGCTGGCGGGAACGTTGCTGCTGAGCGTGGTGCTGCGCTGAGAGCCCGGAGCCGGTAGCCTGTAGCTTGTAGCCTTCAAATCGCAGGGCGCCTGCGCGCGCTCCAGCTGCGCTTTCTTGTTCCCTCGTTCCCTCGTTCCCTGTTTTTTTACCACGCGCCCAGCAGGCGGCGCAGGAGCACCAGCTCGCCGAGATGATAGGCATTATGGTCGGCAACGAGGAGCGCTTCTCTGAGGATGGTCTGCCCGTCGCCGTGGGGAATGCGCGCGTAGAGATCGGTGGCGGGGTCGGCCACGAGATCGGACATCGCCTTGAGGTCGCGGCGAAAGGCGCGCACGCTTTTGTCCCATGCCTTTGCGTCCGGGGGCGCAGCGGTGGTGGGCCAGTAGCCCTCGGGCCAGGGAAGGTGCTTGTAGTCGGGATTGCGCGAAAAGTCCAGGATGTCCCACTGCGCGATGCGCAGATGCTCGAGCACCTCCCACGGCGAGTGCTCGGCGCCTTTGGGCCGCTTGCCGCGCAGGGCAGGCGGCAGATTGCGGACGGCGGCGTCAAACGTCGCGTGCGCGTGGCCGCCGGTGAGCAGCTCGAGAAGGTGCTGGCGCAGGGATCGGTCGCGATCGGCGGCGGTCTTCTTTTTGGGCACGAGAAGCTTTCTCCTCGGAATGGAATGGGCGGCTGAACCGCCATGCAGGAGTTGATTCGCTCGCTGCGCGGCACGAGGCAACAATTTTCGGCCGCGCCGCATGCGCGGCATAAAGTCTCTGCAGAGCCGGTTCTTCTATTCCCTATTGGCTACTCCCTACTCCCTGTCTTCGAGCACCGCCCGCTGCGCCGCGAAGATTTCCTTGAGTCCCGATTCGGCGAGATCGATCAGCCCGTTGAGAGCGGCGCGGGAGAAAGACCCCTTCTCCGCCGTGGCCTGCGTCTCCACCAGGCCCCCATCGGCGGTCATCACCACGTTCATGTCCACCTCGGCCTGCGCATCCTCTTCATAGCAGAGGTCGAGCAGCGCCGCGCCGTCCACGATGCCCACCGACGTTGCGGCCACCAGTTGCTTGAGCGGCGAGGTCTTGAGAGTTCCGGCCTTGACCAGGGCGTTGAGCGCCAGGGCCAGGGCTACGGCCGCGCCGGTGATGGCCGCGGTGCGCGTGCCGCCGTCGGCCTGAATCACGTCGCAGTCGAGAATGACCGTGCGCTCGCCGAGGGCGTGCATGTCCACGACGGAGCGCAGGCTCCTGCCGATCAGCCTTTGAATCTCGTGCGTGCGCCCGCCGATCTTGCCGCGCTCCGATTCTCTGGGAGTCCGGGTGACCGTGGAGCGGGGCAGCATGGCGTACTCGGCCGTCACCCAGCCGCGGCCGGAGTTGCGCAGCCAGCCGGGGACGCCTTGCTCGATGGTGGCGCAGGTCAGTACTCGAGTGTTGCCGAGCGAGACCAGGACTGAGCCCTCAGCGGTCTGGACGAAGCCGGGCGTTAGAGCAAGCGGACGAAGCTGACCGGGGCCACGGCCGCCGGGGCGGAGGGAGGGAGGAGTCGCGTGCATAGAGGAATTGTACGAGAGCGAGGGCCTTGGCCAGACAACCTGAGCCCGGTCCAGTTGGGCTCGCTCTGGGAAGCTCGAGGAACCGCGGTGCCGGGATGGGAATCCAAGGGTTTCAAGTGCCGGAAGAGGAAAAGGTTGCCAAGTTGATGAAACAGAAAGGTCTACATCGACATCGGCTTGCACCTTCGTCCCATTTCGGGAGGCTTGCGGCCTCGAGCGAAACCAGGGCCGCTCCAGTACTGAGTTGCGATCCTTTCCCTTATCAGGAACTTAGCTTTCGCGTTCTGGTTTGGCACGCCACGTGTATAGAAACAGGACAAACCCGCAGCCCTAAAACAGAAACGGGAACACAAAGACAGGGACCGAGGGAACAAGGGAACCAGGGAACAGACAAAAGGAGAAAAGGGGACAGAGATCAGAGGGTTTCTCATCAGCAGGAGCTAAGAACTGCGAACCGACAACTGATCACTGACCACTGCTCTTGAAAGGACCGGCGTATGCAGCCAACCGAACCAGTTGTGACACAGGCCAAGGCCAGGAGCACCTGGAATGGCGTCGAGCGCAGGCGGGTGGAAAAGGTGGTAGAGACCCTGGCCACGCTCGGCAGCCGGGGCGAAAGCCTCTCCGAAGTAGCCCACGATGCGCGCAACATGGTCACGGCGCTGGGGCTTTACTGCGATCTGCTGGAGGAGCCGGGCGTGCTTGCGGTTGCCTTCACGCATTACGCGCATGAGCTGCGGCTGGTGGCCGCGGCCAGCCGCCGCCTAGTCGAAAAATTGGTAACGCTCGATGCCAACGCATTCCCGGACGGCCACGCGCAGACCCTCCTTCAGGCCCATGCCGGGCGCAGAACGGCGCTCGCGGCGAGCGAGGCCATCAGCGCCGCTGGCCCAAGTGCCGGTACCCGGGCTGGGGGAGACGTCGCAGGCGCCGTTCTTGCAGGCAGGAGCCCGGCCGCGCACGCCGCCATCCCTGAGGAGCGGAACCGCCGCTGGGATCTTCTGCCCGCTCTGCCCATCTCCAATCTTGCCGCCGAACTGATGGCCAACCGCAATCTTCTTGCGGCGCTGGCCGGCCCCTCCGTCGCCCTGACCATGGAGACCGACGGCGGCGCGCAAGCGGTGCGCCTTACCGGCGAGGACCTGACCCGGCTGCTGGTCAATCTGGTGAAGAACGCGGCAGAGGCCATGCCTAAAGCCATGGCCAAAGGTGTGTCCGGATCCATGCTCGGAGCCGGGATACAGGGTCGGCGCATTCACATCGGCCTCGGCGAGCGCGAGACCGCCCAGGGCGCTGCGTCCTGCCTGACGCTTACCGTCGAAGACAGCGGCCGGGCATCGCCGAGGCGGATCTAGACAGGATTTTCATCTCCGGGTACACCTCGCGGGGCAAGGAAGCGGAGGCAGACAGCGAAACCACGCCGGGCGGCGGCTGGCCGCAAAGCCATCGCGGGCTGGGGTTGGCCATCGTACGCTCCATTGTTGAAGGCGCCGGCGGTCGCATCACGACCTCGAACCGGGCGCCGGGCGGAGCCCGCTTCACCCTCGAGCTCCCGGTGCGAAAAACAGGGAATAGGGAGTAGGGAAGAGTAGTCAGCAAACAGCTGAAGGTTGAAAGCTAGAAGCTAAAAGCTGAAAGGTGAAGACTGACACCTGAAACCTGACACCCGAAACCTGTCAGTTCGAACTTTACGATGTTCCAACAGGCATGGGGCGAATACAATGCTGGATACAGTCTTCAACACACGGGCTATGGAGTTCATACCACAACTCGCCGCGCCGGTGGTTCGGTTGCACCTGCTGGTGGTGGATGCCGACGCGGCGGTGCGCTCGGCCTGCGCCGAGATCGCGGCCAGCCTGGGCTACGCCGTCGAAAGCACGGGCGACCTGGCCCAGGCGCGGAGCCTCTTGCGCGGCCACACTTCCGACATCCTGCTGGTGAATCTGCCCGCGGGGTCGAACGAGGGCCTGGAGCTGGTCTCCGAGGTCAAGCTGCTCTACCCCGACACTTCGGTTATCGCCATGACCGCCACGGGCTCGGTGAACGCGGCCGTCGAAGCCATGCGCTGCGGCGCCTCGGACTACCTGACCAAGCCCTTTGCCATGGACGAGCTGTCGACGGTTTTAGATCGTGCCGCGCAGAGCCACACCACCGACACCGTGACCCGCCAGCTGCGCGAGCGGCTGCGCCTCTCCGAGGGACTGGGCTCCATGATCGGCCGCTCCGGGGAGATGGAGAAGATCTACCGCATTCTTTCCAAAGTTGCCCAGAGCACGCACCCGGTTCTCATCCTCGGCGAGAGCGGAACCGGCAAGGAGCTGGTGGCGCGGACCATCCACGCCTACGGCCCCAACTCACAGAAGCCCTTCCTACCCGTCGACTGCGGCTCCCTGGTGCCCACGCTCATCGAGAGCGAGCTCTTCGGCTACGTCAAGGGCGCTTTTACCGGGGCCAACCGGTCGAAAGACGGGCTATTGGTCTCAGCCGAGGGAGGAACGGTCTTTCTCGACGAGATCGGCGAGCTCTCGCTGGACCTGCAGGCCAAGCTCCTGCGCGCGCTTCAGGAGAAAGAGGTGCGGCCGGTGGGCGCCACGCATCGCATTCCCATCAAGGCGCGCATCGTGGCCGCCACCAATCGCGATCTGGCCACCATGGTCGAGAAGGGCAGCTTCCGCAAGGATCTCTTCTACCGCCTGAACGTGGTCAACCTGCGACTGCCGTCCTTGCGCGACCGTCGCGAGGACATACCGCTCCTGGCCGCGCACTTTCTCGACCGCATCAGCCGGGAGCACGGGCGCAAATTCACGCTCTCCGACGAGGCGCTGCGCACCATGATGCGTCACGACTGGCCGGGCAACGTGCGCGAACTCGAGAACTCCATCGAGCGGGCCTGTGCGCTCTCTTCGGGTCCGGTGCTGCACCTGTGCGACCTGCCCACCCAATTACAGCAGAGAGGCCTGGAAGCGCGGCGCGCGGCCATGGCCACGGACGAAGGCGCCGCGGCGGCCGGGGCGCCGGAGCTGAAGACGCTGGCCGAACTCGAGCGGGAGGCAATCTTAAGCGCCATCCGCACCCTGAAAGGCGACAAGCTGCAGGCCGCCAAGCTTCTGGGCATCGGCAAAACCACGCTCTATCGCAAGCTGAAGGAGTACGGCATCGCCGACCCGCTGCACGAGGAGTGAAGACAGCTATTAGCTCTTAGCTTTTAACTTCTTTCTTGCGGGCGCGAATTGTCGTGCAGTTCCTTCGCAGCCGGCGCAGGGAGAAGTCCCGCCAAGGGCTAACGGCTAAAAGCTAAGAGCTAAAAGCTAAGAGCTGAGAGTTGAGAGCTGACCACTAATCACTATTCACTGTTCACTAACCACTGACAGCTGACTGTTGAGATCGGGGAACGGATATGAGCATTCTGATGGTGACGGGAATCGACGGCGCTCGCAACTGCGCTGCCGTGGTGGGTGCGCAGTTGGGGCTGGAGGTCGAGGTGGCCGAAGGACGGAGGGCCGCGCTGGCCGCGTTGCGGCGCCGGGAGTTTCTGGCCCTGGTGATCGATGAATCTCTGGCCGAGTGCGATCCGGCGGCCGCGGAAAAGATCTGCGAAAGCGCCGGCCTGGCCATCCCCATGCAAATCAACTTTGCCATCTCGGGAACGGCGCGGCTGATCCGCGAGATCCGCGCGGCGCTCAACCGCCGCGAGCGCGAGCAGACGCTGGCGCGTCGGGCCGCCGCGGCGGCCATCGAGATCGAGTTGAAGACCACGGTCGCGGGCCTCCTGTTGCACTCGCAACTGGCATTGAATGGGGGCGGAGTTCCCGCCGCCGTAGCCGACCGGCTGCGCATGGTGGGGGACCTGGCCGGCAGCCTGCGCCAGCAGCTGAGCGCGCCCCCCGATGCGTGTCGTGACACGCGGCGTGAGACGCACCTCTGAAAGGCAGCTATTAGCTATTAGCTTTTAGCCTTTAGCTTTTTCTTGCAGGTGCGGCTTCTGCTGCCGATCCGCAGCAGCCGGGAACGGCAGGAGTTCGCAAAACAGTCAAAAGTCGCGAGCTAAAAGCTAAGAGCTAAAAGCTAAAAGCTGACCTCTGACCTCTGACCAACTGCCTCGCGCACCGGGACAGGAGCGCCCTCCGTCCATTAATCTTGAACGCGAGGAGCCCCCCGAGAATGACCGGCATCCGGCAGGAAGATTTCATCGCGAGCGTCGCAGGCGCGTTGCAGTACATCAGCTACTACCACCCGGTGGATTACATCAGCTCGCTCGCCCAGGCCTATGAGCGCGAGCAGTCGCCGGCGGCGCGCGACGCCATGGCGCAGATCCTCATCAACAGCCGCATGTGCGCCGAGGGCCACCGGCCCATCTGCCAGGACACGGGCATTGTGAACGCCTTCGTCAAGCTGGGCATGGACGCGCGCTTCGAGGGCCCTGCGGGCGGCAGCCCTTTGGCCGGGCTTCAGGAGATGGTGGATGAAGGCGTGCGCCGCGCCTATCTCGATCCCGATAACAAATTGCGCCTTAGCGTGCTGGCCGATCCCGCGGGCGAGCGCAAGAACACTCGGGACAACACACCGGCCGTGGTCACGGTCGAACTGGTGCCCGGCAATACGGTTGAAGTCACGGTCGCGGCCAAGGGCGGAGGCTCGGAGGCCAAGTCGAAGTTCATCATGCTCAACCCCTCGGACTCGGTGGTGGATTGGGTGCTGAAGACGGTGCCTACCATGGGCGCGGGCTGGTGCCCGCCGGGAATTTTGGGCATCGGCATCGGCGGCACGTCGGAAAAGGCAATGCTCCTGGCCAAGCAATCGCTCATGGACCCCATCGACATTCAGGACCTCATCGCCCGCGGAGCCAAGACCACGGCCGAAAAGCTGCGCCTCGAACTCTACGACAAGGTGAACCGGCTCGGCATCGGCGCGCAGGGGCTGGGCGGGTTGACGACGGTTCTTGACGTGAAGGTGCTGGATTATCCGACGCATGCGGTCACTCTGCCCGTAGCCATGATCCCCAACTGTGCGGCCATGCGCCATGCGCACTTTGTGCTTGATGGCTCGGGCCCGGTGTTTCTCGATCCGCCGTCGCTTGAAAACTGGCCCAGGCTGACCCGCGACGTGAGCGGTGCGCGGCGCGTGAACCTCGACACCGTGACGCGCGAAGAGGTCGCGACGTGGAAGCCGGGCGAAGCGCTGCTGCTCACCGGCAAGTTGCTGACCGGCCGCGACGCCGCACACAAGCGCCTCACCGACATGCTCAAGCGCGGCGAAAAACTCCCCGTCGATTTTCGCAACCGCTTCATCTACTACGTCGGCCCGGTCGATCCGGTGCACGGCGAAGTCATCGGCCCCGCCGGGCCCACCACGTCCACGCGCATGGACAAGTTCACCCGCCAGATGCTCGCTGAAACCGGTCTGCTGGGCATGGTGGGCAAGGCCGAGCGCGGCCCCGAAGCCATCGACGCGATCCGCGAATTCGGTGCGGTCTACCTGATGGGCGTTGGCGGCGCGGCCTATCTGATCTCGAAGGCGATTCGCGGCTCGCGCCTGCTGGCCTTCGAGGACCTGGGCATGGAAGCCATCTACGAGTTCGACGTGCGTGACATGCCCGTCACCGTGGCCGTCGATTCGAAGGGAACCAGCGTGCACGTGACCGGACCGGCGGAGTGGCAGCAGCGCATTGCCGGCATCCCGATCCTGCAGTGACAAATGGCGCATCCATATAACATGTTATATACTGCGGGGTATGGACGAGCCTCGCGATCCGGCTCCGGCTACCATTGCATGGGAAGGTGACTCAAAGGACGCCCTGAGCAATTTTCCGGCTGAGATCAAGTCAACCCTTGGGTTCTCCTTGCGACAGATACAAAACGGACGCCTACCGCGATGCGAACACCGTCCAATGCCTTCGATCGGCAGAGGCGTATGGGAACTGAAGGACGGCGATGCGCGCACTTGGTACAGGGTGATGTATTTGGCGCGGATCAAGAACGTGATTCACGTGCTGCATTGCTTCGAAAAAGACAGCAGGAAGACGTCCAGGCGCGACATTGCAACAGCCAAAGCCAGGCTAGGCGAAGTGCAGCAAAGATTACGGGCAGAAGGGAATCGGTGAGCGGAGGAATTCAGCTCAAAGGAGGTGTCACAATGAGCAAACCGGCACACATCACAAAGGGCGATGTGCTCGACGACATCGGCTTCTCCCGCGCCGAGGCCGCGGCTTTGAAGGTGAAGGCTACCGTCATGGAAGCAATTCTTGCCGAGATCGACCGGCGCCGCCTCACGCAGAGGCAGCTTGTGGATCTGCTGGACGAATATCAACCCAACGTCAGCAACCTGATGAATGGAAGAATCGGCAAGGTGAGCATTGAGAGATTGCTTTACTACGCGGCTCGTCTAGGCTTGAAAAGCAGAATCGAGTTGCGGCCCTTAGCGAAGGCAAAAGCCTCCACGAAGAGCTTGCCGCCCAGCCGCGAGCGTGCTGTGGCATAGAACCCGAGCCCCGTCGCATCGGACCCCGGCGGAGTGGCAGCAGCGCATTGCCGGCACCCCGATCCTGCAATAGGGCAGGCAATAGGGAGTGGCCAGCAGGGAACAAGCAACGTGCGTTGGGGGGTTGAATTCGAGGCTGAGAATGTATCATTCCTCGTCAGGCCTTTTGAGCTTTTGTGCGCTCCGATCAGAATCATCGTGGCCTGTGCGTTGTGACGGGCGATTGATCGCTCGACCGTTCAATTCTGTATTGGAGGTCTGACAATGACCTATCGTGTATTGCCCTGTTCCGCAATTCGTACCGCAATTTGTCGTTTCTCGAGTTTCTCCGGATTCGCTCTTCTCTTTCTGGTTTCCGCAATTCAGCTCAGCGGACAGGCTCCCACAGGCCGCCGCGGCTACTATTCCAGCCCGTCTCTGCACGGTGACACCATTGTCTTCACCTCGGAGGGCGATCTTTGGACGGTGAGCGTCGATGGCGGCGCCGCGCGGCGGCTCACCACCGGCCTGGGCGTCGAGGACGAGGCACGCATTTCGCCCGACGGGAAAACTGTGGCCTTCAGCGCCGATTACGAGGGACCGCGCGAGGTGTACACCATGCCGATCGACGGTGGATCGCCCCAGCGCCGCACGTGGGACGGCGATTCACAACCGGAAGGCTGGGCTCCGGATGGTCGGCTGCTGATTGCAACCACCCGTTACTCCACGCTGCCGGAGATGCAACTGGTGCTGGTTGACGATCATGGCGGGCGCGAGATTGTGCCCCTGGCCCAGGCAACGGAAGGGGCTTATTCTGCGGACGGTCACACGCTCTATTTCACCCGCTGGCCGCGGCAGGCGAGCGAGACGAAGCGTTACAAGGGAGGCTGGGCGGAGAACATCTGGAGCTTTGACGGCAAGGATGAAGCGGCTCCGCTGACCAGCGATTACCCTGGCACTTCGACAAACCCCATGTTCTGGAACGGCCGCGTCTATTTTCTCTCGGATCGCGATGGCGTGATGAATGTCTGGTCGATGAATGCTGAGGGTCATGACGTGAAGGAAGAGAGTCATCAGCACTTCTTCGATGTCTCGTCGGCGTCGCTCGACGAAGGGCGGGTGGTTTACGCATCGGGCGCGGATTTGTGGCTCCTCGATCTCAGGAGCGGCAAGGAAATGATGATTCCGATCTCGCTGGTCTCGGACTTCGACCAGCTTCGCCAGCACTGGGTGACCAAGCCGATGCAATATCTGACCCAGGCGCACATCTCCCCCGACGGATCGCAGATTGTGATTACCGCGCGGGGCGAGATCTACGTCATGCCGGCAAAAAAGGGCCGGGTCGTGAAGGTCGCGGGCGAATCGGATGTGCGTTATCGCGAAGCGATTTTCATGCCCGATGGCAAAAACATCGTGGCGCTATCGACAAAGACGGGCGAGACAGAGTTCTGGAAGTTTCCGGCCAACGGCGATGGCGCCCCCGAACAGTGGACTCATGATGACAAAGTGCTGCGCTGGGAAGGAATTCCTTCGCCCGATGGTCTGTGGCTTGCGTATCGCGACAAGAACCATCAGTTGTGGATCTACGACATCAAAGCCAAAACCGACAAGCTTATCGCGCAGTCGATGAACGGCGACTTCGAGAATCTGAGCTGGTCGCCCGATAGCCGCTGGCTGGCCTATGGTGAGGCTGCTGAGAATAGATTCGACCAGATCAAGGTGCTTAATGTGGCGTCGGGCGAGATCAAGCCGATCACATCAGACCGCTTCAACAGCGGGAGCCCGGCGTGGAGTTCGGATGGCAAATGGCTCTACTTCCTATCCGACCGTAATCTCAAGACAGTCATTCCTTCGCCGTGGGGACCGCGCGCGCCGCAACCCGTCTTCGACCGGACGATGAAGATCTACGAGCTTGCGCTCACGCCTGGACTGCGCTCGCCGTTCCTGCCGGCCGACGAAATGCATCCGGATAGCGCGGAAAAGAAGGACGCAGAGAAACCCGATACTGAGAAGCCCGATAACGAGAAGCCAAAAGAAGACGCCGCGCCTGCCGCCGAAAACAAAAAGCCGGCGGATGCCAGCAAAAAACCGGAGGCCAACGACGCCACCAAAGCCGCCGGGAAAGGCGAGAAGAAGCCACCGGAGGTGAAGATCGACTTCACCGATCTCGAAACGCGCGTGGATGAGGTTCCTGTGCCGCCGGGTAACTACGATTCGCTCGACGCCACGGACAAGCGGTTGTGCTGGAGCAATACGAGTTACGTCCCGGAACCCAAGTCCGCGCTGCAATGCCTGGAGATCGCCAACAAGGGTGACGAACCGGACACCGTGCTGGCCGATGTGAAGGGATTTGAGATATCCCTCGACCGCAAGAAGATGCTGGTTTACAAAGGCGACGCCTTTTACGTCTTCGATTCTGACGTGAAGGGAAAAGATTTGTCTGACGCCAAGGCGCTGGCCAAAAGCGAGGTCGACCTTTCGCACTGGACGATTTCGACAAATCCCCGCGATGAGTTTCACGGGATCTTCCTGGATGCATGGCGGCTGGAGCGCGACTACTTCTACGACCCCAAGATGCAGGGCGTGAACTGGACCGCGATGCGCGACCGCTATCTGCCGCTTGTGGATCGGGTGGCCACTCGCGACGAGCTGAATGCAGTGATTGCGCAGATGGTGAGCGAACTTTCGGCGCTGCACACCTTCGTGAGGGGCGGCGACGATCGCAAACCTGAGGACCACGTTGAAATTGCGACACTGGGCGCGGTGCTGCGCCGCGATGACATTGCCGGCGGCTACGTGGTGGAGCACATTTACCGCCATGATCCCGACTTGCCCGACCAGGCGCCCCCGCTGGCGCGGCCCGATTCGCTGGTGAAGGAAGGTGAAACGATTCTGAGCATAGACGGCCAGAGCCTGTTAAGCGTAGCCGACGAGCGCGAGCTGCTGCGTGGCAAGACTGGGCAGCAGGTGATGCTGAAGGTGAAGAACGCAAAGGGCGAAACGCGCGATGTGCTGGCCAAGCCCATCAGCGAAAGCACGGACCGTCGCATGCGTTACACGGAGTGGGAATACACGCGGCGGGCGGCGGTGGATGAGGCGTCGAAACAGACGATCGGCTACGTGCACCTGCAGGCGATGGGTCCGAATGACATCGATCAATGGGCGCGGGATTATTTTCCCGTTTTCGACCGGCAGGGATTGATCATCGACGTGCGCCACAATCAGGGAGGGAATATCGACTCGTGGCTGCTGGGCGAACTGCTGCGCAAGGCGTGGTTTTATTGGCAGCCGCGTGTCGGAAATCCGTCCTGGAACATGCAGTATGCCTTCCGCGGACACATCGTGGTTCTGTGCGACGAACGGACGGCGTCAGACGGGGAAGCCTTCAGCGAAGGATTCAAGCGCCTGCACCTTGGCACGCTGATAGGCACCCGTACCTGGGGCGGCGAGATCTGGCTTTCCGGCAGCGACATTCAGGCCGACAACGGCGTGGCCACGGCTGGTGAAACCGGCGTGTATGGGCCGGAAGGAAGTTGGCTGATTGAAGGGCACGGCGTGGATCCGGACAAGACGGTGGATAACCTGCCGCATGCCACGTTTGCGGGTTCGGATGCACAACTCCAGGCGGCGATCGATTTGCTGATGCAGGAGATCAAGCAAGACCCGCGGCCCGTGCCGCCGCATCCGCCGTATCCAGAAAAGTCGTTCAAGTACACGCCGTAGTTGCGAACGGAGCTGGCTAACTCGCCGTTTTCGTCAGGTACCCCATGCCGTCGAGCACGCCGCGCATGAATGCGAAGCTCTCGATGACGCCGGGCATGGGATCGTCGGGATGGATCTCGTACTCGAGATCGACGAAGCCCTTGTAGTTGATCTTGACGAGCGCCTCGAACATCTCGCGGAAGGGCAGGATGCCTTCGCCCACCGGAACCTGGCTTTCCTTGCTCGAGAAACTGGTCAGATCCTTCACGTGCATGTCGTAGAGGCGCGGGCCCACGGCGTGGATGGCTTCGACGAGGTTGGTGCCCGCGCGCGCCGCGTGGCCCACGTCGATACAGCAGCCGATGCGATGGTCCATGTCCTTGACCACCTTCAGCACGTCAAACGGGGAGTGGTAGATCTTGTCCTCGGGGCCGTGGTTGTGGATGGCGAGGCGGATATCGTACTCGCGCACGAATTTTTCAATGCGCGGCAGCGTGGCGGGAGCGGGATCGCCGGCCACGATGACGTTGATGCCCGCGCGCTTGCAGTACTCGAATTTGGCGCGGATGTCATCGTCGTCGTCCTTGGGAAAAGAGATGGTGCCCGCGGCGTGGAGCTTGATGCCGGCAGCGGCGTAGTCGGCCAAGGCAGCAGCCTCGAGCGCCGGATCCATGGGCAAATGGTCCTTCACGTCCTTGCAGTTCAGATCCGTGAGGTTGAGCTGCTTCATGAAGCCGAGAAGTTGTGCGCGCGAAAAGTTGCGGAAGGTGTAGCTGGCAAGTCCGAGACGGACGGGCGAGGGTTTTCCCGCGGCGGGAATGGCTTCGGCCTGTGCAGGATGGATAAGGGCGGAGGATGCGGCGGTGGCGGCGACCACGGCGGACGATTGCAGGAAGTTGCGACGCGAAAAGGTGTTTTTCATGGCGGGAGCAATTATATGGGATGGGGCGGCAGCGAGGCGGTGATTGGGCGAGCAATTCCCAGGGTTCCCGCTTCGTTCACAGGGGCGAACAAAGCATCCACCCTGGGCAATTGTCGCTCGGCCCCTCCGGGGCCAAATCTCTGACGAGGGTCTCTACTGCTTTCCGAAGCGGTAGATAATTCCGCCCGTAAATCCGAAGGCGCCCTGTACGGTCGAGCCAAAACCGGTGGCGAAATACTCTGGCGCGAGTTTGAATGCAACGCTCGGGGTCAGGTTGTACTCGCCGATGACGCTGGCGGTGGCGGCAAAGGTACTGCCGGTGGGATAGAGAAGGCAATTGCCGGGAGTTGCGCAAAGGGAGCCCTCGCCATTGGTGTCGCCGGTGAAGTTGCCGTAGGCCCAGCCGCCCATCACACGTCCCGAAACGGAGTACTTGGGTTGCAGGTAGAAGCGGTACATCGGGCCGAAGAGCACGTTGTACATGCTGATCTGCGGCCGGGTGAAAGCGCCCTGGCTCAACGGAGTGATGCCAACATAGGCGATTCCGGTGTAACCGCGGCCGTCGAGCGTGTAACCCAGGCGCTCGCTGGAGAAGCGGGTCAGGCCCGTTTCCCATGCGTAAAAAGTGGTGCGCTGCAGCGAGGGACCGGGAGTGAAACGCAGGTAGCCCCCGTGCAGGTAGGTCTCCCACTTGTGGTCGTAGGCGTCATGAATGGCCGTGGCCCGGCGCTGTTCGCGGCGCTGCCGGATGCGTGCCTGAACGTTTATTTGCCCCTGGGTTTCTCCGGTGGATTGCGGATTGGGGCTGGCCTGATCTCCGGATTGGCTCGGGTCCGGGGTGGTGCTCGATGAAGAATTGCCTGAGCTTTGTGCGAATGCGGCTGGCATGGCCGACAATGCGAACGCCAGCAAAAGGGCGAGACGGCGAAAAGATTGCATCGGTATCGGGATTCCTCCACGGGAGTACGAGAGCAGACCCAAACATTCGGGCCCCCAGGAAGCGGTTCTTGCTTCTTGGGGTGGAAATGGCCGGATAGCTCCCCCCATTGGTATTAAAACATCTTAAAACGAGTTGGGGGGGAGCCTTGTGCCGGGGTTTGTCTCTTGACTTGCTCTGTTTTGACGCGCGGAGGAGTGAAGCGGCACTGGAGCGGCTAGCCTGCGTTTATCACAGATGTCTCGATCGTGGGGGAAATGACCAATTTTCAAGCGCCGATTGCCTT
>Ga0326727_10015122_pt1 | contig 16649 bp, 10 predicted proteins | sample MB2enrmetagenome_FD_207643 | JGI IMG/M metagenome (GOLD analysis project Ga0326727, IMG submission 207643) | Lab enriched peat soil microbial communities from McLean, Ithaca, NY, United States - MB29MY | ecosystem: Environmental > Terrestrial > Soil > Wetlands > Peat | place: USA: New York...
GTTTCTGCGGCCACACTTCCAGCTCGACGAACTTTCCGTGTCTTTGCGCCTGGTTGCGGAACTTCCAAAATCGGCGCGTCAATAGCAATCGGAGGCGAGCCAGTCCGGTTGGGACGGCGCTGTCCGCTGTCCGGCGTCCGCGGATGGTTCTGCATAAACTACTGGAGGAGAGTGAATGGCTGTTGATTATTTCCTGAAAATCGACCAAGTCGATGGCGAAAGCCAGCAAACTGGCCATCTCAAGGAACTCGAAATGGATAACTGGTCGTATGGCGAAACGCAGTCGGGCGTGGCTGCCACGTCCACTGGTTCGGCGTCCGGCAAAGTGACGTTGAACGAATTCCGTTTTTCCAAGCGCATGGACATATCAAGCCCCAAGCTGATGCAGTTGTGCTCCAACGGCAAACATATCGCCTGGGCAAAGTTTACCGCCAGGCGCGCGGGCGAAACGGGTGGCGATCCCGTGGACTATCTGTTTGTCACGTTCGGAGATCTGGTTATCTCCTCATACGACATCAGCGGCACCGGCGCGGATGGATGGCCTTACGAGACCATCGCGTTCAGTTACGGCCAAATCGTGATGACGTATAAGCAAATGATCAAAGGCGTGGCGCAGGGTCCCATCAATGGCGGCTATGACGCTGAGGCGAACCAGAAAATCGCCGCTGTGCCCGGCGCGCCGGGGATCTCGTAGGTGTGAGACCTGGAGAATAAAAAGGAGACGATGATATGGCAGTCAGTTTCTTATTGGACGTAACAGCGATTCCAGGCGAATCCGTGGATCCCAACAGCGCCTACAATCAAAAAATCGAAATCGACGGCTGGAGCTTTGGAGCGAGCCAGAGCGGCATTATGCAGGCGGGCAGCGGCCGAGCCACCGGTAAGGTATCCGTGCAGGACTTCACCTTCACCAAGCACGCCGACAAATCCAGCCCGAAACTGCTGGAGTCGTGCGCTACCGGCGACCATATCCAGCAGGCCACGCTGATCGCGAGACGTACCGGTCAAACGGGCGGCGGCCTCACGCCGTATCTCAACGTGATCTTCACCGATCTGATCATCTCGTCCTACCAGACCTCGGGAAGCAACGGCGATTCCGGTCTGCCGGCCGAGCACATATCGTTCAACTTCACCAAGATCCAGTACCAATACACGCCGCAGAATCAGGGTAAGTCTCTCGGTACGCTCTCGGCGTCCTACGATCTTAAGACGAGCCAGAGCGGGACCTAGGCAGACCGCTCGGACGATTGAATTAGTTTCGCCGTAAACGGGCCGGATCAGATGCGTGGCTTCGTATCGGATCCGGCCTTACGTGCCCTCGGAGGGCTTCCATGAATGCCAAGGAATTATTTCACGCGGGCAAGCTGGACGACGCAATTCAGGCGCTGATCGCGGAGTTGAAGAACGATCCCGGTAATGACCGGCAGCGCACGTTCCTGTTTGAGCTCCTTTGTTTCGCCGGCGCTTACGACCGCGCTGAGAAGCAGCTCGATGTGCTGGCGCAATCCGGCAACAAAAACGCGGAGCTGGGAACGCTGCTGTACCGGGGCGCCTTGGCTGCGGAACGGACTCGGCAGGGCATGTTCGAGAGCAGGACTTTTCCCGAGTCCACCGAAGCTGAAACAGTCTCCGGCAGCATCGAGGACCGTCACTTTGAATGGATCTCCGATGCCGACCCGCGAATTGGCCCCAAGTTGGAGGTATTCGCCGCCGGCGCGTACATGTGGATTCCGTTCGTGCACATTGAAAGTATCGAGATCCAACAGCCTCGCCGCCTGCGCGACCTTCTGTGGACGCCAGCCGTGGTGCGCACGGGGCCTTCCTTTGCGGACAGGGACCTCGGCGAGATACTGCTGCCGGCCATGTGCCCGCTATCGGCGAAGAGTTCCGACGACGCTGTGCGGGTGGGCAGAACCACGCTGTGGGAAGAGTCGGCCGAAGGGGCCATCCCCCTCGGACAGAAGGTGCTGATCGTCGATGATGAGGAGGTGCCTCTGCTGGAGATTCGCCACCTGAAGTTTGAGACCGGCGCTTCCACGGAGGAGGGCGCGTCCGCCGCGGTCTGATCCGATGCCGCTTCGAGAAGACCTTCTCAATCCGATTCCCGGCGATAATCCAAGCGGCGCTAATCTTCGCTATGCACCTGCCTACGATGAGGTCAAGGAAGCCCGCCGCGAAGAGGACGACAGCGAACAGGGCGACTGGCAGAGGCAGGTAAAGACCGCCGACTGGCCTCGCGTGGTCAAACTCGCCTCGGACCTTCTAACGAAAAAATCGAAAGACCTGCAGATCGCCGCGTGGCTGACTGAGGCCGCTATTCATCGCGAAGGTTTTGATGGCCTGCGGCAAGGGTTGGACCTGTTGCTCGGTCTGCTCACCAATTTCTGGGACACGGTGTATCCGGAGATCGAAGACGGCGATCTGGAGCTTCGCGCTACGCCGCTCAATTGGGTAGCCAGCCAATTGCTCCTGCCGCTGCGCAAGGTGCCCCTTACGCGCGAAGGTCACGACTGGTTCCGCTACAAGGAGTCGCTCTCGGTTCCGACCGAACAGGACGCCGGATACGACGACAACAAGCAGAACATTCGCCGGGCGGCTATCGCCGATGGCAAGCTCACCCCGGAAGAGTGGGGCGTCGCCTTCGACGCGATGCCGCGCGAGTTCTATAACGACCTTGCAAACGAGATTCAGGCCAGCCGCAATTCCCTAACCGCGCTCGATGACTTTTGCACCGAGAAATTCGGCGACGACGCGCCGAGCTTCATCAGTCTGCGCGACACCCTGGAAGAGATCGGCAACACCGTGCGCATCCTTCTGCTGAAGAAGGGTGGGCCGATTCGGGACGATGGTGGTCAGGAAGAGGAACCTGCGGAGGAAGAGGCGGCTGGAGAGCCGGTGACTACTGAATCCCCGGGTGCTCCTGCGGTTGCTGCGCCTGCTCGCGCTTCCCGCGCAAAAGCATCGCTCACAGCCGAGCCGGAAAATGCCGAAGATGCGGCTGCACGCGTTGCGGCAGTGGCGAAATGGATGCGTGCGCAGAACAATCAGAACCCCGTCCCATATCTCTTGCTGCGCGCTTTGCGCTGGGGCGAACTGCGCGCAAATGCCTACGAGCTCGATTGGCGGTTGCTGGAAGCGCCGCCCACAGAGGTGCGCCAGAACATCAAGCGGCTTTCGCAGGAAGGCGAATTCCAGCAGCTTCTCGAAGCCGCCGAGGAAGTTATGGCGACCCCCAGCGGCCGGGCCTGGCTCGACCTGCAGCGCTTCGTGCTTGGTGCGTGCGATGCCACCGGCAACGACGGAGTCTCCCGCGCGATTCGATCGGAGATCAAAGCCCTGCTGTCGGACTATCCCCAGTTGCTCGAAGCTTCGCTCAACGACGACACGCAGGCCGCCAACGCGCAGACCCGCGAGATGTTTGCGCCTCCTCCGCCTGCTCCATCTCCCCCGCCGGAGGAAGCGCAGGAGCCCGCGGCAATGCACTACGCCGCGCCCGCGGAACAGGCCACGAATGGCGATGCCGCGGTCCCCGATGACGAGGAGCTGATTCGCGATGCCATCCGCTCCGGACGCACCGGCGAAGCCGTGGAACTGGTGTCGCAGAGGCTAACTCAGGAAACTACCGGCCGGGCGCGGTTTCAAAGAAAAAGCCAACTCGCCATGGTCTGCATGGCCGCCGGGCACGAAGCCGTCGCTTATCCGATTCTTCGGGAGCTGGCCGCTGAAATCGGCGACCGCCGTCTGGAAGCCTGGGAATCGCCCGTCATGATCGCGCATACGCTATCGTTGTTTTACCGCTGCCTCGCTCGCGTGAATGCGCCCGCGGAGGAGCGGCAACGCGTGTATTCGGACATTTGCCGGCTGGATCCGAAGCGGGCGCTGGAGTTGGAGCGATAGCGGCAAACGATGGCGAAAAGCAAAGGCCAGGGCGGTCTTCTCGAGTCGGTGCTCGATCGGCTGACGGACAACGAGCCTGACAATCGCAATGAAGTGGGCCCCAACCGCGCGCAATCGCTGCGCCAGCTAAAGGCATCGCTGCGGCGCGACCTGGAATGGCTGTTGAATACCCGCCGGATCATCGTTCCTATTCCCGACTACGCAAAGGAGCTGCAGTATTCGCTTTTTGCATACGGTCTCCCCGACCTGACATCCTTCTCGTCGCAATCGGAGCGGGACCAGAAGGAGCTGCTGCATATCATGGAGTCCGTGATCGACATCTTCGAGCCGCGCATGCTGAGCGTGGTGGTGACCATGATGCCCCTCACCGACGCCACCCGCGCCTTGCGATTTCAAATTGAAGGTTTGGTGCGCGGCGATCCCGCGCCCGAGCGCATCGTTTTCGATACGGTGTTCGATCCGGTGAACGGCGAATATCAGGTGGGAAGAGAAACCAGTGCGCGATGAACTGCTTTATTACTATGAGCGCGAACTGGGGTTCCTCCGCCAGATGGGCGCGGATTTCGCGGAACGCTACCCCAAGGTGGCTTCGCGGCTCGCGCTGGAACGCACCCGCTGTGACGATCCGCACGTCGAACGCATCATCGAGGCGTTCTCGTTTCTCGCCGCGCGTCTTCACCTGAAGATCGACGACGAGTTCCCGGAGATCACGCAGGCGCTCCTGAACCTCGTTTATCCGCATTACTTGCGGCCCATCCCGGCGATGTCGGTCGCCGAATTCCGCGGAGATCCTAAGGCGGGAAAGATTGGATCGTCCATCCGCGTTCCTCGTGGAGCAACGCTCTATACGCGGCCAACCGCGGGCGTGACCTGCAAATTCCGGAACTGCTACGAAACCATCATCTGGCCGTTGTCGGTTGCCGAAGCGCAGTGGCGAACGCCGGATCGGCTGGATCCTCCACTGAAGGGTGTCGATGCGGTGGCCGCCATCCGCCTGTTGCTCAAATGCAACCCCGGCGCGACATTCAACGAAGTGCGCGTGCCATCGTTGCGCTTTTATTTCTACGGCGAACCAAGTCTGGTTTATCCGCTCTATGAGCTGCTTTCGAACAATTGCTCCGGAGTGCTGCTGCGCGATCCGTCGCTGAAGGGCCGACACAAGACCATTACGCTGCAGGGCAGCAGCCTGCGCCCGGTTGGTTTCGAGGAAGACGAAAGCATGCTGCCGTATCCGCGGCGTTCCTTCGGCGGTTACCGGTTGCTGCAGGAGTATTTCGCATTCCCCGAAAAGTTTCTGTTCATGGATCTCAGCGGCCTTGAAATGCTGACGGGCCGCGGCTACGGAGAAACCGTGGAAGTGGTCATCCTGATTTCGGCGCTGCCGAGGCCGGAGCAGGAGCAGGTACTTCAAACGGGTATCGTGCCGGGGATTTTCCGGCTCGGCTGCTCGCCCATCGTGAACCTGTTTGCGCAGACGGCCGAGCCAATTCTGCACGATCAGACCAGCTACGACTACCCGGTGATCGCCGACGTTCGCCGCCGCGATTCCGTGCATGTTTTCTCGGTGGATTCCGTGAAGGCTGCCAGCCCGCACTCGCACGATCCGGTGCCCTATGAACCGTTCTATTCGTTTCGTCACGGGCATGCACGGACGCGCGATCAGGTGTTCTGGCACGTGTCGCGGCGCGAACTGGAAGGGAAGCTGGCGGGGACTTCGCCGGTGTGGCTGTCTCTTGTCGATCTTTCCGGAAACCCGGTACGCGCTGAATTCGAGACCCTCACGCTGCATTGCACCTGCACCAATGGCGACCTGCCTTCGCGTCTGCCTCTGGGCAACGAGCGCGGCGATTTCGATCTGGACGGCGACGCGCCGGTGAAGCAGATCATCGCTCTGCGCAAACCCACTCAATCGGTAGAACCTCCGCTCGGACGAAATGCGCTGTGGCGGCTGATCTCGCATCTGTCATTGAATTACTTGTCGCTGGTGGACGAGGGCAAAGACGCGTTTCAGGAGATTCTGCGATTGTACGAATTCTCCGGCTCGCCGTGGCTGGAGCGGCAGATTGCCGGCATCACAAAGATCAACAGCAAACGGCACCTGGCCCGCGTGGTATCGGACACCGGGATCAGTTTCGTCAAAGGGACGCGCGTAGAGATGGAACTGGATGAGGAGCAGTATGTGGGCGGCGGGGCGTTTCTGTTCGCCAGCGTGATGGAGTATTTTCTCGGCCAGTATGTGTCCATGAACAGCTTCAGCCAGCTCATCGCGAAAAGCGCACAGCGCAAGGAAATCATCCGGCAGTGGCAGCCGAGGGCCGGACAGAGTATCCTGCTATGAACACGGTGGCCACGGCAGAAACAACCACGGTAACGGCTCCGCCAGCACCGGACCCGGTGCGCGAAGCGCTCGAGCGCCGCATGTTCGACGAGCCGTGGTCGTTTGCGTTTTTTCAGGCCGTGCGCATGATGAAGCTGCTGTCGCCGGAACGTCACACGCCCGGCCACTTCGGCGATCCGGCGGAGGAAGCGGTCCGCTTTACAGCCCATCCGTCCACCTCCTTTCCGGCGAGCGAGATTCAATCGCTGGAGAAACGGATCGAAGCTCCGCCGCTGATGTGCGTGAACTTCATGGGCCTGTTCGGTCCGCTTGGCGTACTGCCGGTGCATTACACGCAGTTCATCCGCGATCGGGTTCGCGCCGGCGACCGCACCCTGCGCGATTTCCTGGACATCTTCAACCACCGCATGATCTCGCTGTTCTATCGCGCGTGGGAAAAGTATCGCTTCGCAGTTCCCTATGAACGCGGCGAGCGCGACCGGCTCACCCAATACCTGCTGGATTTCGTCGGCCTCGGCACGCCGGGTTTGGAGGGGCGGCAGGCGGTTTCGGATCAGTCCCTGGTGTTCTACACCGGTCTGCTTGCTCAGCAGCCGCGGTCGGCTGAAGCCTTACGCGATATTTTGATCGATTATTTCGACGTTCCCGTGGAAGTGCGCCAATTCCGAGGCGTGTGGCGTCAGCTCGATCTGGAAACGCAGTGCTCGCTGGACGATTCGCCGCGCATCTCGTCGTTTCTCGGTGTCGGGGTGGTAGCGGGCGACGAAGTGTGGGACCAGCAATCGGTGGTGCGCGTTCGTCTGGGTCCTCTGGATGTTCAACGATATCTCGATTTTCTGCCCACTGGCACGGCGTTTCAGCCGTTGCGGGCACTGACGCGATTTTTTTCCCGCGACGACCTCGATTTTGAGGTGCAGCTTGTGCTCCGCCGCGAAGACGCGCCACCCTGCGAACTCGGGGCCGGCGGCGACACCGCTCCTCGTCTGGGCTGGTTGTCGTGGGGGCGAACGCGGATGCTGGACCGCGATCCGGACGAAACGGTTCTCGAATTATGGAAGGTTGCCTGACCTATGAGTCTCAGTCTGAAATCTCTCATCGGCAAGTTGAATGAAACCACCCGCAAGGCGCTCGAAGCGGCCGCGGGATTGTGCGTCACAAGGACGCACTACGACGTTGAGATCGAGCATTTCCTGATCAAGCTGCTCGATGAACCGGGCTCCGACAGCTCGCGCATTTACGAGCGCTTTGGTGTGGACACATCGCGGCTCTCGGCCGATCTGACCCGCAGCCTGGATCGCCTGCGAACCGGTAATGCCCGCACTCCCAGCCTGAGCCCGTCGCTGGTGCGGATGTTCACCGACGCATGGACCACCGGCAGTATCGAGCTGGGCGCGACCGACATCCGCAGCGGTCTTGCGATTCTGGCGCTGGCCACGCAGCCGGAATTGGCGCGCATGGTCACCGAGGTAAGTCCGGAGTTCGCGAAGATCCAGGGGTCGGTGCTGCATGCGGAGTTTGCCAGCATCGTCGCCGCGTCGAACGAGGGCGAGATGTCTGGCGGAGCCGCCGAGGGTGCAACCCCAGCCGGTATTAAGGCCGGCGGTAAGACGCCGAATCTCAACCAGTTCACGATCGACCTCACCGCCAACGCGAAGGCGGGCAAGATCGATCCGGTACTCGGACGCGACTCCGAAGTGCGGCAGATTATCGACATTCTGATGCGCCGCCGCCAGAATAACCCGATCCTTACCGGCGAGGCGGGTGTTGGCAAGACCGCCGTCGTGGAAGGCTTCGCGCTGCGCGTGGCCGGTGGCTACGTGCCGCCGCCGCTGCGCAACGTAGTGGTGCGCACGCTCGATCTGGCCCTGCTGCAAGCCGGCGCGGGAGTGAAGGGTGAGTTCGAGAACCGGCTCAAGGGCCTGATCGAAGAAGTAAAATCGTCGCCGGTCCCCATCATCCTGTTCATCGATGAAGCTCACACCATGATTGGCGCGGGCGGACAGGCCGGTCAGGGCGATGCCGCAAATCTGTTGAAGCCGGCTCTGGCGCGCGGCGAATTGCGTACGATTGCCGCGACGACGTGGTCCGAATATAAACGCTACTTCGAGAAGGACGCCGCACTGGCGCGCCGTTTTCAGGTGGTGAAGGTAGAAGAACCTGGCGAAATTCAGTGCATGGTGATGCTGCGCGGCATCGTACCGTCGCTTGAGAAGCATCACGGCGTCCGTATTCTGGATGAGGGTCTGGGCGCGGCGGTGCGGCTTTCCCACCGTTACCTCGCTGGACGGCAGCTTCCCGACAAGGCGGTTAGCGTTCTCGATACCGCGTGCGCGCGCCTCGCTTTGGGGCAGAGCGCGACTCCGCCCGCTATCGAAGACGCGACGCGGCAAATGGACGATCTCAACGTTCAGGAGCGGATTCTCACTCGCGAGGCCGCCGTCGGCGCGAATCACGCCGAGCGTCTGGAGCAGATTGCGGCTGAGAAGGCCAATGTCGAAAAAACGCTGGCAAGCCTCGGCGAGCGCTGGGAGAAGGAAAAACAGATCGTCACACGGCTGCGCGAATTGCGCACAGCCTTGGAGACGGCGGCGGGCGCGAAACCGCTTGTGGCCGAAGCCCCGCCGACACCTGAGCCCGTTGCTGCGCCGGTTGGCAGCGCAACCGATGGAGCAGCCGCTACGGCGCCGGCGACCACTCCGGCCGGAGATCCCGCGGCTCTGCGCGCAGAGATGGAAAAGCTTAACGCCGAACTTTCCGCACTGCAGGGCGAAACGCCGTTAATGCGCGTGTGCGTGGATGAGCAGATCGTCGCGGAGGTGGTGGCCGCATGGACCGGCATTCCCGTCGGCAAAATGGTGAAGGATGAGATCGCGGCGGTTCTCGAGCTGGCGACATTCCTTGGAAAACGCGTTGTCGGACAGACGCATTCGCTCGAAACGATCGCCCGCCGCATTGTCACCTCGAAAGCGCGGCTGGACGATCCGAATCGCCCCATCGGCGTGTTCATGCTGGTGGGCCCCAGCGGTGTTGGCAAGACCGAAACCGCCTTGGCTCTCTCCGATCTTTTTTATGGTGGTGAGAAGAACATGATCACCATCAACATGTCTGAGTTTCAGGAAGCGCACACGGTATCAACGCTGAAGGGCTCGCCCCCCGGCTATGTCGGTTATGGCGAGGGCGGCGTTCTCACCGAAGCGGTACGGCGCAGGCCTTACTCGGTAGTGCTTCTCGATGAAGTGGAAAAGGCCCATCCCGACGTCCTCGAGCTCTTTTATCAGGTATTCGACAAGGGAATGATGGAGGACGGCGAAGGCCGCGAAATCGATTTCAAGAATACGATCCTGATCCTCACCTCGAATGCCGGGACCGAGACTTTGATGAAGCTGACCAGCGATCCCGATACCATGCCCGGCCCGGAAGGCCTGGTAAAGGCGCTCAAGCCGGAGCTGGACAAAGTCTTCAAACCCGCCTTTCTGGGGCGCATGGTGATAGTTCCCTATTTCCCGGTGCGCGACGAGATTCTGAAACAGATCATCGTGCTGAAGCTGGACCGCATTCGCCGGCGCATCCTGGAAAACCACAAAGTGCACCTTACCTGGGACGATGCGGTGCTCTCCGAAATCGCCAAACGCTGCACCGAAATCGAAAGCGGCGCGCGCAATATCGATAGTATCCTTACTAACACCGTGCTCCCGGAAATCTCCCGGCAAATGCTCGGCCGCATGGCCGCCGGAGAGCCGAACCAGGACGTGCACGTAAGTGTGATGCCCGAAGGCGGATTCGTTTACTCCTGAAATAGCCGATATGTCGACATCGCTTCTACAACAAACCGATCGTCTCTTTCACCTGGACACGCCGCTGGGCGAAGACGTGCTGCTGGTGAAACGCATCAGCGGCACTGAGCAGATCTCCGAGCTGTTTCACTACGAACTGGACCTGGTCTCCGATAACTTCGACATCGATTTCGACCAGTTGGTGGGAAAGCCGATCACCGTGGGCATCCGTCAGTCGGATGGCAGCACCTTTCACTATATAAACGGCATAGTCAGCAAGTTCGCGCTTTATTCGGACGAGGGGCGTCTGGCCTGCTATCAGGCGGAAGTGGTGCCCTGGCTCTGGCTGCTCACTCAGACCACGAATTGCACAATCTATCAGAACCTGGAAGCTCTCGCGGCAATCAAACAAGTCTTCCAGCAATACGGTTTTCAGAGCGGTCATGATTGGGAAGATCAAACCACGCTGAAGCGCACGCCCTGGGTTTATTGCACGCAATATCGTGAAAGTGCTTGCAATTTTGTGAAGCGGTTGATGGAGCTCGAGGGAATATTCTTCTTCTTTCGCCACGAGCAGGATCGCCACGTGCTGGTCATGGGGGATACGCCCTCCGCGCACAAACCCTGCCCCTACCAATCGCGCATAAAGTTCGAGCATTCGTTCGGTCGGGGATATAAGAGCGACGAGGACAGCATCCTCGCCTGGAGGTTCCACAACCACTTTAAGCCCGGCAAGTACAAGCAACGCGCGTACAACTTCATGCAGCCCACACGGAGTCTGGAGGCGGTGGCTCCATCGCGGATCCAGCAGGGCGGGAACAGTAATTATGAGGTGTACGACTATCCGGGCTTGTACGAGATTCAGGCCGACGGCGATGAATGGACCAAGATGCGCATTGAGGAAGAGGAAGCCGCTCATTCCATCGCTACCGGGATGAGCAACTGCCGCTCTTTGTATGCCGGTTTCAGATTCGACCTTTATAACCATGACCGGCGCGACCAGAATGTCACCTGGCTGGTCACTTCGGTGAGCCACAGTGGCGAAGAAGCCACTTTCATCGGCAACACGGATAAGGGAGGGGGCACTTACTACAACACCTTTACGGCCATACCTTACTCGGTTCCTTTTCGCCCGCAAAGAAAATTCAGGAACTCGCAATCGTCGGGCTCCTCACCATCCACTTGGGCGTCGGCGTCTCCGTTGGCGCCTCCGTCCCCCGGTCCGGCTGCGGCTGCGGCAGCGTCGGCTGCGGGATCGGTAAATGCCGCCACGGGGTTGTCGTCCGGTGGGTCATCGTCTACCGGATCATCGCCTCTCGGATCGATGTCCACCGGGTCTGGTTACGGTACCGAACGTACGGAAATACGCGGCGTCACTACTGCAATGGTGGTGGGGACAGGTGGTGATGACGAGATCTACACCGAGGAGTATGCGCGCGTTCAAGTGCATTTCCACTGGGATTGTAACGACGAAGGCAGGTCCTGTTGGGCGCGCGTGATGCAACCGTGGACTGGGCCGCACTGGGGCTATATATGGATTCCCCGCGTTGGCCAGGAGGTGGTGGTCGCTTTCCAGGAAGGGGATCCCGATTACCCCATTGTCATCGGCATGGTTTATAACGCCGACAGCATGCCGCCTTACAAACTCCCGGACAAGAAGAACCACAGCGGTATTCGCACGCACAGCACCATAGGGGGCGGGCCCGACAACTATAACGAGATCCACTTCGACGACACCAAGGGAAGCGAGCTTTTCTCCTCGCAGGCCGAGAAAAACAAAGCCAAGCTGGTGAAAAATGACGAACTCGAAGAGATTCGGCACGACCGCTATCTGCGCGTCGTCAACGATCAGGTGGAGGACGTCCAGAACGACAAAAAGCAGCACGTGAAGGGCGATCACAACGAGGGCGTCGACGGCGACATCTCGATCAAGGTGCAAGGCGATTATCAACTCGTAGTCGGCGGCGACTACAACCAGCAGGTCACCGGCGACCTCACCCGCGTAGTTCAGGGCGACGTGAATCTCACGGTAACCGGCGAAGGCCAAATTCAGATCACCGGCGATGTGCACCTGACCGTTCAAGGCGATCTGCACATCAAGGCTGCCAACATCTTTGTCGAAGCCGACGAAGAACTCTGCCTGAGTTGCGGCGGATCGTCCATCGACATGGATCCGGCGACTCTCAGCATCACTGCTCCCACGGTGCTCATCAACAGCGGCGGCACGTCCACTCCCGCCGAACCGGCCAATCCCGACAATCCTGATTTCCCGGACCCGGACCTCGGGAAAGTTCCGCAGCTCAGCGACATGGGAGATTTCGGCGGACCCGGCGGCACCGCGCCACCCGACGATTCATCCTCCGATTCCGGGAGCGGATCGACAGGAGGTGGGCCCTCAGGCGGCGACACGGGTCCGGGATCCGGTGGGGCTGGTGGCGACGGCGGATCTGGCAGCGATAGCTTCCTCGGCGGCGGAGACGATGACGCCGGCGACGATACTCTCGGCGCAATCTAAGAAGAGCAACGGCTCAGGAGTGCTCGGAAGAACTGCGAGTGAGCCGGCAAGCCGCGATTCGTAATGGCGCGCCCAACGCGCACCACGTGAGCCAGTGCGACAGCGGTCCCCGGCTCCAGGGAAACGCGGAGGTCCAGCTCAGATCCGCTGTGACCGACCAGGCGGCGAACACGAACGCCAGCATGGACGCCGTGGAGCCGATCAAGCCGGCCAGCGCTCGGCAATAGCGCGAAATATCAAGGCACCATGCCCTCCACACTTCCAGAGTGCGGTGGTTGGTTTGTCCTGTTTCGAATAAGAAAGGCCCTTGGGCAACCTGTAATTGTGCGGAAAGCTCAACCGGCGCCAGCCGCGCGCGCGCCGTCCCCAGAACAGCCATCGTTCCTTCCTCCTCGGAGCAATCCAACAGCGCCGCCGACGGGGGATTCAGCACGCTGATGTCTCCATAGAGTGCGCCGGGTGGCAACTCGTCTCAGAGAATGTGATGGGTGTTTATCCGATGCGCTCCGGCGGGTCGAGCCGTGTGCTAAATTACACCTGAATAGACGAGATTGGCTGACGCGCGCGCATGGGGCACGGAGTGTCGCGCAAGTGCAGCCTGCGCAAGGACTCACGCGAACATGGCGGTCACCAATCGCATCAACAACCGGTACGAGATTCGCTCCACGCTGGGCCAGGGCGGCATGGGCGTGGTTTACCGCGCTTACGATTTTGTAACAAAACGCGACGTGGCCATCAAGACCATGCGCGACATGGCGGATCCCGCGGCGCTCGAATTATTCGCCAAGGAATGGACCGTTCTGGCCGGTCTCAGCCACCCGAACATCGTTGACATTCTGGACACCGGCGAATACGAAGAGAACGGCCGCCGCAAGCCGTACTTCGTGATGCCCATGCTGCCCGGCAATACGCTGGACGCTTTGATCAAGAACGCCAGCCAGCGCCTCACCGTGAATCGCGTAGTGGAGATCCTGGTGCAAACCTGCCGCGGTCTGCAGGCGGCGCATGAGCGCGGCCTGGTGCATCGCGACCTCAAGCCCAGCAACATTTTCGTTCTCGAGGACGATACGGCGAAGATCATCGATTTCGGCGTGGTGCACCTCACGGGCACGCATTCGGTAACCGGAATCAAAGGCACGCTGCAGTACATGGCGCCCGAGCAACTGGAATTGCAGCCGGCCACGGCGCTTTCCGATGTGTTCTCGCTCGGTGTTGTCGGATATGAGACGCTCACCGGGCGCAAGCCGTTCGCGCGGAAATCCGAAGGCGATACCGCGGAGGCGGTGCGGACGTTCATTCCTCCTCCGGCTTCCGAAATCAATCCCGCGGTGAGCGACCTGATCAGCCGCGTGATTCACAAAGCCATGGCCAAGCAGCCGCGCCATCGGTTCGCCACTGCGCGTGAATTCGCCGAGACGCTGACCAAGGCCGTCCACAATCAGTCGGTGGATAGCTTCGATCCGTCAAAGATTCGTCCACGCATTGAGCGCGCGCGGAAAGCATTCAGCGAAGGGGATCTGCAGTTCGCGATCGAAATTCTGGGCGAGCTGGAAGCCGAGGGGCACATCGATCCGGACATGTCCGTGCTGCGCCTGCAGATCGATCAGGCCACGCGCAAAAAGACCATCCGCCAGTTGCTCGAAAGCGCGCGCACTCGCTTCGAGCAGGAAGAATATCCGCTGGCTTTGCAGAAGATCCAGGAGGTGCTGCGGATCGAGCCGGACAATGCCGATGCGCTCGGTCTCAAGCGCGATATCGAGGGCCATCGCAGTGAACGCCAGGTGGACAACTGGTTCCGGCTGGTGAAGGAGCATCTGGAGCGCAACGCATTCACCGAAGCTCGCGAAGGCCTCGACGAGATTCTGAAAATCAATCCGAAGGATGCGCGCGCTCTGCAGCTTCGGGCCGAGGTGGAACAGAAGGAGCAGGACGCCATTCGCGTCCGCAATGAGAAAGAACAGCTCTACAACGCCGCTAAAGCGGCATTTCAAAGCGGCGAGATCAGCACCGCGCTGAGCCGCCTCGAGCGCGTGCTCAAGCTGAACCGCGACGTGCCCGACCGCGTGGTGCCTGAGCGCGATTCGGTCTATCAAAGCCTGTACAACCAAGTGCGCAGCGAGCACGATTCCATTCGCATGGCCTATGACGATGGCCGCCGCGCGCTCACCGAGCAGAACTTCACGCGTGCTTTGGAGATCTGCGACGAGTATCTGAACAAGTATCCCGGCCATCCGTTATTTCAGGCGCTCAAGCTGGAGGCCGGCGAACAGCAGCGGCAACAGCTCTCGTCATTCCTTGCGGAGACCGGCAAGCGTGTGGATGCCGAACCGGACCTCGATCGCAAGGTGGCCATTCTGAAGGAGGCCGTCGAGAAACATCCCGGCGAACGCCAGTTTCAGGATGCGCTGAAGCTAACCCGCGAACGCCGCGATCTGGTGAATTCCATCGTGGCGCGCGCCCGCCAGTATGAGGAACGCGCCCAGTTTGCCGAGGCCATCGGCCAGTGGGAGATTCTGCGCAGCATCTACAGCGCGTATCCGGGCATTGAATTCGAAATCGACCAGCTTCAGAAACGGCGCGAGAACCAGACCCAGGAAGAAGCGAAGAGTCGCTGGACCGATCAGATCGACCGCGCCATCGAAGCCGGCAAGTTCGCTCGTGCCCTCGATCTGGTGGATAAAGCACTCGACGAATTCCCCAACGATGCCGAGCTTTCTCACCTCGCAGCGATCGCCCAACAGGGCGTCGAACGCGCCAACGATGCGAAGCGACTGTACGAAGAAGGGCAGAAGCTAATCACCGAGGGGCGTTATGAAGAGGGCACAGGGAAGCTTCGGGAAGCTTCGGATCTCGATCCCCACAATGCGTCCATCACGCAGGCGCTCGCCAATGCACTGGTGGACGAGGCGCGCGAAATGGTGGAGGCCGATTGGCGTCCTGCGGAAGCGCTGGTGGATCAGGCCCTGGCCTACGACGACACCAACGCTGCGGCGCGGAGCCTGCGCGCGATCATTCAGGATCGCAAACGGCGCGAATCGGTGGCAGAGGTTGTGGGCCGCGCGCGCCAGTTACAACTCGAGGGAAAAGTCGACGAAGCGCTGGAAGAAGTGGATCGCGCGCTGGCGGATTTTCCCGGTGAGCAGCGTCTGGTGCAGTTGCAGGGCACGTTGCGCAATTCGCTGACCTCGGGCAGCCGCGTGCAGACGCGGAACTACTATCTGAAACAACTGCGCGAGATTCTCGCGCGGGTGTCGGCCACCAGAGATCCGAATGAGCTTCGGTCGGCGGTCGATCAGGCGCGAGGCGTTGCCGCGCGTTTCCCTGAGGACGCCGAGTTTCGCGCGCTTGTTGCACAGGTGGAAGAGCACGCGATGAAGCAGCACGCGGAGCCAGCGCATGAGGAAGCCGCTGCCGCTCCCCCAGGCCAGTCTTCAGCCGTGCCGTCGGTGACCTGGCCGATACCGCGTTCGTCGTCGGCGCCGCCCGAGGCGGCTGAAACCAGCGCCATCGACTCGCCGGCATTCTATTCTGCCAGCGCCCTGCTGGAGGATTCGGAAACAACGGTGCTGCCCGTCGAATCTCCGTCGCAGCCGGGACCACCATCGGCCGTGCCTCCACCGCTGGCACCTCCGTCGGCAACACCGGGCAGACCGCCATCACCTCCGCCTGCGCCTCCGGCGTCGGCCACTCCATTTCCGCCGGTTCAGCCTCCCCGGCCCCAACCACTGGTGCAGAAAACTCCGTCTGTCCCGGGTCCTGGAATACCGAAAATTGTCTGGTTGGCGCTCGCGGCTGTCTTTCTCTTAGTGGTCGCGGCTGGCGTTGGTTATTACCTGGTGCATCGTCCAGCGCCGGCCCCTCAGCCCGTAGCCGTCACTCAATATCCGATCGCCATCGAGCCAAGTCTTCCCGGTGCATCGATTCAAATCGATGGCCAGCCCGCCCAGGCAGGAACCGTGCATCTCAGCCCCGGCAGTCACACGATCACTGCCGAGTTGGACGGCTATCAACCCGTCACCAAGCAGTTCGACGTAGGCCCCAACGCCGCGCCCGTGCAATTGAGCTTTGAACCCGCGCTGCAGCGAGTCCGCGTGACCAGCGGTTTCGACGCAGGCAAAGCGACGCT
>Ga0326727_10015123_pt1 | contig 16648 bp, 11 predicted proteins | sample MB2enrmetagenome_FD_207643 | JGI IMG/M metagenome (GOLD analysis project Ga0326727, IMG submission 207643) | Lab enriched peat soil microbial communities from McLean, Ithaca, NY, United States - MB29MY | ecosystem: Environmental > Terrestrial > Soil > Wetlands > Peat | place: USA: New York...
TCAGATCAGATTAAAGGAAGAGAATCTGGCGAGAAGCGAATGGCTGGCTCCATCAGGCGTATACCTGCTTCTTGGGGTGGGACAAATCTGGTGAGCAAACCTGGGTCAATTCTGGCGAGCGCCGAAGTGGCGATTGTTCCCGAAATCCTGCGACAATGAGATCAACATCCACATCAATGCTTTGCAAGACTTCTTCCGCCCTCTGCCGAATCTCGGGAGCTAGGGCATGGTCATGAAAATATTGCTCCATTGTGATTCTTGGGTCGCTTTTCAAGGCTTGATCTGACAGTTCTAAATAAATTCGATGGTAGCTGTCCACAATGCATTGGCGCACCTGCTCAGGTGCAATATCATCACCCGTGATCTGATTCATGCGATGGTAAAGCTCAGAAATAACATCCTCGCATTGGCTAGTTGTTCCCGCAGTGGCCCCACAAAAGAATCGTGGCAGATCAAATAATTTTCCCATTTGGTCGTTGCTTGAAGCGGTTCCGTAACTGGCCCGCATGTCGGCGCATAGGAGAATGTTTTTCGCCTGATTGCAAACCAAGCCTATACCTATGGTCATATATTTGTTTCCTGTCACGTCTGCCCTCGGCAGAGGATGAGTTGAGAAACTGCGTCTTTCTGATTGTTTTTTGATGGACACACCACAACCTCGCGGTTTATATTAGAAACCGCAAGGGGGTCGCGCAGAGCCGATTCCGGCGGCTATACGCAACTGAGCTAAGACAAGACTCTCCTTCCCATTGAATCCTATTCCTTTTTAGGGCTTGCGGCCCTAAAAATATTTTAATTCAAACTGCATTTTGTGCTTGACAAGCGATAAAGCGTCAAGCATAATATTCAGTATGAACACGCTTGCCAAGGAAAAACGAACACAGATCATCGGTATGTTGATCGAAGGAATGAGCCTGCGTGCTACTAGCAGGCTAGCCGCCGTTTCATTCAACACGGTCACAAAACTTCTTGTGCACATTGGCCGCGCCACTGCTGACTATCAGGACCGGACTCTCCGCAATCTGAAATGCAAGCGAATCCAGTGTGACGAGATTTGGGCCTTTGTTTACGCGAAGGAGAAGAACGTGCCGAAAGATAAGAAAGGCCACTTCGGGTTTGGTGACGTGTGGACTTGGACAGCGATTGATGCCGATACTAAGCTCGTGCCTTCGTTCTTAATCGGAACGCGTAACGCACGTTCAGCCGCGATGTTTATTGACGACTTGAAAAGCCGACTCGCCAACAGAGTGCAACTCACCACGGACGGCCACCGAGCTTATCTGGAAGCTGTCGAAGGCGCATTCGGCGCAGACGTGGATTATGCGATGCTCCAGAAGATTTACGAGTCATCGCAGGAAGAGACACGTTATAGTCCCGCGAAGTGCGTTGGCTGTGAAGTGAAGAAGATTCAGGGCAGTCCCGATCCCGAGCACATCTCAACGAGCTATGTGGAACGTCAGAATCTCACGATGCGAATGGGGATGCGCCGATTCACAAGGCTGACGAATGCGTTCTCAAAGAAAGTCGAGAACCACGCTTATCAAGTAGCCCTTCACTTTATGTATTATAACTTCGCTCGGGTGCATAGAACCTTGAGAGTAACGCCAGCAATGGAAGCCGGGATTTCCGATCATGTTTGGAGCATGGAAGAAATCGCAGCGCTTTTGCCAGAGCCAACGTATGGACCAAGGGGGCCATATAGAAAGCGGTCTTGAAATCAAGTTAGAATTGTTTTGCTGCTTTGGGCAGTTTCAGCCCTTCCGCTGATAGGCAATCAAAAATCGTGGCTGTAATTTTCTCGCTTCGACTGGCAAACTCGGGTAGTTGTGACTCTTGATAGATTGTCACTCCGGCAGCCGTAACCGTGAGGATTTCAATGGGACGGTTTACGCGAACGTCATGCTTAGCTACCTCGGCTACACAATGGAACCCAATCAATACATTCTGCTCTAAACTCATACTATCCCGCTGGAATTCTTTCGAGAAATATAAGGCGCCGTGATTGCAAGCCCCGATTGCGTTACAAGATGGCACCTCTCGCGGTCCCTGGATTTGAACATCCCCGCTTTCTTTCTTGAAACTCCATATCCAAAGGAATGGGTGATTGTTCCAGCTTTCGATGCCTGCGAGTAAAAACCAAGCCTCTTCGCTAAACCCTTTGCGTCTATATGCGTCGAGCATTTGATGGGAAAGTTGATCTACTGCGATGAAGGTTCTGTCATCAAGTCCATCAAGTTTTTCTTGTCCAAAATCTCTAACAATCTGTAATCCGTCTAAAGAAGCTGCAACGCCAATTCCCCAAGTGCCGTTTATTTTTTGTAGCTTGTGGGTTAGTTGGCGATACATTCCATCGTTCTGCCCCCTTGTTTCAAGAGTATCGGCGGCCAACACAGCATGGTCTATTCCCTTCAACCCCAAGATAATTGTCACTGGTGGCACCTTTGGGCTATTCTCTCCCTTCCACACGATGCACGGGGCAAGAGCAGACGGAGATTCACCTTTTGTCGCACGGAATATGTTCTCCATGCGCCTGATAATAATACCAGTTTTTAGGATGATGCCCTAATCGCTGGTCACTCCAACAGTACGAACAACTCTAAGTGCTTGATAATAAAATTTCAAACTGAGGCACTACCAACTAGCACTTCGGATTGACAAGACTTCATCGTTTTAGGTCTCCGGCAATTTGGGAAAACTGATCGAGGGCGGCTTCCAGGTCTTCGGCGATTTCAGTTGCGATCACGTCAGGGTCGGGCAGGCTGGCGGAATCTTCCAGGCTGTCGTCTTTCAGCCAGAAGATGTCGAGGTTCACCTTGTCGCGCTTCAGCAGGTCGTCGTACTCGAAGCAGTGGAAACGGTCGGAAGGCTTGCGCTCGAAGCGGTTCTCAGGGTTGCAGCAGGCGACAAAATCGTCAAGGTCGGAGCGCTTCAGCGGATTAGTTTTCAGCGTGAGGTGCTGGTTGGTGCGGAAATCGTAAATCCACAAGGTTTTGGTCCAGGGCTTTTCGCTGGCGGGTTTGCGGTCGAAGAAGAGGACGTTGGCTTTAACTCCCTGCGCGTAAAAGATTCCGGTGGGCAGCCGAAGCAAGGTATGGACATCGCATTGTTGAAGCAGATTGCGCCGCACCGTCTCGCCTGCCCCGCCTTCAAAAAGCACGTTATCCGGCACCACGATGGCCGCGCGCCCATGAATCTTCAGCAATGACCTCACGTGCTGAAGAAAGTTGAGCTGCTTGTTGCTGGTGGTGGCCCAAAAGTCATCGCGATAATAGATGGCCTTTTCCTTACTCTCCTCGCCCTCTTCGTTGATCACGGTGATGCTGGATTTTTTCCCAAAAGGAGGGTTGGTCATCACGATCTCGTAATTCGTGCTGGGAGGGGACGCCAGGCTATCAAACGTTGCGACGGGAGAATTATCGCCTCCGATGCCGTGCAAATACAGGTTCATGGCGCAGAGGCGGGTGACTCCGTCCACGATGTCGAAACCGCTGAGCGCCTCAAAACGCAAATGCTTCTTCTGGTCGCTGTCGAGTTCAAAGTGCTTGCTGAGGTACTCATGCGCAGCCAGCAGGAATCCGCCCGTGCCGCACGCCGGATCGTGGATGGCGTCACCGGGTCTCGGACGCATCACCTCGACCATGGCGCGGATCAGGGCGCGCGGAGTGAAGTACTGTCCTGCGCCCGCCTTCACGTCTTCCGCGTTTTTCTCCAGCAGGCCCTCGTAGGCGTCACCCTTCACGTCCGCGTCCAGCGCGGTCCACTCCTCGCGGTCAATCAGGTCGGAAATCAGCCGGCGAAGCAGCGCGGGATTTTGAATTTTGTTCTGCGCCTTGCGGAAGATGACGCCCAGCATTCCGGGTTCGCGGCCCAGATTCTGCAAAACATCGCGGTAGTGATGTTCCAGCGCGATGCCCTCGTATTGAAACAAGCTTGGCCAATCGTTTTCGGCGGGGATGATGGAGGGCTGGTTAAAGGGAGGCTGGGTCCGCTCATGCGCCATCTTCAGGAAAAGCAGATAGGTGAGCTGCTCCAGATAGTCGCCGTAGGAGAGTCCGGCGTCACGCAGGACGTTGCAGTAGTTCCAGAGCTTTTGGACAATCGCGGCCGACCCATTCGACATTAATGCCTCTCCGGTGGCACAGGCACTCCTGCCTGTGTCGTTTTTCCTGCACAGCCAGGAGCGGCTGTGTCACTTTTCTTTGCCGCACTCGACCACGGCCAGTCCTCGGGCCTTTCGACCAATCCCGCGGTGACGGGATTTCGTTCAATGTAGGTTCGGATTCGCTCCAATTCGCGACCGCTCCGAACCCAATGATCAAACGATTCATCTTCCCAGAAATGCTGCCCCGTGCGTCCCAAAGTCGCGTTGGCATTGCGTGCGGATACGCCCTTGATACCGCCGGTGACGCGATCCATCGCAATCCATGGCCAGAGGAGCACGTGCACGTGGTTGGGCATAACCACGTAAGTGTCAAGCTCGTACTGTTTCAATTCTTCGCCGTGAAAGATGGCGTCCTCAACATAGCCCGCAATTTTTGGGTCACGAAGCCAAAGGGGGCCGGTGGTGCCCTTATCAAGTTCTGCATCCATCCGGCGAAACGCCCTCCCGGCTGCGCTTACGGTGGCACAGGCACTCATGCCTGTGCTTTCTGGGGCACAGCCAGGAGTGGCTGTGTCACTTTGCTTTTTCCTGGCCCAATGACTCCTCCCCGGAGCTACGCCTTTGGGCAGCGACCCAAACAGCCGCCATGTAACGAAAATGGCCTTACCCTCAGGGTGCCAATGCGGGAGGTTGCGGCGATAGAAACTCATAGGTTTATTTCTGTGACACAGCCACTCCTGGCTGTGTCTTTTGGTTTTTCCTGCGACCACGGCCAACTGAGTCTGAAGCGGTAGGAGCACAGCCAGGAGTGGCTGTGCCACCAGCAGCCCCAGCATTTCTGATGCGCTCCAGCAGCATGCCGGCCGGTTCGTCGTTCGGGTCCTGGGGCACCAGCTTGCCCTCGAAGGCGCGCTTCAGGATGGCTTGGCGCAGCCGCTCGGCCCGCTTAAGGTTGGCTTCGACCTGCATTTCAAGCTCGTCAATCACCGAGAGGCGACGATCGACTTCGGCGGTGATGCGAAGTTGCTCACTAACGGGGGCCAGGGGAAGAACAAACGCCTGTAGTTTGGAACCGTTGACATTTGCCTGCCCGACCTGCTGGCTAACGACGGACTTGATCCATGTACGACCGATCAAAGAATTTAAGCAGTAACCAAGGAAACCGGTATCGCACGCAGCGGTGGTACGGACCCGAATCAGGTACGAGGCAAAGGAGCAAGGTGACGGGTGGCCTCGGTACACTGTTGACTTTCCAACTAGCTCGGGGCTGTTTGTTCGGTTGAAGAGCAAGTCGCCGTTTTCGAGCAGAAGTTCGGGGAACTCAAAATGGTCTGCCGGCAGGTACTTAAGTTCGTCGAGGACGAGGTTACCCTCCGAAGTGATGTTTCCCATGCGTAAGACTGGCACGCCGACGTGCGCTTCCTGCGTCTTCGCCGAGGAGCCATATTGAACTGCGGCCGCAACCTGCGCGACTGTCGCCCACGCCCACCCCTCCGGCAACTTTGGCAGGTTTGTGGCGTCGGGTGCGATGGGCTCCTTGTGCTTTGCCTTTGGTGGCACAGGCACTCCTGCCTGTGCTTTCTTTGGCACAGCCAGGAGTGGCTGTGCCACCAGGAACTCGCTGGCGGGCTCGAAAGAGCGGCCTTCGCGGCGGGCGAGTTCGGCTTCGGTGGGGACCAAGCGGCCTTCGACGGCGGCCTTGAGCACGGCGGCGCGATAGCGCTTCAGGTTGGCCTGCACGCGTTTCAGCGCCACAACCCCGGCTTCCAGCCGCGTGATTTGCTTCTCGATCTCGGCGACGATTCGAAGCTGCTCAGGTTCCGGCGCTACCACAAGCGGAATCTGTTTCATGGGTGCTTGTGGGAGCTTCAATCGGGTCGTTCCACTTACGAACCGCCGATAGTCAACTTGGTTGAGCTGATTCATTAAGAACCGATTGGAGATGCCGCATTTTCCCTTCAGAACATGTGCGTGGTTATTGACCCACGACTTTCCTTTAATCAGGTAAGCTTTGGGTTTAGCCGGATCAAGAAACGGAGCTCCATCTTCGCCGAGCAAAACCAGTTCTTCGTCAAACAAGTAATTGTCGATCCACCCCACCTGCCCCGTTGCACCGAAATAAGGTACGTTGCCCGGGCGCTTTTCTCGTTCTTCACTGTTTATTGGGCGCCGCTGAGAATCGAGAATGTCGACCACTTCACCAAATGGCGCAAGCATCCAGTTATGCGGTAGATTGGCTACGACTTGAGTCATCAGGCTGCCAGGACCTCGTTGAGTTCACTGAGCATTGGTTGTAGTTGGGTCCCGAAAACCTGCAGAGCTTTCCCCAAGCCTCCACGCTGTGCAAAAGGCACGTAGTCGAAGTCATCTACCTCAATGGCGAAACTTGCGGCGATATGGTCACGAATCGCTTCGAGCCATTGCCGTTGCTCGTCGGTGAACCGCTGGCCTTTCTTTTCCTGCTGCATCAGCCATTGGGCAAAGCGCTCATTCACCTGATCGTGGAAGGGCCGGAGTTCATTGTCTTGATGGAGGGCGAAACGCACCAAGGAAACAATGTCGGCCAAGACCTTGCCGCCCGCACCCCGCACCTTTGATTTTTCGAGCGTTTCATAGGCGCGCCACAGCACTTGCGGAGTCCAGCCCCGTGGCGGCTTTTCGATGGCTGACGCAAGGTCCTTGATTCCCTTCAATGTGAGCCGCTGGCTGTAGGGACGGCTGTAAAGGATTTGCAGCGCGGTGATTTCGTCCTTATGCTCCTGGATGAACTTCTCGAACGATTCTACGACAGATCGGGCCTTGTCCTTGGCGGCGGCAGAGAATCCGGCCTCGAGGACCTCATCCTTGGTAACGGTATCGATGGTCTGCTCGTAGGACTTCTTCAATTCAATCAGTTTGTTCCGAAGGGCGGGATTGGTGGCCAGGGGCTTGGCGGCTTCGGCGAGCAGGGCTATTGCAGCTTTCTCAATCGCCTCAGGCGGTGGCTCTTGAACACCCGTAGCCTGCTTGGCCGCTTCGATCTGATTATCCGGGTCGAGCGCGTCCACAAGCCCATGGGCAATGGCCGCGAGGGGCTTGCCGCCCGCCACCCCCGTAATGATCTGCTGGTCTACTTTGTTAAGCTGCCGGTCGAGCCGCGCAAGCCGCGAGGCCAGCGACGACAGCACATCCTTTTCGCGATTTCCGAAGGCGACAGCATCCAGCAGTTTTTCAAAGCTCACGCTGGGCTTCTTTTCCAGCGGGTGCGTGTCAACGAGTTCGGTCTCGCACACGCCCACCGCATCCACAATGATGAAATGGGTCTTCGCCTCGGCGTCGGGAGTGACCGCCTTCAAGTCCGTCGTGGTCACCACGCGCGCGCCCCGACCCTTCATCTGCTCAAACAGATTCCGGCTTTTCACCTCGCGAAGGAACATGACGCATTCCAGCGGGCGCACGTCAGTGCCCGTGGCGATCATATCCACGGTCACGGCAATGCGCGGAAAGTAGCTGTTGCGGAAGGAAGTCAGAAGCTCTTCCGCCGTGACGGAGCCGGTGTTCTTGTAAACCAACTCCTCCACTTCCGTGCCGTCGGGGAGCTTCTTCTTCACGGCAACCCGCACGGTGCCCGTGCGATAAGTGATCTTCTGGCAGAAATCGTTTCCTTTTCCGAATTCCTCGCGCACGATGTTGACAATATCTTCGGCGTGGCTGTCATCCTTCGCGAAAATGAGCGTCTTGGGCACTTCGGTCCGGCCAGGGAAAATGTCCGTGAAGAGCCTCTCCTTGAAGGTGCGGATGATGGTGCGGATTTGGTCCGGCGCCACCACGTCCTGGTCCAACTGCCGTGAAGCATAATTGAAGTCCTGGTCGAGCTGCTCCCAGCGGACTTTGCGCGATTGGCGGTCGCGCTTATCCACCCATTGCCCAGCGATTACGGTTGATCCATATTCACTGACTATGGTGCGGATGCGGTAGACGTCAAATCCTACGTTCACACCATCGGCCACCGCCTGCTCGTGGTTGTAATCCATCACCAGATTCTGGTTGAAGAAGCCAAAGGTCTGCTGGGAAGGCGTGCCGGTGAGGCCGATCAAAAAAGCATCAAAGTATTCCAGCACCTGCCGCCAGAGATTGTAGATCGACCGGTGGCACTCATCCACCACGATGAAATCGAAAAACTCCATGGGGATTGCGGGATTGTAACTGACCGGCACCGGCTTCTTAATGAGAGACTCCAGGCTGCCCAGGGGCTTCTCTTCGATCTCCGGGTCTAGTTCCTCGTCGCCCCTCATCATGGCATAGAGCCGCTGGATGGTGGTGATGCAGACCTTGCCGACCGGATCGAGTTTGTTCGATTGCAGAAGCTGCACGTTGTAAAGCTCGGTAAATTTGCGATGCTCTTCCGGGGTGGTGAACTGTTCGAATTCGGTTTTTGCCTGCCGCCCCAAAGTCTTCCGATCGACCAGAAAGAGAACCCGTTGTGCGCCCGCGTGCTTGATGAGCCGATAACAGAAATTGCAGGCGGTGAAGGTTTTCCCTCCGCCGCTGGCCATTTGAATCAGCGCGCGCGGACGGCCGTGGGCAAGCGAATCTTCAAGTCCACGAATCGCTTTGATCTGCGCGGGCCAGAGTTTCTCTTCGATGAGGGGAGGCATGTGCCTGAGGCGCGCACGCAACGTCGAACCAGGCTTCTTGGACTCATCCATCAACCAGTCGGCCATCGTTTCGGGGCGGTGGAACGCAAACACGGGCCGGCTGCGCGCATCAGGCTCCATGAGGTTCGTAAACCGCGTCTCAATGCCGGTGCTCTGATAGCAAAAAGGCAGGGGCTTGCGGTAGGGCTTCAATACGTCCGGAAGGCCGACGCTGTATTTCTCCGTCTGAATCTCGTAGCCGGTCAGGGTTTCTCCCTCTTTCTTAGCTTCCACTACCCCCGCCGGAGCGCTATCCACATAGAGCAGGTAGTCGGCAAAGCCATATCCCGATCTTAGCGGAAACTCCCGGACAGCCACGCCACGACAGGCGGCGACATTCGCCTCGTTCGTGTCTTGAATCACCCACCCGGCAGCATTAAGGAGTTGGTCGATTGTTTTCCGCGCTTTGTCCTCGGGCTTCTCTGGCATCTTTAGAGTCCGCAGGTTCTTCCGTGGATGCTTTGTGCTCAGATGATACTACCACCGGAGACTGTCTGCGAGGCGATTTGTGCCCGGTTACGGGCGACTAATCTCTTGCCCAAACGGGGTTCGAGGAAATAGCTCCTGCTTTAGCGCTCAGTCTTTCTTTGCCCCACTTGCGACGATGGCGGTTTCGAGGCCGAGAATCTCGCCGATCTGCCGGATGACGGCGGCTTCGTTTCCGGTGCCGATGGCGAAATGATGGGTAGGGCCTTCGGCCACCCAGCGTTTCAGGAAGGTGCGGACGTCGGGCTGAAAAAAGCCGCGCGTGTTGGTATTGCCGGTGGGGGGAATTGGGCCGCGCAGGCTCTGACCCTCGGCGATCACGAATTTGAAGCGCCCGCCCCTGGTGACGCCGATGCTGAGGAGGGTGATGGGGCCTGGCTTGATGCGGAACTCCACGCTCGCGCCCGCTCCGGGCTTGCCATGGTACTTCAATAGGCTACGAAGAAGGGGCCGGCCGTCGGCGAGGTTGAGGTGGTGGGGCCCGTCGTGCCCGACCAGGACGAACCCCCCGGGGAAATCGATGGGATGAAACTCCGCGAAGCTGCCGCCGATGCCCAGGCGGTCCTCGATGAGCATGGCGATGCAGGTTTTCAGGTCCGACTCGCCGCACATGGGGAAGCCCGCGGCGGTCAGCAGCGAATTGCCCACGATGAGATTGGACACCAGCCGGCGCATGGGGCTGTCCGGCTCGGCTTCGTAATAGTAGGCAAGCCCGTCCAACTCTTGTTCATCGACGAACCGCTCGAGCGCCACGGCGACGCGAGCCGCCATATCGAGATCTTCGCTGGTCAGCTTGCGGGTGATGGGATCGGACTTGGGATCCGGGGTCTCGAAAATCTCCAGAATCTGCCGCTTCTTAGCTTCAGCGTCGACGTCGGACACCCGCCGGAACTGCCGCATGAGGTCGTCGGGCTCGGTCTCCACGATGTGGCATCCGAAGGCCGCCGTAAGCGCGGTCGGATCGGTTTGCATATCCAGCATGTTTTCGAGCACGTGTCCGAAGTGGCCGATGCGCGCCCGCTTGAGGTCGTGCAAGACGCGCGCGATGCGGCACCAATCCGCAATCTCGGCGTCGGCTGCGGGGTCGTCGTCGAGCGTTCCGAGGATAACCGGCGGCGGGCGCTTCCCCATGCGGATGGCGACGCCCGCGAACTCCGGCACCGCGCAGAAGTCGTCATTCGAGAGCTGCATGAAAGTGGAGGCGCGCGAATAGTCCAGGGCCTTCATGGGCTGTAAGGCGACCAGAACAATCGGCACATCGAGATCCCGGGCGATCACCCCAAAGGCCGCTGAGGTGGCGTAAGTCAACATATCGCAAAAGATCAGGTCCAGGGACGCGGCCTTCAGTTGACTGCGCAGAGAGTAGGCCGAGCGCGCATCGTCCGCTATGCCGAAATCGATCACCTGGCCGCCGTGGGCGCGGACCTTGTTCACGAAGAGCGCAAGCTTCCGCTTCATTTCATCCAACAACCCGTCAAACTGCGGCCAGTAGCTGTGGTGGCCGACGCCGAAAACCCCAATCGTCGAGGCGAGAGGCTTGCGGCGCGGGATGGACGGAGTCGCCAAAAGTCCGGCGGCAGTGGTTTGCTTCATCGTGGAGCGTCTCATATCTACTCGTCTCCTCCTCTTTAGAGCGCAGGCACGCGTTCGGCGGCGTGTGGGAGCTTGAAATCCAGGGGTTGAACCTTTCGCACCGTCACGAGTATAAGGGCAAACGCGATCAGGTACATGACGCCGCAGGCAATGAAGAGCACGTGGTAGTTTCCGTGTTGCGCCAACCAGCCAATGGCCAAACTGGAGAGAATGCCGCCCAGGCCGCCGGCAGATCCGCATAGGCCCACCACTGTCGCCACGCTGCGCGCAGGAAACAGATCGCTCGTCATGGTAATGTAATTCGTAATCCAAAATCCGTGAGCGAACATCAAGATGCTCATCAGGCAGATGGCAAGACGCGGGCCTTGCGCAAGCAGGGAGAATATCGAGAAAGGCGTCAGCAAAGCGGCAAGGCCCATGACTGTTTTCCGCGCCGTGTTGACGGCAACGCCCCTTTTCACCGACTGATCGGATACCCAGCCGCCCGCCAGTTGCGCCATGCCTAAGGTCAAAAATGGGATCCACGTCAGCCTCCCGATCGTGGCCAGGGGAACGTGTTTCGCCTCGCTGAGAAACTGCGGGATCCAGAACATATAAAAGTAAAAAACCGGATCGAGCAGGAACCGTGCAATCATGAGTCCCCAGGTTTCCTTCCTGCGCAACAACGTTCCCAGGGGTAAAAGATCAGATCGCGACCGCGGCGGAAGGGCGCTCGGCGATAGAGATGTCCCGCCCTCCCTCGCGGTTATGTAATGAAGCTCCCGGGCGGAGAGAAAACGCGACCTCTCGGGAAGTGTGAAGAACACGGCCCAGATTAACAGCCAAACGAACCCGATAGCGCCGGCGACGAGGAACGCTCCTCTCCATCCGAAGATCGAATTGACCCACACGGTCAAGGGAGGAGCCACGACGGCGCCAAACGAAGCGCCCCCGATGGCGAGTCCGATGGCGGCTGACCTTTCCTTTTCCGGAAACCACTCGACCGCGCCCTTGGCTGCTCCCGGGAAACAGCCTCCCTCGCCGGCGCCCAGGAAAAACAGCGCCAGCCCGAGCTGCCAAACATTGTAGACCAGGCTATGTCCCAGGCTTGCCAGGGACCAGACCGTTACGGCAAGCGCCAATCCGATGCGCAGCCCGAGCCGGTCGATCAATCGGCCGCCCACCGTGAACATCACCGTATAGCTCAGGATGAAGGCAAAGACTGCGCGCGAGTACAGCACGTCCGTGAGGCGGAGGTCGCGCATGATCGCAGGCGCCAGAATCGCAAGCACCTGACGATCAAAGAAGCTCAGCCCGGTGGCGATGAAGAGGAGAAAGCCAATCCACCAGCGGAAGTGCGGGATCTTGATCATATTCTGCTCAGAAATTGCCCGTCATTCCGAGCGGAGCGAGGAATCTCGCCCTGGTCCTTGTTTAGTGAACCACTCGCCGCAGAGCGAGATTCCTCGCTCCGCTCGGAATGACGTTCCATGGGTTCCGGGTGCCGCGAGCGGCAAGTTTGTCTAGTCGACTATTTGTCACTGTCTCGGCTCTGGGATGAGAGTCGCGTGTTTCGGTTCGTTTTTGCAAAATGTGGCGTCTTTCGCTCCTTTTGGGGTCAGATGAGGGCTGAACTCGGCACAAAACGCGCGTAATCTGTGGCCTTGAAAAAAGTGATGTCCTTTGTTTTCAAGGACTCCTTGGCTTTGTTTCCTCGATTTTTGTATTTCCTCGCAAGCCTCGGGATTTCACCCAGCCGGGCAATGTCAAACCCTGCCGCACTCCACTGTTCCAGACGACCGCCGGAATGTGTGCGGTGTCAAAACGCTCGAAACTTGGGTTTAATGCACGCATTGAGCGCTCAATTCGGGTTCGTTTTAGGTTCGTTTTCAACATGCTGTTCTTTGTTTTCAATGACATACTGGCTTCGGTCGTATTATTTTATATTTATTTTCAGTTCCCGGATTCCCCGCGTGCCGGGACCTTCCCGCCATCCCTCGCAGTTCGTGACTAACCGGCCCTTGCCTACGACAATGTATCCACAATATGACCATCATAGTAGGCTATCATAGGCTCCGGAGTTTGTCAAGCAAAAAACGCGGAAATGCGAAGAAAGTGAGCTGAATCCCCGGATTCCCTCGTCCGGCTTGGCCGGACCGCAGGGGAGGCCACGTCAGGCGCTGCTTCTCGCGATTAGGGTCGCGCCCAGCCGCCCTGATGCGATCCCTTGACTCCCTGCCGCCTGGTTGGGTCATACTACTGATTTGAGAATCGTGGCGCGGGCGTCCCGCCCGCTGTCGTGCGGGCATCCTGCCCGCGCGCGGGAGCGGGACGCTCCCGGGACCGCGGGCGAGACGCCCGCGCCAGATCCGTCCACTGTCGGCCCATTTTCATGGTTTCTGGGTGTTCGTCGGCTGACGAACATGAGCGACTGCTCTGTATGAATCCCGGCGAGGTCATGTTGCGCGCCACAATGTCCCTGGTAATCGCGTCTTTGGTCCTCTGGCCGGCGAATGCCGCGGCGCAGTCGGCCGATAAAGAGCCTGCCGCAACCCTGGAGCTTGGGGCGGCTCCCCAGCTCAGCCTCACAGGTGGCGGATGGAGTTTCGGCCCCACGGTCGCGGTGGAAGTTGAGCCGATCAAGGACTGGCTGGAACTTGAGGCAGGTGTGACACCGTTTTTCAGCCGCCACTCAACGGAATGGGACACTGACCTTCTCTTCAAAAAACCCTGGACTCTATCCCGCACGGCAGAGTTTATGCTCGGCGCCGGTCCCGAATGGATTCATACCAGCCGCAATAACGTGGTAAGCAATTCGGTGGGCGGTGAAGTCGCTTTGGATTTTATGTTTTGGCCTAAGGGCAAGCATAAATTCGGTTGGTACCTCGAGCCGTCTTACGACTACGATTTTGGCAGAGGGCACGAACAATCGGTCAGCGTAAGCGGCGGCCTGCTGATTGCAATTCCCTGAACGCCTTTCGACTTACTTGAGACACGCGACCGTTCCGGGCCTAGGGGGAAGAAACGGTAAGGTACCATTTCTCTGGTCGCGCTTCTGGGGTGCTTAGCGGCGGAATAGAGACACACCGCCAAACCTTTTTTCACCGTCGCGCTGCGTCTTTATACTACAATCGGAAACATTTCGTAGGGCCTCGGGGAGTCTGAGAATGAGGAAGAACACTTTTTGGTGGTTGATTGGGGCAGCGGGCGCCATGCTGGGGTCAATCTCGGTCGTTCTTGCGCAAGCCGGTGATGCAACGCCCGTCTACCTTGATCCGAAACGGCCAATCGAGGAACGTGTTGACGATCTGATCAGCCGGATGACGCTGAAAGAAAAAATTGGGCAGCTTAATTTGCCCTGCGTCTATGTGGATGAGCTGGGGACGACGATCCCGGCCAAGCAAGAAGCCTGCAAGCGATTCACTGCGGGAACGTACACCCAGGAAATCGGTCCGGCGTGCGGGTTTTTTACGCTCGCCAACGAGATTCTCAAGGAAGGCCCGCGCCAGCAGGCGGAATACTTCAACGCGCTTCAGAAGATTGCGCTCACCCAGACGCGCCTGAAGATTCCCGTAATGCAAGACGAGGAGGGCACGCACGGCGCGATGTTCCCCGGCGGCACGGTCTTCCCGGAGGGCCTGGCCGTGGGCAGTTCGTTTGACCTGGATCTGGTGAAGTCGATTTACGCCACGGCGGCGGCGGAAGCGCGCGCGGTTGGAATCCACATGCTTTCGACGCTGGTGATGGAAGTGGATCGCGATCCGCGCATGGGCCGGAACGAGGAAGCGTATACCGAAGACCCCTACCTCTACATGCGCATCGGCGAGACCATTGTGCGGGCGACGCAGGGCTACGACATCTCCGCGCCCGACAAGGTCATCGCCGTGCTGACGGATTTCCCCACGCAGAGCGAACCCGCCAGCGGCCTCGAGCGCGGCGCAATCGAGGTGTCAGACCGTTCCTTGCGAGAGAACTTCGTGCCCCCTTGGATCGGGGCGATCACCAAAGCCGGAGGTTTAGGCGTGATGGCCGGTTATCCGGAGGTTGAAGACGTGCCGTCGCACGCTTCGGTGAAATGGATGAACGACGTTTTGCGGCAGGAAATTGGTTTCAAAGGAGTGGTGGAGAGCGAGGGTCACGGCTTCCGGACTTTGCAATATGAGCATATCGTGCCCACCCAAAAGGAAGCGGGCCTGTTGGGGCTGATGGCCGGAGTTGACCTGAATATCACTTACGAACCCGCCTACATGGGGCCGTTAGTGGAGAGCGTGGAAGAGGGCCGAGTCCCCATGGCGCTGGTGGATCGCGCTCTGCGCAGGGTTCTGGAGCTGAAGTTCCGCCTGGGACTATTCGAGAATCCCTATGTTGATGCCGGCCATGCCGCCCAGGTGGTTCATTCGCAGGCGAACCAGGAACTGGCTCTGCGCGCCGGACGCGAAGGGATCGTGCTGCTTAAGAATGAGAAAAACCTCTTACCCCTGAAGAAAGATTTGAAATCGGTGGCAGTGATTGGTCCCAACGCCGATGACGTGATGAACCAACTGGGCGACTACTCGCCGAAGGGGATTTTGCAGCACGTGACGACCGTGATCGAGGGGATCAAGGCCGCCGTCTCGCCCCAAACCAAAGTCAGCATGGTGCGGGGCTGCGATATTACCGATCCGGACAAGAGCGGGTTTGCCGAAGCCGTGAAGGCCGCCAAGGGCGCCGCCGTCGCCATTGTGGTGGTGGGGGAGAGGCAGCACCAGACGAATGGGCGCGACCTCCGCGGCCGGCCCACCGACGGAGAGGGGCACGACGTGGCCAGCCTGGACCTCACGGGAGCGCAGGAGGAACTGATTCAGGCGGTCTTCGAAACGGGGACTCCCACGGTCGTGGTGCTCATCAACGGACGGCCGCTCTCGACACGGTGGACCTCAGAGCACGTGCCTGCTCTCGTGGAAGCGTGGGAGCCCGGCGAGCGGGGCGGCGAAGCGGTGGCCGACGTGCTCTTTGGAAATTACAATCCGTCAGGACGCCTGCCCATCTCGGTGCCCCGGCATTCGGGACAGTTGCCTGTCTACTACAATTACAAACCTTCCAAGGCTTACATGATTATGAAGGATGGTTACCCATTAGGGCCCGGTTACGCGGATATGCCCGCGACTCCGCTTTATCCCTTTGGTTATGGGCTGAGCTATACCCAATTCGAGTATAGTAATCTGCGCATTGCTCCGGCGGAAATCCACCCGGGCGGCGAAGCGCGCGTATCTGTGGATGTGAAAAACACCGGCGAGCGGGCAGGTGTGGAGACCGTGCAGCTTTATGTTCATGAGAAGTATGCGCCGGTCGCTACTCCCGTGAAGCAGCTTCGAGGCTTTGCGCGCGTGGCCCTGAATCCAGGAGAAACCAAAACCGTGAGCCTGAATCTCATTCCCGAAGATCTCCAATTGCTGGATATCGACATGCACTGGCGCGTGGCGCCGGGTGATTTTGAGATTATGGTGGGGAAGTCGTCGGCGGATATCAATCTGCAAGGAATACTGCGAGTCACGCCGTAGCGAGCGGTGAGCTGTGCGCGCCAGGGTGCCGGTGGTGTGTCCTGGGTCACAAGTTCGTTTCAGAGCTTAGCCCGTCAGCCGACGGGCGGCAGCGTGTAGCCCACGGCGTGAGCCGTGGGTCCGCGATCCGCACCCTCACCCCCGTCCCCCATAGGCGCTAGAATAAGAGTTTGACTTTTGTCGCTGCTTGTGTATGCTTCTGGCATGGATAAGAACTTGATAGTGAAGGATTGGAAGTATCTGTGCCAGTTTCTACCGAAAGATTTGAGCGA
>Ga0326727_10015124_pt1 | contig 16647 bp, 15 predicted proteins | sample MB2enrmetagenome_FD_207643 | JGI IMG/M metagenome (GOLD analysis project Ga0326727, IMG submission 207643) | Lab enriched peat soil microbial communities from McLean, Ithaca, NY, United States - MB29MY | ecosystem: Environmental > Terrestrial > Soil > Wetlands > Peat | place: USA: New York...
CCTTCCATTCATAGCAACCCTCCTGGAGATTCTCCCTTCAGGGTTACATCGAAAACGGCGCAACGGGTTACATTTCTAAATGGCTCAACACGCGCTTACCGGTTACATAATAGACGTCTCAATTCGCAACCTTGACTTTTGTAGGAGAAGCGACCAAACTACAGCCTGCAAAGGGGATAACCATGCGCGAAGCAGCAATCATCTCCGCAGTCCGCACGCCCGTGGGGAAGTTTCAGGGCTCTCTTTCACCTTTTTCCGCCGTGGATTTGGGCGCCTTTGTGGTTCGGGAGGCGGTACGCCGGGCTGGAATCGAGCCTACACAGGTGGACGAGATCATCATGGGCAATGTCCTCTCTGCCGGCTTGGGTCAAAATCCGGCGCGACAGGCGGGCCTGAAAGGCGGGCTTCACCCGCGCGTAGCCGCCATGACCATCAACAAGGTCTGCGGGTCGGGTTTGAAGGCCGTGGCCTTGGCGGCACAATCTATCCAGACGGAAAACGCGGAAATCGTCGTGGCCGGTGGCATGGAGTCCATGACCAATTGCCCTTACCTTCTGCCGCAAATGCGCGCCGGAAGCCGCCTGGGGCATGCCAAGGTCCTGGACTCGATGATCACCGACGGCCTTTGGGATGCCTACGAGAACTTCCACATGGGGATGACAGCGGAGTTGGTGGCGGAGACGTACAGCATCTCCCGCCAACGCCAGGACCAATACGCAGTCGAGAGCCACCGGCGCGCTGTGGACGCCACCAAGAGCGGCCGTTTCAAGGATGAGATCGTCCCTGTCAGCATCCCGCAGAAGAAGGGTGAACCCATCCAATTCGCCTTTGACGAATCCCCCCGGGCTGATACCTCGCTCGAAGCGTTGGCAAAGCTCCGGCCGGTCTTCAAGCCGGACGGCACAGTGACGGCAGGCAACGCTCCGGGAACCAACGATGGGGCGGCGGCGCTGGTCGTAACTTCACTCGAGAAGGCGCACGCAATGGGCAAGCAGCCTTTGGCGCGCATCGTGGGTCAGGCGGTGAGCGGCGTGGAGCCCAAGTGGGTGATGATGGCTCCGGTGGAGGCAGTTCGGATGCTTCTCAAGAAGGTTGACTGGAAGCTTGAAGACGTCGACCTGTTCGAGCTAAACGAGGCGTTCGCCGTTCAGGCCATCGCGGTCATGGAGCAGCTAGGCCTCGACCCCGCCAAGACCAACGTGAATGGTGGAGGTGTGGCCCTGGGTCATCCCATCGGAGCCTCTGGCGCGCGAGTTCTTGTCACCTTGCTTTACGAGATGGGAAGGCGCAACGCGAAGCGTGGCGTCGCTGCGCTGTGCCTTGGCGGAGGTAACGCCGTTGCGTTAGGTGTAGAACTACTGGTTTAGGAACCTGATCTTCCCGAGGATTGCATACCTTACGTATACATGTGCTGGCCGGCAGCCGAGACTTTCACCGAAGGTCTTTGCATCAATCCCCAAGCCCGGAGGTTAGTGAGTGGTCACTTTTGACGCCCAGGTCGCTTTCTTTGCCGTCGCATGCTTTTTCGCGGGTGTGGTGATTGGTTACTTCATGGGTAGTCGGAGGAATGCGGCGGCCGATTCCGATGATCTTGTCGATGCGAAAATCAGGGCGGCCAAAGGTGAGGCATACAAAGACGGTCAGGACTCTGTATTCAGAGATTTCTCGTTCGACCAGCACGTTTATCCAGAAACCCGTGGGTACCTTTTCAAGAAAGAATATGTCGTGATTGAGGAGAGGCTGTTGTATCGTGGAATTCCTCTTACGGGATGGATGAGACATCGGTGCAAGCTGGAGGAACACCTTGACGAGGAGGCCTTGAAACTGCTCGCAGAGACGGCAACCGCAGTTTCGCCCGCGCTGGCGAGCAGGAGGAGTGTCAAGGTCTTCTCGAGACGCTCGTGATAGAACTCTTGTACACGCTCGCAACCAACGATATGCAGGGAGGAAAAATCTAATGGGCGTAGCCGTGGGAACCAAAACTGTGGGTGTACTGGGCGCCGGAACCATGGGCCATGGGATCGCCCAGATACTGATCCGAAGTGGCTACACGGTGTTTCTTCATGATGTTTCCCAGCAGTTCCTCGATTCGGGGGCTGGGAGAATCGCCAAGGGCCTAAACCGGGATGTCGAGAAGAATCGTCTGACAGCGGAAGAGCGCGAGAAGGCGCTCAGCCGCCTGAAGACCACGACGCGAGTCGCTGACCTCGGAGAGGCGGATTTCATCGTGGAGGCGGTGACGGAGAAACTCGACGTGAAAACCGGCGTCTTCCGCTCGCTTGAGCCGCACTGCCGCCCGGAAACGATCTTCGCCAGCAACACTTCCTCGATTTCCATCACGCGCCTCGCGGCCGCGACCGAGCGCCCGGACCGCTTCATCGGCTTGCACTTTTTCAATCCTGTGCCGGTGATGAAGTTGGTGGAAGTGGTGCCGGGTCTACAGACGTCGCCCGAAACTGCCGATAAAGCAGTGAGGCTTGCCGAGTCGGCGGGCAAGACGCCGGTGCGCGTGAACGACTACCCGGGGTTTGTTTCCAATCGCCTCCTGATGCCCATGATCAACGAGGCGGTTTACTGCCAGATGGAAAGCGTTGCGGACGCGAAGGGAATCGATGATGTGATGAAGCTGGGCATGAACCACCCCATGGGGCCGCTCGAACTCGCCGATCTGATCGGCTTGGACGTTTGCCTGGACATCATGAAAGTCCTCTACGAGAGTTTCCGCGACTCCAAATACCGGCCCTGCCCCTTGCTCGAGAAGATGGTGAACGCCGGACGGCTGGGGCGCAAGACAGGGCGAGGGTTTTACGAGTATCCGGGGGCCTAGTCCCTCGATAATAGTACAATGGCAACTCTGGAGAGGAGACCAGAACCATGCGGAGTATCTTGATACGATCTCGGGCCAGTGCTGACGGCGTTTTGCACCTGGATGTACCTTCCAACTTAGTAGAGACCGACGTGGAGGTTATGGCGATTCTCCAGCCGGTCCGTCAGTCCGATCTTGGCCGCACCGAAGAGCTCGCTTGGTCTACTGGATTCTTTGAAAGTGTGGTTGGAGGTTGGCAAGGTGAACGCCTGACACGCGAGTGTGAGCGTTGATCAGGAAAATCCTCCCGGAAAGAAGGATATCGACATGCCAGAAGAACGGACTGAAAAGCTCAAGGCCATTGATCTGGCGCTGACGCAGATTGAGAAGCAATTCGGCAGGGGTTCGATTATGCGCCTGGGGACCAAGGACGCGCTGGTTCCCGTGGAAGTGATCCCAACCGGCTCGTTGTCGTTTGATGCGGCGCTGGGGGTGGGTGGGATGCCGCGGGGAAGGGTCGTCGAGATCTTCGGCCCGGAGTCGAGCGGCAAGACGACCATCGCGCTGCACGTGGTGGCGCAGGCACAACAACGCGGCGGGATGGCGGCGTTCGTGGACGCCGAGCATGCTCTGGACGCACCCTACGCGAAGAGGCTGGGCGTGGACGTGGACAACCTGCTGGTCTCGCAGCCGGACTACGGCGAGCAGGCGCTGGAAATTGCCGAAGCGCTGGTTCGATCTAACGCGATTGACGTCCTGGTGATTGATTCGGTCGCCGCCCTCGTCCCCAAGGCCGAACTGGACGGTGATATGGGCGACTCCCTACCCGGCCTTCAGGCGCGGTTGATGTCGCAAGCCCTCAGAAAGCTTGCAGGCATCGTATCCAAATCCAAAACCTGCCTGATCTTTATTAACCAGATCCGGGAAAAGATCGGCGTCATGTTCGGGAACCCGGAGACCACCACCGGCGGCCGGGCGCTGAAGTTCTATGCAACGGTGCGCGTGGACATCCGCCGCATTGCCTCCATCAAGGATGGCGACCGCGTGGTGGGAAACCGAACCAAGGTAAAAATTGTAAAGAATAAAATTGCCGCTCCCTTTCGAGAGGCAGAATTTGATATTCTATATGGCGAGGGGATCTCCAGGGAAGGCGACCTGATCGATGTTGCCGCCGAGCGCAATATCCTGGAGAAGAGTGGGGCTTGGTTCTCTTACGCGGGTGAGCGCATCGGGCAGGGGCGTGAAAACGCCAGGCAATTCTTGCGCGACAACCCTGACCTGCGTAAGAAACTCGAGATGGAAGTGCGCAAGGCGCTCAACCTGCCGATCCCACACGATGCGGCGGCAGGTGCGGAAAGCGCCGCAGCCGCAAAGGGTAAGAAGTAGCAATGTCGAAGTCTTTCCCCGTTGGCAGTCGCCAGCTCCAACGGTGGACGGAAGTCACCTCGACACGAACCAAGGAGGTTTTCATTACAATCTTGTCTAAGAGACTAGCCATTCTGGCCGTGGCCATTTCTTGCTTACTCGGGACGGAGACCTACATAGGGAGCGCGCAGGACTCTGGGACGCAACCATCGACAGCGCCCTCGAATGCGCCTTCCTCCCCTAAAGACTCTTCAACTTCGAAGCCGCATGCCACGAGAAAACGAAGCCCCCTGCAAACAGTGTCTGGCAGCCGGAGACGTAGCCGGCGCCGGCTGCGCGGCGACGGCGCTTACCGTATCAGCTCGTTCGGTGACCCTGCGGCGGAAGACAACCCGGTCGGTGACGATCCCGCCGTCCGCCAAGCTGCCCTTGCGGCATTGGGAAACTGGAACGGAAGCATGGTGGTGGTGGATCCGAACAACGGGCGGATTCTCTCCATCGTGAATCAAAAGCTGGCGCTCTCCAGTGGCTTTACACCTTGCTCGACCTTCAAGCCCGTGGTGGCGCTGGCCGCCCTGCGGGAAGGCATCATCACCCCCAACACGAAGCTCTACGTGGGGAGCCGCCAGCGCATGGACCTCACCGAAGCACTGGCCCGCTCCAACAACGTGTTTTTCCACAAACTGGGTGAGATGTTGGGATTCCAGCGGCTGGCCCAGTACGCTCATGAGTTCGGCCTTGGCGAAAAGACCGGCGACGACATCTCCGGCGAATCACCCGGGCGCTTTCCCACCACCGCCCCCAAAGAGGGTGGCGTGGGTTATCTGGCTTATTACGGGCGGGACATGGAAGTCACCCCGCTTCAATGGGCCGCCGTTATCTCAGCCATCGCCAACGGGGGCACCCTTTACGAATTGCAGTATCCCCGCACCGCGGATGAACTTTCCCAATTCCAGCCCAGAGTCCGGCGCCACCTGGATGATCTGGCCCAGTACTTGTCCGAAATCAAGGCAGGCCTTGAGGGAGCGGTTCTTTACGGAACTGCCCGGCTGGCTTACGACCCCGAAATGCAGATCTACGGAAAAACCGGAACGTGCAGCGAAGACGGAGCGCGCCTGGGCTGGTTCATTTCCTACGCCCAGGAGCAGCAACCAAGGTATGTGGCCGTCGTCCTTCTGCGCGGTGGACGCATGATGTTCGGTCCCCACGCCGCAGAAATCGCTGGGCACTTCTACCGTGAAGTGCTCCACAAAGATCACCTCGCCACACAAGCCAGCGTGGTGTCCCAGAAATAATTGAACCGTGTCGCAGGGGGACGGCTTGCCGTCCCCTGGTTGTCCGTTCGACCCGGCTAGGGCGAGCCCCAAGGTTGTGCAAATTATCCTGGATCCGGTCGGCGGCGACCTGCGGCTCCGCCGCCTGTCGTGCGGGAAGGCTCCGCCTTCCCGTAAGGCGTCTGTCGTGTAGAACCTCCTCCGCGCAGGCTGGAAGGCTGAGCCTTCCAACCTGCGCGGAGGAGGATGAAGGCTGCGGGACTGGCCGGAAAGCCGCAGGCTTTCCGCAAGACAGGGCGGCAGAGCCGCACTGCGCACTCGATTGGGCCTCCAATTTGGACTGCCGTGGGCAAGCCCTACGGCGGCATGCCTGGGTGTTATATCTTGTCCACCGACCAGGGCGCCCTGTGCCTTCTGCTTTCCTGTGTGGCCCTCGATTCGACCCCTGCGGGGTCGAGGGTCGTTGTTCGGGGTGTGGTCCGTGGGCGGCGGGCACAAAAACCGTGCCCTTGCCCACGGCTACTCAATTTCAACCCCTTCGGGGTTGCCCTCTGCCTTCCGCTTTCTGCCTTCTGCTTTCTTGCTTCTGGTTTGTGCTCGCCCCGCTTCACACCTTCTCCAGGGCAATCTCCAAATCGCGAATGATGTCGTGCCAGTCCTCGAGGCCAAGGGAAATCCGGATGCCCTCGGGATGCATGCCGAAAGCGCGTTTCTGGTCGTCGGGCAGCGCTGAATGGGTCATCGAGAAGGGATGCTCGATCAGCGTCTTGATCTGCCCCAGGCTGACGGCCAGCGTGATGGAATAAGCGTGCTCCGCAAGGTAATCCACCAGCTTCTCAGCCTGGCTTTGCTTGGAACCACTACCCTTGAGAACGAAATAGACCATGCTGCCGGGAGCAAACTTTCCATCCGGGCTGAGCATTTGCCGATGAGCCAACTCCTTCTGCGGAAAGCACTCCGCGCCGGGATACAGGACGCTCGCCACTTTGGGATGCTTGCTGAGGAACTCCGCCACACGCTGCGCCGTCTTCTGCATATTGGACATGCGTGTGGCCAGCGTGGGCAGGCCGTAAACCAGGATGCCCCAGGCGCTGCGCGGCGAAAGCACTCCCCCGAAATCCTTGCGGAAGAGCATGAGGTGGTTGTACCACTCCGCCGGGGCGATCACGGCTCCCCCCATATCCGTTCCGAACCCCCCCAGTCCTTTGGTCAGGCTTTCCACCACGATGTCGGCTCCGAGCTTCAAAGGCCGCTGGCAGTGCGGCGTGGCGAAGGTGTTGTCCACAATCACCAGGACTCGCTCGCGCTCCTCACGGTTTGCATTCACCTGATCGGCGATGCGCCGTACCGCTGTGATGTCAATCAATTCCATGGTGGGATTGGTCGGGGTCTCAAAGTAGAGGACGCGGGTGGCGGGTGTTACCTGATCCAAAAGGGATTCAGCCTTCAGGAAGTTGGTAAAGCGGGCCTGCATGCCGAACCTGGGCAACCAGTTGGTCATCAGACTGTACGTGCAGCCGTACAATACTTGATGCGCCAGAACTTCCTGCCCCTGGCGAAGCACCGAGCCCAGAACCCCGCTGATCGCGGCCATGCCGCTGGCAAACGTCACGCAGATGTCGCCGCCCTCGGCGTAGGCCAGGTTTTCTTCCAGCATGGCCCGTGTGGGTTCGTCCAGCCGGTCGTAGATGTAGATCGGAATGTGGCCGCTCAACGCTTCGTCGGCGGAAGCAAATTGCACGAACCCCTTGGCGCCGCGCTCAAGAGAAGTCAGGCGGAAAGCCGTGGAATGCGAAACCGGCGGGACAACGTGGTGGTTGAAATCCCACTTCTTGCTGTCGAAGGCCCCGTGGATCATGTGAGTACGCAGACTGTAGTCCTCTTTCTTGCGATGATGTTTTCGAACTTCCATAGCACACCCCCTAACAGGTCTTTTCACACCGCAAAAATGGTAGCACGCTGGAGCGCTGTACGGGTAGGGCTTGCCCTGCCCTGGTCGATGAAGAAGATAACACACAGGGGACGGCAAGCCGTCCCCCTACTACTAGCCTTCAAGGATTCTCGCCAGTTCCGGAAGCGCTGAGATTCTGGGGCACGCGGCGTCAGGGTAAGCTCCCACGCCATCCATAAGGACACCCATCAACCCCGCGAGCTGCGCGCCACCTATGTCCGTGGCATAGGTGTCGCCTACAAACACGGCTTCCGAACCCTCCACGCCCGCGCGCTGAAGCGCCAGCTTGAAGATTTCCGGGTTTGGTTTCTGAACGCCTACGATAGCCGAATCCAAGATAGCCTGGAAATAGCGTGCCAGGCCCAAACGGCCGAGTTGGCCTTCCAAAGTTCCGGTGGAATTTGAAATCACTCCCAAGAAGTAGCCCTGGGCCACAAGCCCTTCAAGAAAGGCAGGTGTGTCGGGCATCACGCGGGACCAGAGCTGAAGGTTTTGGAAGCTTTTGATCAAGCGCTTGGTCAGCTCCCCCGGCTCGCTCTCCGGGACGCCGAGCCTTCTCGTGAACTCGTGCAAATACTCCGACCAATAGTAATAGTCAACTTGTTTTGGCAACTCACCGCGTCGGATCTGCGGCCACAGCCAATCATCCAGTTTTTGTTTGGCCAGACGCTCCGCAGCGTAAAAGTCATCCGGCGTGGCCGAATGGCCATGTTCCTTCAACTCCGCGATGAGATCCTCGAGGCGCGGGAACACCAGTGTGTTGCCTGCGTCCAGGAAGACGGCGCGTATTCGTCTGGGACTCATTTCGGCTCCTCAAGAGCCAAGCATTATAGCAGTCGTCAGTGGTCAGTTGTCAGTCGTCAGTCGCCAGTAGTGGGGTGCTCAGTCATCAGGGCATGCTTTGCGACCTCCGGTCCGCGTCTGTTTGCTTGTCACTTGTCACTCATCACTCGTAACTGCTTTTTCTGCCTTGACCCGTTCTCTGCTTCTCTTTAGATTTAGAAGGATGTCGAAAAAGCATGTCGTTCTAAGGGCAGTTGCCAGTTTTCAGTCGTCAGTTGTCAGTGGTCCGTTGTCCGCTGGAAGAAGCCGGCGAAGGAGCAAGGCAATTGCGGGTTTTAGGTTTTGCATTCGAGATTGCGCGGACCTGCTGCATGCTGCTTTCCGCACCGAGAATTCTGCTCTGCGTCTTTCTGCTTGTCACTTGTCACTCGTCACTTGTCACTGGTCTTTTGCCGCCCGCCGCCTTAGGTCCCCTGACACCCCGCACCTGACCCCTGGAACCTGCCTTTCTGCTCGTCACTCATCACTCGCCACTTGTCACTGCTCTTTCTTGGGCCTTCTGTTGTTGCTGAATCCTGTTTCTTTGCGGCTTGTGCAAGCGGCTCAAAAGCCGGCGCCCCAATCCGCTGCGCCGCCGCAGACGGCTGAGAAGCCCTCTCTGGAGGCGCAGGAATCGCAGGCGCTTCAGGAGGCAGTCCGTTCCTCCGAGGACAATCCCCAGGTACTTATCAAGAACCTGGAGGCTTTTCTCGAGCGCTTCCCCGCGAGCGCGCGACGCGAGGAGATTCTCCAGTTCATTTACAAATCCGCCCTTCGGGCCAACGATCCTCAAACCGCGACCAAGTATGGCGAAAAACTGCTGGCACTGAAGCCGGAGGATCCCGCGCTTCTTTCTTCCCTGGTGGACCTCTTCGATCGGCAGGACGACGCTTCCAGCCGCGTCAAAGCCCTGCAATATGCGATGAAGTTCGTTGAGCTGGCGGAAAGGAAAGTCACGGAATCAGCCCCGTCTGAGGCGGGCAAGGACAAGTCCCCCGAATCGCCCAGCACCATGCTGGCCGCAGCCTACCTGATGCGCGGGAAGCTTTACGCCAAGTCCGGCGAGACGGAAAAGGCCATGGCGGATTACGAAAAGAGCTATGCCGCCTATCCCTCGCAGCAGCTTGCGGAGCGCCTGGGCGACTTGGCGGCCAGGAAGAACGACCTTGAGCGAGCCCTGAATGAGTATGCCACGGCGTTCGCCTTCCCCGGCCCCAGCCTCGACCCGTCGCGCCGGGAGGAAGTCCGCCGCAAACTGGGCAGTTGTTACGTGGCGCTGCACCAATCCGAGAAAGGCCTGGGCGATATGGTCCTGGCCCGCTACGACGAGCTTGTACGCGCGCTCGCTCCGCGATTCCAGGACGCGCACCAGCCCAACGCCAATCTTCTTGACCCCTTTTCTTATGTGCTCAAGCGCATCGACGGCTCGCCGCTACGGCTTGCCGATTACCGTGGCAAAGTTCTGGTCCTGGAGTTCTGGGCCACCTGGTGCGGCCCTTGCCGGCTGGAGGGGAAGCTGCTCGAGCGCGTGGTGGAGAACTTCCGCAACCAACCCGCCGCCGTATTCCTGGCCGTGAATGTGGACGACGACCGGGCCGGCGTGCCGGCATTCCTCAAGGAAGAGCAGTGGACTACCCAGGTGGCCTACTCCCAGGGACTCGACCGGCTCCTCGGTGTGCAAGCCCTCCCCACGCTGCTGATTTTTGATCGCAACGGGCGCGTGGTCTTCCGCCAGGAAGGTTTGGATTTGAGCAGCTTCGTCGAAACACTGGACAGGAAAGTACGCGAAGCCCTGAGTGCACCGCCCCAGGCCGCATCCCGGGAGGCAGTAAGCAGTAGCCAGTGGTAGCGCAGGTCCCGCTCTCCGGACCTGCGGCTCTTCAAAGGCACCAGGCAGTAGGCGGTCGGGAGCCGGCAGTAGGCGGTTGGCGGAAGGTAGTAGGCAGAAGGCGGGAATCAGATGGTCTTCAATCTCACTCCTGGCACCTGACCCCTGACACCTGATACCTGACACCTGAATCCTGACTCCTGAATCCTGTTTCTTTTCAACAACATTCCCGCTTTCAACGAGTAACTACCTTTATTTTCTATAACATTCCCGCTTTCGGCCCATCCGTTGGAAGCCGGCCCTTTGTTTTCATAGACATTCCCGCTTTGTTCGTTCAGTTTTTAATGTTACTAGTCCTTTCTTTCCCTATCGGAGGCGACATCTTGTTCAGGGCCGTCATGCCTGCAAGAGCCCTCTCCATCCAGCCTTCGCTGAATGCAGTAGGCGGTCGCCAGTAAGCAGAAGGCGGGAATCAAATGGTCCTCATTCTCACTCCTGACACCTGAATCCCTACTCCTGCATCCCGAATCCCGACTCCTGCTACAATGCTAGCCTATCCTGTTCCATTTGTCAAGAGACACGGAGTCCGCTTCCGGCAAGCGCGGCGACTGAAACTTGCACTGCCGTCACCACGTACATCCTCACATCACATTTGAGACATGCCAGCCCTCAGTAAAGGCGAAAGCTTCTCTGGTTAAGAAGGCTCTAATCTATTGGTATGACACGACTTAGGTTGTACCTCCGTACTCTAGGAGCATGCAAGCTGTTGTGATAACAATCGGGATGTAGGGTGGTCCTTTTAGCTGTTCCGAAGGGCGCTTAGACGTGGCTGCGGCCGAGCAGGGAATTAAGTAATCGGTCGAGGCTAGTCGCGGAAGAAGAGGATGAACTGCACGTGGCTGATTCGATGTTCTCTCTGGCAGGTACTCTGGAAGTTGTTTGGCACATAGTGGGCTGGGGGCTGGCAATTGTAGTGGGTGCCCTGTGGGCCTGGGTATTGGTTGGCAGCCGGCAGCGCGCCAAGGCAATGCGGAACCTTCAAGACTGGCTGTCAAGAAGTCCCACTTTGAACCTAAGTCGCCTGGATGCTTCTTCCCAAGTACCCGAACCGGCTGCAAAGACGAATTCGGACATCCTCAGCAGGATCACCCCGCCCGCGGTTCATCGCCAGGAATCCTGAATCCCTTCCGCTCAGCGTCACGTAGCTCGGCCAGGCTTGGCCACTCTTGGAACCTTCCGAATACACCCTTGCCTCCCTTTCAAAGGCAGGCACAGTTCACCCTGTTATTGGAAAGAAAGCTATGCAATACTCAAACAGTGGTGTTCAGTGGTTTGGGGGAGGCGAGGCGATGAAAACCTCGGGATTTCCGCTTCCGCGCGGTGACCCACGAATCGGCGTCGCCACGCCTGTGCGGTTGCGATTTGGATGGCCCACCCGCGTACGCTTGGCCTCTTTCTGCACGTGGGTTGCGCTTACTGCGAACAGAGCTTCGGGTTCTATTCTAGGCTTGTCCGCCTTGAGAGCTCGCACGTGATCAGCGCGCATGTTGTTGCGCTGTTCCCGGATCAGGAGGCAGCCGTCCGTACGGAAGTTGCGGGCGTGATCCCGTCGGCCCGAGCAATCTCGGACGTTGATCTCCGCTCACTGGGCGTCTCCGTTACCCCGACGCTGGTGCTTGTGGACTCCCGCGGCAAGGTCTTGCGCTCTTGGCTCGGGCTCTTGTCACCGTCTGAGGAGGCCGATGTGATTAGGGCAGCCGCCGATCCAGGGACCATAGTTGGGCTGGGGGACAAATTGGATCAATGAAGGGTCTTATTGTCGTGAGCACTCTCTTATGCCCATTATCAGAGATGTGACCAAGAGGGGGCGCCGTGCTTTCTACAGGGCGAGCGCGAAAAAAGGCTCCTCCGTGCCGAGTCCAAGGCCAGCTAACTAGCTTAGCCAGAGTTGGAACCTCCTGGCGGCGCACCCCGCTCTGCTTGCGCTTGTGTGCAGCCGCCCTCCTGCCGGCAGGCCTGGGGCTCCTGGCGGCCCCCTTCGTTTGCTTGTCTTTGGGCTCGCAGCCGGCCAAGCCCAGCGCCGCCGACCAATCCTCACAAGGCCAGCAGCCGGCTGTGGATGAGACCCGCCCTACGACCACACTCAGGACGGAGCGCAACCTCGTTCTGGTGCCGGTGGTGGTCCGCGACGCCAAGGGCAACCTGGTCGACAACCTCACCCAAAAGGACTTCCTCGTTTTCGATAACGGAAAGCCGCAACAGATTACCGACTTTTCCATCTTGCGCGCCAATGGCAGCCCTGCCGCCACGCCCCCGGAACCGGCGGCGCCGGCTCAGCCCACGCTGCAGCCTGCAACACCAGCCCAAGGGCCGGTGCCGGCGCATTTCATCGCGTTCTATTTCGACGACATCCACATGGCGGTCGATTCCGCAATGCCGGTTCGCGCTGCGGCGGAGAAGTTTCTTAGCTCTTCCTGGCGTCCGGGAGACTACGGGGGCGTCTTTACGGCCACAGGCCAAACTGACCGCGACTTCACCAGCGACCTCGGCGAGGTACAGGATGCCGTGGCGCGAATTACGGCGCGGCCCAGTTCCAGGAGTGAAAACGACTGCCCAGACATTACACCTTACCAGTCGTACCTCATCGTGGCATTAAATGACCATAATGCGGCTGACCTCGCGGAGTATGAGTCGATCAAGTGCAATTGCATTGCCGATGCGACAGCAGACATGAATTGTGTGGTAGGGGCCAAGAGGTTGGCTCGCTCGATCGCAGAGGGGGTCTGGGCTTACACGCAGCATGAATCGGAGGCGACGCTCAAGGAAATTGGGGGGCTGATTGAGCGGATGGCCAACCTGCCAGGCGAGCGGACGCTCACTTTCGTTTCTCCAGGGCTTCTCACGGCGCCGAATGACCAGGCCGTGGCGAGGCTGGTCGACCTTGGCATCCGCGACCGAGTAACCGTAAACAGTTTGGAGGCTCGCGGGCTCTTTGTGATTCCCAACTGGGAACACGCCACTCACGTGTCGGGACCCAAGCTGGCCCAGAAGTTAAACATCATCCACACGGAAGATGTGGCCGTCGATGACCCGCTTGCCGAACTTGCTGCGGGGACGGGCGGAACGTTTTTTCATAATGACAACGACTTAGTGGAAGGATTCAAGGAAGTCACCTCACTCCCAGGGGTGGAGTACCTGCTCGGTTTTTCGCCGGAAAACCTGAAGGAGAACGGATCATTTCATTCCTTGAAAGTGCAGATCGTTTTGGCGGGAAGTTATCAGGTGCAGGCTCGCAAGGGGTATATTGCACCCACCAAAGGCCAGAGGGCTCGCGAAAACCCGCCCGACCCCATCGAGACCGCGCTCTATTCCGGCAGTCCCTCGCAAGCGTTTCCCATCGGGGCGCACACTGAGTCCGGTAAAGCCGAGGACGGCCGAGAGACCCTCACCGTGGCCATTCACGTGGAGATTCAAAACCTGGATTTCCGGGAGAAGAAAGGGCATTTTCGCGACACTCTCGTGTTCCGCACCGCTCTGTTCGACTCCCGTGAACAATACGTCGTCGGCAGTAGGAGAAATCTGGATCTCGATCTGGATGAAAACAAACTCACCAGCCTGCGGCGCTCGGGCGTCAACGCAATCATCCGGCTGGCCGCCGCCCCCGGGGAATACGTTTTGCGCGAAGTGGTGGAAGAGAAAAGCACCGGGAAACTCTCCGCGCTGAGCCAGCGGACGAGGATTCAATGAATTTGCACCTGCCCGCGCGACACCGATAGTAACCGCCAGCAAAAGGCGCGCCGCCTAGTCGCCGTTTGCTTCGCCGGAAGGCGGTTGTCGAAAAGCTCCGCGATGGTGCAGGCGTCAGCGCTGAGGCTTTTGCTTTTCGGGACTCATTCGCGCAAAGCGCCGCCGAGACGCCCCCGGGTGATGCTGAGGCAGAAGCAGGCTATTGTCAGACCGCAGACGGCCGATGTGCTCGCCTGCGGCTACCACCTGCGCGGTCGCGAATTCTTCCACGAGCTCTGGCACAAGCGGCAGGGATTTGCCCCGCAGATGTTCAGCTTGGCCATCGAAGTTGATCGCGGTTACGCACGCGCCTACGCCCGCCCCGCGCCAACCGGTAGCGCGGCATGAGCCTGGCGCAACCGATGCGCCGAGGCGGGTTGACGATAGCCAGTTTGCTCCGGGATTCGAAAGCGCGAATCTGGGCAAGAACCGCAGACCTCCCGCCAGGGCGGGGCGGAGGGCTGCGCTACGCTTGCTGTGGTGTCTTGTTCAATCCCTGTTAGACTGAATCCCACTACATGCGTCTGGCGTTCGCAGGCGCGATTATTTCTTAGTGTCGTCGAAGCTGAGCGTGATGACGGAGGGGTTCGTATTCACCGGTTTGGCGCTGGCATCCACGGTTTTCCCCTTGTCTTTCGTAGCGTCGTTGAAGCTGAGTGTGATAACGGAGGGATACGGATTCACCAGCTTGGCGCGGATATCCACGGTTTGCCCCTTGGCGACGGTGGCCTGCCCGAACCACTGGTCGCGGTCAGGCCGGGCGACCTCGATCGCATGCTTGCCCGGCGGAACTATGATTTCTGCCGGTGTCCGCGCGACCAGGAGGCCATCCACAAAGACCGCGGCATCACTGGGGTCGGAAGCGAAGCGCAGCGTTCCCCCGCCTTCGCCCGCCTCTTTTGCGAATGCGGCGCGGTTCTTCTTCATCACTTGCGCAGGGCTCTCATGAATCTGCGTCTTGAGCTTATCGGAAAGCTCGTCGGCGGTCTTCGACATCCTGCGGCTCATTGTATTGCCGAATCCCACAGCGCCCGCAGCCGACCTGGAAACGCCCAGCGTATACTCGGCGGCAGCCTGCGCCTTCACCAGCGGGACGCACAGCCCCGTCGCCAGCGCCGTGGCGGCTAGAGTGCGGAAAACGCGACCTGGAAAATTCTGCCTCATCAAGCGCCTCCCCACTATTACCGTACACCTCGTCGTGGAAGTCAAGCGCTGCTTCGCGATGGTCCCGCGTGAACCCGAATTGGCAGATAGAGGGGCCCCAGTCCGTTCCAGCCCTTCAGATTGAAGTCGCTTTCACCAAACCTGCGCAGGAACAGAACGCTGCGTTTGACGATTGCTTTACTTCGGTGTTCGAGCGTCTCCCAAGTGACCCCTCACCCGGCCCGCTCTGGCTGGTGAAAACGCCGGCAGCGGGCCACCCTCTCCCCTCGGGAGAGGGCTGACAGCGAGAACACATAGAACAGCAGACCTCCCGCCAGGGCGGGACGGAGGGCTGCTCTACGCCTACCCGACCTACAGCGTCATTTTAATTTCTGTTGGGCGATCCACTTGTCGGTGCGGGCTTCGAGCAGGTCGAGGGGCAGGGTTCCGCCGTTGAGCATCTCATCGTGGAAGGCGCGGAGGTCAAACTTAGTTCCCAGTTCTTTCCGGGCGCGTTCGCGGAGTTCGCGGAACTTGAGCTGGCCAAGCTTGTAGCTGAGGGCCTGCGCGGGCCAGGCGATGTAGCGGTCGGTTTCGGATTGGATGGTGGGCTCGTCCACCGCACCCGACTTACGGAAGAAGTCCACCACCTGATCGCGCGTCCAACCTTTGGAGTGGATTCCGGTGTCGACAACCAAGCGCACAGCACGGAAGAGTTCTGAGGAGAGCCGGCCGTAATCCGAAACGGGGTCCTGATAAAAGCCAACCTCTTTGCCAAGCTGCTCGGCGTAAAGAGCCCAGCCCTCGATATAGGCGTTGAATCCGAGGCCATGCAGGCGGAACTTGGGCAGGCCGGTGAGCTGCTGCTGCACGGATAGCTGCATGTGGTGGCCTGGGACGCCTTCATGGTAGGCGATTGCCTCGTCGTCGATCAGTGAGCGCTCCGCGAAGTTGGAGGTGGCGACAACGACGCGGCCGGGACGCTTGCCATCCGGTGTGCCGGAAACATAGTGGGTTGCAGCCGCGGACTGAAAGGCGGGGATAGCTTCAACAGTTACGGTTGACTTGGGAAGCAGGGTGAAGAGTTCGGGGAGTTTGGGCTCCATCTGGGCGATGTAGTGGCGAAAGTCGTCGAGAATCTGCTCCGCGGATGCTGGTATGTATTTACGATTGGTTTTCAGGGAGGCGCGAAAAGAGGCGAGGTCGGCGAAACCCTCTTTTTTCGCGATGATGGTCATCTCGGCCTGGATGCGTTCGATTTCGCGGAGACCGAGTTGGTGGATCTCATCCGGCGTCATGTGGGTGGTGGTGCGGGCGTAAATGTAGTTCTGATAGCGCTTCTCGCCGTCAGGCAGAGAGGTAACGGCAAGCACGGTGCGCCCGTGCGGGGCATATTCCGTGCGAAGGAAGGTAGCGAAGCTCTTGTAGGCAGGTACCACATCGGTCTGAATGGCGGCCGTGATCTGCTGCGTAAGCCGCTTCTGCTCTTCCGGGGAGATGCTGGCGGGATATTTCTTCGTCGGAATGAGGAAAGGATCAGCATCGATGATGCCCTGGCACTGAACGGGGAGTTTCTCGAGGAGGAAACGCACGGGCATGAGGTTGTCCTTCATGCCGGCGCGCAGGACCTCCGTGGTCTCGCTGAGCACACGGGGGATCTGGTGAAGCCGGG
>Ga0326727_10015125_pt1 | contig 16646 bp, 12 predicted proteins | sample MB2enrmetagenome_FD_207643 | JGI IMG/M metagenome (GOLD analysis project Ga0326727, IMG submission 207643) | Lab enriched peat soil microbial communities from McLean, Ithaca, NY, United States - MB29MY | ecosystem: Environmental > Terrestrial > Soil > Wetlands > Peat | place: USA: New York...
TCTAGTCTCCAGCGGTTATCCACAGGTGCTTTTTCGACGCTATCGGCTCAAAGTCAGGCCGCAGTCGCCGCTCTCAGCGCCCTCGAAGCCGATCCCAAAAAGCTGGTGAGAAATACGGGCTAGGCTCCGCGTCCCTTCCATTTTAGTCTGACGCTTATACCACTCGGTCTTTCCTGGCCTTGCAACCCAGGACCGAGGCGCTACCTAAGAAGCGTCGCGCTCGACGCCCGTGCCAGTTTCCTTTGCAATCGTTCCAGTCGCTTGGCAAATCGCTTGCGGTGAGCGAGAGAAGGCAACTGCTCCTCAAGCCGGGCGAGACCAGCAAGCGTGAATTCGAGCGCCTGCTGGAGGTCGCGAAGGTGATGTTCGTAATGGATGGCAAGCTCCTCGAGCGCTTCCACGGCAAGTGGCGGCTCGCGCCGCGAAAGCTCCAGCCATATCTCGACGGCGGACTCGTGCTGGCGCTTTCGCTTGAACTCCGCGGCGAGGTGCTTTAAGGCCAGGCTTTCGACCTGCTGGGGAAGTCCCGCTGCCAGGGCTTGGCGGCATGTCGAGATGGATTTTTCCTGGGAGCCTGCCGTCCCCAAGATGCGGCTGAGGCTGAAGAGGTCGAGGGGTGACCCCAGCGCTTCGGCCCCACCGTCGCCGAGGGCACGAGCCAGTTCCACGGTAAGCGCGGCGAGCGACACGACATCCAAAGCATTGTGGTAGAAGACCGGCTGCAAGCCCCGCGCATCGCCGCTGCGCAAGTAGTCGAAGTAGATTGCCGGAATCTCCGATCCCGGCACATCGCCTTCCCGGCTGATTCCTAAAATTGCTTCCTCGAGGTCAGTGAGTTTGCAGCTCTCCAGGCGCAGCTTCCACAGGCGGCGCGCGGGGTGGAGAGCGTCAAAGTGGATCAAGCGGCCCAGAGGCGATTTCATGCGCGCCAACGCATACCGGGTCTCGAGCAGCGGCAGATCAAAGGTCTTTCCATTGAACGTGACGATTCCTTCGCAAGCCCCCAGCGCCCCAGCCAGCGCCTCGAGCATGGCCTTTTCCTCGGGATAGTCCCGCAGGAAGAACTGCCGCACCACAAACTTCATCCCTTCGACGTTTCCAATGCCGATGAGGAACGCGCAGGTTCCGGTTCCACCGGCAAGGCCCGTAGTTTCCGTATCCAGGAAAACCAGCCGCGAGGCATCGGGCATCGCCGCATCCCTCAGAACCAGGTTCAGGGGACCGAGGTCCGCCGAAGGAATATCGCCGATGCGGAGCTTCCCGTAAGGCCGCCCGAAAGGAAATGCCTCGCGCGCCAGGAAGAACTCGCCACTCGAGTTCCTCAACACCTCGCCCTCCACGTATTCCTCGATCCCCTTGGCAAACCTCTGGGCGGGCAGCGTGCGGGCGGACGGCGGATTCTCCAGGCGGCGCAGGTACTCGAGCGTCTGCTCTAGTTCCTTGTCGCGGTCCCGGGCTCCAGAGGCCCGCTTAAGCTGGCGGAGTTTCTCTTCGAGAGTCATTGCTGACAACGGACACCCTCCGCAAAATCTCCAAAGCCACTTCTTTTCCCTTTTCCCCAACCTCGCCAATCGGGCCCACGCAGGAGGGGCAGCCCGAGGCGCAGGGACAGTTTGCAATCAATCTCTGAGTCTTTTCCAACAAAGAGTCGCTCATGCGGAAGAGCGGTTCGCTGAGCCCAACCCCGCCAGGATACTTATCGTAGAGGTAGATGTTGGGCTCGAAAGCCACGACCGCTGCGATTTTGGATTTTAGATTTTGGATTTTGGATTCGCCCTCGTCGCCCGCCAAAGATGAAGGGCCCTTCTCTTTATTCTGACTCCTGACTCCTGACTCCTGACTCCTGCCTTCTGACTCCTGACGCCCGACACCTGACACCTGACACCTGCTTTCCTCGTTCTCCCCCACCGCCCGACCCAAGTCTCGAGCGTCGCACATCACCAGCAGGGTGGCAACGGCTTCCAGGGCGTTGGCCAAGCCATTCACCCCATCCAGCCGCTCCGTCGAGCCGTAAGGCAGGCTTTCCATCAAGTCGCGGGGAAGGGTGAGCCAGAAGGCGGTGGTATGCATCTCCTGCTCGGGCAGCGTCAACTCTCCCGAGCCGACATTCTCCATGGTATGGAACTTAATCTTCTTGAACCCGACCACCTGGGTATTCACTTGCACCTCGCCGTGATTCTTGCTGGCCGGGCCGATGGGCGCTGAGTCGAAACGCTCCAGGACCTTGATTCTCGTGTAGGAGATGGCGTCGGTGAAATACTCGCTCGCCACCTGGTGGACGTAAGCTTTCCGGTCGTCATAGTCGAGGCGCTCGACGTGATACTGTTGGCCGTCCTGAATGTAGATGGCCTTTTCATGCAGCGTGGTCAGGGCGCTGGAAAAATCCACTTCGCCGATCACTTTGGGTTCCCCGGTGGTGTCCACGATAACGAAGTTGTCCGAAGAGACCGAGCGCAAGCTGATTGCGTCGGCGGGGTAGCTCTCCGAAACCCAATGCCAGCCGTCGGTGGTGTGGTGCAGAAAGCCGATTTCCTCGAGGTGCTGGCAGAGCCGGCGCAAGTCGAGCGAGCCGAATTTCTCATCCTCCCGCAGGGGCAACTCGAAGGCGGCACACTTCAGGTGGTTGAGCAGGATAAAGAGATTGTCAGGATTGACGTAACCATGTTCAGGCGATCGGCCAAAGAAGTAATCGGGGTTCTGCACCATGAATTGGTCGAGCGGCGCGCTGGAGGCCACCAGCACGGCTGCGGAAGTTCCCTGCCGGCGGCCCGCCCTGCCCACGCGCTGCCAGGTGGAGGCGATGGTTCCGGGGTACGCCGCCAGCACGGCTACGTCCAGGCTTCCGATGTCGATGCCCAGCTCGAGCGCATTGGTCGCCACCACGCCCAGCAGTCGGCCGTTGCGCAGGTCGCGTTCAATCTCGCGGCGCTCCAGCGGCAGATAACCGCCCCGGTAGCCTCGGACCGCTTCCGGCGCCAGCGGGGCTCTTGAAAAATCCTCCTTCAGGTAGGTCACCAAAATCTCCGTGGCCAGTCGGCTGTTGGCGAAAACGATCGTCTGAAGGCCACGCGCCAGGAAGGTGCGAGCAATGCGCCGGGTTTCGTTCAGATACGACCGCCGGATGCCGAGTTGCGGGTTCACCACCGGCGGGTTGTAAAACACGAGATACTTCTCCGCCGAGGGGGCGCCGCTTTCATCCACCAGAAAAACGTCCTCCTCGAGGATGCGAGTGGCCAATTCAGCCGGATTGGCGATTGTAGCTGAGGTGCAGATGAACTGGGGCCGGCTGCCGTAAAACTGCGCAATCCGCTTCAAACGGCGGAGAACGTTGGCCAGATGACTGCCGAAAACTCCCCGGTAGTAATGAAGCTCGTCAATCACCACGTAGCGCAGGTTCTCGAACAGCCTCTGCCACTTAGTGTGGTGAGGGAGAATGCCGGCGTGAAGCATGTCCGGGTTGCTGATGACCAGGTTTCCCCGAGCGCGGATGGCCTTGCGGGCATCCTGGGGTGTGTCTCCGTCGTAAGTGAAGGTGCGGATCTCCTCTCCCAGCTTCTCCGTCCAGCGATTCAGTTCCACCAACTGGTCTTGCGAAAGCGCCTTGGTGGGAAACAGGTAGAGTGCCCGGGCCTCGGGGTTCTCTACCAACTCGCCCAGGATCGGCAGGTTGTAACAGAGGGTTTTCCCGGAGGCCGTGGGCGTGACCACCACCACGTTTCTGCCCTCATGCGCCAACTCACACGCGCGCGCCTGATGCGTGTAAAGGGAAGCAATGCCACGCGCCTTGAGCGCCTCCAGAAGCCGGGCGGGCAGAAACTCGGGAATTGGGGCTGTCTGTGCCTCGCGTGCCGGGAAGTGTTTAAGGACAGTCACTCCGCCACGGGCAGGTGAGCCCTTGAACTTATCCCGGATTTCTCGAAGGGCGCTCTGGATGGGCGCAAGGCCCTCCTCGGCGGGCGTCCTCAGGTTCGCCAGTGCCTGGGTTTTCTCTTCCACGTCGCCTCACAGTCTCAGGTGTCAGGTGTCGGGTTTCAGGTGTCAGGTTTCAGGTGCCAGCCGATGCCGTGTCATTCTGACGACCCGGTTCAATTTCGCCCGCTGGTCCCGTATCATTCTGAGCAATGTGTGCGCCGTCCGCGATTTTACATCGCCAGTTGGCTCCTCTTGCTTTACCCTCTCTCGAAACCCGACCCCCTGACACCTGAAACCTGACACCTACTTAATTTCGCCTTTTATTCGCTCAATATACCACAATTCAAAGCCGCCTCCGCTGGAAAAATGTAGCGCAAGGCTCGCCCTCCAGTCCGTCAGCCGACGGACGGCTTTTCCACCGCGCGGTGGTTTTGACGGCGCGGCCCATGCAAGCGTAGCGCCGACCTTCAGGTCGGCATTTGTGCGACCTCATCCGGTGCTGACCTAAAGGTCAGCGCTACTGCGACGCGGCAAGAGCCCGCGCCGCTGGAAAAATGTAGCGCAGGGCCCGCGGGCCGGGTGAGGGGATCTCTTCCAGTCGCATTGGACAAACCGGGAGCCTGGCAGTGGTCATTCTTGTGGCGGAGTACTGCCGTACTATTGATAAATCTGCAAGCATGAGCAATAAAAGGGGGAAACGTATTGGTACGTGGGCTTTTAGCTGGTGCCCAGAGGGAGGCCAAAATGCGCGAAGCCTCTCTCTTTCTCGCCTTCTTGAAGATAGTCTGCTCCTAAATTGAGGGTATGGACACGGTGAACTTACCTGACAGATTTTGGAAACATTCTTCAAAAACTCCGCCACAGGATGGCGGCGCAGTTGGCCAGCCATTGCGCAATAGCACAACGTTGAAACCGCACTTAGCCTCGGTAGAAAGCCAACTGGCGAGGGCCTCCCGCGCTGCCCTGGAAGAATTTGGCCGGCAACTGGCGCAAGCATTTGGGGAGCATGCGCATGTGATGCATAAGACAGCGGACGCGGAGGTGGAATCCATTAAGCTGGCCGCCGAACAGGCGATAGCGCAACTGCAGGCTGCTGAGCAGGAGAGGGAATCGAGTTTCATAGCTCGCACTGGCACTGCAGAGAAACGCCTGAAGGCAGTGCCCTTGGCCGTGAAAGCGCTGGTGGAGGAGTTCCAGGGGCGAATCGAGGCCACTCTGAAGGCTTTCGAGGGGAAAAGCGCGAGGCAGGCGCAGGATTTGGAGAAGATCGCCCAGCTTCTGGGGGAGCGGTGGTCCCAGCAGTTTCAGGAGCAAGGCAACGCAGCCGTGGAGAGGCTCCGGGAAGAACTGAAGAATTCGGGGCGGGTCGTGGAGGAGAGCAAGCAGCAGTTGGCCAGCCTGGCCGAGGCGAAACTGGAGGCCCTCAGCCAAGCCACCCGAGAAGAATATGGCCAGCAACTGGCGCAAGCGTTTCGGGAGCATGCGCAGGTGATGGATCAGGCAGCGGACGTGGAGGTGGAATCCATCAAGCTGGCCGCCGAGCAGGCGATAGCGCAACTTCAGGCTGCTGAGCAGGAGAGGGAGACAGGTTTCATGGCTCGGGCCGGCGCTGCCGAGGAACGCCTGACCGGAGTGTCCTTGGCGGTGGAAGGGCTGGAGGGGCGCGTGGGGGCGCTGGCGGAGGAGTTCCAGGGGCGGATCGAGGGCACTCTAAAGGCTTTCGAGGGGAAAAGCGCGAGGCAGGCGGAGGATTTGGAGAAGATCGCCCAGGATCTGGGGCGGCGGTGGTCCCAGCAGTTTCAGGAGCAAGCCGACGCAGCGGTGAAGAGGCTGCGGGAAGAACTGAAGAATTCGGGGCGGGTCGTGGAGGAGAGCAAGCAGCAGTTGGCCAGCCTGGCCGAGGCGAAACTGGCGTCGCTCAGCCAAGCCACCCGAGAAGAATATGGCCAGCAACTGGCGCAAGCATTTCGGGAGCATGCGGCGGTGATGCATAAGACAGCGGAAGCGGAGGTGGAATCCATTAAGCTGGCCGCCGAACAGGCTATGGCGCAACCGCAGGCTGCTGAGCAGGAGAGGGAGACAGGTTTCATGGCTCGGGCCGGCGTTGCAGAGGAACGCCTGACCGGAGTGTCCTTGGCGGTGGAAGCGCTCGAGGGGCGCGTGGGGGCGCTGGTGGAGGAGTTCCAGGGGCGGATCGAGGGCACTCTGAAGGCTTTCGAGGGGAAAAGCGCGAGGCAGGCGCAGGATTTGGACAAGATCGCCCAGGATCTGGAGGGGCGGTGGTCCCAGCAGTTTCAGGAGCAAGCCGACGCAGCGGTGGAGAGGCTGCGGGAAGAACTGAAGAATTCGGGGCGGGTCGTGGAGGAGAGCAAGCAGCAGTTGGCCGGCTTGGCCGAGGCGAAACTGGCGTCCCTCAGCCAAGCTACTCGAGAGGAATATGGCCAGCAACTGGCGCAAGCGTTTCGGGAGCATGCGCAGGTGATGCATGAGGCAGCGGACGTGGAGGTGAAATCCATCAAGCTGGCCGCCGAACAGGCGATAGCGCAACTTCAGGTTGCTGAGCAGGAGAGGGAGACGGGTTTCATAGCTCGGGCCGGCGTTGCAGAGGAACGCCTGACGGGAGCGTCCTTGGCGGTGGAAGGGCTGGAGGGGCGCGTGGGGGCGCTGGTGGAGGAGTTCCAGGGGCGGATCGAGGGCACTCTAAAGGCTTTCGAGGGGAAAAGCGCGAGGCAGGCGGAGGATTTGGGGAAGATCGCCCAGGATCTGGAGGGGCGGTGGTCGCAGCAGTTTCAGGAGCAAGCCGACGCAGCGGTGGAGAGGCTGCGGGAAGAACTGAAGAATTCGGGGCGGGTCGTAGAGGAGAGCAAGCAGCAGTTGGCCGGCTTGGGCGAGGCGAAACTGGCGTCCCTCAGCCAAGCTGTTCGAGAGGAATATGGCCAGCAACTGGCGCAAGCATTTCGGGAGCATGCACAGGTGATGGACAAGGCAGCGGACATGGAGGTGAAATCCATTAAGCTGGCCGCCCAACAAGCGATGGCGCAACTTCAGGTTGTTGAGCAGGAGAGGGAGACGAGTTTCATGGCTCGGGCCGGGGCGGCAGAGGAACGCCTGACCGGAGCGTCCTTGGCGGTGGAAGGGCTGCAGGGGCGCGTGGGGGCGCTGGTGGAGGAGTTCCAGGAGCGGATCGAGGACACTCTGAAGGCTTTCGAGGGGAAGGGCGCGAGGCAGGCGGAGGATTTGGACAAGATCGCCCAGGATCTGGGGCGGCGGTGGTCCCAGCAGTTTCAGGAGCAAGCCGACGCAGCGGTGAAGAGGCTGCGGGAAGAACTGAAGAATTCGGGGCGGGTCGTGGAGGAGAGCAAGCAGCAGTTGGCCAGCCTGGCCAAGGCGAGACTGGCGGCCCTCAGCCATATTGCAGATAACGCTGCAGCGAATCTCGAAGCGGAGCAAAAACGGTTGAAGAACCAGTACGAGACCTCTCGAAGACAACTCGAGGGCCTCTTAGAGATGGGTTGGACAAAACCGCCCTCCCTTTTCCTTCAGCGTGCAGACCACCCGAAGCGGAGAGCGATAGTTGCGCAGCTAGCGCTGGTGGCAGGGGTTTGCCTGGTAATAATAGTCGCTCTTTTGGGCGTATATTTTTCGAGAGTCACTGTGATGCACCTGCAGCCTGAGATCCCCGCTGGATTCATCGAACAAAATCCAAGCTGGAGTGCCAAGCGACGCGCCCGGGAGGAAGAGGTGGCACAGGCGTATTGGCGGATAGCGGTAGTAGGCTTGCAGGAGAGGTATCCGTTTGGCAGCGAACTGCCAGCCGAGCCCCCAACCGCATTTCAAGTCGATAAAAAATATGCCGCGACGGGCGGTGCGAAGGCTTTTTCCGAAACAAGGGCTCGTTATTGGGAAAATCTCCGCATAAGTTGGGCGCAGCGCGAGTCCTGGGTAGAACGCCGTGAATGGAACACGCAGTGGGCTGCTCGTCTTCGGCACATCTGGGACCAGTTGTCTTTGCGTAAATAGAACGACACGACAGTGCATCTGCATGTGAGACGGCGGCACTTTACCCCCGAGATCATTCTCTGTACTACTGAAGGTGAGTTTCTTCGCGGCACGCAAAGATTCTCCGTCCGAGAACTCGTCCTCACCGTAGCGTCCGGAATTTGGAATCTGGAATTTGGGATGCGGCTATGCCGCGCTGTGCCGTCGGTTGGTACCTTCGCTATTCCCTTGCCTATCGTAATATCCAATCCTGTTCTTCCCCTTCCTGAATCCCGAATCCTGAATCCTGACTCCTGTTCTTCCCCTTCCCGACACCTGAAACCTGCTCTTCCCCTCGTCACTTGTCACTCGTCACTGCTCTCCCCTGACCCCTGACTCCTGTTCGATGCTTTTGACGCTTGTGCCGGCAACGAGGCATCATTTTATAAAATGTCTATGTAAAAAGAAGTGGAGCTTTGATCCAGTGGAAATAAGTGAGCGATTTAGCTACTTCTGGCTGGCTCGCAACGCGGCCAGTGTCCCAACCGCACCCGGCGCCAATCATTCGGCAATGCGGATTGTTTGATCATAGGCGGGAGTGCAACCCGGGACAGACCTACTCAGCGCAGGCGAAGGTAGTCCTCGACGGTGAACCCGGCATCTTTGAGGATGCGCACAGCTAATCCGCGGCCGATATCGCAACCTGTGTGAACGGGGAGAGTGACAGACACGTTGCGTCCGGCGTGCCACAAGGTGAGATGGCTTCCCGACCGCCGGTCCTCCGCGAAACCCTGCGTTTGGAGGAACCGCACCAGTTCGCGCGCCGTCACCTGGGGCATGCGGCTCATTCGGGAACCGCCACGGTAAGTTCTTCAACATGCACCAGCCGGTCATCCTGCGGGACAAGCTGGGCATGGGCCAGCATCGACGTGAGATGCTGCTCGATGGCCTGGCGGATGTTGCGCTTGGCCTCTTCGATGGTTTTGCCGTTGCTGAAGCAGCCGGGAACATTGGGTGTATAGGCGAAGTACCCTTCGTCTTCGGCTTCTTTCTCGATCAAGATCTGGAAGGAGTAGAACTTCATCACTGTCACCTCCGGCCGCTTTGCCCATCCCAAAAGTTAGGGCCGTTGCTTCCATTATGCCGCAAGAATCCACTCCTTAGCGGTCCCTTTCATAGAGCACCTTTCCGTGGTCCAGGGCCTCCCGGATTAAAGGGTCGCCCTCCTCGTAGCGCCGGGCGGTATCCTCCGGACTTCGCGCCACAAGATCAACCGAGAAATCGGGGTCAATGCGGTTCAGGATTTCCAGGGACTTCCGAAAGCCTTTGCCGTCAAAAGCCAGCACCACCAGGAGGTCCACGTCGGAGTCCGGTCGCGGCGCCCCGTAGGCGTAGGAACCAAAAAGGATGATTCGCTCCGGCTGGAACTCGCGAGCGATTCTTTCGCCCAGGTCAGCAATCTTTTTCTCGTCAATCATCTGCTTCTTCCCACCGATTCAAAATAACGATCTGAAAGGAGTGGAAGTTCGTTGCTGTCTTCTCCGGCCGCTTTGCCCATCCCAAGAGTTAGGGCCGTTGCTTCCATTATGCCGCAAAAATGCCGCAGCCGGGGCACGCAAAGATTCTACATCAGCCTCAAGCGGAATCAGCATGTCGCAGACCCGCCGCGGCCTACGGTCCGCCGATCTTAATGGTGGGCGGGTCTGCCCCACCCGCGAACGCCGAGAGCGTTCCAGCTAGAAGGCATTGAGCAAGGCTCGCAATCCGTTGTTCTGCGACTGGTGCCGAAGCTTGCGCAGTGCCTTTGCCTCAATCTGCCGGATCCGTTCCCGAGTCAGCGCGAAACTCTGGCCGACCTCCTCGAGGGTGTGGGCGTCGCCATCATCGAGTCCGAACCGCATCTTGATGATCTTTTCCTCGCGAAAGCTCAGAGTCTTCAAGACCGCTGCCGTGCACAGCTTCAGGTTGTTGCCGATAGCGACCTCAGCCGGTGAAATAACGCCACGGTCTTCGACAAAGTCACCTAGGTGGGCATCCTGTTCTGCGCCGATGGGTGTATCGAGCGAAATGGGCACCTGCGCAACTTCCAGGACCTTTTGGACCTCGTCCGACGGGATTTCCATGTGCTTGGCGATGTCTTCCGTGCTCGGCCGCCGGCCGAGGTCCTGCACCAGTTGGCCCACCACACGCCTGAGCTTGTTGATCCTCTCTATCATATGAACGGGGACCCGGATGGTTCGGCCCTGGTCCGCGATGGCTCGTATGCAGGACTGTCGAATCCACCAGGTCGCATAAGTAGAAAACTTGTAGCCGCGACGGTAGTCGAACTTGTCCACCGCTCGCATCAGGCCGAGATTTCCTTCCTGGATCAAGTCTACGAATTCGAGCCCGCGATTGACAAATTTCTTGCCGATCGCAACTACCAGGCGAAGGTTCGCCTCCGCGAGCTCACGCTTCGCGACCCGGGTTGCCTGCACGCTGGCGAGGATATCCTTATGCGTTCGCTTGAGTTCGACGGCGGAGGACGCCGCCCGTTCCTCGATCCGGCCCCGCCGACCGCGGCATCCCCGCAGTTCGGTCCTCAGGTATTTGTTGGTAGGCCGGACTTGCAGCCGCGCTTCGAGCCTCTTCACCTCGAGATCGAGGGAATCTAATTCCGCAACCGTTTCACGGACCTTCTCGATAAGCCGCAGGCGCTCAGCTTGGGTGAAGCCAATCGACCAAATCAGTCGAGAAATCCGGACCCGCTGGCGCGCGATGGCCCAGCTACGGGCGCGATGTCCGGTTGAATCCGCCCCCTTCTTCGCCTTCAGTCCGGTCAACTGCCGGTTGAGACGCTCAATCTCACCGAGAACGGCTGCGACTTCACACTTGCGTCTCGCCAGTCCCTCGTCCGTCCATTCATGTTCGTCAAGAATCACAATCTCTTGAATGGACCTTTCCCCTGCGGCCAATTCTTGGCGCAAAACGGACATCTCGTGGATAACCATCGCCGAGCGCGCCAGTGCCTTCAGCGTGTTGAGTTGCCCGCGCTCGATGCGCTTGGCAACCTCAACTTCACCGCGGCGCGTCAGCAGGGGTATGCGCCCCGCCTCGCGCATGTACGTGCGAACGACGTCGGGGCCGCCATCAACCTTGCCTGGCGTTAAATCGAGATCACGATCTTTCAGGGGGTCTTGCAGGTCGGGCTCCTCTCGCGCTGGTTCCAAGTCAGATCCCCATATCATGAAAGGTGAGCCTCCTGCCAGGAAGAGCAGAACCGCCAACAGAACAGACAGCAAGACATAGGGACGGCCCGGAAACCAGTCGAGCCGCAACCTTTCCCTCTTGGGACCTTGAGCACCCTGCAGCGATGAGATGCGTGCTAATCAAACTCGCAATCGTTGGGATTATATCATAGCGGTCGGCACTTCGCGGAGCCACAGCGTTGCGAACGTTGTGGCGTAGTCGGAGATTAACTCAGTCTCGGCGGATGACCAGGAGAGTGCGGTCGTCGTGGAAGGGAAGCTCGTTGCGGAAGGCATCACAGGCCTTTTCGATGAGGTCAATGACGCTCAGTGGCGCGGCGCCATGCGCGGGGCGCACGGCCTCCCGCAGCCGCTCCGCACCAAATTCCTCATTCTGCTCGTTCGAGAGCTCCGTCCAGCCGTCTGTATAAGCAACCAGCAGATCGCCGGAGCGCAGCTCGCAGACTCCCATGCGGTACTCGCTCGCAGGGTCAAGGCCGAGAAAAAGCCCGCCATCAGCCAGTTCTTCAAGGCCATCGGACCGGACTACGATCGGCGATGGATGTGAGCAGTTGACGTAGAGCAAGCGGCCCTGATCGTCAAACTCCCCGTAGAACAGGGAAATCAGGTTGCGCTGTCTGCCCTGCTCAGCCAGGCTGCGGTTGATCAGTCGCACTTTGTGCGCCACTTGGAATGGTGTGGCGTTGACCACATGAAGCGTGGCATGCAGTGCAGTCACCAGGACTGCCGCCTCGAATCCCTTGCCCTTGGCGTCGGCGACCGCCGCGGCAAAACTGCCCGGCCCCAACGGGATGATCTGGTGATAATCGCCGCCCACTTCCTGCGCCGGAACGGACCGTTGAGCAGCTTGATAACCGGGCAAGGAGGGCAGTTCTGGCGGCAATAAGCTCATTTGCTGTTCCCGCGCGAGCGTCAAGATTTCCTGAAGCCTCTCATCCTGATGCTGGCGGTCACCAAAGAATCGGATCAGCCGTCCCAGTACCTGGAAGTCAGCTTCGCGCTGCTGGCCCTCCTTGCCAGCCATGGAGGAAGTGATCAGGCCAAGCACCTGACGCAACTCGCGGTCCACTGGAATCAAAATCAGGTCGTACCAGTCTTCGCGACCCCCGGCCTGACGGCGCAACCCCCGCTGGATCCACCAAGACTGGCCCGACAGACGGCGGTGCACCTTGCGATAAGACAATCCACGGTCCAATAGATCCCAAAGGGGTTCGCCTTGTGACCATGTGATTTCATAGCGGCTGTCCTCCAGGCGGAACTCAGCAGTCGCCAGCAGGTGGAGGGAGTTTCCGAAGTCGCGCAGCATGCTCTCCAGCGACGCTCGGACGAACCCTCCCGCCTCCCGCTCGCTCTGAGAGACGCCTTCAATTAGATCGAAAAGTCTGCGTTCCAGCATGGCCTAATCAACGGGTTCTTGATCGAACCCTTTGCAGATGGTTGATTCTTGCTTCACCGAGGCGTATGGTTAGGACTCCGAACGTCGCGTGGGGTTCCGAAAGGGGCTCCTTGTACCGCAGCTAGGCATTTCTCCCATTCCCTCTGTCCAAGTTACCATAGATGCCCAATTAGGGCCTGAGGATGCCACCCGCGAGCGTGGTGACGAATTTGAAGGAAAGGCCTTCCTGATCATTCTGACTCCTGACTCCTGAATCCTGACTCCTGTTCTTCCACCGCCTGCCCCAGCACCCAGTCCCCAGCCCCTAGCCCCTCTTACCTGACACCTGCCCCTCAGCCTCCTGACTCCCGACTCCTGACTCCTGTTCTTCTACTTCCCGAATCCTGTTCGATGCTGGCAGTCAAGGTTGGGCTCAAAACGTACCTTCATCGTCATTCAGCCTTCGGCTCGTTAATTGTTCTTTCCAGGGCGGCAAGCCCTGTCATGATCTCGTCGAAACCCGGTACCACTCCAAAAAGCATTCCCCGCATGTCCCGATAATCCCGCAGCAGTTCATCAAGATGATGTTTCGGCGGGAGTAATCGCAGGGTTCCGGGTTTGGCCTCTTCGTACCGAGCCCATGGACAGCGGTAGAAACGCATCTTGAAGCGCACCACCTCCTGCAACAACTCCATCTTGGCCAGCGCTTCGTTTCGAATCGGCAGGCTACTGAGCCGGTACATGTCGTAATAGTGACGGGAGTAACGGGCCGGCAGACGTCTCTCCGGACCGCGATGGGCTTCCTGATGGAGGATGGTTGCCTTTTCCCAGAAAGTTCGTTCGACCAAAATAGTCCGAACTATCGTGTCGGGCTGCGTGAACAAGTCGCGGAAGCGCTCGGCTGCGTAAGGGCGAATCACCTTTTTTTCATTGGGCACCCACGCCGCCAGAGGCCCGATCTCAAGCCGAATTTGGGGGTGTATGGCCTCCACCGAAAACGCCCTCGGGTATTGAATGAATACGTCCTGGGCTGCGGCTACAACTTCAATGTCAGCCCTAACACGCCCTTTCAAATCCCGGCTCAGTACGGGTGCGAAATCTCGCGCCAGGAACTCCGCGGTCTTTTGGTTGGCCTCCTTGCCGAAGGCATCCTGCTTGGTCGGACTGCGCTCTTCCCACGGTTCGTCTCCGGAATAGCCAAGCAGCCGCCAGTCCAGGATCAAATCAATGTCCTCAGAAAAGCGCTCGATGGCCCCATACGCTTTGGAGAGGCTTGTTCCGCCCTTGAAAGCCATACGGTCTTTCCACACGCTGTCCTGGAACAAGTAATCAAGAATCCAGCAGACCCAGAAGTCCTTTTCCGCGATGGCCTCATGCACACGCATGGCCTGCGCGGTGCCCCTGAACAGTTCCGCTCTATCCTTTTCCGGGCGGCATGCCATGTCACGCATGGCGCGGCTCCTCCTCTTCCGCCAGCCGCTTGACGATCTCATACACCCACGACGTGGCGTACCGAGCTTCCCGGATAGCGCGAACTCGTTCCTTTTTGTCGAACTTCACGCGGAGGGTGGCGAGCACCGAATCGTTGATGCGGTTTTGCCCTAAGGTTTTGAGAGCTTGCACAAGCAGGGCTGATTTCGGTGAGAGAACGGTTGTTTCCTTGTTTGTCCGGTGTTTGAACGCGAGTGTCCCGCCCTGCCATTGGTAGGTTTTCGATGGACCGTCGCTGAAGTACTGCCACTGGGCGGGCACCTGTGTTGACAACCCGAGGAGGTTCAATGCCGTATCGCCAGCGGGCAGGATCGTCCACCCCTGAGCACGCGCTATAGCTCTGGCGATGGCGTCCGGGGACGGGCTAGCTGGGGCGTTGAGCAGGGCGCTGAAAGCTGGATAGTCGTAGACCCCGCGCATGAGACGGCGGATTGTCCCTTCCTCCGCAAACCGGCCAAGCGCTTGTCTTACCGCCTCATGGCTTGCAAGGTCAAGGAAGTCCTTTGGGGTAAAGACGTGACCCCTGCCATTGCCGTATATCCTCGCAAGTATTTGTCCTGCTACATCTTGGGTCATAGTAAATGCCCTTCTTTGTCACCAATAATAGGTATTTTTCGTGACAGTGACGACCCCAGTTTACCATCTTTCAGCCTCACATGGTCAGAGGCTGCACATGTTCTCCAGGCCATGCTGCCAGAGGATTGCGCTGAGGTTTGTCTTGGCCACGCCATCCCCAGGTCAGCGAGCGCATTGACGAATTCGCGCCTAGACTGCTCCGAGTCGAAGAGGCAGGCGCGATCCCTGCTCTAGCGCCTGCCCCCAGCACCCAGTCCCCAGCCCCTAGCCCCTGTAGCTGACCCCTGACTCCTGAAACCTGCTCTTCAGCCTCCCGAATCCTGTTCTCCCCTCAGCCTCAAGCGGCATCAGCATGTCGCAGACCCGCCGTGGCCTACGGTCCGCCGATCTTAATGGCGGGCGGGTCTGCCACCCGCGAATCGGCCTTGACAAGAGGGGCGTTCCCGTTCTTAGCTAAACATAGGCCACCATGTTCAAAGCCAAGACTGAGAGAATCCAAAAGCTCGCGGAGAAGTACCCCCAGCGCATTCAGGAACTGGAAAGAGTATTTGACCGGCGAACGAACGTGTATATCGACTTCGCCAACGTGAGGCCGTAGGCGACAAAACTCGGCTGGCATGTGGACGTCAAGCGCCTGAAACAGTTCTTGGATTCCTTCGACAACATTAACTCTATCAAGTAGCGCCGACCTTTAGGTCGGCATGTGTGCGATCTCATCCGGTGCTGACCTAAAGGTCAGCGCTACTGCGACGCGGCAAAAACCCGCGTCGCTAGAAAAGCCGCAGAGCCTGCCCTGAGCAGAGCGAAGGGGCCGCACCGCGGGCCCTGCGCTACAAGCGGGCCCGGTGGGGTTGGCGCGGTCCGAGGGCGAGAGCGATAGGGGACACTCCCGCTCTGGGGGATGAGAACGTGTACGACGATGCGGAAGCCCAACTCGCCTCGCAAGGCTGCCTGGTCTTGACATTATGATATTGCATGCAATATCCTATTGAAGTGAGGCTCTCCTATGTGCTCGACACGGATGTGCTGGTCGCAGCCTTGCGAAGTAGTCGGGGTGCGTCACGACAGCTTTTGCGTTGCGCGCTGGACCGTCGTTTTGAATTGCTGCTTTCTGTTCCCCTCATACTCGAGTACGAGGCTGTGCTCACTCGGCCTCAACACCTGGCCGCGTGCGGACTGAGCGCTGCGGAGGTCGAGCGAGTCGTAGACGATCTGGCAGCGGTGGCCCATCCGGTCAGGCTTGCATTTCGCTGGCGACCGAGGTTGTCAGATCCCAATGACGACATGGTCCTGGAAACAGCCGTGAACGGGAACGCCCATGCTATCGTGACATTTAACCGCCGTGATTTTGAAGGCATCAGCAGGGACTTTGGTTGTGCTGTGATCTTGCCGGGAGCGGCACTGCAACAGATGAGGAGTTCGAATCCATGAGAAGAAGTAACTTTGCCTTGCGGCTACAGCCCTCGCTAATGGAGGAAGCCCGCAAGGCGGCGAACTCGGAAGGGGTAGCGTTGAATCAACTCATCAATGTCGCCGTGGCGGAAAAGGTATCCGCTTTGCGGACCGGGGAATATTTCCGGGAGCGAGGTCGCCGTGCTGATCGTGCAGAAACGCTTCGGATCCTGGACCGCGCTGGAAAGGGGAACCCTCCGATGGAAGGCGATGAACTTCCCCCGGATTGGGAAAGAGAAGGCGAAATCGAAAGGCCGAGCCGCAAGACGGCTCCTCAAGTTGGCGTGCCCAAGAAACCTGGAAAAAAAGAAAGCGTCCGCCAGTAATCGATTTTTTCACACGTTCGGAGGCAGTCCTTCATTCTGACTCCTGACTTCTGACTCCCGACTCCTGACACCTGGAACCCGGCACCTGAAGCCTGCCCTTCTGACTCCTGAATCCTGACTCCTGTTCTTCCACCGCCTGCCCCAGCACCCAGTCCCCAGCCCCTAGTACTACTACGTTAAGTTAAGGTGGACGGTTTCGTTTGCGAATTACGCTGCCACAATACGCGCACTCTCCGGTCCAGGTAAACAACAGGCGTTGGATCTCACGACGCGTCTGTGGCAGGGTCC